>Ga0208693_1000004_pt1 | contig 336606 bp, 278 predicted proteins | sample AD_UKC071_MetaG_FD_184438 | JGI IMG/M metagenome (GOLD analysis project Ga0208693, IMG submission 184438) | Active sludge microbial communities of municipal wastewater-treating anaerobic digesters from USA - AD_UKC071_MetaG (SPAdes) (version 2) | ecosystem: Engineered > Bioreactor > Anaerobic... | reverse complement strand
TATTCCAGTTCCGCGATGATCTGTATTTGTTTATGATAAACTCTCACCGCCCAGAATTAACCGAACCGACAAAATCCTCGTCAGACAGGAAAAAACTCCTGACTCCATTAAAAGATGAAAGAGATATGTGATTTAACCCACGCAATCATCTTGCGCAGGATCATATACAAGACATTTCTTGTATATAAAGCTTTGCATCATTCCATATTGCTTTTTTAGTTATGGGAATAATACACAATTATTTCTTATATATGAAGATTTGGATTATTTCCTTCAGCACATTTGATCTGTGTGCGGAACATATACAAGGCATTCCTTGTATATAAATCTTTTCCCGCGAAGGGGTTTAAACAAATTTGAAAGATGGAAATTGAGAGTAGTTAAAAGATTTCAAAAGAGTAATCCTTTTGAATCCTTAACTTTATCCGTTTTTGCAAACCGTTGTTATAGAACAACGCCTCAGGCGCCTTTTGTTACCGTTTTTTAGATCTCGTTTTTTAAATTTCGTTTTTCTGGCGCCTTCAAATTTCGTTTTTCAATTTTCGTTTTTAGTTCCCTTGGTCGTCTTGTGACGCCCTGAGAAGCAACCCTAGAAAGGTGTATCTAGTATAAATAATTTTCTATCAACAACTCAAAAATAAACTTAAATCAAACTTCAAAAAACTCTCGTGGGTTTTATATACCAGAAATCTACAATCAAATAGATGATTACCATGAATGTAAGAACTGAAAGAAGGGATCGATTTTTACATCGAACCCATACGGGATAAAACGATAACTATTTTTGACACAACACTGCGCGACGGAGAACAAACCCCTGGGGTATCTCTAACTTCTGCTCAGAAACTGGAAATTGCTTATCAACTTGATAAACTCGGGGTAGACATAATAGAAGCCGGATTTCCTATCTCATCAGAGGGAGATAAAGAATCCGTAAAATCGATTTCTAATGCCGGGCTGGACGCTGAGGTCTGCGGACTTGCCCGTGTGTTGAAAAAAGATATCGATGCCTGTTTTGACAGCGATGTAGGACTTGTGCATACTTTCGTCCCTACGTCTGAAGTACAGCGAAAATATACCATAAAAAAGAGCCAGGAAGAAGTAATTCAAATGGCTGTGGAAGCTGTACAGTACATCAAAGACAATGGGAGAAAATGCATGTTCTCTGCAATGGATGCTACAAGAACCGAGCCCGAGTATCTCATAGAGGTTTTCAAAGCTGTGCAAGAGGCAGGCTGTGATATAATTAATGTGCCTGACACGGTTGGCGTTATGGTACCATCCGCAATGTACAGGCAGATAAAAGACATCGCAGCCGAGATAAGAATCCCCATCGATGTGCATTGCCATAACGATTTTGGGCTTGCCGTAGCAAATAGCCTCATGGCAGTCGAAGCAGGTGCATCTCAGGTTCAGGTTACAGTAAACGGTATAGGAGAAAGGGCAGGAAATGCTGATCTTTCCCAGACAGTGATGAGCCTGATCGCAATATACGGAGCAAAAACAAATATTCGGACTGAATACCTTGTAGAGACCTCGAAATTGGTTGAAAACTATACGGGAGTCAGGCTTCCTCCGAATACACCTGTTGTAGGGCAGAATGCCTTTTCCCATGAATCAGGAATTCACAGCCAGGGAGTTCTTGAAAAATCCGATACTTTCGAACCCGGAATAATGACACCTGAGATGGTAGGTCACAAACGGCGTATAGTGCTTGGAAAACACACAGGCAAACACGCAGTCAAACAATCTCTCGAATCCGCAGGCATAATAACCAACGACAAGCAGCTCGATGAGATTGTATCCCGAATTAAAGAAATTGCAAATAAAGGGAAACAAATTACAGATGCGGATCTCAATGCAGTTGCTTCTGCCGTGCTGGGGAAAGCAAGTTCGGAAGAGGAACTAATTAAGCTTAAAGAAGTCTCCGTAATGACCGGAAACATTCTGACTCCTACTGCAGTAGTCAAGGCAGACATTGAAGGCAAGGAAATCATCTCAGCAAAAACAGGGGTTGGTCCTGTAGATGCCGCTCTCAATGCTGTAAGGGACATCCTGGGAGAAAATAATCATTTCAAACTTCAGGAATTCAGGATCGACGCAATTACAGGCGGAGCAGATGCGCTTGCAGATGTATATATAGGACTTGAAAATGAAAAAGGCAGAATTGTGACTGCACGATCTGCAAATCCGGACATAGTAATGGCTTCTGTAGAAGCCCTTGTAAATGCCATGAATCTACTGTATAAGAAAGAAAAAAAAGCTAAAACAATAGGATAAGGACTGTATGTTCGTTTTTCGGGTTTGTATTCCATAAGCCATGTATAAAAGTAAAATAAAATGAGATGGAATACAAACCCATGCCTTATCCAATTATTGATTCTCACTGTCACCTTGATTTTCCCAAATTCAATCGCGATAGGGAAGAGACTATTCTCCGAGCCAGACAAGCAGGAGTTGTCGGAATGATCAATTCCGGAATTTCCTTGAAGGGCAACCGTATGAGTCTTGAGCTTGCGGAGAAAAACGCAGATATTCATGCCACACTCGGGTTAAGTCCCGATATTGGCAGGGGAGGTACGGATAAAGAAATAGATGCTATCCTCGCCCAGATTACAGCCAATGCAGGAAAAGCAGTTGGCATTGGGGAGGCAGGCCTGGATTTTCAAGACTGCAAAACAAATGATGAGCGGGAGAGGCAGACTGCAGCATTCAAAAAAGTGGTCGCACTTGCAAAAGATCTGGACAAACCTCTTGTAGTGCATGCCCGGATGGCTGAAGCTGAAGTATTGAAGCTTGTCAAAGATATAGATACGGTTATCTATCACTGCTACAGCGGCTCTGTTGAGACCATGCAGGAAATCGTGGATATGGGTTACTACATTTCTCTGGCAACAATTGTATGCTTTTCTAAACATCACCAGGATCTTGCAAAAGCCGTGCCACTGGAAAATCTGCTTCTGGAGACTGACAGCCCTTTTCTTTCTTCCCACAAAGGCAGAAACGAGCCTGCCTTCATAGTAGACTCTGTCCCTGTTGTAGCGCAGATTAAAGGTATAGATCCGGCAGAGGTCGCGAAATCGACTACCAGAAATGCACGCAGGGCTTTTAATATTTAAAATCTGAGACCTTAAAAAGCCAGAAGTGAACCTGAGAATAACATAAAGAGTTCAGGGAAAAGAGCAAGAAAAGCCTCAAGGAAAAAAGTAAGGAAAAAATAAGAAAAAAGCAAGGAAAAAAGAGGAATAGAGGAATAAAAGAGGAATAGAGAAATAAAAGAGGAATACAAGAATAAAAGAAGAATAGAGGAAAAACTATGGAAGTCCGGTACATTTGCCCCACAGCCTACGATTCCAGCGTATATCTGGTAAATGGAAAAGTCCTGATCGATGCGGGAATGAACAGCGACCTTATTATCAAACAACTGGAGAAGTATATAAAGCTGACAGACCTGGAACTCATAATCCTGACTCACTGTCATTATGATCATGCCGCAGCAGCGGCAGTAATTGTAGAAAAGAGCGGCGCGAAAGTCGGAATACATAAAGCTGACCTTGAATGTGTAAATGACGAATATCTCAGCGTGTCGGTACTCTTTGGGGAGAAGGCCCCTACGGTTAAGCCCACTGTTGCATATGAAGAAGGAGATAAAATTGACATAGGCAATGGGGAATACCTGGAAGTTATCCATACGCCAGGACATTCAAGAGGAAGTATCTGCCTCTATGAACCAATCTCAAAAAGTCTATTTTCTGGAGATACGGTGTTTCCAGGCGGGAGTTTTGGAAGAATGGATTTCGAAGGCTCAGAACCCGAAAAAATGGTTAGTTCTATAGAAAAACTTACAAAATTGGATGTAAAAACGCTGTACCCTGGACACGGAGCTCCTACAGACAGGGATGGAAACAGCCAGATTATGGCTTCATACAGAATGTTAAAAATGATGATGGGAGAGTAAAGCAGTCCATAAAAACGAGTCATAAGGATAGTCAGAGTGTGAAGCGGTAGGGACTATAAAGCTTCCAGACACTATTTAAGTGGAAATAAAAGAAAATAAGGAGCCTTAAAGCAAATTATGGCTATAGATATAGCAGTTTCAAAGAGAAATAAGAATTTGAGCTCGGAGAAACTAAACAAAGAAAAACCTGGCAGGAAAACAGGTATTTTTACTCCAAAAAAGACTGAAATGGAAGAGAAAGTAAAAGAAAAAACTAAATCAGGCACAAAACCCAGGATGAAATCTGGAAAAGCCGAAGGAAAAAAAATAGAAGCAAACCCCTCGATAGAAGCAGGAGAAAAATCATCAGGAGTAAAATCTCCTAAAGAAGCAGGGGAAAAATCGGAAAAAAGATCCGAAGCTAAACAGGGAAAGAGAAGAAGGAAAGAAAAACCTGTTTCTTCCCTTATACCTGTATCGAAGTTCCTTCCAATGAGCCTGGAGGAAGTTAAAGCTCGCAGCTGGAAAGAACTTGACATTATTCTGGTTACCGGGGATGCTTATGTAGACCACTCAAGTTTCGGCACGGCAATAATAGGAAGAGTCCTTGAAGACGCTGGTTTCAGGGTAGGAATAATTGCCCAACCTCGCTGGGACAGCCCTGAGGACTTTAAAAGGCTTGGAAAGCCCAGGCTCTTCTTCTCTGTGAGTGCAGGAAATACTGACTCCATGGTAAGCAACCTGACCCCAGGCCTGAAACCCAGAAAAAAGGATGCTTATTCCCCAGGAGGCAAAGCAGGGCTTCGCCCGAACCGGGCAGTGATTATCTACTCGAACAGGATAAAAGAAGCCTTCCATGATGTGCCTATAGTGCTGGGTGGAATTGAGGCTTCTTTACGCCGTTTCGCCCATTACGATTACCTTTCCGATAAAGTCAGGCAATCCATTCTGGCTGACGCACCTGCTGACCTTATAGTCTACGGTATGGGAGAACTCCAGATTGTGGAAATTGCAAAAAGACTGCAAGCCGGCGAAGATATCAAAAATATCAAAGATATTCCAGGCACAGTCTGGAAGATGGAAGTTAAAGCCTGGAAAGAGCTAAAAGAAAGAATCCAGGCGTTAGGAAACAAGGAAAGTACTGAAAATCCAGAGAAAAAAGAAAGAGTGGAAAATCCAGTTAAAAGATCGGATAAACCGGAACAGGAAAAAGCTGAACAAAAAAACTGGAAAATTACAGAGGATGAAGCCGAATTTTTAAAGGAATATATCGAAATCCCTTCCTTTTCAGAGGTTTCTCAGGATAAAGCAGCTTTTGCAAAGGCTTTTCGCATGTATTTCGAGGAACAGAACCCTGTTACCGGAAAGGGAGTTATCCAGCTTCACCCGAAAACTGTAATTGTACAGAACAAACCAATGCGCCTTCTGACAGAAGCTGAAATGGATCATGTATATGAACTGCCTTTTACTGGCGAAGCCCACCCTTCCTATACCGAGCCAATTCCTGCCCTGGAAATGATAAAATTCTCCCTGACAACACACAGGGGTTGTTTCGGAGGCTGCGCTTTCTGTGCAATTACAGAACATCAGGGTCGCATGATTGCAAGCCGCAGCATCGAGTCTGTTCTGCGTGAAGCTAAAAGACTTATAGAGAGACCGGATTTCAAGGGTATCATAAACGGAGTCGGTGGCCCAAGTGCAAACATGTACGGAATGAAGTGCAGAACCTGGGAGAAAAAAGGAGCCTGCTTGGATAAGTCATGCCTTTATCCTCGCATTTGCCCTGCACTTGATACCAGCCACAAAAAGCTGATCGAACTCTTACGCCGCCTGCGCGAGCTTCCAGGGATCAAGCAGGTCTTTACAGGTTATGGAGTGCGCTATGACTTGGCTCTTAAGGACGAAGAGTATCTCGAAGAACTTTGCGCTTACCATATTAGCGGACAATTGCGAATTGCACCTGAACATTTCTCAAGGCAGGTCACGAATACAATGTGCAAACCCGGAAGAGAAGTTTATGAAAAGTTCATCAAAAAATTTGAAGCTCTTAACCGAAAGTGCGGCAAAGAACAGTACATTGTAAATTACCTGATGTCAGGGCATCCGGGGTGCACCCTTGAAGATATGGTAGAGATGGCAGAGTATGTGAAGGAACATGGGGGCTATACCGAACAGGTACAGGATTTCACCCCAACACCTATGACTGTATCCACCTGCATGTATTATACAGGCCTTGACCCGTTCACAGGCAAAAAAGTATATGTTGCAAGAAACAAGAAAGAAAAAGCCATGCAGAGAGCTCTTATGCATTACAGGAATCCTGCAAACTACGAACTTGCATATGAAGCTCTGGAAAAAGCAGGAAGACTTGACCTTGTCGGAAATGCCCAAAAATGCCTGATTAGAAGAAAAGAAAGGAGAAAAAGATAAAAGCTCTTCGCATACAAATTAGAATGAGTCGGTTAACGGTCTTTACCTGAGAGGTTATGAATCAAACACGACATCCTTGCACGTAGCACTATTAAAGTCCCTGGCACTCACGCCAGAAAGCCTTCAATTTCCCACTTACCTGCCCGCAGTAAGTATTAAGAGATCTTTCCTTGATCTCAATTACCAAGTTTGCCTCACCATCCCAGCTAAAGTGGGCAACAATTCCATTTCCTTCAAGCATTCCGGAATTCCCGGATTGGACTTCGATCCCATAATCCTGAAGCTTTTTCTTCATGCAGGAAAAGACTTCAGGAGTCACGTTTTTGAATCTAACCCCCTGGCAGCCTTCAGTATCAATCTTTCGTCCGGTCATACTAAATCCCATACTGGTCCAGATGTTTTCAAGAACCGTGACATTGTCTCACAAATTGCTTTATTTTCATGGCTGCGACTTCACAGCTAACGATGAAAGGTTTTTCTGTGATTGTAATCGTAAGATTAGACTGCCCGTCCCACTCAAAATCTGCAGTAATCCCTTTGCCAGATAGTTCTCCTCTATTTCCTGGCGGAACATGGATGCCAGCATTCTGAAGTTTTCTCTTCATGCAATTGAATGTTTCAGGAGAAACATTATGAAATTTTATAGGTTTACAGCCCATTATCTTTTCACCTAACCCATCTCTAAAGCTCATATCCAGCCGCAAAATCCAGTAAAGAAAGGTCGTTTTCCTGAAATAAAAATATGATGTTATACGTCGTTAATAGAGACTAGATAGTATCTACCTACCATAGAGGATAGGATTAATTGTTAAGGAACAAAAAAAGAGAGGATTGAGCCGATCAAACCGGCTCTTGGTAGAATTACTCAGAGGCAGGCAGTTAAACTTAAAATATCCAGACTCAGAAATAGCCAGATTATTCCATTGACATTGCCACGAGTTCTACAAGGTCAATGACCTCAATATTTCCGCCTGCGTCTCTGAGATTCCTTACACAGAGAGGACAAGAGGTAACAATGTAATCCACACCTTCTGGCACATCCTGAAGCCTGTTTTTCGCAAGCTCGAGTGAGATATCAGGATATCCTATTCTTACCCCACCTCCGCCGCCACAGCAGCGTGCGTTTTCTTTAATGTTTTTCATCTCTTTGAGAGTTGAGATTGCCTCGATGACTTTCCTTGGAGCATCATAAATCTCATTGTGCCTGCCCAGGTGGCAGGGGTCGTGATAAGTGACAGTGAAATCCAGTTTCTTTAAATTAAGTTCTTCCAGGTGTTCGGCAAGGAATTCAGGGAGGCTGATAACTCTGAATTCTTCAGGGTAATTGTTTTTGAGAGTTGTATAACAGCCAGCGCAACTTGTAATAATCGTGTGCGCTCCCATTTTCCTGATCTGTTCAAGGTTGCGCTGCATGACCTTCTCTGCATCTTCTTTAAATCCTGTACGCAGGAGAGGAGAAGCACAGCACTGCTCATCAGGCAGGAGAGTAACTCCGAAACGCTGCAGGACTCCAAATGTCTTTTTGGCAAACTCCGGATAGCGATAGGAATCAAAACAGCCCACGAAATAGATGTAGTCTGATTTTTCAGGAATCCTTGAAAGTTCTGTTTCGGAAAGCCAGTGTTTACGGTCTTTTGTTTCCCCGAAAGAGTTTCCATATGTCAGAACTGCCGACTTCAGCTTTTCCTGTGACTCGGTTTTGATACCACATTTTACAAGTTGAGCCCGGGCAGCTTCTACAACCTCAGGTGGATTTGCTCCTGCAGGGCACCTGGAAGCGCAGATTCCGCAGGTTGTGCATGAAGCAAGGCTTTGGAGGACATCTTCTGAAGGTGCCCTGCCTTCGAGTAAGCTTTTAATAATGAGCATTCTGCCGCGTGTATTTGCTGATTCCCATCCTACCACGCCAAATACCGGGCAAACCGAGCGGCAGGTTCCACACTGTACACATTTGTAAACCGACCTAGGGTCAACTTCAAAGGAAAGCTTTCCGCTCTCTTTCCCGGCTATCTCAGTCTTATCCTGATTTCTTGCCTGCTCAATTACTTTTTTCCCTTCGTTTTTCATGATTTTTACAACCCCGTTCATGGTTTTTACAACCCCAGCTTCCCCGGATTCAGTATACCTTTAGGGTCAAAGGCCTTTTTGATTGCACGCATTACCTCAAGGGCAGGGCCCCACTGGGTTTCCATATATTCCGCCCTTGCCGCACCTACCCCATGCTCAGAGCTGACCGTGCCTCCAAGCTCAATCGCGGTCCTGTGTACCAGATCTGCAGCTTTGTTCAGACGATCCCATTCATCTTTATTCAGAACATCAATGAATAGGGCAAGATGCAGGTTTCCATCTCCTATATGCCCATACTTCATAGCAGGCAGGTTGAATCTCTCGGAAATTTCCTGTACTCGCTTTAGTAGTTCTGGAATTTGCTTTATAGGAACTCCTACATCTTCTCCGACATAAATACGGGTCTTGGTCGGATCCAGACGAGAGACTGCAGCTCCTACGAGTTTTCTGGCTGCCCAGATATCTTCCATTTCCTTTTCACTCTCTGCAAGCCTTATGGAAAGCGCCAGAGGAGCACAAACTTTCATTATCTGCTCTGCAGCTTCACGCGCCGAACTTTCCATTCCATCAACCTCAAAAAGTATCACATCTCCTTCCGAAGGAAGTACAAGGTTCGGATCGTAACGTTTTAGCACTTGCAGGGAAATTCTGTCAAGGATCTCACAGGCTGAAGGAATTACCCCGTTTGAGAAGGTTTTTACAACCGCCTGTCCTGCAATTTCCGCATTTTCAAAGGAGGCAATAACAAGTTTTCGGGTTTTCGGGAGAGGAGCAATCTTCAGGCTGGCTTTCGTGATAATGCCCAGGGTACCTTCCGAACCTATGATAAGCTGGGTCAGGTCATATCCTGCCGCAGACTTCAGCATTTTTGAACCGGTGTGAATAACTGTCCCATCCGCAAGCACCACTTCAAGGTCGCGGACATAGTTTCTGGTAGTGCCGTATTTAACGCAGCGCATCCCGCTTGCATTGTAAGCTATCATACCCCCGATAGTGCACATGGCTGAACTGCCAGGATTAGGAGGGAAAAAGAAACCATATGGCTTTAGCGCGTCATTTAAAGAATCCTGAATAATTCCGGGCTCCACTACAACAAGGAGATTATCAATATCCACTTCAAGAATCTTGTTCATGCCCGACATATCGAGTACAATGCCCCCTGCGACAGGAACTGCCCCGCCTGCAAGCCCAGTGCCGGCTCCCCTCGCAGTCACAGGGATATCATTTTCATAAGCAAGCCTGACAATCCGGCTTACCTCATCCGTACTTTTCGGGCGTACCACGTAGTCAGGCATCCCCTTTACCTGGGATGCGTCAGAAGAATAACAGTAAAGTTCCGAAGGCGAGACTGATAGCCGCCCGCCAACAATCTTTCGAAGTTCTGCAGTTATATCCATTTTAGACCTCAAATTGGAATTCAAATGTGAAAAAGTAGAATTTCTGTCCCTATTGTAGACAGATAGTTGACAGATAGTTAAAAGATGAGCTGCAGCAGATAATCAAGATTAATAATATATAAATATACCATCCTTCTTCCTCCTGAGCGGCTATTAAGGGATAAAACGTAAAGCTGAGCATCGCTCAACTTAGGAAACATTAGCAGTAAAAAGAAACTCTCAGGAAAAGTGCAGGATAAACCTTTACATCCTGATAGAGATAAGAGGACAAACATGACACAGTACTTTGAGGTAGAACAGAGAGATGGAGCAGCAAGGATCGGAAAACTCATGTTGTCTCCCGAGCTTCGTACCCCCTGTATTTTGAGTACGACAGAACTGGGAAAGCTTGAAAGCCCTGGTCCTGTCGTTGATGCAGGGAGTTTCTGGGCTGTAAAATCTGATGAAGAGCTTGATATACGCGTAAAGCAAATCCGGAAAAAAGCAGGAAACGGGACTCTTATAATCTTGCCGCATCAAGCTTATCCGCCTGCCATTCCAGCCGAATGCCTGGGAAAAGTCGAAAAATTTACTGCTACAAGTGGTGAAAACATTGAGGGACCGACAGGTTCCCTCCTGAGAGTGGGAGGAATACCTGAAAAAACTGACCTGTATGTGATGGAAGGGGCAGGTACCCTGGAAAACAATGCACGGAGATTTCTTGAAACCGTAATAGAGCTTAAAAACCATATTCCTCCTGACACCGCCCTTTACGCCCCGAATCTCGCACTTCCTGAAAATATAGCTATGCTGGTCTATCTCGGAATTGATGTTATGGATGATACGAGAGCGGAAATTGCAGCCTATTCTGACATCTACCTGACAGTTACAGGCAGCTTTCATCTGGAATCCCTGACAGAGTTTCCCTGCAGGTGCAGGATGTGTGCTTCAAGTACGCCCGCAGAGCTCAGGAAGCTCCCGAAGATCGAGAGAGCAAAGTTCCTTTCAGCACACAACAGGGATGCCCTTGAAGCCGAGCTTTCTCTTGTTCGGGAGAGAATCAGAGCCGGGAACTTGAGGGAATATATCGAAGGACAGTGCAGGGTAAAACCCTGGCTCACAGCCCTGTTAAGACTTGCAGATTTCGAATACTCCTACCTTGAGGAAAAAACTCCTGTTTTCAGGCAAAACCAGCTTCTTGCTGATACTTCCGAAGCTCTATCCCGGGTTGAGGTGGTAAGATTTGCACGGCGAGTACAGGAAAGGTACACACCTCCGGAACTTGAGATTCTCGTGCTTTTTCCATGCTCAGCCAGAAAGCCATATTCAACATCACAATCCCATCAAAAATTTATTCTGGCGCTTGGTAAATACCGAAAGTTTGTTCATGAAGTGATCTTGACCTCGCCTCTTGGAATAGTACCCAGAGAACTGGAACTGACATATCCTGCGGCTCACTATGACACTGCAGTTACAGGGCACTGGGACGAGGAAGAAAAAGCCTGGGTTTCCGGATGCCTTGAAGCTTATCTTTCAAAAAACAGATATAAAGCCGTAATTGCCCATGTAGAAGGTGCATACAGGGAGATCTGTGAGCGTGTAGCAGACAAACTCGGTATTGAGATGATCTACACTGTCGCTGGAAATTCTGTGTCTGGAGAGTCGCTTTCAAACCTTAAAAATACTGTTGAGTCTATCTGCACAGCCGAGAGCTTCAGCAAAAAAAGCCTGAATGCGGAAGAGGAGAAAAAGAATTTCCTGCGAGCAATTGCAGAATATCAATTCAGAGAAAATGCCTCACTTCTTTTTTCTGAAGAAGCTGGAAAGCTTGCAGTCAAAGGTCGATTCCCCAAATATCAGCTCTTTGCCGGGAAAAAACAACTTGCAACCCTGGTTCCGCAATACGGAATGCTTGCTCTTTCCCTCGAGGGAGCTGAACTAATGCTGGAAAGTGAGAAGTACCTGGTAAAAATTGATGATTTTCTCCCACGCGGTTCAATTCTTGCTCCAGGTGTTAATCAGGCTGACCCAGGAATACGGCCCAATGATGAGGTAATTGTGATTGGAAAGAAAGCGCTCTGTGTAGGGCGGGCTGTAATGAGCGGAGAGGAAATGGTAAAATCCAGTAGAGGAGTTGCAGTTGACGTCAGGCATGTCAAGAAACTCTGAGATTGCACATTGTTTCTAAATAAGCCAGCTAAAACATGTTTTGAGAAATCTGGACTGCCGGACTCCAAAAGCAATTTTTCCTTTTAGAAGAAATAATAATATGGCAGAGATATATTAGTTATTATGATAAGGCGTTTTGCACCTGAGGACTTTCAGGAAGTAGTTGAGATTGAAAGCGAAGCCTTTTCGGAGCACAACTCCCTCTTATATATGAGTTTTTATGAAACGGTGGGGGATGGTTTTCTTGTTGCGGAACTGGACGGAAAAGTCGTGGGGTATGTGGTAGGTTACCGTTCCGCAGAAAATGAGGGGCACATCTTTTCGGTCGGTGTCAGAGAAAAGTATCGAAGAAGGGGAATAGGCACAAGTCTGATCCATGCCATCTGTGATATCTTTGTTGCAAATGGGCTTCGATATGCAAGGCTCGAAGTAAGAAACAGTAATAAAGAAGCACAAAAGTTATACCGATCTATAGGATTCGTGCCCTGCTGGACCGAAAAAAAATATTACTTAGATGGAGAAGACGGTTTGGTGATGAAAATGCATCTTCACCCTTACCGTCTCCTGATCTCAAAACAAAAATATCTGGAACCTGTACTTTCAGACGACGAATTATTTGTCACCTTCAGAAGCCCTATCAGTTATTACCCATGAGCTTGATGACGGAATTTAGCGATTCCCTCATCAGAGTTGGTGTTTCCTCTAAGATAGGGTCATCCCGGGACATAAGATTCGCAAGCTCGCTTCCTAAAATAAAAATCGCTCGCTTGTGATCCGCCTTACTCCGATGAATGTGCACAGGGCTTATGGATAAAGCCTTGTAATCATCGAATTCGTGCGTTACTCCGCGCCTTTCGAAATACCTCTTCATTTGTGCCATGTATGTGTGCAGTTGTATGAGCTCTTCCTTATGCATAGCGAACAGACCTACAATTTTACAAGATCAATTTAATATTATCTTTAAATCGAATAAAAGAATTATCCGAGGAAGCGTTTTTCCTAGTTTTAGATAATAAAGTTTTCCATATAATGTATATGATAAATAATGAAGAATTATGGTAGAAAGTGTGAAGTTTAGCACCGTGATGTGAAATAATGACAAATCGTGGTGGGCTTGCCCCCCCAATACATAAGTGCTACATATAAAGCCTACAGTCCTTAAAAAACTAACTCTGCAAGAGAAAAATAAATGCAGGTATCGATTTAGAAAACTTAAGAAAATAAAAGAAGGAAAATTGGGAAGGTAAAAAGAGGTAAATTGAGAGAAGAAAAAGGTCTCTCAAAGCATGCTTGCGGTTAAAACTTCCATGTCAGCAGGAACCTTGGCTATGTTCCCTATCTTTACACCTATAAGGTTCTTAATTGCGTTACTCGAAGCAATATCAACTAGCCTCTGGGTAATTACACCGTCAAAAACAACACTCTGAATATTGTCTTTATAGACTTTTAGCCTGCTGGCAAGATCTCGAACAGCAATTTCCTCTATTACATTGTCCTGAGGGTCAAGAATTCTGGCCGTTAGAGTCCCTTTCAAAGCTTCGACATGAGGCCTGAATCTGGCAGCTTCGGGAGAGATGGGAACTATTTTTGCCGGGGCAGGTGATACCCTGACTGCCTCGCCTCCAGGGACTTTGACAGCCGTCGTAACTTTCTCAGAAGGTTCTTCTGTGGAAACTTTGCTGGCAGCAGTAACTGCCCTCGCCGAGATCTGGGGTTTTGCGACCACAGGTCTTGATTTAACTTTCTCTGCAGTCACTGGAGAGATTTCGGAGACTTTCTCAGCAACCTCCTCAGGGACCTTTTCAAAAGTTTTTTCAGGCTCTGCTTCTCTCTTCTCTTCTTCAGAGATTTCCTCTCTGGTAAGATCCGGCTTTGGAGCGAGCCTGTGAACCTTAATACGCTTGTGCAATTTCTTCTCAGCAGTCCTGAGGGCAATTTCAGGTGCCCTTATTTTTCTCTTGGGGCTTCTCTCAACTCTGCAGACACTATCTTCGCCTTTCCTTTCCTGGATTCCGTACTTCTCAATGATCTGTTCAACAGGAACTTTCCGGCGAAGAGCCCTTATAATTTCTTTCTGGACAAGGTCTTCTACACATTTTCCATCTGGGGCGCGGGCAACATAGTCAATGTCTGCAACCTGAAGGAGCTCACGTATTATTAGTTCGCCTCCACGATCCCCGTCCGTGAAAGCCGTAACTGTTTTCTTTTTAGTAAGCTCTGCAACCTCAGGGGGGATGTTTGTTCCTCCTACACAGATGGTATTCTTGATACCATAACGGAGGAGGTTCAGAATATCAGCTCTCCCTTCGACAATAATAATTGCATCTGAATTAAGCACGTTCGGTCCGCAGGGAATCCTGGATTTGCCATAGTAAGTAAGTTCGTCAATTCTCACGGATTGTCGAACTTCATCTGCTAGTTCCTGAGATTCGGGCACAGTCTCATCGAACATTTTGGTGAAAATGAACTTTGCCCTTTCAATAATCTTCTTTCGCTTCACAGCCCTTACGTCTTCTATCTGAAAAACCTCAATTTTGGCGCTGCACGGTCCTACTCTGTCAATCGTCTCAAGAGACGCAGCAAGAATTGAGGTTTCAACCTTATCAAGGCTTGAGGGAACAAAGATATTTCCTTTTGTTTTTCCCCCTTTAGCTGTAACCATCACCTCAATCCTACCAATCCTACCAGTTTTTTGCAGGTCACGTAGATCAAGATCAGCCCCAAGAAGCCCCTCAGTTTGTCCGAAAATCGCGCCTACGATATCAGGACGTTCGATTACCCCATCAGCGCTAATTTTAGAATGGATGATGTACTTTGTAGTATCTGTATTTTGCATGTGAATTCTCCGAGTTATTGTAAATGATTTATCATGATAATTTTCTTAAACTATATTCACTAGGAATTTATTTCTGACTTTTATGACTGGTTGGTTTTCTGGATACAAGCCATCGAGTTTCCCGGAAATATAAACTATTTTTCTATGCTCCTAAAACTCGTAAAGTCTGCAGTGCAAAAATAATAAAAAACCAGATCCTGTACCAAACCAGGTATAAAACACCCTCTAAGAGGCAGATTTAAGAATAAATGGCATTATTACTATTACCGGAAAGAAATTTCCGAATCTGCCTGGAATTCCCATTATACTTATGCTAGGAGACTTGATCCGGCGGTGGAACGCCAGAATTACGCGGTCTAATGAAAGCTCTTACTTATGGAAACCTCATAAGGCTCCAGGTTGTGTTAGCCTGGCTTAAGGCTCTCCCTGAAAGAGTGATCTGACATTTAAGTCGGGTAAGCCAATAATATCTGCATTGTCCTGAGGCTTTCAGCATTTGCTCGAAAGCCTTTGCCCTAACATAAGTTTTTATTATGACTCTGAGACAATCTCAGAGCCTGTAGTCAAAAAGAATGTTCACCTTTCAATGAGCCTGATAACTCAAGTTTCCAAGAAATGCCCCTGAAACGCGGGTAATCGGGCATGAGCAGCCACAACATGCAAGATACCCTATCCCGTAAATTAGAGGCTGCACTGTGATAATTGGTAAGCGGTAAGTGAAATTCATATCAGGTTTATTGAGAGCACTTTTTGACTTTTACTTTATGGGTGATGATGTATGGATTCAAGTTTTATACTGAGTGGTGTTTTAGCCCTGGATGATATGCAGTAATCTGAAGTTTTTAATATTCTGCATATGGATTAATTACACTGGATTATCTTTACGAATTTAGCAATGATGAGTGATGAAGTTGTTAATCAATGATATGACCTGACAGAACACTCTCGCCCACCTTTAAAGAAGGTTCGGCAAATGAGGTTTCTGTATGTCACATATTTTAATTTCATTTATTTAATGCTCGCAGGCTTTAAGAACTTTGCGGTTATTTAAAAATATTGCTAACTCCAGATCGTTCTCTTGTGCCTGATATTTCTGAAAGCAGGTTATTTTAAACAACTTTAGAAGAATATTCTAAAACAACTCCAAAAGAGATTTAAAAAAATAAAAAAAATAATATACTGGAAAAATTTAGAAAGGTATATATAAAACGAAGGAGTTGTAAAAATTTGAACGGGCGAGACGTCTAAACTTTTTTATGTACTAACCCCCCCACTCCCAAACTCGCTCGTTCAGACCCCTACGAATCGTATGAATATTTTTTTGTATTTTTTCAACGGTATCAGAGGAAACCTGTATCATTTCCACATAAAATCTCAGATTTTGAGATTAATTTATTTTAAAAAAATCTGATTTATTTTAAAAAATCTGGTTAAAAACTTTGATAGATTCTGTATTAGATAGCTTGTAGACTTCCAGGACACTTAAAAACTTATAATAGGCGTGAGGCACAACTACTAAGAGTATGGGAAGCCGTCTTGCCACACAAAGTGCTGTAGATGTTGATATTCAGAAGGCGACCGGAGCTAAGGGAAGACCTCAGGAAGCAGTATTCGCGCAGAATCCTGAAAAAGGAGATCCATTAAGGGTAGTTATTATAGGGGGCGGAGCCTGCGGCATGGCAGTTGCCACCAAAGTTCGAAGGCAGAGTGATTTTGATATTATTGTACTTTCAAGAGATTCTCATACTGCTTATAGTCATTGTGGAATCCCTTTTGTTCTGGGCAGGGAAATTGAGAATTTTGAGAAGCTGATAGTAAAGCCCCTGGATTTCTTCCAGAAAAACAGAATAGATGTCAGGCTAAATGAGTGTGCAAGCTCAATAGACCTGGATCCAAAGATTGTTCGGACAGGGAAAGGAGTTTATCCTTTTGACAAACTTGTAATTGCTACAGGCAGCCTGCCCTTTGTACCTCGAATAAGCAGCGCAAATATTCTCCCCTATGGAGTCTTTACCCTGAGAAGCCTCAAGGATGGTATACTTTTTGAAAGAGCCCTTGAAACTGCTAATAGAGTTTGTATAATAGGCGCAGGAACACTAGGAATAGAGTGTGCAGTCGCGCTTGCAAAAAGAGGAATAAAACCTTTCCTCATAAGCAGAAGCAAAAACTTGGTTTCCAAGCAGCTTGATCCTGATATCTCTGTAATTATACGGGAACATCTGGAGAATATTGGGATTGAGGTTATCACCGGAGCAACTGTGACTTTTCCTGAAAATTTCTGGAAAGAAAAAATCCTGTTCCTTGAGGATAGGAAGCTCCCTGCAGATCTTGTACTTTTTACAAGCGGAGTTAGGCCTGAGACATCCATTGCTATGGATGCAGGAATAAAAATCGGAAAATCCGGAGGGATAATTGTAAATGAAAGGCTCCAGGTTAAGGTAGGAGAAGAATTTCTTCCCTATGTATATGCAGGTGGGGAGTGTGTGGAAGTAACAGACCTTATAACAGGGGAACCCAGGTTAAGTCAATTGGGTACAACAGCCCGACATATGGCCGACATAATCGCCAACAATATCACAGGAAAGCATGCCGTTCTCAGACCGCTTGCAGACCCTTGGGTAGCCGTGGCAGGAGATTTGCAATTTGGTGCAGTTGGTATCACTTCAAAAGAAGCCGAAAGCCATGGAATAAAGGTAGTCACAGGATTTTCCCGAGGACGTACAAGAGCTTCCTATTACCCGGGCAGGAAAGATCTGTATATTAAACTCCTGTTCAAAGATGAGATTCTGGTGGGTGCTCAACTTGTAGGAGGAGAAGGGATAAAGGAAAGAATCGATGCACTTTCTCTTGCAATCAGAAAGAAAGCAACGATAAGAGACCTCCTTGATCTGGAAACATGCTACGTACCACCGTTATCTATGCTTGTAGATCCTCTCAAACCGGCTGTGAAAGCTGCAATCCGAAGTATAAAGGAAGAAGAAAAAAAGAAAAAGATGGCAGCAGGATAAAGTAAGATCGAATCAGAACAGGGATGGGGGGAAGGAAATGTTAGAAATCGATGGTTCTTACGGTGAAGGGGGAGGGCAGCTAGTCAGAACCGCTGTTGCTCTTTCTGCAGTTACAGGCAAAGAGATCAGGATTACAAATATCAGGAAAAATAGACCAAGCTCTGGATTAAAACAACAGCATTTAAAAGCCCTTGAAACTGCAGCGAAAATTTGCGAAGCCCGAGTTTCGGGACTTTTCCTGGGCTCTACTGAGCTTTCTTTTGCTCCAGTGGAAATAAAGGGGGGTAAGTATAATATTGATATTGGGACAGCAGGAAGCATAACCCTGCTGCTCCAGTGCATCATGCCAGCTCTGCCATTTGCGAAAGAAGAGGTTGAGTTAACGATAAAAGGAGGGACAGACGTGGCATGGTCTCCGACAGTACACTACTTACAACATGTGACCCTCAAAGCTCTGGGAAAGCTTGGCTATTCAGGTAGCGTAACCCTGAAGGAACACGGTTACTATCCTAAAGGAGGAGGGAAAATTTCCGCTTCATTTAAACCTTGCAGGCTTAAAGGATTTCATTTTTTAAAAGAAAAGGAAGAGATAAAGGGGATTTCTCACGCTTCGAATCTTCCTGCCCATGTACCTTTACGTCAGGCTGAAGCTGCCACCGCAAGATTAAAAGAAGCCGGATATTCCTCACAGATCGAGACTCAATCTTTTGAAGCCTTTTCGACTGGAAGCGGAATAACTCTCTGGACAGGTTATATAGGTGGGAGTGCACTAGGGGAAAGAGGGCTGCCCGCTGAAAAAGTAGGCAAACGCGCCGCAGATGAAATTATTTCTGAACTTAGAGCAGGCGCTTCTGTGGATACACACCTGGCAGACCAGCTAATACCGTACATGGCTCTTGCAGGAGATAGTTCTTACACAGTAAGGGAACTTTCTCTTCATACTGCTACAAATATCTGGATTACTGAACAATTCCTTGATGTTAAATTCAAGATAGAGGAAAAAGAAGGCGTTTTTGAAGTATCCGTGGATTGAGATATTAGAGAAAGTAGAGAAAGGACAGATACAGGAGACTGCAGAAAAAGAAAGAGAAGAAAAAAGAGAGGGAAAGAGAAAAAAACTTGTGGAAAAGAGAAAAAGAATAGAAAGTAAAAGTACAAATCGAAATTTGCTGGAAATTTTTAAGGTCAATCTTCAATGACATAAAGATATTCAGGAGGTATCTTTTCCGTAAGTACGATGTCGTCAGTTGCAATTTTGAGAGAAATCCCATCTTCCTGGGCTTTAAATGCATCTATTTGAAGGATGATAGGGTTTTCAGTATGAATAAGGGCTACTTCTAATGCCTTCTCATATGAGGTGCTGAGGTGGACGTATCTCTGTTTTACTGGAAAAATCCCATTCTCAAGCAGAACATCGACTTCCTCAGGGCTTGCCCCATAATATAGGTATGGATAATCGCTTTCCTTATAGTCCAGGTCAATATTGACAGAATGCCCATAACGTGCCCTGATTTTAGAATTACGAATTTCATACCTTCCTTTTTCATCGGATTCTACAAGGGCATAAAGGTATTCCTTTTTCATCCAGTTGTACCGTTTTCTCATAACATCATAGAAATCATTGATATTAACCCAGCCGAACATGTCCATTTCAACCCCTGCAGATGCTGGGAAATGCCGGAGAGTGCCTGATACAAACCTGCCAAGCTTTTCTTCCTTACTGTCGTCCAGCAGGTATCTGCCAGGGCGTTTACACTGCAGACAGCTGCCTCCTCTAAAATAGCCGTGCTCAGTGCATTTCCTAATCATGATATCACGTACATAATGAAACTTTACTATAAATAAGGTTTTGTTTTAATGTCCCGTTTTGACAAAGCTGCAATGTTAAAGTTTTCAGTCTCTCAATCATTCTTGGTGTTAAAATTGTCTCCAAATACTTTATAGAATAATAAACCTGAAATAGCCAGAAAAGCAGCTCCTAATGCTGTTTCCCTAAAACCGAGAAGCTGGGAAGAAATTCCCCCCAGGAAAGCGCCTGCAACTCCTGCAGCGCCAATCATTGAATTGATAAAACCCGCTGCTGTTGCTTTATCTGGATTCAGTTCGACAACCTGGCGGGTGGAGCCCACATACAAAAAAGACCAGGCACAGGCAACGAGAAACATACTGGGTATAATATAAAGATAAGACGGGGCTAATGCATAACTTACAAAGCCAATAGCTGAAATGAGGTACCCTGCATAAATCAGTTTTCTGTTTTCAAAGGAATCCAGCCTGCGCATAATTAAAAACTGGACTGCGGGGTTAATAGCGTAGATAAATCCTATCCAGAAAGCACTTGCTCCTAGCTGCTTAAGATACAGAGGATAAAATGCCCAGACTCCTAGGGCCCCGGTATGGCGGAGGAAAAGAGGAAAATAGATTCCTGAATTCTTCAACAGAGTATTCAAAGAAAAGTATGGAGCGCCAAGCCTGGGTTTTATAACGTTTTCCAACTTTAGAGCCTGTAAAAAACATAATAGGTAAAAAGTGGCAGAAAGCAGGAAGAGTATACTCATTTTTTCTCCTATAAGACCTGCTAACAGGAAGCCAGCCATCCATCCCAGAGAACCTAGGGAAATAAATCTTCCCAGGCTCTCTTTCTGGTAGTACACATACGCGATCAATGCCCCAGGGCAAATTCCTACAGTAAAACCTGTAAAAGCTCTTGAAAGCATGAGAGAACCCGGGTCATTGGCAAAAATCTGAAGGAAAAAAGCTACAGATGAAAATCCAAGACCTCCGAGGAGAATTATGCGTAGATTATGGAAGTCTCCAAGCCTGCCAAAGATAAAGGAGGAAAGCAAGATCGCAGCTGAGTAAATACTCACTATGAGACCTACCTCAAAATAAGAAGCTCCAAAGGATGTTGCAAATATAGGAATGAAGAATAAGGAAAGCACATTTGCTGTATTTGAGAGGAACTGAATCCTATTTACCTGTATCAAGCAATCAACACCAGAAAAGCATGGGTGCAGTCTATTAATATTGTTTCCGTTTTTTGTTAGAAAGTACTTTCGTCGGGCACGCGGCAGTTTTTAGTAAAACGGCATGTATATCATAGCGAGATTTAAGGTATTTTTGAACGAAGGTATTTTTACTGAACACCGCACTCAACGCTACTTAAAGCCTGATGGCATATAGATTGAAACTTTCGAAGCTAGGTTGAGAATTGGGTCAACAGTCTCACTGAGATGATTTATGAACCTGGCTTCAAACATAGTAAAGTCTATATACAAAAGCCTTATAGGGGCAAAATCTTCTAAATTGCCTGCAAGTGGTTACTACAGCCAGGACAAAAAAACATAAAATATAACTTAGACAATAGGACTTAAAACATAAGATTTAACAGATTAAATTTAGCAGATTAAAGTTTATTAAAGTTTAAAGCAGTGGAAACACAAAACAAAAATAATAAGAAAGTTCTACAAATATCTGGCTACAACATTTGTCTGGCTATAACCTTTCTTGTTGTAGATTCATAAAAGATATAAATTTTGAGATACGCTACTTTGAAATCTTGTATGAAATATGTCTGAAATCTGGAACATGTCTAAATATATTTGTCTGAAATATGTCTGAATATACTTGTCTGAAATACGTCTGAATATATCTGGAATATATTTGAAATACCCGGAATATATCTTGTCTGAAATATCTGAATATATCCGGAACATATCAGAATGTATCTGGAACATTTATTGAATATTTATGGAATAATTATGGAATATTTATGGAAATGCCTGAAATGTGCGTGAAACTTAATTGAAACATTCTTAATTTTTATAGTAATATTAAATTTTCTAATCAACTGGTATCATAAACATTTATAAACAATTTTTAGATTGTATGCCTTAATGCCGGAGCTTGATCCAAAGCAATAGCCTCACTAGCAGCAACCTTACCAGCACATTAATGCCGCCGGAACTTAAACAAATAAAAAACACGGAAAATAAGAATTGTACTTTAAGGGGATAATATGACAGATGTTGAATCAATATATAAAAAGCTCAGCCATGTCATCAGTAAAGAAGATTTTCTGCAGCGTGTCCAGAGAAAGATGGAAAGCATGGGCGGGCTTTGTGATGAACCTATGGCTGCCATGCTGGTTGCCAATGAACTAGGATTTTCAGATGTAAGTCGGGAAAATGTAAAGATTAAGGACATTAAAGCTGACAGCGGACCGGTTAACTTTATTGCAAGAGTATTATCGGTTTTTGATGCCAAGGAATTTACCCGGAATGATGGGACGATAGGAAGGGTGGGAAATTTAATTGTCGGAGATGAGACCGGAAAAATAAAGCTTACTCTCTGGGACAGTATGGCAGATCTCATCAAGGTTGGAAAAATCAAAGTAGGGCAAACCCTCCAGATCAGCGGCTATGCAAAGCAAGGATACTCCGGAGTGGAAGTCAATGTAGGAAATAATGGAGTCATAACCGAGAGTGAAGAAGAAATCGATGTGGTTGCAAGCAGCCAGAAGATTAAGGATGTAAAGGATGGCATGGGAGACCTGAATTTGATAGGTAAAGTTCTGGAAGTCTCAGAAATAAGGACTTTCCAGAGAAAAGACGGCAGCACTGGAAAGGTTGGAAGTCTGCTCCTTGGGGATGCAACAGGCACAATCAGAGTGACATTATGGGATGAGAAAACCGAGTTTCTGAACCAGATAGAATATGGAGATACTGTGGAGCTTATCAATGCTTACGCCCGGGAAAATGCATTTAGTCAGAAAGTTGAGCTTCAGGTAGGAAGCCGAAGTATAATCCGGAAAAGTGAAAAGGAAATTGAGTATAAGGAGAAATTTACCCCGATTGCAGATATCAGTGCTGATATGAATGATGTCAATGTTTGTGGGAGGGTACTGGACATTGGGGAAATTCGCACCTTTGAGAAAAGAGATGGGTCCACCGGAAGAGTCGGAAATCTCCTTATTGGGGATTCCACAGGAAAAATCAGGCTGACTCTCTGGGATGAAAAAACCGACTTTCTGGATGAGATTGATTTTGACGAGACAATAGAAGTACTCCATGCCTATTCTCGGGAAAATGCTTTCAACCAGCAGGTGGAGCTGAATCTTGGAAGCAGAGGGATAATCCAGAAAAGTGAGAAGGAAATTGAGTATAGAGAAAAGTTTACGGATATCGCTGATATTGTCCCAGGGGAGAGTTACTCAGTCCAGGGGAAAGTTTCCGAAATTGGAGAACTCCGGGAGTTTGAGAGGGAAGATGGAACCGAAAGTGTGGTTGCAAATCTGCAACTTGAAGACGAAACCGGTAGCATAAGGATAACTCTCTGGGGAGAGCAGGCATATGTTATCGAGGATCTTGATATTGATTCCGAGATACAGATTATTAACGCATATGCAAAATATGGTCTGAACGAGGAAATCGAGTTGAGTGTCGGGAACCGGAGCAGAGTGATTATACTTTGATCATTCCCCTTCTTCGCTTTATTCCTGATTTACTCCTTCAACCCATATTTTAGCAAAATAAAAGTTTATGAAGTTGCGTTCCAGTGGAAATAAAGGGGTCTAAAAAATTTCCTGCGAGAAAATAGAAAGCATTACAAATATAATTTGAGTTTTTTCTAAACTGTATAAGCCTGCTTTCTAAAATATACTTTTCTTCTGCACTTATTCTTTATACTTTCTGCAAACGGTTAAAGATTTTTCAGTCTCAGCAAAAATCTCCAGTGGAAACAAAGGGGTTCTGAAAATTTTCCTGCAAAAATCCCCTAAATTTTTCTTCATGAAAAGCAAAAGGTACCTTAAAAAGAATGCCCTCCTTACTTCTTGCAAACTTCTATTCTCTGCAAAAAAAGCAAATGCCGTTATCGTTATGTACCATTGACTCATATATATAAGTATCACAAAAACACCCGAAAAGTGTGGGGAAGACACTTAGAGGGAGCGAACAAAAAAAATAAATCCGAAAACTAAGGATTTGCTGGAGTATCATCTTTAAAAAAGCTAATTATTGCAGGACCTGAACCGGAGGGAAGACTAAGGTAGTCTGAAAGTTTTTTCCAAAGGAAACTGGAAGCCTGATGAGCTTTTATATCGTGAGTTTTATTATTGAATTGCCGGAGTTTGGAACGAAGGGGGAGCGGCAGTAAATGGCAGATGGACCTGAGAGGGACATAGATGCTGAGAGCGGAAATTATGCTGACATTCACAATAGAGAGATTGAAAGAGAGCTCTCAGTTGCTGAAGTTATGAATAAAGCAGTTATAGTAATAGATATCAACTCAGATATTCCTGCTATTGCAAGAGAAATGGTCAGTCGTGATGCTGGAAGCGTCATTATCACTGAGAATGGTCAGGCTATGGGCATCATAACTGAAAGAGATCTTGTAAAAAGTATTGTTACAGAAAACAGAAAACCAGATGAAGTGAAAGCAGAGGAAGTCCTCTCAAGTCCTCTTGTAACTATAGAGCCTGAAGCTGATATAATAAAAGCTTCTGAAATCATGTTAAAAGCAAATATTAAAAGGCTGCCAGTCCTGAAAGACAGAACAGTAATAGGAGTGATTTCAAATACTGATATTCTGATGGTAACACCTGGACTTAATACTATTCTTAAAGATCTTATTGAAATGAATAGAGACGCTCTCCTCTCCATTCCGCCAAGAGACGAGATCCCGGATTTAAAAAATTCCAGAATAAATGTATGTGAATCCTGTGACTCTATTTCCTTTGACCTGAAGTATCTAGACGGCAGGTATTTATGTGGAAGCTGCCGGCATGAGCATGATATAGAGGCTGACAGGGGAAGATATGCTGGTCTCCACAATAGAAATATTGGTAAAGTCTCAGTTGCTCAAGCTATGAACAAGGCAGTCATAATAATGGACATAGACTCAGATATTCCTGCTATTGCAAGAGAAATGGTCAGCCGTGATGCTGGAAGCGTCATTATCACTGAGAATGATAAGGCTATGGGCATCATAACTGAAAGGGATCTGGTAAAAGGTATTGTTGCAGAAAACAGAAAACCAGATGAAGTAAGAGCGGAGGACATTCTCTCAAGCCCTCTTATAACTATAGAACCCGAAAAAAGTATTGCAGAAGCTTCCGAAATAATGTTAAAAGCAAACATTAAAAGATTGCCAGTTCTGGAAGACAGAAAAGTAATAGGAATAATTTCGAATACTGATATCCTGATGGTAACACCTGGACTTAGTACTATTCTTAAAGATCTTATTGATATGAACAGAGAAGCTCTACTATCTGTCCCATCGATTGAAGAAATTTCAGAGTCTGAAGATTTTCCCTCGGGAATATGTGAATCCTGTAATACTTTCTCATATGACCTTAAATTAGTGAACGGACAGTACCTATGTGGAAGATGTCGGGAAGAAGTAGGGGAAAATTACGAGTAATAATTTAATCTTGAATATAATCTTGAAATAGTAATGTATAATCTTGAGATAGTAATTTCCAGAAATTCTTTTTCTAAAGGGAGTATAGGAAGGTAGACAATGAAGGTTAGCGAGATTATGTCAGAAGAGCCTGTGAGCATCAAAGAGGAGGACTTTATTACTCATGCCCGTAAACTGATGCGAAACCACCTTCTTCGAAGCCTCGTTGTTGTTGACGAAGAGAACAGGCTTGTTGGAATGTTGAACGACCAGGATATCTTGAGGGTTACGTCTACACGTTCAAATGTCACAGTAGGGGGGTATGCAAGCCAGTCTCCTACAATCACTCCAGATATGGATATTATGAAGGCTGCAAAGTTAATGGTAGAATCAAAGCAAAATAGAGTTCCGGTTGTTAAGTCAACTACGGACCGCACCGTTGTTGGAATTCTCAGCAGTGTTGATATTCTTAGAAATGTGGAAGTCCCAAAGAATGTTCCCAGCACGCTGGAGGCTATAATGACGAAAAAAGTCAAAACCTGTTCGCCAGATGACAAAGTTAACACGGTTTGGGGGCATATGCTTGAGACAGATTATACGGGTATTCCTGTTATCTCAAAGAAGGGCGAGCCTATTGGAATGATAACCAGAAGGGATATAATCAAATCGGGTGCAGTCCGCATTGAAGTCGAAGATGAAAGGCATACAAAGCCTAAAGAAAGCCCGAAAGTTGAAAAGGTAATGTCAACTCCTGCCTATACACTTTCTGAAAACGACTCAATCCAGAGTGCAATTGATGTGATTCTTCGCTATGATATTGGAAGAGTTACCATAGTAAATGAAGAGGGTAGAGTTTCTGGAATCGTTGATAGACAGGATCTTCTGGAAGCCATTGCCAATGCATGGCCCGAAAAACTCCTCGATGATCGCTTTTGAAAGAAATTATATGGGATATCTTTGGTGAAGATATAGCGACTAACAGAAGGCAACAGCTGACAGAGAATTAACCTGAAAAGCGGTTGAATATTTTCACGCAAAAAGATTATAACGTCAAAGATCATCATTAATAATAATTATAGATTCACAAATGAAAAGAAACTTCTAGGAAAGATTCGGGGGAAATTGCTTTCAGGTTTTATTTTTTCCAGGAGCAAACCCGTGCCTGCTAAAAATTTAACTGTGGACTCCATGTAAATTTCTGCAAGACAGAAAGAAAAAGAAACGGAATATGAAAAAAGCAATTAACTGTAACTGGATTCGGTGATCCTATTGAACAGAAATAGTACATTTTCGTCCGTCGATAAGATGAAAGTTCAGCCAGGTGTGAGCAAGTCCAAGAAAGCGCAGCAGAAAGACCCGCATACGATTAGCAGCATGGGCACTATGCGAATAGGTCCTGAGTTTAAATCCCGTATCTCAGAACATGAGGGAAAGATCCTGGCCCTGGCAACAAGAAATGTAGTAACCCTCCCTCCTACCGCAACAATTATGGAAGCAATCAAGATTATGACTGAGAAGAGGTTCCGGCGCATTCCAATTACAGACGCTGGAACGAGAAGACTGGAAGGGGTGGTTACTTCCGTAGACATTATCGATTTCCTGGGGGGTGGCACAAAGAACCTGCTTGTTGAGAATCGCTTTAAAGGTAACCTTCTAGCTGCAATCAACGCCGAAGTAAGGCAAATAATGGAAACTAATATTCCTTATCTCAATGACCAGGCTGACTTTAAAGATGCAGTCTCAATGATGGTCGAAAAGAGGACAGGCGGACTGCCAATTGTGAATAATAACATGCAGGTTGTTGCAATCTTTACCGAAAGGAATGCAATTGAACTGATGGGCGGGCTTGTGACAAATCGGACTGTTGATGAGTACATGACCGAGAACGTCAAGATGGTATCAACCGATACACCTATTGGTCAAGCAGCAAAAGTAATGGTAAGTAACAGACTCCGATGGCTTCCTGTAGTTAAGGATGGGATCTTTGCGGGAATTGTCACTTCCTCTGATATTGTCCATTTCCTTGGCAGAGGAGATGCTTTCACCAAACTGACAACAGGAAATATTCATGAGGCATTTGACCAGCCTGTAGGATCTATCGTCTCAAGAGAACTGATATGGACTGAACCAGGGACAGACCTGGGAAAGGCAATGGAAATAATGCTTGAGAAAAAGATAGGTTCACTCCCGATTCTGGAGGATGGGGTGCTCCGTGGCATCATTACTGAAAGGGATTTCCTGAGATCACTGCTTGAATGAATTGCGAAGAAATGAATTGATTGGAACCAATCCCTATTAGTTTTGAACGATGCGGGACAGTTCGAGCTGGCAAAAATTGGCGAAAACTGTCCCAAATGTCCTCAAACTATCCCGGAATTTGACACAGTATAATGAAGTTGGAGTGTAAGAACTGGATCTAGAGTGTAAAAGTTGGATCTGGAATGTAAAGCTGGATCTAGAGTATAAAAGTTGAATCTGGAATGTAAAACTGGATCTGGAGTGTAAGAAACGGATCTGGAGTATAAGAACTGGAATTACAATAGACCCGGAATTAGAATAGATCCGAAGATTTAGGACGTAATCTTTCGAGAGCTTAAATTTTCAGGAGTTTTGGAGAAAAGGAAAATTCCCTGGTGGAAAGATTGAGAAGTAACTCGACTTTGAATATTCAGGATTTTGAAGTGTAGCCCATTTTGAATAGAACTTTTTCAAGTTAGCCTCACTTCAACAAAAAGCATACGTTACTTCTCTAAAACTTTAGCGTATACAGCTAAAAATTGTGAAGTCTGCAATCAATTCAAAAACTATAATTATCGATACTTATATATTATGAAAGTGAAGGAGGTACTTCATGAACGTGGCGGACATCATGAGCTCACCTGTATATGTTATAAATGCAGATGAGCCCGTGTCACATGCGAGAAAACTGATGTTAAGGCATAAAATCAGTACGCTGCTTGTCCTCAACGAAGGCAAGATGGTGGGAATCGTCACAAAATCAGACATCGCTAACCGGCTGGCTCAGGCCGAACCTCTCTGGAGGAGGAGGCCAATAGACCAGGTGCCTATCAAGTTATTGATGACTGAATCGGTTATTACCATCTATCCCGAAGCCTCTATTTCCCAGGCAGCTGCTTTAATGCTTGAAAACAGAGTGCACAACATTCCGGTAGTAAAGAACGATATTGTAGGCATTGTAACCAGGACAGATCTTGTGCGCTATGTTGCAGAAAATGAAGAGGAAATAAAAACAAAAATCCCCAAATTAATGACGGAAGATATCGTTTCTGTTCACAGACATCACACAATCAACCATGTAATTGACGAAATGAACAGAAATGAGATCGAAAGAGTAATCGTTAAAGATGATGCAGGAAAACCAGTAGGGATTATTTCCAGAAAGGACCTTGCTTTAAACCTCTTAACTGACTTTCAGGGCGAACTTTCCACAAAGAACATAAAAATGACTCGTAAATCTTCTCCTGGAGGCCAAAAAACCTACAGATATGTAAAAGAGGTACCTTTAACCGCAGAGGACATAATGGTTTCTCCGATAGTTTCCATTGACGTAAATGAAACTGTCAGTAACGCCGCAAAAAAGATGATTGAAGAAGGGCTGACTGCGCTGCCTGTCAGTGATGGAGAAGATATAGTGGGAATATTAAGCAGAACCGACATTATGAAAGCCGTCCTCTGAAACATTGTAATGTGAAATACATGCTGCATAAAAAACGTGAAGAAGTTAATAAAGCAGCAAAAGTAAGAGAAAGATGCAAAATTAAAGTGCAGGAAAACGGATGAAGAAAACACGCAGAAAATTGCGGAAAAGTATGATTCAAAACTCTGGATACGCATGAGGTGAATTGCATGCAAGTTAAAGACATAATGGTACAGCCATATAAAATTAACAAGTCAGACACCATATCTCACGCCCTGGACCTTATGGAAAAGAAGAATACAAAGCGCCTGCTGGTAGTCAACGGCGATCAGGTAATGGGTGTACTTACAATGAGAAGTCTGACAGAGCAGCTCGGAACTCGCAAGAAACTGAGCAAACCTGCATCCTCTTTGCATGTTGCAACAGCCGTATCCGACAACTTTGTAAAGGTTCTGCCCGATACCGATGTCAGAGATGCCCTTACCCTAATGAAAAAGAAAGGTGGCGTAATTATTGTCACTGATAACGGAAACGCCCTGGGTTGGGTGACACCCCAGGAATTCATGAAGATAAACCACTTCACTGGCTTTGTTGGGGAAGTAATGGAGAAAAACCCTATCGTTGTCAGCCCTTCTGACAGAGTGAGCCACGCCAGACGGCTTATTCTTGATAAGAATGTGGGAAGGCTGCCAGTAGTTGAAAATGGAAAACTCGTAGGTATTATTGCTGAGGATGACATCGCCTTTGCCATGCGTTCTTTCAGAGACCTGGTAGCTGACAACCAGCAAGATTCAAGGATAAGAAACCTGCTGGTAGGGGACATTATGACCCGCAGTGTCATAAGTGTTCATACCAATACTCCTCTTGCAGAAGCTGTCCAGATAATGATAGAACACGATGTTGGAGGTGTTCCGGTCCTTAACCTGGAAGAGGAACTTGTTGGTTTCCTTGCCCGGAGGAATATAATAAATACAATTGAGGAATAAGCTCAAATCCAGAAAGACTGAGCCAGAAAAAACTTAATTAAAGCACTAAATCAATTAATTAAATGGAAGAAAATAATTAAGAGAAAGCCTGTTCTATTAAGGCAGGCTTTTTTCAATTTCTAATTTTCCTTTGGATTGATTTCTCATTTCTTAATGATTTCTGTTCTATAGTGAATCCTATTTTACAGCGGGTTCTATCCTGCAGCAAACTCTATTTTGAAGCAAGTCCTGTTTTGCAGCGAATTCTATTTTACAGTAATTTCTGTTTTAGTGCTGTTTTAGTGTGATTTTTTGATCTTACAACTATCTCATGTTTTAAAAGCCTTTATCTCCACCAATCAGGCCTCCAAGGACATCACTTCCAAGTATGCCGCTCTGTTCTTCCCGGTTGCGACCGTAGGCAGAAGCTGCAATGATCCTGTCAGCGAGGCGGGAGAAAGGCAGGCTCTGCAAATATATTGTGCCCGGACCTGTAAGGGTTGCAAGGACAACTCCTTCACCGCCGAAGAGAGCATTTTTAAAATTCCTTGACCAGGTTATATCATAGGTCACAGTTTCGGTGAAAGCTGCCACACAGCCTGTATCGACACGGTATGTCTCGCCAGGTGCCAGATCCTTTCTTATGACTGTACCCCCAATATGTAGGAAAGCCAGGCCGTCACCCTTCAATCTCTGCAGGATAAAACCTTCGCCACCGAATAGCCCTGCCCCGAGCTTGCGGGTGAAAGCGACTTCTATTTCTACTCCGCGAGCTGCACAGAGAAATGAGTCTTTCTGACAGAGGAGGCTGCCTCCGAATTTGGTAAGGTCAATAGGGATAATCTTGCCCGGATATGGAGCTGCAAATGCTACATGCCCTTTCCCGGAACCCTTATGGATAAAGCTTGTAATGAAGAAACTTTCTCCTGCAAGCACTCGTTTAAGTCCTTTTTTCAGGCTTCCGAAAAGTCCACCTCCTTCATTACCCATGCTTGTCTGCATCTGGATTCCTGGTCCCATATAAGCCATAGCCCCGGCTTCTGCCTGGACGGCTTCTTCAGGATCGAGCTCGATTTCAACAATCTGCATATCGTCGCCCATAATCTGGTAGTCGATTTCATCTGCCATTTTACAATCTCCAATTTTTTGCAAACTCAAGTAAAACAGGATTAGAAACAGATTAGAACCGAATACTTAAAAAGATTTTTAATGTATGGTCATTTCTCAAGATTTTTCAATTTATCTCCTGAAAAATAACCTGTTAGAATATACCCGATTCGAAGACATGTTCCGAATATATGCCTGAGAATGGCAATTTATTTCAGGGCTGAGGACAGATAAATAAACATGAGCAGAGAGGGTAATGAGGAAGTAGATCCTGAATTTGTGTCCCGGCTTGCCAGCTATCTAGGGTTTAATAAGGAAAGAGTTCAACATCTTTTTGAGAAGAGTTATCTCGCCCGAAACTGGGGAAAATATGAAAATTTGCTCCGTTTCGATAAGGAAATATCCCATATCGAAAGAGGAACAGTACTTTATGAGAAAGACGGTTCTTTCGAAGCCATTGTGGGCTTTCCGAAAATCCGACGAGCTATGGTGCTGAATCCTACGATTAAAAAACACTTCAGCGGACTTGAGAAAGTAGCCGTGGAAGAAAAAATGAATGGATATAATGTCCGTATAGCGATTGCAAAAGATGAAATCCTTGCAATTACACGAAGCGGATATATCTGCCCTTATACGACTCAAAAAGCAAAAGAGAAATTGAACCTGAAGTTCTTTGAAGATTTCCCAGAGCTTGTACTCTATGGAGAAATGGTAGGACCTGATAACCCATATGTTCCAAAAGAGATCTATGATATCGAATCTGTAGAATTTTACATATTTGATATCCGGAAGAAAAACAGTGGTGAACCTCTTCCAATAAAAAAGAGGCAGGAAATCCTGGAAAAATATGGTTTTTTCCAGGTAAGGTTTTTCGACGAATTCCCATTGGAAACTGCTGCTGAAGAAATTGAAAAAATTATTCGGGAACTTGGAGAAATAGAACATGAGGGTGTTGTAATAAAGGACCCAGACATGATGCTTTCCCCGTTAAAATATACCTCTTCACAAAGTAATTGTTCGGATCTCAGGCACGCCTTTAAGTTTTACAATGAAACAGGCAGAGATTACATGCTTTCCCGAATTGTCAGAGAAGGTTTCCAGACAGTTGAATGGGATGAGGATGAGACCGAATTTGAAGAACGCTGTATGAAACTTGGAAAAAGCATATTGGGCCCTCTCAGAGAATCTATAAGAACTGTGAAAAACGGTCAAAGGCTATATGAAGAGGCAAGGATAAGGGTAAGGGACTTAAAAACTGCAGCCGATTTTGAGGGATACCTTAAAAGACTCGGGATCGATGCAATTTTTGAAGAGCCTCAACCGATCGGAGACGAGTATCGGATAGTTATAAAGAAGATTAATAAAAGCACCAATGATAAGACTCATGCAATCTTGCAAGGTGAGACGTGGTAATTCTTTCCTCAGAATGTTATTCTTGAGCTTTGAAGTCTTGAGACCCTTTTTCAAAATGTTTCGAAAAGAAATATATTATAGTATAATTATACCAGATGCAAATTTCAAAGTTGTAATATCACTAAGGTCTCAGAGGTACATAGAACAATTCTCACTTATAAAACAATTCTCACTTACAAAACAATTCTCACTTATAAACTCACTATAAAACAATTCTCACTTGCAAAACAACTCGCACTTACAAAGCAATTCTCGCTTATAAAACAATTCGCACTTATAAAATAATTTACACTCACAAAATAACTCATGATAATAAAATAAATCACACTTAAACAGTTTTTAAATATAGAAATTTAAGGAACGAAAAAGGGATCCAGTATGACAAATCTTGCAATTATCGGGGCGGAAAAAAGTGGAAGAACTTCCCTTGCCGCAAACCTGGGGAGAAAAGGAACATCCTCCGACGTAACTATGTACAATAACGATAAGGAAAGCCGGAAAATGGTTTTTGTGGACCCTCACGGCTATCCTAAAGCCATAAAGCCGTTGATCACGGCACTGAATATTTCGGATATGGCGATTCTCTGCATCCCTCCTGACGGCTTGGATAAGAACAATCCTGCAAGTGTTCATACAGGAGAATGTATTGTTGCCCTGGATCTGCTCGGTTTCAAGTATGGAATAATTGCCCTTACAAAGTCCGACAGTACCCATATGCATGCGATCGATGAGCTGAAAAAGAAAATAAAATTAATGACTGCAGGCACTTCTCTTCAGGACTGGGAATGCATTTCCTTGAATACCAATAAAGGTGCAAAAAACCCTTTTGAAGGTATGGAAGAGCTTAAAGCCAAGATTAACAAGATTTCGGAAAAGATCGAAGCTGAACAGGCTGAGTTGAATAACCTGCCTGCCAGGGTGTTTATAGACCATGCCTTCAATGTTACTGGAAAGGGCTGTGTTGTTCTTGGTGTTGTCAAACAGGGAATCTCAAAAAGTAAGGACAAGACCAAAATTTTCCCGCTGGACAGGGATATTGAAATCAGGTCAATTCAGAGCCATGATGTCGATATTGACAGCGCACCCGCAGGCACCAGAGTTGGGATGCGCCTTAAAAACGTGCAGGCAAAAGATATCGAAAGGGGATTTATTATCTCTGATAAGGAAATTGTAAGTACTGACTATATCCTTGAATGCACCATCTCAAAATTTACACGGGCAATTGAGACCTCGGGTGTGCTTCATCTCTTTGTTGGTCTGCAGTCCGAACCCGTGCGTGTGGAAAAGATTATGGTTGATGGTCAGGAAGTTAAAGAAGTAAAGCCTGGCAGTACCTGTGTGATGGAACTCTCAGGCAATAAAAAAGTAGCTTATAGCAAAGAGGATCGTTTCCTGTTGGCAAACCTCGACCTTCCACAGCGGTTTGTAGGCTACGGCTTCCCCAAGTTTCTTTAAATTATTTTTTTAAAGGAATGAAAGGTAATAATATGGAAAACGACTCAGGAAAAAAGGGAACCATACATGAAAATGGGGAAAATAAGGTAAGGGATAAAACCCTTTATGGGCGCGTCTTTCACAGAAATGTCTGCTGGCAGCGTTCTTATGAGAGACCGGAAGGTGAAGAGCTTATTATGGCACTATACGGCAGCCTCAGAAATGGTCTTTACAACAGCAGGCGTTTCGATCTGCCGAACAAATCAGAATTCCTGGGCATAACAAAAGTGAGAGGATACTCTCTTTACTCTCTGGGTCCCTATCCTGGCGTCTACCCTTCAGAAGAAGATTCGTATGTCATAGCTGAAGTGCGCAGGTTTTCAGGAAAACAGCAACTTGAGGTCGCCAGAACAATTGATTATATTGAACTCTTCGGAGGATACCACAGAGAATATGTGGATCTTGAAATTGGCGAACAGAAGCTCAAGGGCTTTATTTATGTTTGTGATGAGAAGCCCGAGTCAGAAAAGATCGAGCATGGCGACTGGGTCAGATACCTGAAAGAGAGAGGGTTAGAGGAAGAGAGTAATTAAAGGAAATAAATGGAAAATAGAGAGGAATGGATATTAGAAAATAGAGGAATAGATATTGGAAAATAAAGGATTATATTATTCCTTGAGAAATGAAACATGAAAATCACAGGTTCCTTAAAAACTCAAGGCTTTCGATTCCCTCTTCTACCGAATTCACTTCGGTAACAAAAATTCCTTTATAATCAGAAAGTTTTTCCATAACTCGTTTCCAGTCTATTGTTCCTTTACCCAGTGGAAGATGTTCATCTTTTTTACCCATATTGTCATGGATATGTACATGGGAGATTTTTTTTGTAAGAAGATCAAGGAATTCGTCAATAACCCCAACTGTATTCGCATGACCGACATCAAAAGTAAAGCCAACATTATGGCTTCCGATAGATTCTAACATTTCTAGCATTTCTTCAGGATATTTCCCGAAAATTTTCGGCAGATCAGGCATATTTTCAACGGCAACTAGGATTCCAAAATCTGCTGCAAAATCACAGATTTCCCGGAGAGAGGCAAGATTGGTAAAATAAGCTTCCTGCGGAACCTGCGCACCATAAGGGGAAAGATAACCTGGGTGAATTACAGCCAGATTAACATAGTTAGAGGCAAGAGTCAGGTGATGTTTCATTTGCCTGATCACCTCTGCCCTGATTGAGTCATTCAGACCTGCCAGATTCATATCTGAGAAAGGCAGGTGCAGAGTTAACTCAAGACCAGTGGTTTCACTGATGTTTTTTAAATTCTGGATGTTCTTACTATTCAGGCATTGAGACCCTTCCTGTACGATCTCCCAACCGGTATACCCATAATCCTCAAGCGTGTAAGCCCACTTGAAAGGGTCTTCAACGACTGAGCGCGACGAATAGCTTATTCTCTGCAATTGCATAACACAACTTCATTCCTTTTCATTTATCAATACGTTTGTGGGCGCGAATTGAGATATATTTAACTAAATCATTTAACTAAATGTGAATGAACCGCTAAAGCTTAAGCCCCCCAATCTCTTTGCACATAGTCCATCTCTACTTCAACAACAGGTTTTCCTTCTTCAGTAGGAGGTAAAAGCCATTCAAAAAGTCTTTCCATTTCTTCCTGAGAGTCAGCCCTGATAATAATTTCGATAGATCCGAGAGGTTCTTCCTGTGCAGGAATACTGGGAACTCCGACAAAAGCAGCCTGTTTGTTGAGTAAAAACCGAACCGAAAGCCTATCACTGGATAAGCCTTCAATGAATGCCTTGTTGCGAACACTATCTATGATTTCTTCTCTGTGAATTAGCCCATGCAGAGTTTGTAAGATCTCAATTCCTCCCTCCGCTGAAAAGAAAAAAGAAGGAGAAGCCTCTGTTTCAGACCCTGTGGTATTAATAACTTCTTTTCTGAGTTTGATGTCATTAAAAAGGGATGAAATAGCTTTAATAACTTTTTCCGGGTCTTCCGTAGGATATACAGCTGCTGAAACTTTAACTCGTATCATAAGTCTGCTCCAATGAATTAAAAAATGGATTGTCTCCGTACCTACCGTATTTTTCATTCAGGAGATTATACCTATAGTGTATTTCGTTCAGGTGATTATACCTATACTGTAAGTGTATTTTGCTCAGAAATTATACTAGTATATTCATTCCGGAGATTATACCTTAGTATATTTCATTCGGGAATTAATTTCGTAATCTGCTCAGAAAAATTATTTTTTCTATTCTATTTTTAAGATTTATTCTGTAGGCTCTTTCCTAAGTAGTTGCTCAAAACTTCAATAACATCTTTTCTGAAAGTTTCCAGAGTGAAATTATTTTCAATTTCGATATTGGATGCTTCTATAGCTTCCCCCATACCCCAGCTGAGTTCTCGCTCGTCCCGACGGCGGAGCCCTTCTATGCTGTCCATATCATCACTTCTGCCCCGTTTCTTGATTCTGGAGAAACGAACTTCGAGAGGAGCGTATATAGAAATCAAGATGAAGCCTTCTCCGAATTCTCGCCTGAAACATTCCACTTCAGCAATCCCGCGTACCCCATCCACAACAATGATGTCAGAACCTGCTTCTTTTATTTGAGAAATGCAGCGTATGGCGACTGCGTCCATGCCTTCACACTTGCGAAGCTGTGTTGCAACCATCCCGGTATTGAAATCGTTGGGCTCAAGCCCGCGCTTTAGAACTTCCTTCCGGATTACGTCACCCATATTAACAACGGGAATACCCATCTTAGCAGCAATTTTGGCAGCTTCGGATTTTCCAGACGCTGGCATGCCTACGAATGCTATTATTTTCATCAAAAATTACCTTTTAAACTTGAATAATTAGATTTGAGTTATTATAAACTTGAATAATTAGATTTGAGTTATTAACTTGATTGTTTAGTCCTGATTCATTGACTGAACTGTTATCATTGACCGAACTGTTATCATTGAACTGTCATCATTGACTGAGTTGTAATCAGACTTATTAAATTTACATTAATAAGTTAAACTATCGAACCATTATATTTGCGTTAATAAGTTAAATACCAACCATTAGATTTGAATTATTGAGTTATTGAATTTAAATAGAAAATTGGCTGTCATCAAATCTTAACTACAGAGTGAGCAGGATTTGAATCATAACTTAGAGTAGCTTGAATAATGAAGTTTATATGTCAGCTGCATAAGTCAGTACGTTAACTGCATAGTTAATATGACTCTAGTCAAACCACAGGATCATATATATTATTTCCTGAAAACTTACGCTGATTAATTGAAAAATTCCTGAAGTAAGAGCAATTAAGAGTGGCTGAAGGAAAATAATTAAGAGTGGCTGAGAGAAAATTTGAAAAATAAGGAATCAACGCTGGGTCAGGAAAAGTAAGGATAGAGAGATAGAGGGGAAGACCCTCATGAAAACATTTTGCTAAAAGCAGACGTTTTAAAATCCACCAGGGGTTTGAGCCTGTAATCCTCAAGAAGTACTTTTCGAGTGTTTTCTACTGGAACACTCAGGGAAATTTCTTTAGTTCTGCCGTAACGACCTTTGCTTACAACCACTGCATTAACTATGCCCAGCATATCAAGCTCGGACATGAGGTCGGTAACCCTGCGTTGCGTAAGGATATCTACGTCAATGTGATGGCAGAGCTGGCGGTAGACGTTGTACATCTCGCCTGTCGTGACATTCTTACCTTCTCTGCCCCGGCTCCGCAGCAGAATAATGCTGTAAAGTACGAGTTTGGACTGGGTGGGAAGGGTCCTTACTACTTCGACCACGCGATCGATTTCGATTTTTTCCTGAGCACGTCTGACATGCTCTTCAAGAACCTGGGGCTGGTTTTCCCGCTCTGCAATTTCTCCTGATACCCGAAGGAGGTCAAGTGCACGCCTTGCATCACCGTGCTCCTGGGCTGCAAATGCAGCGCATAAGGGAATTACCATTTCACCTAGAGCGCCTTCATTGTAAGCCATCTTTGCTCTTTGTTTCAGGATATCACTGATCTGTTCAGCATCATATGGAGGGAAAATGAGTTCCTCTTCACCCAGGGAACTTTTAACCCTGGGGTCCAGAAACTCAGTGAATTTCAGATCGTTTGAGACACCAATCATACTGACTTTGGCTCTCCGCAAATCTGTATTGATTCTCGATAGATTGTAAAGGACATCATCACCTTTTTTGATAAGCTTATCAATTTCGTCCAGAATTATGATAATAACCTGCTCTTTTGAGTCAATTGCCTCCTTAAATTTCATGAAGACCTGATCCGTAGGCCACCCGGTCATAGGAACTTCTTCTTCAAAATGCCTGGCAAGATTTGCAAGGAGCCGATACTGTGTGTCGATTACTTCACAATTAATATAAACAACTGAACAAAAAAGTGATTTTTCTTCGCTTACTCTTTCAAGTTCTTTTCCAACGTAGCGAGTGACTGCTGTTTTTCCTGTTCCTGTTTTTCCATAAATCAACACATTGGAAGGAGTTTCTCCTCGGAGTGCAGAAACCAGGATTGTTGCCAGACCATTAATTTGCTCGTTCCTATGCAGTAAAAGATCAGGTGTATAAGAAGGTCGAAGTACTTCTTTATTTTTGAAAATTGATTTTCCCTCAAGTAATTTTTCGAATAAGCCGTCCAATGATTGAGTTTTTATCATAATGATCCTCTATAAAGATTTATGATGTCAAGTATGTTTGGGGTTAAGGTAGTTGATATACATTTTTTTATAAAGATAGTTGACACATTTATTTACTTTTAACATGGATAATCGGCACACTCAGCGTATTTGAGCAATGCTAATATACGCGATTAATTAATAAAGTAATATAATATACATAATTATATAATATACAAAGTTATACATGGCTATAAGGTGCACATTAAATTTGTAAAGTAAACATAATATACACTGTTAATTGACACAGTAAATAACTCGTATACTATCTTTACTTTACACCTACATTCATTTTTGCTTTTACAGCAACTGTTTTTAATGTTTTATTGCTTTAAAGTGTTTTTCAGCTGCCTGAAATCAGGATTTTTCACAGGCGGCTCCGTTTTTAATTCTCTGAACCTACAGCATTGAATACTCATGTTTTTAGAGCTATATTTTTATAAGTTCTCTAGGTATCTTTCCTGAAGTTACCTGCCTAAATTACCTGTTTAGATGACTTGCATAATCTGATTACTTGCCTAATAATCCTGATTATACTTGCCTAATAATCCTGATTACTTGCCTAATTTTTCTATCCATATTTTAGATAGCTGTAACCGTAATTGCTGTATAAGCCCTGTATTAATATCAATTGCTGCTAAACTATTTTCAGGTAATATTTTCTAAGTGGAGTTGTTTTTAGGTGATATTTTTAGGTAATGTTATGCTCTTGATCAAAGAGAGTCTCAGAGCCGTTATGAATAAGATTTTTTAATGGGAGTTCTGAAAGGGGGATTTGGAAAAGAATGTTTTTTAATTCCAAATTTCACTGAACTTCTAATCCAAATCTCACTAAACTTCTAATCCAAATCTCACTAAACTTCTAATCTTTAACTTCTAATAATCTTTAACTTCTAATCTTTAACTTCTAATCTTAAGATTCTACTATAAACTTTAATTTTGGTTTTTAATTTCGAGCGTTTAACTTTTAATTTTTAACTTTGAATGTTTAACTGCAAATTCTTAAATTAAAATTCTTAAATCTATATTATTATTTCGAGATTTCGAGGGTTAAACTCTACTTTATGATTGTTGGATATTTAGTACGCTGGATTTTTACCACATTGGATTTTTACTAGATATTTTTCTGCTTTCTATGAAAAAACCTGTAAACCCCAATCATGAGGGAGAAGGGATAGTAGATACATGTTTCTTATAGTTAATGCTTGAAATTCTTACCTTCTGTTAATTGCTCCTAAGACGTGGGGCAAATTTTACTTATTGAGGCGCATCTCAAGCCTGAAGAAAACCTTTATTCGGGGTCTTCTTTAGCCAAAATTTTAGGTGAAATTGGTATATAAACAAGTAATTTTAAGCTATATTTGCAGTAGATGCAATGGAAGTACACGTTATTAATTGTTATGGTATAGACCCTTTTATTTCCACTGGAACTTGATTTTATTTTAAATATATACCAAGAAAAACGATAACAGGAAACATAATCAATTTGAGCAAAAATATTCTTGATTCCATAACCACTGGAGGTTAAATTTTAATCCTTCTTTTCGTATGGAAGAAGTTATGAAAAGTTTTTACTCTTTTTCTAAAGTTAAAAGAATAAAAATTTTAAGATAAAATAAGAATCCTGTGTGAATTCAGTATGAGTGAATTTATTGCTGTAGTAAATTGAAAAAATTAAGATAGAGAAAATTGGAAAAATAAAAAATAGAAAATGAAAAATCAAAAGTTGGTCATAAAAATAAAGAAATGAGTAAAGTGAAAGAAAAATAAGTGAAAGTGGGCAGGAAAATAAGGGAAATTAGGAAAATAAAGGAAATAGGAAAAGTGAAAGAAAATAGGAAAAATAAGGGAAATAGAAAAGGTTAGAAAAGGTGAAAGGAAATAAAGAAAAATTAAAAAATAAGGGAAAAATAAGGAAATCTGGAAGAAAAAAAGAAAAGCTGAGAGAAAATAAGGAAAGAATGAATGAAAATAAAAAAGGACCCCTTTGTTTCCACTGGAAAGTTTATATAACCCCCGGACCCCATGATTTCCACTAAAAAGACATCAGGGCTTGAGCCAACAAAATAAAACGAAGTTTTATTTTAGTTGGGAACAAAATAATGTTGTTTAGTTATAGAAATTTTATTATATATAGTTAACTATTACTAAATATTTAATAATTAGTTTATTTAAATGAAAAGTAATGGAAAGATCGTCATTTTTTACCATTAGAAGACAGTTCCATTTGACATTTTAGTTCCATTTGACATTTTCCTTCTTCCATGAAAACATCTCCAATCGAAATAAAGGGGTCCCTCTCTAAAGAAGACATCTCTATGATTAAGATTTTGTGGAATTTTTTCTCTACTTTTTATTCTTTAAAGCAAGGTTTGGCTCTTCTAATTGTATTGTAGATTATCCGGTAATTAGCAGTTAATTCCATAAATCTTTTAAATAAAACTGGTTTTACTCTATGCACATGAATGAGAAGGGTCTTTCCGAGAAGGAGATATTTTCCTATCTGGAACATGTAAAGTCAGAAGATACGGATTACTATAAGGTTTTAAGTTCAATGTGTACTCGCCCACATAAAATTGCGGTTGAGGCTCACAGGATGTTTATTGAGGCTAACCTCGGTGACCTGGGACTTTTTGCAGGTGCTCACAGGCTGGAAAGGGAAGTGGTTATGATGCTTGGAGAACTTCTCCATGCTCAATCTGTTAATGCTCAGTCTGCTGAGACTCCTTCTGGGAGACCCGGTGAGGGTTCGATTTACGGTTATCTCACAACAGGAGGTACGGAATCCAATATCCAGGCTGTCAGGGGCATGAAAAATCTGGCTACTGCGGGTAAGAAGATAGTGGGGACGCCCAACATAGTTATTCCCGAATCAGCTCATTTCTCGTTTGACAAAGTTGCCAATATGATGGGCATTGAGGTTAAAAGAGCTCTTCTGGACTCTGAATTCAAGGTGGATATTGTATCTGTAAAAAGCCTGATAGATGCAAATACTATAGGACTTGTAGGAATAGCAGGAACTACAGAATTCGGCCAGATAGACCCTATTGAGAAACTCTCAAAACTTGCTCTTGATAATGAGCTATTCCTTCACATTGATGCAGCTTTCGGTGGGTTTGTGATCCCATTCCTTGAAAACCCGCAGCCTTTTGATTTCAAAGTTCCAGGTGTCACTTCCATTGCGATAGACCCACACAAAATGGGGCTCTCTACAATCCCATCGGGTGCCCTGCTATTTAGATCTCCTTCTTTCCTTGACTCTCTCAGAGTAAGCACTCCGTATCTTACAACCAAGGCACAGTTCACTCTTACAGGCACCCGCAGTGGGGCTTCAGCTGCTGCCACATATGCAGTCATGAAACATCTGGGCCGTGAAGGGTATAGAAAAAATGTACAGTATTGCATGCAGCTTACTGAAAAACTGGTTAAAGGAGCTAGGAAACTAGGTTTCGAACCTCTGATCGAGCCCATAATGAATGTAGTTGCCCTGAGAGTTCCAAACCCTGACCTTGTTCGGGAACAACTCCTTAAAAGATTCGGATGGAATGTCTCAATCACCCGTAATCCCAGATCTCTCCGTCTAGTTCTCATGCCCCACAACACAGCTCGGGACATAGAAGAATTTCTGCAGGATTTGAAAAAAATAACAGCAGAAATTTAAAGCTTTAATTCTTTTATCCGAAAATTTAAAGCTTTACTTCTTTTGTCCGATTTTCCTATATTCTCCCTGCATTCATTTTTTCCTTCTCATCTACATTTCTTCTTATTATCCTATAATTTACTAACATCTTTTCCTTTTCATCTACATTTCTTCTTATTTATCCTACAATTATACTAATCTTCTACAATATCCTATAATTTACTAATTACTAATCGCCCATAAGCAAATATGTATAGTATTATCGCCAAATAATAAATGGGATCAACTGCCCTTATTAGAAAAGAATATTAAAAACTACTTTACGAGGAAAGATTTGCAAGGTAGCCCGCTCAAGAAAGTTTATTAAACAATTCTAAATTCTATAATGAAAAATTATCGCTATAGAAAAATAACCACTATAGAAAAATTATCATGGGGACTCATTAGGAAAATCAGGGAAACCTGTGAGCAGAATCAGGATAATCTGTGGCAAAACTAATGGATAACTCCAATTTTCTGAGAATATACTGTTTATGATATCTGGACTTAATATTTAAGTTCAAATTTGATGTCAAGATTTATAATATATAAATTCATAACTTAATAAAGATATAATAAACAGAAACTTCTTGATATTGTTTAGCCTTAATCCATAATCAGCGCTAACTCTAATCAGTGTTATAATAGTAAAAATGGGGGTATTTATCTCGTGAAATCGCCATTGAAAATTGGAAGTGTGATAGGTATACCTATCATGCGGCACAGTTATAACAATAAAAATGGGAGGGTATTTATCTCGTGAAATCGTCATTGAAAATTGGAAGTGTGATGGGTATACCTATCATGCTGCACATAACTTTTCTTCTCATACTGCCCATATTCTCTTATGTATTTGCAATTAACCCGCAACCTTTCGGTTTTAAGGGAGTTGAGCCGGCTGTCATAAGATATTCTCTTTCAGTCCTGACCGCTATACTGCTTTTTCTTTCAATTGTTTTACATGAACTCGCCCACTCATATATGGCAATGCGCTATGGGGTTAAAATTGAGAGTATTACTCTCTTCCTGTTTGGGGGCGTATCGGCTATGGAAGAGATACCCAGGAAACCTGGGGAGGAGGCAAAGATGGCTTCTGCTGGACCTCTTACAAGTCTTGTAATAGGCTTTGCTTGCCTGTTTATTTATGGAAACCTGATCGCCCCTAACCCTGCACTTTCTCAAAACCCGGCATACCTAGTTATCTGGATTCTTGGAGTTATGAATCTTGTACTGGGGATCTTCAATCTGCTACCGGCTTTTCCAATGGACGGGGGCAGAGTGCTTCGTTCATTTTACGCAAGAAGAATGTCTTATGTGAAGGCTACCCATAGTGCAGCGACTGTAGGGAAATTTTTTGCTATTCTTATGGCAATTTTCGGGGTTCTCATAAACAATCTCTGGTTCCCTTTGATTGCACTCTTTATCTATGTCGGCGCATCTGAAGAAGAGCGAGCTACCCGTGATGAGGTAATGCTCGAAAATATTCTGGTGAGTGATATTATGACCAGAGATGTGGTTTCAGTTAGTCCTTCCATGAGCGTTGAAGATCTGGTCAAATTCATGTTTGAAAAGAAACACATGGGTTACCCTGTAATGGAGGGAGACAGCCTCAAAGGAATCGTAACATTTACCGACCTCCGTCGAGTTCCATATATTGACCGCCCAGTATCCAAGGTATCGGATATCATGAGTAGAGATGTTATCTCGGTACCTTCAAATGCACAGGCTAGTGATGCACTGAAACTGATCAAATCTAAAAACATAGGAAGGGTTATGGTTATTGATGATGGGTCGGTAGTAGGGATACTCTCAAGAACGGACCTTGTACGAGTCCTGAGACTCCGTTCAGAGTGATATCATATTAATGCTCATTAAAGAATGCTATAGGGCGTTAAAGGCTATAGTTATTAAAGACTATAATGCATAGGGCATTAAAAGCTATAATGCATAGGGCATTAAAAGCTATAATGCATAGGGCGTTAAAGGCTATAGGGCATTAGTTGATAAGGAGATTTTAATAAGGAGATTTTCATCAAAAGATATTTTTATCAAAAGATCCTACTTCCTTAAGTTATTGATAAACAAAATCTTCCGAAAATATATTTAAAATATATTGTATAGTTTATAAAGAATTATATAAAATGAGGACTATAGAAAATAGGGATAAAACCTGAAAAAAGACTTGAAGGAAAACCTTAAGGAAAATCTGAAGGAAATCTGAAAGAAAACCTTAAGGAAAATCTGAAGGAAAACCTTAAGGAAATCTGAAAGAAAAATTGAAGCGGTAAAGTATAAATCCTTCACAGATTATTTCCAGCAGTTAATTATCTGCTTATAACTAACATCTGCTTATGGCTAAGTTGTCTACAACTTGGTTATTTTATGTGAAGATAATATCTTGGTTATTTTATGTGAAGAGCTTAATTATTCATGCGATAAAATACAATCTTTTAGTGATATATTCTCATGCATCACTTTTAACTCGTCACAGCAGAGAGATTAACAATGAACAAACCTAAAATTACAAATTCTCAGGGCAGGGACCCTGAGTACAGTTTTCATAGTTCATCTCAGGAGTTAACATATTCTATGGACAAACTTATGACCGAATCCGCAGAGAACTTTATTTCTGCCGGAAAGTCTAGACTTTCTGATTCTTCAATTAACGTACCACAGGAAGACAAAATCTCTGCACCGACACCCGAAGTAGAAGCCGACGAGCTTGAAACACGGCTTGACATAAGTTCCGAATTTATTGCAGAATCCATTCCTAATTCTGCCTCTAAAGTTTCAGTTTCCTCGCCTTCCCAGTTATCAGATGGTTTTCAGGATGAATACCAGCCGTCAAAAATTGTGCTTATAGGGACAGCCCATGTCTCGGAAAAGAGTGTTGCTGAAGTCAAGGATGCTATAAGGAATCTGAAGCCCGATATTGTAGCTGTTGAGCTTTGCAGGGGAAGGTATGACGCCCTCAAGGGTAATGTGCAGGAAAAGCAGGTCCCGATAAAAGAAATTCTCACCGAAGGCAAGGTTTACTATTACATTATTCACTGGCTGCTTGCCTATGTGCAGAAAAAGATCGGTGATGACATGGGAGTAAAACCCGGAGCCGAGATGCTCTCTGCAATCGAAGAAGCTGAAGCTATCGGGGCTAAAGTTGCTTTAATTGACCGGGACATCCAGGTTACACTCCAGCGTTTCTGGGGGAAGATGAAATTTCTGGAGAAAATCAAGATGATTGGCTCCCTTCTGGGCGGTCTGATAGGGATAGGAAAAGGGACTGAGATCGATATCGATAAAATCACGGATAAGGACATTGTGACTGCCCTTGTAGATGAACTCAGGGGTTTTGCCCCAACTGCAGCTGAGGTTCTTATTGACGAAAGGGACGCATATCTTGCAGGGAGCATTCTCAGGGTTGCGGCAGGCGGAAACAAAACTGTCGTTGTAGTAATCGGAGCCGGACACAAACCCGGAGTGCTCAGGTATCTCAAGAATCCGAAAACTGTCCCTTCTCTGGATGCCCTTATGGAAATTCCAAAAAGACGCATAGGAATAGGGAAAGTTGTAGGTTTTGCTTTTGTAGGCCTTATAGTTGGATTTTTCTTACTGCTGCTGCTTTCCGGCGTTGATCTGAGTGTTCTTTTGACGGCTTTCGGGTGGTGGTTCATTATCACTGGAACCTTGAGTGCAGCTGGCACTCTGCTTGCAGGAGGGCATCCTTACTCAGTTTTAACTGCCTTTTCAGTTGCCTGGCTAACTACTCTGCACCCATTAATTGCTGCAGGCTGGTTTGCGGGCATTGTAGAAGCAAGACAGCGAAATCCTACTACCGCAGATATAAAAGCTCTGGCAGGAATAGAGACTTTTAGTGAAATGTTTAAAAACAAGTTCATGCGCGTCCTTCTTGTTGCAAGTTTTGCAAATATAGGAAGCATGACAGGGACTTTCCTTGGAGCTTATGTTATGATGCAGGTTACTGGCATTGACCCTAGAGAAATTCTCCTTGCAGGTCTCAATGCAATTGGACTTTGAAGGTCTTATAAGGCTCTAAAATTCAGTAAAGCACGGATACTAAACAAAAATAAATTATTGAGCTCAGAAGAGCTCGTGCAATTTAAACTGATATTTCCCAAGCTTTCCGCCGTAGTTTCCTGCAGAGATTCTCTTAATGCCCGGAACAGTTACAGCGGCTTTAATTCCTGCTTTCATGGCAGCTTTTATGCTTTCTTCATCAAGCCCGTTAATAACAATTTCATAAATAGCATTGACATCTGCCGGGACTTCAGTGTTTTCAATTTTATCCTTTATGGAAGGGCAGAATTTTTCGTTAGCAGTAGCCTTCAGGAATTTGTATTTGTTTGCACCGGATTTGGATCCGCTGGATACAATGCCTCCGGGGAAGGGAGTAATTGTACCTTCAAGCTCTGAGATTGCATCGACAGCGGCTTCTGCTGCGGTCAGGGCGCTCATCTGAGAGTCGCCAAAAATAAAGAAATTGCCACCTGCAATTCCATCTACAGCTCCGATATTTTCTTCATTCAGGTAATCTCCTTCCATGATGGGGATTTTATGCATTTTGCGACCTGCAATCTCAGTTACAGACTCCATACCGTCTGCAAAGAATTTGAGTTTAAAGCCGATATTAAATTGTTTTTCAGCCTCAGGAAGTCCGTTGAAAACAGCAGTTGTGGGAGCTGTTAGCACACACTGTCCAATCCTCTCAAGCAACTGTTCTTCCAGAGCTTCATATTTGAAAGTGCAGATCTGGATATAAACACCAGGCCTTCCGTCAGGGGTTTCGCTGGGACTTGCTAACCTCTCAATTCCTGCTTCTGCGGGACACATTATAACAGATGTTGCAAAACCTGTAGCTTCAGTAGCTGCCACAAGAGCCCAGCGCTTTGTAGCTGCTGTTATTAGTATCCTTGCAATCTTGATAGGAAACGCTTCTGCATATGTATCTTCGATTTCTACTCCATTAATTTCCATAAAGATTCCTTCTTTGTCTATCATTGTTATTTGAAGTCGCTTTGTTAATAGTCAGGTTTAGATTTTCCCTGTTTCTCAGTCTTCTATAAGCTTTCAGAACTTTCCTGATACCTTACAGAATAACATAATATATCGTTTACTCAAAATGTCACTGAAAGCTTTGGAGTTTCACTGAAAGCCTTAGGGTGTTACTGTGATCTTCTGAGTGCTACTGGGAGCATTGAAGTTTCACTGGAAGCTTTAGAGTGTCACTGAAAGCCTTAGAGGTGTTACTGAAAGCTTCAAAGTGCTTCAGGAGCATTAGTTTCACTGAAAGCCTTGGAGTGTTACTAAAACACTACTTAACTTCAGACTTAGCCTTAGACATACGTTTACGTTTAAAGTTTTATGCTAATTTATTTACTTTGGTTTTATTAGTGGGGCTAACAATGTCAGCTATAATATTTATACCAAATATATAATTTTTCAAAGAAAAGATAGAAAATAAGGTGGCTTTACTTAATTAGATACAAAATAACTCTCATTCTCTCAATAACTCTCATTCTCTCAATAACTCTCATTCTCTCAATAACTCTCAATCTCTCAATAACTCTCAATCTCTCAATCTCTCAAGATAACTTCAATGATAATCAAACACGTAAAATTATACACAAGTAAAATTATTAATCTCTCAAATTATCCAGTCTCCTCTTAAAATTGTTCTTACGAGGAGATCACCAGTGGAGGTATCAAGAGTTACTGAGCGCCCGTAATTTTTCCCGGTATCCTCAGCTACAATTGGTATCTCAAGTTTTTCCAGGGTATTTCTGGCACATTCTATATTCCTTTCGCCTATGTTCATGTTCCCATTCTCAAACATGTGCGCTCCTCCAACAAGTTTTGCTTCGAGCTTTTTTCTGGAAGAGCCCTTTTTTACTATCTCAGTTACGAGATATTCTATCCCGGAATCCGTATATCTCAGGGGGTTATCCTTTATCCGTGCCTGATTTATACTAGGGAGCATCGCATGGAGAAGCCCACCTCTTCTCTCCTGCTTATCATATATTGTTACACCTACACATGAGCCCACGGAGGTCTTAATTTTCATCGGACTTCTGGCTAATGCACAGGCTCCTATTCCCACTATAATTATGCCCGAGTCAGTCAACCTTAGAAAGCCTCCTGATTGCGAAATCTCCCTAGTAAACGTCTTCTGGTTAGAAGTAGTCTTATAGCTAGGAGCGATTTCTCCGGTTAATCAGATTTCTAATGAGGTATTTCGTTGATTCGTTTTAACAGGCGGTCCAGGGAAGCAGGATCAAAAAGAGTTAAAACATAACCGCAAATTTCTTTTTCTTTTATCAGAAACTCTGTATCGAGCAAGAGGGAAAAGTCCGTCTTGTAACTCATCTCCGTAAGCACAGAATTGAGGATAGAGCTGGACATATCATATACTGTATAAGGGGCTGAAACCAGAATTGTGAGATCAAGAAACTTTGAGAGTGCAGTTACGTAAGTTCCTGCCACGATATGGCTAACTTCTTCTATTAAAGACCTGCTCATGGTATCAATCAGATCTGTTCCTTTTTCTATTAAAGGCCTGTTCATAGCATTAATCAGATCTATTTCTTTTTCTTCATCTAAAAATATTAAAGCAAGGTTCTTTACGCTTTTTTCAGGGAAAAAGACCAGAATATACCCTGCCAGATCTTTTTCAATATGCATTAATGACCCCAAAATCGGGAACTCAGAAATGCTGGTTATTTTCGGTATATTTTCGATTAAATCTAATTTCGCGCTCAAAACTCTTGTCTGAACCAGGCTATTTGTTAGCTTATAGAGGGAAGTCGCTGAATTTCCGATTCCGATGTTTCCAAGCTCTTTCAAAGCCCCATACTCGTATTCACTTAAATTCCTTAGATTCCCGATCTCTTCCATAAATATCCCTTGAGATTTCTTTTACATACAGGCGCTCTCTTGTATTATAAGGTTTAAATAGACTGGATGCGGCTCCAATCAGTGTTTCCGACTTCCCTATTATAAAAAATCCTCCTTTTTCAAGAGCTTGATAGAAATTAAGCTGCAATTTTTCCTGGATCTCTTTTTTAAAATAAATCATTACATTTCGGCAGACAATAATGTCAAAACGATCAATTTTTGCACCTGAAATGAGATCATGATGTTTAAAACGTGTTATGTTTTTCAGCTCGTCTATTACCTGATATGTATCTCCCTGCTTCACAAAATAGCGTTCTTTTGTGCTGAGATCAAGATTTTTAAGTGAATTCTCGCAGTAAATGCCTTTCCTGGCTTTTTCCAGGCTTTTGGCATCAATATCTGTACCTATAATTCTTATTTTATATTTATCGAAATCGCTTCTCATTACCCTATGCAGCAGAATAGCAAGGGAATAGGCTTCTTCTCCTCCAGCACAGCCAGCACTCCAGATGCGGATTGATCGGATCAATGACCCTGATCTGTTTTTAACAATAGGAGGAATGACCTCTTTTTCAATTATACTGAAGGTCTCTGGGTTTCGGAAAAATTCACTTACATTTACAGTAAGGGTGTCAACAAGAAATTTATATTCCTGAGGGTCTCTTTTTAAAAGTTTCAGGTAAGCTCCATAACTCTCGGAGTTAGTGGCTCGAATGCGTACATTAATCCTGCGTTTGAAATGAGCTTCTTTATAATGCTCACAGTTAAAGCCGGTGTTTCCAGTAATAATTTTCTTTAATAGCTCAAAGCCCGGATCTATCTCTTGGATTCGACTGATTTCCTGGATTCGACAGGACTTTGTTTCTCTGTTTATCTCTTTGTTTGTTTCATTCTCACTTGCTTTTCTAACCGAATAATTACCCATCTCTTCACCGGCAGTTCGTTTATCCAGACACTTTAACCTGATCTTAGTCTTGTACTATATTTGTCATTATGCAGAATTTAATTTTTTTCGAAAATTTAATCTGTCTCGCTTATTCCAAATGAGGGAGTTAGCACCAACTATCAAAATTTGATATCAAGGCATTAACATCAATTATCAAAATAACGTTTCCGTCGCCCAGAATCGTCGCTCCTGCAAATCCCCTGGTGTTCTCAAGGAGCTTGCTTTTGAAACTCTTAACTATTACTTCCTGTTTTCCAAGCAGTTCATCAACAATTAACCCAATATGTTGCCCATGCCTCTCAACCAGAATTACAAAGTTATTATTCTTATTTTTATCTTCATCAGGCAGCTGAAATACTCTTCTTAACCTCAGAAGCGGAATAATTTTATCATCTATTAAAATTACCTCCTGCCCGTTGATATGCTTAATTTCCTGCGAGCTGATTTCTATATTTTTTACTATATTTGTAAAAGGAATTGCATATCTTTCCTCTCTCACTCTTATCAGCATAGCCTGATAAACTGCAATGGTTAAAGGCAGCCTCAATTCGAATCTGGAGCCAATGCCGGGCTTTGACTCGACTCTTACTGATCCTCCAAGGCACTCAACTCTGTTTTTTACAACATCCATTCCGATTCCCCTTCCAGAGATATCGGTAATTGTGCCAGAGGTACTGAATCCCGGAGCAAAGATAAACTGCATTACCTCATTTTCCTGAAGTTGTTCCGCACTTTCTCTTGATATGATTCCTTTTTTCAATGCAGCTCTCAGGATTTCGCTGGTATCTATTCCGCGTCCATCATCCTCGATTTTTATAAGAGCAAAATTTTCCTGTCTTGAAGCTGTAATGATTATAGTGCCGGTCTCTCTTTTCCCAAGCTCAGCACGTATTTCAGGAGTCTCGATGCCGTGATCAACTGCATTTCTTAGCAGGTGCACCAGAGAATCTCCGATTTCTTCAAGAATAGTCCTATCAAGTTTGATTTCCTTCCCTTTGATTATAAGATCAATTTTTTTATTCTGGGCTCGTGCAAGATCCCTTACCATCCTGGGATAGATATAGGTAATGTGATCCAGGGGTACCATTCTTGCTTCGATAATCTCATCTTGCAACTCTTTCGTCAGATTATAAAATTCTGAAAGTGCAATCTCAAGATCTTTTGATCTCATGTTGATTGTAAGCTCATTTATTCTGCTACGATTAATTATGAGCTCACCCACAAGATTCATCAATTTATCAAGCTGCTCGGTGCTGATTCTTGAGCTCTGGATAGTTTTTACTTTAAAATCAGATTTTGGAGAAATAGAATTATTTTCCTTTTTTTCTGCCTGATGAGTTCTTTTTTCAGTCTCGTAACCTTTTTCAGTTTCGTAACTTTTTTCAGTCTCGTAAATTTCTTCTTTAATACTGTAAGATTTCTTTTCAGTTTCCTCAGTACTTCTTTCAATTTGATGAACAGCTTCTGAAATTCTTTCAGTCAATGCCGCTTCTTCAATACTTGATAAGTTCTGATTTTTATTGCTCTGCTCTTCCAAAAATAAGGATCCTTCTTCATCTAAAGACTTATCTTCATTTAAGTATCGTTCATCTAAAGACTCATCCTCATTTAAAGACTGTTCATCTTCATCTAAAGACTCATCCTCATTTAAAGACCGGTTGTCTTCATCTAAAGGTTTATCTTTATCTTTTTGAAGTGGAGCTTTTTTGAGAGGCTGATTAACATTTCTTAAAGTTCTCAGCAACTCGTCAATATCAGAATAAGATTTGTATTCATTGCCTGTGTCTTTTTCTATCTTTCCAGAGCTGTTTTCATTCTCATCAAGGGCATTTTCAACAAGCTTCTCAAGAGTGTCCACACATATCAGAAGAACATCAATCAGAGAAGAATCAAGTATAAGCTGCTGTGTGCGCAGCTTATCTATCAGGCTTTCCATTTCATGTGTTAATTTGACAATCTGTTTGAAACCCATTGTTGCAGCCATACCTTTGAATGTATGAGCTGCACGAAATAGTGTATTCATCTGTTCTGAATTATCAGAATCTTTCTCAAGTGCGAGCAGGGAATCGCTCATTTCTTTAATGTATTTTTCAGATTCTGCCCTGAAAATATCCATATATATTGACATGTCCATAATTTTTCCCTGCTCTGGTTCCACAAGTTACTTTATTTTTTTATAAAAGTTACTTGTTATTCTTATAAAAAGTTAGCTTATCATTTTTATAATCTTTTCAGCCATTTTGTTCAGAGGAAGCACAAAATCTGCAAGATTTCGCTTCACAATCTCTTTTGGCATTCCGTAAATTACACATGAACTCTCTGCCTCAGCAATTATTTTTCCTCCCATTTTTTTAACTTCCTCAGCTCCATCCGCTCCATCGCAGCTCATTCCTGTCAGAACGAGGGAAACCACTCTGGAACCATAAATCGGGGCAATAGACCTGAAAAGGGCATTTACTGACGGTCTTGAGCCCAGCTCTTTCGGGCCAGATGAAAGATGCACGATTTCTCTTTTTCGACCGTTTACGGTTCTCTGTACGATTTCCATATGATAATTTCCAGGGGCTACAAGGACAGTCCCTTCTTCTACCCTGTCCCCCTCCTGTGCTTCTTTTACCCTGAGGGCTGTTTTTAAACTAAGTCTTTTACAAAGAGATGTCGTAAAACCTGGAGGCATATGTTGTACTACCAGGATTGCGGCAGGAATGTCGGCAGGAAATGCACTTATGAGCTTCTCCAGGGCTCTTGGACCTCCAGTGGATGCGCCTATTGCAAGCACGTTTCTCACGAAAACATTTTCTCTCTGGGGTCTGCTCTTTTCTGTTTTTTCTCTCATTCCATTTATTTCCGGCTCTACCAGTTCTTGATTTCGCATGCATTTCAGATTTTCAAGATTGGCTTTTGCAGCTGCCCGGACTTTTCTACAAATTTCTTCTGCTATGTCTGGCATGCTCTGACTGAGAATTCCTTCAGGTTTCTGGATTACATCCACTGCGCCGTATTCAAAAGCTGTAAGCGTAATTTCTTTAGCTCTCTCCCCAAGGGCTGAGACTATCACAACAGGAGTCGGACACTCTTTCATAATTCGCGCAAGAGTTTTGAGACCATCAAGGACAGGCATAACATTGTCTAGAAGAACAACATCAGGCTTCAATTTATCAATCTTTTCAAGTCCGTCCTTTCCATTAACTGCTGTTCCTATGACCTCGATATTTGGGTCTCTACTGAGAATATCGGAAAGAAGCTTGCGAATTAAAGCAGAATCATCTACTATGAGTGCGCGGATAGTCATCTCAAGCACTTTTTGTTAAATGTGGAGTTATGTAGAGTTCAATTTTTAATACTCTGACCAACAATAGTTAAGTTAAAATAATAATGATTTAATCAAAAGCAACTGGATTTGATAAGTTAATTTTCTATTTGTAAATTAGATTTATTTGATAAATCAGATTTATACTTGATAAATTAGATTTATCTAGAGCTTCACTTTTATCTAGAGCTTCACTTAACGAAGTTTGATTTAAAGACAACCAGATTTAACTCGATTTAACAGCACTCTGATTTAACTCGATTTAACAGTAGCCTGACTTAACGGGCTTCAAACCTATCTAATTTGGTTCAGCGATTTTCCGAATTACATCCAGCATTCCATTAGGCTCAAAAGGCTTTACAATAAAACCCATAGCACCTATCTTCATTGATTCGGTTATGAGCGCCTGTTGTCCAAGGGAGGAGCACATTACTATCTTTGCTTCCGGGTCCACAGTAAGAAGCTTTTGCAGTGCCTCTCTTCCATCCATATCTGGCATAATTATATCCATTAACACAATATCGGGCTTTACTTCGAGATATGTCTGAATAGCCTCTTCCCCGTCACCTACCTCAGCAACCACTTCATGTCCATGCATAAGAAGGATATCTCTAATTATCATTCGCATAAATTCGGCATCATCCACGATCATAACTCTGGCCATGCATTTCCCTTCTTTCGTTCTTGAACAAGCAACAATATCGGAAATTTTTACACTCTTATTTTTGAGCGTTCCGACACCTTATTTACCACGTGTGCCGAATTTCGCTTCTTGCCTGCGTATTCTTCAAACCAATCTATGAATCAAAACACCTCAGTTAAAAAGCTACTCACGGTTAACAAACGTAACCGGCGCAAATCCTCCTGTTAAGGCAAATCTATTCCAATTGTTAGAAAAATATATGCGAGACATGCTATATTAAACTTTTTTAATTATCTTTTCCAAATTATTAAGTTAAAAATTTATTAAGAAGATTCAAGAAATAGCATGTTAACATTGCGTTCATAAAATTTGTAGACTGTATTCTAGACTGTATTTAATTTTTCAGTTTAATCTTGATTTGATCTCTAGAGTTAAATAAAAATATTAATAACATTCACCTTAAAAAGTAAGAATACTACCATACTTGTTTTTAACCTGGTTTTGCCTTGATTTTAAACCCTTTTCTAAAATAATAACGCCAAAAATGATACCACAGTTTAAATAAGTTATTTTTATCGCTGTTTATATATTGAAAATATGACTCTAAAGTTAGCAAATAAATTTATATTCTCTCAAATTTCATATATGACCAATAAACTGAGAAATTATTCTGATATAATTTACAGGTCTAGATATACTCGCTGAAAATATAAATGAGAAATTTCATTTCATATTTTCCTGTATCAGATCTTTCAGAAAAGGTTCGTTATTCGACGCTCCATTAGAAATCCCATTACATGGAAGCTTGCTTACAAGGTTTCTCTTGTAAAAATCGTGCTTATAAAATTCCCTTCACAAAAACATTATTTATAGAAATCTTAACGAAGACCATACGTATGAGAAATTCTCTATAGAGATCCTTTACAAAATCTTCAAGTCCCCCTAGGAGTAGATTCCAGTGCCCAAAATCCTGATTGTTGAAGATAATTTACTCAATCTGACGGTTGAAGCCAACTTACTTAAATCTTTTGGGTATGAACCGAAAAAGGCTAAAAATGGATTTGAAGCTCTTGAGATTCTCAATAAAGCGAAAATTGATCTAATATTGCTTGATATGGAACTCCCTAAAATGAATGGTCTTGAGCTGCTTCAAAGAATCAAACATAATCCTGAAACCCGAAGCGTTAGGGTAGTTGCAGTTACAGGTCATTCAGACTCCGAAAGTAGAGAGAAGTTTCTTAAGGCTGGATGTCATGCTGTTGTCGCCAAACCCATAAATTTTGGCGATTTTGGCTCGCAGGTCGAAAAATTTCTTACAAGTTCAGAACCCTGATAACTAAAGATTAAACATAAACATGGAGTTGCAGTCTCAAAAACAAAATATTAATAATTAAGGTAAAAACCTTCAGCGGGTGGTGCTGCCAGCGTAATAGCTCAATTGCAGGTAGAATGGGTATAGAGGCAGAGAAGCTGGAGGTACGGGTGAGGGTGAAAAAGATGTATAAAACCACAAAAATAGGGCATGTAGTTATAGGTTTTGCTCTTCTTCTGATTTTGATTTTTTTTGTTGGGTACACAGGCTATCAGGGTATGAGCGATGTTGAGAAAAAGAGCCGAGCCATTCAAAACATGACCTTTATCATGAATAACATGCAGGGAGCCCTGGGAGCTCAGGAATATTATGTTATTCATGGTGACCCTCATTATAAGAACGAGACTTATAGACGTCTTGATCTTGTACCCACACAGGCAGCTATATCCAAGGAAATATATCTGGGCTATCTTGACCCTGCTAATCAGGAACGGATGGATGCCGTTCTGGAGACGTCGAAGAAATTTAGAGAAAATTTTGACAGTTATGTTGCAGCAGAGAATGAAGAGACTGCTCTGAGGACCGATATTGTCTCAAATGGCGAGCTTATTCTGCAGAAAGCGGATGAGATCTATCAGGACCAGATGCTTCAATATGAACAGTATCAGGAGAACGATTCATCGAGTGAGATTCTCCAGCAAAAATTGTCCAATGCTCAGGAAGCCCAGAAAGTCAGCATACTTGCAATGAGAGCTCAAAATGAATATCAGAGCTATATAATTACTTCCGAAAATGAGCATGCGGAAAACTTCGATCGGCTTATGGAAGATATAATTGAAGTCACCGGGGACTTGAAAGAGCAGATGGTGGAACCTGAAGATGTTGAGCGTGGAGATTCAATAATTGCCAGTGCCAGAGAAATCCAGACTGCATTTGATCGCCTGAAAGTTCTTAAAGAAAGAAAGGCTGCTGAGATGCAGAATATGGCACTCATAGCTGCGGAGGTTGAAGGAATTGCTCAGGAGGCCAGTGCTGACCAGAAAGCGAGACTTGATACTCTGATAACAGATTCTATGAATAAAATCTTCCTGGTTACTTTTCTTTCAATACTTATCGGTGCCTTACTTGTTTTTGTAATTCTGAATGTCTACAGGAAACCTATTTACGAATTACTTGAAGCAGCCGAAAGGATCTCTGAGGGAGACCTCAATGTTCAGATAAAAGGGAATTCCAGGAGTGAAATCTCTCAACTATCAGAGGCTTTTAAATCAATGGTTGAGAGCCTTCAAAGTCTGATCAAAGGAATTCAGGAAAGTTCAATTCATCTCTCCACACTTTCGGAGGAGATGTCTGCCTCTTCTGAAGAAGTAGCGTCGGCGTCAAGAAAAATTTCTGACACCGCAGCTGAGATCTCAAACGGGGCAGAAATACAGAGTGCAAAGATAGTGGATATAACTCATGCAATGCGGGACATGACCCATAATATCCAGGAAATTGCGGACAACACTCAGAAAGTTTCTAAAAATACAAATCTTGTTAATAATACTGTAAATAATATTGGAGATGCTTCAAGAGAAATCCTGTCAAAAATGGATCTTATTCGCTCCTCCGTTGATGAGACCCAGAATGTGATAATGGATCTGGACTCTAAATCTCAGCAGATCTATGAGATTGTAACTCTTATTACCCGAATTGCGGACCAGACAAATATGCTTGCACTGAATGCTGCAATTGAGGCTGCCCGAGCTGGCGAACACGGCCGAGGTTTCTCTGTTGTGGCTGATGAGGTCCGAAAACTTGCTGATGAATCTGGCCGCGCAGCGAATAGTATTTCCAAACTGATCGACGAAATAAGAAGCAGCATCAGCGAAACCGTTGAAAGCATAGAAGCCAGCAAGAAAGATGTGCAGATCGGCTCACAATCCGTTAGCAATGCAGTTGAAATGGTTGCGGGGATTGTTTCTACAATCAATGAAATCACAAATATGATAGAGGACATTGCAGCCGCTACAGAGGAGCAGTCCGCATCCATTGAAGAGATCACTTCCACCCTGGAAGATATTTCCTCAATCTCGGAGCAGTCAGCCGCAGGGACCCAGGAAACTGCTGCAGCTCTTGAGGAACAGAGTGCTTCAATGTCAGAACTTGCCAATATGGCAAGCGACCTTTCTTTGCTTGGAGAAAAGATGAGAAAAGCTACGGAGAAATTCAAGCTTGGTGACTCAAAAGAAGGTTCAGAAAGTACAGTGGGTTAAAATTCGGAATTAGAAGGTTCGGAAAGCACAGTAGATAAAAATTCGGAATCAGTTTGAGGAATGCAAATGTTTGAAGAGACATTAGAAGAGAATTCAAAGCTCCAGGAAGAAAGTCTCCATTTAGTAACCTTTGAGCTCTCAGGCGAAGAGTTCGGAGTAGATATCATGCAGGTCTCTGAAGTTATTCCTGTCCCGAGAATCACCCGCATTCCTCAGGCTCCTGAATGCGTAAAAGGACTCATTAACCTGCGGGGAAAAATTCTCGTGGTGATAGATCTTAATAAGCGGCTTGGCTTTCAGCCAAAAGATACCGACAGCTTGTCCAGAATTCTCATAGTGGAAGTCAAAGATACCGTCACTGGAATGCTTGTAAATTCTGTAAAGGAAGTTATGCACCTGCCTCTCTCTTCAATTGAACCGCCCCCTGAGATAATCAAATCGAAAATCAATTCAGAATATCTAACCGGTGTCGGAAAAGTGGGGGACAGGCTTCTTATTATTCTGAATCTTGCGAAAGTACTTGGAGAAGAAGAAATTGAAGAACTTAATGAACTGTCCTCTGCTAAAGAAAATATTTAAAAATTCATGGGCAAATTTTAAAACATGCATCCTGTGATTATATTTTTTCTCGCCCTTTTCTTAATTCTGCTTCTTACAGCTAGATTCAGGTTGCACCCTTTTCTTAGCCTTATTCTTGTATCTGTGTTTACGGGCATTCTTGCAGGAGAACCCCTGAGTACGGTTGAAGCGATAACCAAAGGGTTAGGCAGTGTTTTTTCCCGTTTTGCTATCATTATTACATGTGGAAGTGTCATCGGAATTCTGCTGCAGAGCACGGGAGGAATGTCCTTAATAGCTTCTGATATTATACGTTTTTCCAGAAATCCTCTGCTTGCTCTGAATCTCTTTGGTTTTCTTTTTTCTGTGCCCCTGATGTGTTACATTCTTGCCTATGTTATCTTTATTCCAATAACTAAAGAGTTGGCTGCCAGACTTGATGACCCCCTTATTTCCACTGCAACTGCACTTGCACTTGGGGCTGTTGCCTCGTTTAACCTGGTCTACCCATCACCTGTAGTAATTTCGGCAGCGGGGGAACTCTCAGCAGCATTGACAGGCTTTTTATCCTGGGACTTCTTGTTGCAGTTCCGGTTTCCATTGCAGGTTACCTTTATGCCAGATGGCTTGGAGAAACTGAACTCAAAAGCATTTCTAATAGAGTAAATGAAAAAAGAGCTGAAATTCTGAAAAAAATATGAAAGTTTATAAGAGTACTGCTGAAAAACCCCGGCGGCTTGAGGCTTACGCTCCTATCTTTTTCCCTTTAATCTTTATTTTCTTTAATACAGGTTTTGAACATTCGTACCCTATGCTTGAGTTTCTGGGAGATCCAAACATTGCGCTTCTTACAGGAGTTATCCTCTCCATTTTTTCCGGGAGGAGGCTCGACTCTTTTTGTATTTTCATATCCTTTTTATTTTTGCTAAAGCACAACTATAAGTTCATAATTTGGCATGTGGCAAACAATAAATACCGGTTTTTTGTATTTCTTTATATGAACGATCAAAGCTATCCTGAATTTACAGGTCTTGAACTCTCCCCAAGAAAGGTAGATTATCTCAAGTTCATTCTTGAAAAAGGAGGTACTGTAAAAACTACAGAAATATCCTCTGGTCTGCAGGTTGACCCTTCAACTACAAGCAAAACCTTAAACGAGCTTGCAAGTGCAGGCTACCTGAATCACGTCCCCTACAAGGGTGTAGACCTGACTGAAATGGGAAAAGCATATACCCAATTTCTTGTCCGAAGACACAGGATTCTCAGTCTTCTTTTAACCCACTACGGGCTTTCTTCGAAGGAGGCATGTGATGAGGTCTCACGCTTTGAAGCTTTTGTCTCCAGGGACGCCGTAAATAAAATCTGCAACTCAATGGGTCATCCGATGTTTGGAGTATGTGGAGAAATAAGTCATGAAAAGTGCCTGCATGAAGAAAATCATCATTCAGTGCCGAAATAAATGAAGTATAGATGGAATACTAACATAAAATAAATCCCTATTAATAAATTTATAGAGATAAATTTGGGCTTGTACCAAATAAGTTTTCTGATAACTCAAAAGTTTGGGGTATGTCCAAATTTGAATATTACAGGCTCTGGATGTAAATAAATTCTGGATTCCAGGTTTATTTTTTTCTGACATCGGTCTTTATTCCATCCAGAAATGAGTTAGTCAGCCAGGAAAGAAGTGAGAATGAAGAAAGCGTGATCTCAAGCATGAATCTGAAAATTCTACCTTTATTGATGCTCTTGACTGTAGGTTTGAGCCTTTTTGCCAGCGGTTGCATGAGTCCAGGCGATTCCCAGGTAAATGGAAGTACAGGACAGGCAGTAGAAAAAGCAGAAACAGGTGAGCCTATAATTGTAGCTGTAAGTGTACTTCCTCAAGCCGAATTTGTAGAAAAAGTGGGTGGAGATAAAGTAAAAACCATTGTCGTCATTCCTCCGGGAGCAGATCCTCACACTTATGAGCCTTCTCCAAGAGAACTGAGGGAAGTAAGCAAAGCTCGTATGTATGTAACGGTCGGAACTGGAATGCCCTTTGAGGAGGTCTGGATCAGGAGGTTTGAAAGCGCCAGCAGTGAGACTCTTATTGTAAACACTTCTAGCGGAATTGAGCTGAAGGAGCTTGCTGCCCACGGTGAAGAAGAGACGAAAGGAAGACCTCCAGGCGAGCTTGAAGGACATGAGGGCGAATCTGTGACTGATGCACATAAAGAGGAGCTTGATCCCCATATCTGGACGTCTCCTGCAAATGCAAAAATAATGGTTGAAAATATTTACGAGGGGCTTGTGACACTCGACCCTGAGAACAAAGAATACTATGCCCAGAACAGGGATGCTTACCTTAAGGAACTTGATGCCCTGGATGCCAGAATCCGGGAAAAACTCGAGGGAAAAAAAGGAAGGAATTTCATGGTTTTTCATCCATCCTGGGGATATTTTGCAGCAGAGTACGGGCTTACAATGATTACTATTGAAACTGAGGGAAAAGAACCGAGCGCTCAGGACATGGCGAAAATTGTGGACATTGCAAAAGAAAAACAGGTTAGGGTGATCTTTGTCCAGCCTCAATTCAGCACACGGAGTGCGCAGGCTGTAGCCGAAGAGATAGATGGTGAGGTTATAGCTGTAGACCCGCTTGCAAAGGATTACATTAAAAACATGGATAGGGTGTCCGATGTTTTTGCCCGAAACCTTGTGTGAAGCCAATAACGTCTGTATTCGAGTTTCATTAGCTAAATACCAGAAGAACATAATCCAATTATATAAAAACGATCTCGGAAGGAAAGGCGATGGAGAAGGTCATAGAACTGAAAGATGTCTGGGTTCGCTATGGAAATCAGACAATTCTTGAGGGAATAAATCTGGAGCTTAAAGAGCCCAACGGACTGCTTGGAATAATCGGACCCAATGGGGGAGGAAAGACCACATTTCTCAAAGTGCTCCTGGGGCTCTTGAAGCCTTACAGGGGTAGTGTGAAGCTCTTTGGGAAACCTCCCGAGAAGAGCAGGGAGCTTGTAGGCTATGTCCCTCAATATAAAGGGTTTGACTTTGATTTTCCTATCAGCGTCTGGGAAGTTGTGCTTACGGGGAGGATGAGCCATACGGGTCTTTTGAAAAATTATAGGGAAGAAGACAGAAAAGCTGCTGAAGATGCCCTGAAGACGGTAGAGATGTTTGAGTATAGAGACAGGCAGATAGGGCAACTCTCTGGTGGGCAGCGGCAAAGGGTCTTCATTGCACGGGCTCTTGCTACAAACCCCAAACTCCTGCTTCTGGATGAACCCAATTCTGGGCTTGACCCTCATATGCAGGATGAACTTTACCGCCTGCTGGATAGGCTCAAACATAAGATGGCGATTATCATGGTTACTCACGATTTAAGTGCTGTTTCGGTTTATGTTGATAAAATAGCTTGCTTAAACCGCAAACTCCATTACCATAACTCTAAGGAAATCCCGATTGAAGACCTTGAAGCCACTTATCAGTGCCCTGTTGAACTAATTGCCCATGGTATGCCTCACAGAGTGCTGAGTAACCACGAGGGAAATCCCTGAAGGTCAAGCTGGTCGAAAAACAAGGGAGAAAAAAAGATGTTTGAGCTTCTGCAATACAGTTTTATCCAGAATGCCCTTGCAGCTGCAGTTCTTGCAAGCATAGCCTGCGGGATTATTGGGGTCTATGTTGTCGTCAAAAAAATAGTCTTCATTAGTGGTGGAATAGCCCATGCTTCCTTTGGGGGCATCGGGCTGGGTTATTATCTTGGAGTCAACCCCATGTACGGGGTCCTTCCCTTCAGCTTGATTTCAGCTCTTATAATGGGAACCGTAAGCAAGAGATCTAAAATTCCGGAAGACAGCGCTATAGGTATACTCTGGTCGCTTGGAATGGCACTTGGTATAATTTTCGTCTATATGACCCCTGGCTATGCCCCTGATCTTATGACCTATCTTTTTGGAAACATTTTGACAGTACCCCGCTCTGACCTTTACTTTATGCTGGCTCTTGATATCCTGATAGTATGTGCAGTTTATCTGTTTTATAAGGAGTTCCTTGCCCTCTCTTTTGATGAAGAATTCACAACTGTGCAGGGGCTTCCTACAGAGAAGCTTTATCTTTTCCTGCTCTGTATTATTGCCTTGACAGTCGTAGTTCTTATTAAAGTCGTAGGAATTATTCTTGTGATCGCGCTTCTTACCATTCCTGCTACCCTTAGTCGAAGATTCACTCATAACTTGAAGCAAATGATGCTGATTTCCATACTCTTCGGAACTGTGATCAGCGTTACTGGAATAGGCCTTTCGTATGCTCTGGATGTCCCATCTGGTGCAACGATTATTCTCGTACTGAGTCTTATATACGGACTTACAGCTTTTGGGATGGAGATACTTGAGAATAGAAGAAGCTCAGGGGGTTTAGAGAGATCCTGAGCCTCTGTTCTGATAGATAATGTGAAAATTTTAGCGAAATCGAGAACCAATTCTCTTTCAATTATATTTATGGCGTCTTATTAAGACAAAATTTTATATATGGTGAGATGTAAGAGCCTAATCGTTTAATAGATTTCATTTTACAGAATCCCAGGAATAAATCTCTCAGCTGGATTCGAAAAGAAAAACGGAATCTGTAGCATCTAACCCATGTGCGTAAAACCGCTTCGAGTGGGGGAGCGACGGATACGCTGGCAAGTAAACATACTGGATTTATCTAGAGCCACCCTATGCAGATCCAGTAAATGTATCTAAAAGCCACCCCAGACAAGTGAACAAACCCGTTATTAAGACAGCAACCACCAGATTATTTAGAAACAGAACGCCACATCAGGGTGATAAAATGGATCGTGATACAACCCGGGATCAAAATATTAAAAAAAACGAATCCTTTGACGGAGAATACCTCGGCCTTCCGGATATCCCCCTTCCGGAAACTGATAATGTGCTGTATTCAATCCTCAACTCTTTAAACCAGAATATTGCAGATTTTCACACCTTTGTGAAATTTAACCCCTATCTGTCAGAGGATCATCTGAACGTTGAACTGCTTAAAAGAAGCATGGGCATCCACAGGGACTTTACAGCCCTATTTCTGCACACCAAAGAGGAAATGATATTAACCTACCCTGAATTTGTAGAAAAAATAGAAAAACTATTGTTTAAGGGAAATGTAGGTACCGACTGCATAAAATATACCCACAAATTATGTGCATCAATAAGTGACTATAAAATTGCCCTACACAGAGAAGGTTATTTGCCTGATCTGAGAAGACCGTTACCGTTAGTTGATCTGTAATCTTCCGGTAAAAGCCAGATATCGTCAGCTGATATGGATCATCCGATAAAAGCTGGACATCGTCAGCTGATATATGATCATTTGGTAAAAGCCAGACCAGTTGATATTATGATCATCCGGTAACTTCCTTTTTTTCTATAAGTCATTCTTTTATGATTTAGAGGTTTAAACGTATATATTTTTAAAAATGTTGTAAAAGTTGTAAAAAGACCTGGGATTATTAATCGTAACAACCAAATGTGTTTTCAAGCCTAATTTCTTACGCGGAAGAAAATTTTCTTTATTGTTTATCCCTGAACTTCTAATATATTTTACGGTACTTCCAGAACCTTATATTTAATTTTCAGTACATCCGTAGGTTTATATTACTCAAAGATATCTGGAGTGCAAGGCATCTGTGAAAAAAACGGTGTCTTTGAAAAACGGCACGCGAAAAACGGATTTATTAAAAAACGGTTTACGAAAAACGGTACAAAAAACGGCATTTGAAACAGATGCCTATTCATATTTGATACGAATCTATTCTTATTTATCCTAACCTTTATTATTTTTTCTTATTTGTCTTATTTTTTACCGTTATTTTTCTAACTTTGTCTTAATTTTTACCGTTATTTTTTCCTAATTTACCTCAAAATTTTTCTCATTCTCCATTCTATATTTCTCACTTTGAGGTTTAATATATTCAAGTTTTGAATTTAGGTTTACCTTTAATCTGCATATAGAGCGCCTCTACACAATAGCTTATTGGCAATAAAAATTGCACAGGTTAATGTTTTTTCAGCTTAAGATCCACAGGATCGCTTATCAAGAAGCTCGGGTTTAAGAACACAATTTAAATGTATAGACAGTCTAATTTTAAAATATTCTCTGCAGATACTTAAGGTGGGATTTAAATCGTTCAAGTCTTCGGGTGTTCGGGCGCTGAAAAAAGTTTAATCAAAATTGCCAGAGAACTGGGTTTTCAGTTTGAATGCCTTGATGATATATCCAGAGAGGAAAGATATCTTAAAAACCAGTACAGGTTGAGATATTCGGCTGAATGTGATAAAATTGAAACTGAAATAAAAGAACTGGAAACCGAAATAGGTAATCTTGAAAGAGAGATAGAATCAAGGTCGCTCGAAATTAAGAACAATATTAGTCAGAGGATAAAGGATCTCGAGAGTGAGATTTATGAGCTCGAGAATATCAGATTTAGCCTGAGTTCCCTATTTTCGTACTTAAGAGCTAAATTAGCCTTATATAATAAGACAAGGCTCATTCAGGATTTGAGGCTCAATCCTCAAAAAGAGATCAATAAATTGCTTCGAGAAGAATACTCTGAGTTCCAAGACTTGAATAACAGATATGCCTATTTAAAAAGTAACAAGAATGAAGAGATAGAAAGGTGGCTACAGCCTCTCTCTGAGAACCTTGAGAGGATAAACAAAATCAAAAGTACCAATGAATATAAAGGTGCAATTGGAGAGCTTGAGGTAATCAAAAACCTTGAAAATTTATCTGAGAGTTATTTCTTACTTAATGATTTATTTCTGGAGCTTGATGAGTACATAACTTTTCAGGGCTCGAAACTAAAATCAGCCCAGATAGATCATCTGGTTGTGGGTCCAACAGGAGTTTATGTCATTGAGGTAAAGAACTGGAGTTATGAATATGTCCAGAAAGTATTCAGAGAGAACTCCTATACACCTTACGATCAAATTCAAAGAAGCAGTTACCTTACTTACAGATATCTGAATAATCTTAAATACGGGAATATGTTTCAAAAAATTTATTTCCGACTTGCAAAAGACGAGATAGAGGTAAAGTCAATAATAGCTGTCACTGGTGCAGACATTCCCTATATAAAAGAAAAACATACGGCTGTAGTGCGTTCAAACGAGTTAAGTGACTACATAAAAAGAGGCTATCAGATTCTTTCTCCTGATGAAGCCCGTGAGATTGCCGAAAAACTAAGCTATCGAGTTCTGTAATTCCTTAACTGAAAGCGAAGAAAACAGCGCACGATTTCAAAGCAAAAACAAAAATTAAAAAACAGAACTTCAGTTTTCACTGAAGTCCGAAGTGTTCTATGTTCCAGTCTGCTATTGCCTGGATTTTCTTTATTTCTTCTTCTCCACCTTCCATGGTGAAGAGATGCTTGAACCTTTTCTGGGTCTTGAGGTACTCTTCAACCGGTCTTGGGTTCTTGATTTTTCTGACCTGTGTAATTTCCCCATTTTCCATCTCATAAAGGGGCCAGAGGCAGGTTTCGACTGCTAATTTGGCGATCTCAAGGGTCTTTGAGGTGTCAAAGCCCCAGCCTGTTGTACAGGGGGCGTGTGCGTGGATGTAGGTAGGACCAACGATTTCGGTAGCTTTCTTGACCTTACGCATCATGTCCCTCGGGTAGCCTATCGAGGCTGTGGCTACATATGGAGAGCCGTGGGCTGCCATAATGGCAGGCATATCTTTTTTGGGGCGTGGGTTACCAAAGGAAATTTTTCCTGCCGGACTTGTTGTTGTGCTGGCACCGTATGGAGTTCCACTGCTGCGCTGAATCCCGGTGTTCATGTAGGCTTCGTTGTCCATACAGACATAGGTGAAGTCGTGTCCTCGCTCAAAAGCGCCTGAGAGGGCGCCAATTCCGATGTCCATGGTCGAACCGTCGCCACCGATTACTACAATCTTGGTGTTGTTCTTTCTTCCCAGGGCTTTTAACGCAGCTTCAACCCCAGATGCAACTGCGCCTGCGTTTTCAAAGAGGGAGTGGATCCAGGGAACCTGCCAGGCAGAATTCGGGAAAGGTGTGGACATTACTTCAAGGCAGCCTGTAGGGTTAACTACAATGGTATCAGGGCCTGAGCCCATAAGTGTGAATTTCGCAGCAAAGGCATCACAGCAGCCTGCACAGCCGCTATGCCCTGAGCTGATGTATGTTTTTGGTGCGGGTTTGCTCATAGCAACTCCTCCTTAAGATCCAGGAACTGGCTTTCAACTGTAATCCCGGTCTTTGCAACTTTCTTGGTTTCTTCAATAATCTTTGCAATGCTTTCTGCGCGTACGTCTCGGCCTCCGTGGCCGACTGTGTAACCAATTATGGGTACACGGACATTGCTGTTATAGAGGCAGGACTTGGTTTCGGTAAAGAGAGCACCTTCATTTGTGCCTATGGAGATGTTTTTATCAAGTACGACAACAGCATGTGCGTTCTTGACGGCTTCTCTAATCTGTTCCTTGGGGAAAGGTCTGAAGGATCTTACCTTTAAGACGCCGACCTTTTCTCCTCTTGCCCTGTATTCGTCAACAACGTCCTTAATAGTCCCGAGAATAGAACCCATAGACATGACGATAATCTCAGCGTCATCAAGCATGTATCCGTCAATAAGTCCTCCGTGGAACCTGCCAAAGATTTCCTCGAACTCCTTAGCCACAGCCTCGATTTTCGGAAGAGCTTTTTGCATTGCCTGTTCCTGAAGATACCTGAACTCTTCATAGGTATCCGGAGCTGCAAAGGCTCCGAAGGTCTTGGGGTCTTCAGGGTCAAGAACATTTTCAGGCTGGAAAGCAGGGAGGAAATTATCGGTCAATTCCTGTTCGAGCAGGACAACAGGTTCGTAAACATGAGACAGGATAAAGCCGTCCATGCAGACCATGCCAGGAAGCATTATATCATTGTCTTCTGCGATCTTGTAAAGCTGGGGCAGGGTGTCAGACGCTTCCTGAACATCTTCTACATAGAGTTGAATCCAGCCTGTGTCCCTCTGGGCAATCGCATCCTGGTGGTCGTTCCAGATATTGATCGGTGCGCTTACTGCCCTGTTAGCCACAGTCATTACAATGGGCAGCCTCATTCCCGAGGCGTTGAAAAGCGCTTCGTGCATAAGCAGAAGTCCCTGAGAAGTTGTGGCTGAATATGTTCTTGCGCCGACCGCTGATGCACCTATAAGGGCAGAAATTGCAGAGAATTCAGCTTCCACATTAATGTACTCACAGTTGGGAATTTCCCCATCTGCTATGAACTGCGCCAAGTTTTCAACAATATGGGTCTGGGGAGTAATCGGATAGGCTGAGATTACGTTTGGGTGGCAGATTTTTGCAGCATGGGCTACAGCATAGGAGCCTTCCACAACTACCATTTTTTCCTTGTAAGCTGGGTCAATCATTATTTTTCCTCCAGTATCATTTCAATTGCATCCGCAGGACATTCATTTGCACAGATGCCGCAACCCTTGCAATAATCATAATCGTATTCAAAAAAGCCGTCTTCCCTGGGCTTGACAGACATATCAGGGCAGACAATCTCGCAGATTCCGCACTTAGTGCATTTTTCATAAATATAAACAGGACGGAAATTTCTCCAGCCGCCGGTTTTGTTCTTAAGGGTTGAACCAGGCTTACAGACTCTGCAGCGTGTAATGTTTATACCCGTCTCTTCTTTTTCCTCGGTTTTCAGAACTTCAGGGCGTATTTTGCGGTCTTGCTCAGATCCGTTACTCATGCCTCTTCCCCCCTGATGAGCTTATAGGCTTTCTGAATGGCGTTTGCATTCTTCTCTCCAACTCTTCCAGGAAAACGAGCCATTATTGCATGCTTGATGGATTCAACATTGATCTCACCAGTTGCACCCGCAAAAGCACCAAGGAGGACAGTGTTTACAATGGGGACACCTATAATGTCCATTGCCACCTTTGTGGCATCCACGGTCATGACCCTGGCTTTTGTGTTGAGTTTCAGGCTTTCCGGCGCTTCTGTTGTGTTAACAATAATTATCCCATCATCTTTTATCCCGCTTGCAACGTCAACAGTCTCAAGCAGAGTTGCATCCTGGACAATAACATAATCAGGAGTATAAATCTGGCTTCGAAGCCTGATAGGACGATCGCTAATCCTCGTGAATGCCTGCACCGGGGCACCTCTACGCTCTACCCCAAAAGCGGGGAAGGCCTGGCTGAACTTTCCATCCTCAAAGGCTGCAACGGCAAGTAGTTCAGCCGCGGTAACAGAACCCTGGCCTCCTCGACCGTGTATTCTGATTTCCTTCATCTGGATTCTCCTTTTTAATGCGGTTTTATCTACCGTTTTCTAATGTCTTTCTGTATTTTTGCTGTGCTCGGCAGTCTGTTTGGCAAATTTTAATTAGCTGTCTAGCACACTGCTAGTAATTAAATATTAATCGAGTTAATCTAATATTATTCAATTTATTAGTCTGTCAGATACTACAGACACTAACTGCAGACACTATATGTATCTGACTACAGACACTATATGCATCTGATTCTTTCCTCAGGCACTAGCACTAATACAATACGTTATAATGCAAATGCAGGTTCAGGTATCAAAAAAAATCCTGGGTGGCAAATTGTTAACCTGCGTCTCCTTCATTAAGTTAAGTTGATATTGAAAGCGTTTTTAATTTTGAGTTTACGCCGTTTTGTGCCTGATAGTTCATGGATAATAGTGTAGAATATATTAGGTTTTCGGTGAAATGAAAGAAATTTTTGTATATATTTCTAATTTACAATTATTTTTTTAGCGTATTATATCATTATTTTTCAGGTTAACCAGTTTTCTTTATTTGTTTTGTCGCATTATATCTGTAAACAAATATTCTTTAAAAAATATGGGATATTTTATTATTTCGGCTGAGAGTAATTCCCTATTAGCTCAATCAGCGCCTTCCCATCCTTCAGATTATTGATCTTTTCCCTAATCTGCCGCGAGCCGTGCAGCCCCTTTGTAAACCAGTGGGCATGCATTCTTACATTTGTGGATGAACAGAGATTATATTCTTCAAGTAAGGCAACATAGGTCTTGAGATCCTCCAATTGCTGGGCTTGCCTATTAACTTCCAGTTTTTCTCCGGTCTCCAGATAATGCTTTATTCTTTTAAAAATAAAGGGATTTCCTATTGCCGCACGCCCGATCATAAGCCCGTCACAACCTGTAAAATCAAGTGTTGCCTCGGCAGATTCTTCATCCCTTATGTCACCATTTGCAATAACTGGAATAGAAAGCTCACGTTTGACCGCTCTGATCGCAGCAAGGTCCGAACTTCCGGAGTACATCTGCTTTGCCTTCCTGCCGTGCACTGTCAGAGCTGAAGCTCCAGCCCTTTCGATAAGGCGTGCAATCTCAAGGGTTTTCTCTTCTCTTTCAAGAATGCGGATCTTTGCTGTTACAGGAGTTTTCAGAACAGCGGTCATCTCTGAAATTATTTCATATACAGCTGTTTTAGAATTGAGAAGAGCTGAACCGCATCCTGTCCCTGTAATACGTTTTGCAGGACAGCCCATATTCACGTCGATAAGTTCAGGCTTGTATTCATCCTCAATAAAGATTGCAGCTTCCCTCAGCTTCTCAGGGGAACTTCCTACAAGCTGAATCCCAAAAGGCCGATCTGCAGGGGAAGAGAGTCCTTTAAGAAGCGCCTTTCGGTTTCTGTTGAGCAGCGCATCTGCACTGATCATCTCAGTGTAGGTAATATCAGCTCCATTCTGCCTGCAGAGCAGCCTGAAAGCCAGGTTTGTCACATCCGCCATAGGCGCAAGAAGAAGGTTCCCAGAAGTTTCGATCTTGCCAATTTTTAATTTATTGAGTTTCATTTTTCCGAAAACTTTTACCTGTTTTTTGATCGTGTTTCACTGTTTTTCTAATTGTTACTTTCCAATTATTATGTGACCATTTTTCAAGCTATTACTCTGACTGCTTTCTCATTCCCTTCCTTTATTTATCTATTTTGGAATTGCTTCCTTATACTAGAGATTTAAATCCATATTTTTTTCTGTAGTTTATGAAATTTTATTTAAATTTCAGGGTTCTTCGGCTTTTTCACTTTTCTTGATTTTGAGGCTTTTTTCTGACTTCTTAAGACATCATGCTAACTTTTTGAGGTATTGTTCTAACTTTTTGAGATTTGCCCTGACTTCTTAAGACTTTGTTCTTATATTTTTCACTCCATATAATTCATCAAAAGTTCTACTCTGATTTAGTAAGACAAAAAATCTGCATAAAATCTGCATAAATCTGCATAAACACTGACAAAATTCCTGCAACTGGTTAGCTTCAGAAAACAAAAACAGGATGTCGAACTGGTTGGTTAAGAAAACAGGTTAAGAGAGCTAAAACAGGATGTCGAATTGGTTGGTTAAGAAAACAGGTTAAGAGAGCTAAAAATAAGAGGTTGAGCAGCCATAAACCTACTCATGAGAACAAAAGCCTGACATATCCCGCATAAGGGATTCTGTACTTCGCAACTCCTATAATCCACTCATCTTTTACAGGCGTTTCGTAGCTTATCTGTCCTTCCTGGTCAAAGTGGCTATTGGTTATAACATTATCTCCTTTGGTAATATAGCCGGAATACGGAGCAATGGGACCGTTCTCCCACATAGGCTCTCCGGCATCCACTCTGTACATAGCTCTATGAATTATCGGGGTTACCCCTTCCTCTCCATATGGACGGTAAAGGATAACATCTCCATAATCTTCAAAAGACTTATAGCCTATATTTTTGCCTTCCTCATTCGTGATAATATCCACTCTATCGGCGCTTTTGATAAAAATAATGTCTCCTACCTGCATATGCGGTTCCATACTCCCCGACTCCACCGCAACCATAGGAGTCCAGAGTCCGAATACCAGCTTGGAAAAGACCATGAAAATGATCAGGATAGCTGCAACAGACAGCAAGTCCTTTCCAAGGGAAACCCAGGGGCTTTCCTGTTCCTGGACGCTGTTTTCCTTATTAATCTCGCTCATAATCAGCCTTTATTCTTTTGATTTTATTCTTAGGGTGCTGCATTATAGTTCATTCGGCTTTATATTTAATCCGAATATTCGGTTGAAATTTATTTGATTGAACCCTGTAACCTCAGGGTCATAATAAGATCTTCATGTATCTAATGCAGCTGCAGAACCATTTACAGTTCTGCACTTTACTGTTCTGACTTATATAAAGTTAGTCAAAATTAGTTACTGGATCTTCTCAGCAGATTTACTCAAGATTTGTTTTTATTGTATATTAATTTTCAATTAACTTTTTCATTATTCAACATTTATCATTTATAATATTTCGTATTTCTATAAATAATAAACAAATTTATTCAATACACAGGAGCCAACATTCATTACATAACAGAAGAATTGAAATCCATCTACAATAAGTAAGAATTGAGCTTCTTCTGCGATAAGTAAGAATTGGGATTTTTCCTACAGCAAGTAAGTATTGGAACCAGTTCTATATAAATCAGAACTAATATCTGTTCTGAAATAGGCAGGGATTAATAAGCATAAATATCTACCGGAACATATAAAAGTTTCATAAGGTTCTTCTTTAGAGTAACGAGTTAAATTTAGCGTATTATTCTGCATCTTATTAGTTTTTATATTAAGCAGGCTTTTGCTTTAATCCAGTTCCAAAGTGAGACTGGCTTCATGCCAGACCAGGAATGAGGAGAGATCAGAAAAAATTCAAATAGTCAGAAAGGGCAGGTTGAAATTATGGAAAGAAGTAGTATTATAAGGGCTGTTATGGAAAAAGCATATCAGATCAGCCCTGAAGCCGTAGAACTTATCTATTCCAGTGACTCTCCCGAAGACCTGCTTGAATATGTGCTTTCAACTGTAAATGAATCTGTTATTGTCATAGGGATCGAAGATATAAATCTTCAAGGCTTTGCTGCTTCTAGAAAGGCTTCAAAACTGATTTACACAGGAAATAGAGAATACCCTGATTTCGAAACTTCTTCAGAATTAGAACCTATTTCTCCTTCCGAACCTGTTACCTCCCCAGATCCTGATTCTATTATTGTAAATCCTGACCCGGCGGTAGAGTCATCTCAAGACCCTGTCTCTGATGCTATTTCAGTCCCGGACACTGTTCCAGGCACGGTTCGGAATATGGATTATGAACCGGTTTCAGATACTCAACCAGGCACTTTTAAATCCGAGGAAGTTCCGCCCTCTTATCTCGTTTCAAACTCCCCTTCTGCAGCAAAGACACCGCCTCCTATTTTTTCTTCTAGTTCATCCCAGGCTATAAACAGGTTAGCTTCTTCTTTTTTTGGACAGGAGAGCTCTCTTCCCTCTTCTTCAAATCGGATTTTCAGGGAAGAGCTGTATTCCTCCGCTTCTGGCAGCAGGCTATTCTCCAGCTCCAGAGATGAATACAAAAGTTATCCGGGCAGAAATCCCGTAACCGTAATTTCCGATATAACAGGTCATTCCACCTGCGTTGGAGAGTATATGCAGTTTGTGCAGTATTTCAGGGACAGATATAGCAGGCTTTCGGAGATTATCCGCGGAAGAATCAATGCACGCCCAATCGAAAGTTTAAAAAGACGAAATTTCCGCAGAGGAGGAGAAGGGGGTTTTGAAGAAATCTCGATCATAGGTATGGTTTCGGATATCAGTAACACAACCAATGGTCACAAAATTCTGTCTCTGGAGGACCCGACAGGCTTTTTTCCAGTTCTTATTCGAAATTCCGATAAGGAGCTATTTGAGCAAGCCTCAAGAATTCTTCTTGATGAGGTCATAGGGGTAACGGGTTCGATAACAAATGATGGGAGCCTTATGCTCGCTACAAAGTTAATACAGCCCGATGTCCCGAATAATATTCAGCGCAGGACCGGAAGTCATGGAAAAGCTGTCCTGATTTCGGATGTGCATGTGGGCAGTTCCAAATTTCTGGAAGATGCCTGGCTGGATTTCCTGGACTTTCTGAAAGGAGAGTCGGATTTAGAAAGTATGCGAGAGCTTGCAGCCAGTGTCCGTTATGTTGTTATTGCAGGAGACCTTGTTGATGGAATAGGGATCTACCCTGACCAGGAAATGGAACTGGACATCCTGAATGTCTATGAGCAGTACAGGAAAGCTGCCGAGTATATCAGGGAAATTCCAGAGCATATTCGCGTAATAATAAGTCCGGGCAACCACGATGCTGTTCGCCAGGCAGAACCTCAGCCCGCTCTGCCGGAAAGTATTCAGGCAGATTTCCCTGAGAATGTTATTTTTGTTGGCAATCCTGCGCTTATAGAGCTTGACGGCGTTCAGCTTCTTATCTATCACGGCAGGTCAATTGACGATCTTGTTGCGAGTATACCTGGAGTCTCGTATCAGGAGCCTGCAGGTGCAGTTCTTGAGATGCTGAAGCGCAGGCACCTTGCTCCTACCTACGGGAGCCGGGTTTCCATATCCCCCGAGAAAAAAGATTATTTTGTAATCGACCCTGTGCCTGATATCATCCATACAGGCCACGTTCACACCCTTGGAGTCCAGCGCTATAAAAATGTCCTTCTTGTCAATTCTGGAACCTGGCAGGACCAGACCGAATTCCAAAAGCGTGTAAATCTAGTGCCTATGCCTGCAAGAGTCCCGATTGTGGATCTAGAGAATTTTGATGTAAAGATTCTTGCTTTTGATTGAGTTTAATCGAATTTTAAACTAGACTGAGCTCTTTAAATTGCTGGAAAGATACAAACAATAGAGGTTATTGTTGGTTTTGTGTTACTGAAGCTATCTGCAAAATTATTTTCCGATTCTTATATATACCACAAAGATTTAATATGCGGAAAATGCCTATGGAAGAAAAAAAGAGAAATACCGGGGAAGATTTCCCAGAAGTTCAGGAAAAAAATGGAGGTGGAGAATCTACTTCTCTTCCATTTGATATACCTGATTTTAAAACCCTCCTGAAAAAGCAGGGCTATGCTCTAGCAGGTCGCCATTCGGCTGTAAAGACCTGCCTCTGGCTCAGGCACGCTATGAACGGGCAGGGCTCCTGTTATAAATCGAAGTTCTATGGAGTTCAGTCCCACCGCTGCCTTCAAATGACTCCAACGCTTATGTGCAACCAGCGTTGTCTTTTCTGCTGGCGCCCAACTGAGGTTCCCGTTCCTGCACCTGAGGAGTGGGATTTACCTGAGAAGATAGTGGAAGAAAGCATTGCCTGCCAGCGTAAGTTGATCACTGGTTATGGCGGTTCTCCGAATGCACTTAAAGAACGCTGGCTTGAGGGCAATGAGCCGAACAATGTTGCGATTTCGCTGTCTGGAGAACCTACCTTATATCCTTATCTTCCGGAACTTATTGAAGAATATGAAAAAAGAGGCTTTACGACTTTTCTTGTGACAAATGGTACAGTTCCGGACATGTTTGCAAAAATTTCCCCTTCCCAGCTCTATATGAGTCTTGATGCGCCGGATCTTGAGACCTATCTGAAGGTCTGCCAGCCCAGATCACCTGCGCTCTGGGAAAAGATCAACGAGTCTCTATCCATAATGAAGCAGAAAAAATCAAGAACAGTCATCCGGACCACCCTGGTTAAAGGTGAAAATATGTTCAAGCCTGAAGCTTATGCCAGGCTTATAGAAAAAGCCTCCCCTGACTTTGTGGAGGTAAAAGCGTACATGCATCTGGGTTTCTCAAGGCTCAGGCTTGATCGCTCAGCAATGCCGACTCATGAGGAAGTTCTTGAGTTTTCGAAGGAACTTGCAAAGCATCTGGGATATAAGATCGCAGACGAATCCGAAATCAGCAGAGTAGTCCTGCTCTCAAAGGATGGGAACAAGTCTCCTGTTAGAAATCTTTCCTTTCCTGATTAATTCGTTCTTTAACTTCCTGAGTCTCTTAATTGATAGCCAGCAATTTGTGAGGTCGGATACAGGAAGATTTTTATATTAGTATGAATATATAAAATAAGTTAGGGGATAGAAACAAATATAAACTCAGGTTTCAATTAGCATATAATTCCGCCAGGGATTAATCCAATTTTATACTAATTGATACAGTTGAGAAAGATTATGTCTCATATCTAGTGATATCAACAGAGCACGAAGCAGAACAGGCTTACGCAATCAGGAGCTGTTTCTTACCGGAACTCTGGAATCCGGCTTTTCCGGGATGCGTATTGTTACTTTTCAGTTTTTCGTGTTCTAAGCGGTTTTTACATTTGGCTTTCGGTTGAGACGGGAACTCGCTGTGTGATTATCATTACATGTTCTATGAAAACCTTGTTAAGCTAACCGAAAAGCTAAATGAATGACAAACTGAGAAATAAAATTTATTAAGATTCCTATTAAAAGTTAAAATTGATTCAAATACAAGAAAACTGGAGTTTAAGCAGTTTTAGGCAATCCAATATTCAAGTTTAATCTGCCTTAAATTTATCAAACTCAATTAAAAAATATCTCAAATCAAATAGTAAAATTAGATAGTAAATTCGATAACGGATTCAATTTCAAATTACCAGAATATCAGATTTTGTTACTATCTTTACGGGGAACTTTTAAAATGACTGAACAATCGGCACATGAGAAATATGAATTTAAAAAGAAGCTTGAAAGCCTGAGGAATAAGAAGGGAAGAAGTACAGAGTTAATTTCGCTTTATATACCTCCTGACAAGCAGATTTTTGACGTTACAAACCAGTTGAAAGAGGAACACGGGCAGGCTGCAAACATCAAATCCAAACTCACCAGAACGAACGTACAGGGAGCTATTGAATCTCTTCTCTCAAGGCTCAGATACCTGGACAAGGTGCCTGAAAACGGAATAGTGTATTTCACAGGAGCTGTGGATATAGGAGCCAACAAAACGAGCATGGAAAGTGAAGTAATCGTCCCTCCGGAGCCCATCACTGTTTATAAATATCACTGTGACTCAAGTTTCTATCTTGAGCCCCTGGAAGAGATGCTCAAAGATAAGGGCACTTTCGGGCTTTTGGTACTTGACCGCAGGGAAGCTACAATAGGGCTTCTGGTAGGAAAACGAATCCAGGCTTTACGCAACCTGACTTCTACAGTTCCGGGCAAGCAAAGGAAAGGTGGTCAGAGTTCTCACCGTTTCCAGCAGCTCAGGCTCATTGCTATCCACGATTTCTACAAGAGGATAGGAGATGCTGCGAGTGAGATTTTCCTTGCGGTTGACCCTAAAGATCTGAAAGGTATCCTGATAGGAGGGCCTTCCCCTACGAAAGAAGAGTTCTACGCCGGAGAGTTCCTGCACCATGAACTTATGAAGAAGATACTTGGACTCTTTGATACGGCTTATACGGATGAATCCGGGCTTTCGGAACTGGTCAATGCTGCCGGAGATAAACTTCAGGATCTTGAGCTCGTTGGACAGAAGAATGCTGTCAGAGCTTTTTTCAAAGAGCTTATTGCCGATTCAGGCAAAGTAGCTTATGGGGAAACTCAGGTTCGGGCAAACCTTGAGATTAATGCTGTGGATGTGCTTCTGCTTTCCGAGGATTTGCGGGCTGAAAGGGTAACCACCACCTGCAGTGTTTGCGGATATGAAAATAAGTGGACACGGCGCTGGAAGCCCGGGGAACCCGCTCCTGCAGCAGGAACCTGTCCGAATTGTGGAGCTTCACTTGAAGTCACAGACGTTACTGATGTTGTGGATGAACTCTCAGCACTTGCTGACAAAAGCAATGCAAAAGTTGTTTTTGTATCTACGGACTTTGACGAAGGCTCGCAGCTTATGAACGCTTTCGGCGGCATTGCTGCAATCCTCAGGTACAGCACTGGGGTATAATCTCCCCAGCCTCCTACCCAATACTTTTTATCCAATACTTTTTTAATTAAACTGTCCTTAGGACATTTATCAAATATAGCAGGTTAAAATTAGCGAATTAAATTGTAAGCTAAAACCAGCAATTGAATTGTAAATTAATTTAATTAAATTATGAGTTAAAACTGTAAACGGAGTCCATAAATCAAAATTACCACATAATTCTCGTACTTTTTACAGGTGATTTATCTTGTTTCTGGAATTTAAAGCTCAGGCTACATCAATCTTAAAAGACGCTATTCGAAAGGCCGGACTTGAAATCGAAGATTCCGAACTTTATTTTGAAACCTCTTCTCACGCTGACCTTGCAAGCAGAGCCGCTTTCAGGCTGGCAAGCATGTACAAACAAAACCCGAAAGAGCTTGCGGCTCGTATCGTTTCTGCAATCGAAATTCCAGATGGTTCATATATAGGAGAGGTAAGTGCTTCTGGCCCTTACATTAACTTTTATGCAAGCAGGCACTATCTGGACAGCACAGTTACCACAATTCTGGAAGAGAAAGAGAAATTTGGCTGCGGGACCTCAAAAGGCAAAATCTTACTTGAACATACTTCAGCAAACCCAAACGGGCCGCTGCACGTGGGGCATATTCGGAATTCTATTATTGGAGATACCCTTGCCCGCATTCTCAGGCGAGCAGGATATGACGTTGAGGTACAGTACTATGTCAATGACATGGGCCGCCAGATTGCAGTAGTTTCCTGGGCGTGTGAACGCTTCAAGCTTGATCTTTCCAGAAAACCCGATGCTGCTATTGCCGATGTATATATAAAAGCTAATGTCGAGCTGGACAAAAACCCAGAATATGTAAAAGAAATTGATGCCCTTATGGAAAAGGTAGAAGCTGGGGATGTCAGGACAATAGATAGTTTTGATAAGGCAGTTTCCCTGGCGATTTCCGGGATTAAAGAAACCCTGTCTCGCCTGAACGTTGTCCACGACAAGTTTGTCAGTGAATCAACTTTCCTTAAATCTGGAGCTGTATATGACATTGTAGAGAGGATCAAAGCTACAGGAAGGACAAAAATTGATAAAGGAGCCCTTGTGGTAGACCTTTCGGACTATGGATTTGAGAAAACCCTTGTTATCCAGCGTTCAAACGGCACTTCCCTTTATACGACAAGGGACCTTGCCTACCACGAATGGAAAGCCAGACAGGCTGACCGCATAATCGATGTTCTCGGAGCTGACCACAAGTTAATCTCAGCCCAGCTCAGGGCTACTCTGAACGCAATTGGAGTTAAGGAACCTGAAATTGTAATTTTCGAGTTTGTTTCTCTTCCTGAAGGCTCTATGAGCACCCGCCGCGGGCAGTTCATAAGTGCAGATGAGCTCTTTGATAGGGTTACGGAAGCTGCCTTTGAACAGGTAGAAGCTCGCCGCCCTGAAACCTCCTACGAGTTCAAGAAACAGGTTGCGGAAGCAGTAGGAATGGGTGCAGTAAGATACGATATAGTACGGGTTTCACCTGAGAAGTCCACGGTTTTCAACTGGAAGGAAGCTCTTGACTTCGAAAAGCAAGGCGCTCCCTATATCCAGTATTCCCACGCCCGTGCCTGCAGTATTCTCGAGAAAGCAAAAGAAGAAGCAGCCTGGGACCCCTTAATAAAAATTGAGCCTGCTCTGCTTGTCGAGGATACTGAAATCGATCTCATAAAAAAGATGGCAATGTTTGACAGCATAATCGACCTTGGAGCCCGCGAATTGAAACCTCATGTACTTGCAATTTATGCCCGTGAACTTGCCGATGCCTTTAACCAGTTCTACCGCTTCGTCCCTGTAATTGCTGCTGAGGACGAGAAAATCAGGGCTGCAAGGCTGGCTCTTGTGGATTGTGCAAGAATTGTGCTTGCAAACTCGCTTGATACGCTTGGAATCGCAGCTCCTGAATCAATGTAAAGGATAGAATCCAGAAAAAGAGAGCTTAAGATTTCTCTATCCTTTTTTCTTTTCTTATTATTATCTCATTTCTCTATCCTTTTTTCTTATTATTTCCTTTGTTTACTTTCTTACCTTACTATTTGAGTATGATTCAGATACTTCTTGATGTCGTCTGGACTAATAACTGGTGGAAAACTCACATCTGCTTCCATATAGAGGAATTTGAGAAAAATATAAAATCTTTGCAGCAAAAATAACAATTTATAACTACGCTGCTTGATACAAAAATAACAGTTCATAACTGCTGCTGCTTGATATTATGACCACCATAAACGAAGCTTTTCGGATGTTCTTGGATGAACAGGAAGCCAGCTTGAAGCCTGATGTCTTCCTAGACTTTGAAGATGTGATCCTTCTCTATGAAGAATTCCTGGAATTCAGCGCCGAAGATTCCTTTTCCGAGGAAGACAGAGAGCTTTACTATGTCCAACACGAGCACGAGAATAAGAGTTACTGCGACATTTTCAGCCCTGAGCATCTTACCCCCTACGGAATTAAGAGTTTTCTCGATGATTACGTAGTTGAGGTCGGAGGAGGCAAGAAGCTAGTTGGAACAGCTGCCAGAGTCCTGGAAAAGTTCTTTGAGTGGGCTCTGGAAAAAGGTTTAATCGACGAGAAAGCTTTTGAAGTAAACAGTGAGCTTCTCAGGAAATATAAGAAAAGGTATTGAGTAGCTTGAGAAAGATAAATAGATGAGTATTTGCAAATAGAGGCTTATAATAAAAATCTGCTTCTCTTCTTTACTTTGAATTTTTACTTAAGTTTATTCCAATACTTATAATACTCGAGACTGTCTTACATATCAGGTATGCAGGAGATTATTTTTATTGATGGAGGCAGTATTCCCACGCCTGAAGGCATTACAAGGGAATGGGTAAAGACTGCGGCTGAGAATAGGGATGAGGATGAGAAACTTTTTTCCATGATCAGGGAAGCTTTCCGGAAGAAAATCGATGTGGGAGTGCATGTTCCCACTTATCCTCAGTTCAGGGATATGATAGGGCAGTTCCTTGATATCATCAAAGACGAAAAGAACTGTTATGAACCATATGTACTCAAAGAGGAAAATGCAAAAATCCTTGAAATGGAGATAATCGACGAAGTTGCGAAGCAGTACAGGGAAGAAACAGGAGAAACTCTTGAAGTCAGGGTTTGTGTCGCAGGTCCTACAGACCTCTACCTTCAGGCTTTCGGGGAAACGAATTATGTCGATGCGTATCACGTTCTTGCGCTGGATATTGAAAATTTCATAAAGCAGGCATTCGTGGCTGCGAAGAATTTCAAAATAAAGGTTATAGCCCTGGATGAACCAAGTCTAGGGATAAATGACAGAATCCAGTTTTCTGATGCTGATATTATATCCGCTCTCACCGTTGTTTCGACTTATGCAAGAAAGCAGGGAGTAGATGTGGAAATTCACTTGCATTCCCCGCTAAAATATAAGCTTGTTTGCGAGACGCCTATCAATGTTCTAGGTTTTGAATATGCGGCAACTCCTTCCTATCTGAATCTTCTGGATAAGCAAGTGCTTGAGGACTCAAATACTTACATTAGGCTTGGTGTTTCAAGAACTGATATTTCCAGCCTTATAGGCATTGTTAATGAAACATACGGGGTCAATGCCTGGAAAGACAGGGAATATATGCAAAAAATCGTTACAGACCTTGAAACCCCTGAGGTTATAAAAAAGAGGCTTGAAACAGGTTATTCCGTGCTCGGAGACCAGATAAAGTATGCAAGTCCGGATTGTGGGCTTGCTTTCTGGCCAGATCAGGAGCTTGCTTTTAAACTGCTTGAGAATACTGCAAAAGGTGTCAATGAATTTAATGCAGAAAATGTAAGGCAGGAAGAATAATCTTTTCCTGAATAATTTAATAGCCGGACGAAAACTTAGTTTCTTAAATTTTTCATTTTATTTATTTGATTTTTTTTCTTTTTCTAGTATTGTTTTCTTTTTTATTTCTCCAATTTTTTCTTTTTTACAGGATTGTTTTCTTTTTATTTATTCGGTTTTTTTCCTTTTCTACCAGTATTTTTTCTATATTTTTACTTTTTTTCTGTCCTTCCAATAACGCTAAATCCTTACAGGTCTACTAAGAGGACATGGAAGAAATCATCTTTGACGATATTGGAAGTTATCCCCTTCCTGAAGGAGTTAGTAAGGAATGGATCCAAAATGCCTTTAAAACAAGAGAAGAAGATGAGAAACTCTTTACGGTTATCAATGATGCCTTTCAGCAGAAAATAGATGCAGGTGTGGATGTTCCTACCTATCCGCAGTATCAAGATATGAACGAGCAATTCCTGAAGGTTATCAGGGATTCTAACTGCTGTGACAGCCCTTTTGAGGTGAAACTTGAATGCGCCAGGATTGAGGAGCTTGAGGCAATAGAGAAGGTTGCAAAAGCCTATAAAGAGCAGTTTGGAGAGACACTTAAGGTCCGGATCTGTGTAACCGGTCCGACTGAACTTTATTTGAGAGAATTTGGAGGCACACAGTACACGGATATTTATTCTCTTCTTGCAAAAAGCGTGAACAATTTCGTTAGAAACTCCATGAGATCTGCAAAAAATTTCAAGATTACAACGGTTTCTATTGATGAGCCAAGTATCGGGTTGAACCCCGAGATAACTTTTGATGAAAATGATATTATCTCGGCTCTTACCAACGCTTCAAAGGCGGCAAGTAAATGGGGAGCCGACGTAGAGATTCACCTTCATTCACCTCTCTACTATAATCTTGCCTGCGAAGCTCCCACAATAAACGTTATAGGAGTAGAATCTGCAGGCACGCCTTCCTATCTGGAACTCATAGACAGGAAAATACTGGAAGACACGGATTCTTTCCTGAGACTCGGGATTGCAAGAACTGATATCTTCACTCTGGCAGGAGTCCTTAATGAAATGTACTGTACCAATGTCTGGAAAGACCAGAAATATCTTTCGGAGATTGTTAGCCAGCTTGAGACCCCGGATACTATAACCAAGAGGCTCAGGGTCTATTACAGGCGCTTTGGCAATCTAATAAAATATGTGGGTCCTGACTGCGGGCTGGGCTCCTGGCCTAACCAGAGGATGGCTTTTATCCTGCTTTCCAATGTAGCTCAGGGTATAAGAAATTTCAAGGGTTTTCTCTAATCCTGAACTCTTTAATTAGCTTTTATATGAAATAAATTTCACGAATTCCTGTATTGCAAGGTTTGCAGCCTGAGATATCAGGCTCCATTTTTCCTTCCAGTGGAAATTACACTAGAGATAGGATTTCTTAAAAAATAGCCGACAGATGTCAAAGCACAGTGGAAATAAAGGGGTAATTTTTATTATCTATTTTTATAATTATTTTTCCCAGGGTTTATTCGTCTTTACTTATCTCTTCTGATCATTTATCGAGTCTCCCATGCCTTCTATCGATCTCGTCCATCATATCCAGCATCTTTCTAATCGCAGTTCGGATAGCGTCAGACTGGCTGACAAACTTCTTGTTATCTCCTACATGCCTGTTAAGGTCATCCAGAAGTTCCTGAGGAATTTCAACGCTTACTTTTGGCATTAGAGTTACACCTATTCAGATTTTTTATACATTGAAGTTGATTAAGCAATTAATTTATTTCTAAATGTATTGCTCTTTTAATGAGATAAGATTAAATAAACCTGTTTAATGAGCTGTTGAGTTGAAAATTCGACTTGAAATGAACAGATTTACTATTCATGATCATATATTCTTTGATATTTTTGCACCAAACAATATGATAGCTGGATACTGTAATTTCACTGAGAAAAATCTAATAAAATGCAGGCTTTTAAAGCAGAAAATTCCAATAAAAAAGATGATAGTAGCGGGCCCGAAGGGATTTGAACCCCCGGCCTATGGATTAAGAGTCCATCGCTCTGCCTGACTAAGCTACGGGCCCATGCATTGTTATTCTCATTGAATGAGCGACTCTCAAAATGTATCTTTAAATATTTATAAGTTTCGGCACAGGCTTTTATCTCTCAAATCTTTCCATAATTGAACCCGAATTTATAGAACTTATTCAGATTTCTCAGGAAAACTTGCTTTATAGAAATTTTTACCTTTAATATATAAATATCTTTTATTGTAATCCATTTTATTTTTTATAGAAATTGATCTTACTTAAGTATCTTTGAGATTGAAAATCAGAAGTCTGAAAACCATGCACTATATTTTCTTAACTCCATTATTTTTCTTTTTTTAGAGATATTAATGCAAAACGTTATATACAAGCGAATATGAGTATGACCAATTAATTGACTTATCCGAAGCTCTGTTGGGGATTAGTTAATCAAATAGATTAAGTAGAATTTGTACTTCCTGAATTTGGGTTCTCAAGTTTGGCTTGTTAAGTACTTTTTTTACTCTTTTCTGTCGATAGAGCTTTCTTAAGCCGATTAATAGAAGTTAAAGGAATGAATGTAATGTTTAAAGATGAAAATACTTCTGTGCCCGTTGAAGAGGGCGAAACCTACGATGTAACTATTCAGGATATTGCGCGCCTGGGAGACGGCATTGCCCGTATCGAAGGTTTTGTAGTTTTTGTCCCGAATACCAGTGTTGGCGATGAAGTCCGGATTAAAGTAGAAAGAGTGCTTCCCAAATTTGCGTTTGCGAGCATTGTCGAGTAAATGCAGGGAAATAAAATCACATTAAATTAAGGTAAATTAAAGGAATGGTTTTCATGTTTAGAGAAGAAATTCGCTCAATTCCTGTCGAAGAGGGCGAAGTTTACGATGTAACAATTCAGGACATTGCTCGTCAAGGAGATGGCATTGCTCGCATTGAAGGTTTTGTTATCTTTGTCCCGGGCACTAAAGTCGGTGACGAGGTTCGGATTAAAGTCGAAAGAGTACTCCCCAAGTTCGCATTTTCAAGCGTTGTCGAGTAAATGCAGGGAAATAAAATCACATTAAATTAAGGTAAATTAAAGGAATGGTTTTCATGTTTAGAGAAGAAATTCGCCCAATTCCTATCGAAGAGGGCGGAATTTATGATGTAACAATTCAGGACATTGCTCGTCAAGGAGATGGCATTGCTCGCATTGAAGGTTTTGTTATCTTTGTACCGGGCACCAAAGTTGGCGATGAAGTCCGGATTAAAGTCGAAAGAGTGCTTCCCAAATTTGCGTTTGCGAGCATTGTCGAGTAAGTGTAGGGAAATAAATTATATTAACTTTAGTTATTGGGATGATTTTTATGTTCAGAGGCGAAAGTAGCTCTGTTCCTGTCGAAGAGGGCGAAGTTTACGATGTAACAATTCAGGACATTGCTCGTCAGGGAGACGGCATTGCCCGCATTGAGGGCTTTGTTATCTTTGTCCCGGGCACCAAAGCTGGCGATGAAGTCCGGATTAAAATTGAAAGGGTTCTCCCTAAATATGGTTTTGCAAGCCTGGTTGAATAAACAGGATGCTCCAAATGAAAAAAGCAAGACTGAGGAATCAATAATTCTTCAGTCTTTTTACTTCTTTCATCTTATTAATTAATCTCCGGAACTTTAAGGCTTGGAATTACTTTTCTTTAATCTGTTCCTTGTTTTGATATAACTAGATATTCTCAGTATATTTTTGGTCTATTGTATTGTTCTCAATTCTTTTTGACCGGATTATTTTTTTGTTTATTTTTCAGTTCAATTGTATGTTTTATTTATTCATGGCTTCTGATAGTGAACATTCGATGCTATTATATAATAGATATTCAATCTATTTTGAGAACTCAATTGACAAAATTTTGTAAATGCTTTACAGAACAGGTATTTGCTTTACATCTGTAGCCGGGAAAAACAGCCCGGAGTGATTTCTAATGAGTCGTTTTATCAAGTACCACCCCAGGTCCAATACTTACGTGATTGAAAAACGAGCTTTTTTTGAAGAGGATCTTACTCTGGACGGCAATGTAATTGTCGGGCAGGAAGTAAAATTCTGGAAGAACTTCACAGTGACCGGCAGGCTTGAACTCGGAAAAGATTCGATTGTTAGGGGTAATGTAAAAGCCAGAAGTGCTCTTATTTGCGCCGGGGCAAAAATTCTGGGCAGTATCGAAACAGTTTCTGAGCTTGTCCTTCTTGATAGGGCTAAAATAAATACCGCAGCCTGTCAAGGAGATATCCGCGCCAGACCTGGATGCTCTCTCAACTCAGTTAAAGCAGACGGTACGCTCGAACTCATTGGAAAAGTTAATGTCGGGAAAGTAGAGCCGTTAACCAAAGTAATTATTCGGGCTGAAGAATCGGGATTTTCCAGCAGTACTTAATGTTTTTTCCCTCTTTTCATTCTTTTCGTATCTTTTTATTCCGTTTGTATTTTTGTACAGCGGTCTTATCCCTTTCCATCAAGCCGTAAAAGTTTATCTTTTGAACCTCTCTTCTTCGAGAAGTTTCAGGACACGGTCCCTTAAACTGTTAACCTCAGGACTTGTCCTGCGCCGTGGGCGAGGCAGGTCTACGGGCACAATCTCTTTTATTCTTCCAGGTCTTGTGGTCATGACCAATATCCTGTCTGAGAGAACAACCGCCTCATCCACACTATGGGTCACAAAAATGCAGGTAATGTGTTTCTGTTCCCATATCTTCAGGAGTTCGTCTTGAAGAATATTTCGAGTCTGGGCATCCAGTGCCCCAAAAGGCTCGTCCATAAGAAGCACTTCAGGTTCATTAGCAAGAGCTCTTGCAATTGCAGCCCTCTGCTGCATGCCTCCGGACAGCTCATAAGGATAGCTATTTTTAAACTGTTCCAGGCCTACAAGATCGATATACTTCTCCGCATGCTTCCGAGCTTCAGCTTTACTAATTCCCTGCATCTCTAGCCCGAAAGTAACGTTATCAATGACTGTTCTCCAGGGAAACAGGGAATACTGCTGGAAAACCATACCCCTCTTGGGATCAGGACCAGTTATAGGGACTCCATTGAGTGTGATTTCTCCTGAAGTCTGGGTTTCAAGTCCTGCAATAATACGAAGCAAGGTAGTTTTCCCGCAGCCAGACGGTCCAAGAATGCAGATAAATTCGCCATCTTCAACATCAAAGCTCACATCGCGTAGAGCTTCCGTAACGCCATTACCCTCTTTTTTAGTAAATATACGTGAGACATTTTTTATACTTACTCTGCCCATTTTATACCACAGTTCCTGCTGTCCATCTAAGTAATTTTGCATCTACATAGTATCTGAAGAAGCGGTCAATTAAAAGGCCTACGAACCCAAGCAGAAGCATGTAAACGAGCACGAAATCCATCCTGTGCAGGTAGTAATTGTGCCAGATCTGATATCCAAGTCCGTTATCGCTAACTCCGAACATTTCCGCTGCTACAAGGCACATCCAGCCTACTCCCATGGCTATCCTTATTCCTGCAGCAATTGAAGGCATAGCTGAAGGAATTGCAATGTAACGTATAAGATCCAGATTCCGAGTACACCCAAGAACCTTTGCTGCCTCAACATAAACTTTCGGGACGTTTTTAAAACCTGTGTAAGTATTGATAATAATAGGAAAGACCATTCCCACAAACACAACGAAACCTGCAGCCTGGCGAGTAAGCCCAAACCACACGATTGCAAAGGGAATCCAGGCAAGGGGAGGAATCGGGCGCAGAATTTCGATTATAGGATCGATCGCCCTATCTGCTTTTCTGAACCATCCCATAGTTATTCCGAGTGGAATTCCTATTGTAAACGCAGCTATAATACCAATTGAGAAATGAACCAGACTTGTCAACGTATCTGTGTAAATTAGCCCGCTTTCGACAATAATAGTGAAAGAGTTTACTACATCAAAAAAGCTGGGCAGAAGAAACTTATTCTGTACTATTCTATCCGCTACAAGCTGCCATATTGCAACTGCGATTATGAGAGACAACGCTTCAATGGCATTCTCTTCTATTGTTTTTATGAAACGGTTCTTCATGTCTAATTAAAAAGAGTTCTTACTTTTTTACCTTTCCGGCAGACATCATTTCTCAGAAAAAAGAAAAGTTAAGGTTGCCACTATATAAAACAGAGACAACCGAATTTATTTTAACTTATTCTTGTTCCTGAGCCTGTTTTTCACTCATAACTTTCTCATAGAAGCTTGTATCAAAGATATCTTCCTTTGTCAGGGATTTTGGAATAATACCAAGTTCATACTGAGTGTTTGAGTAATTGACAGCCGAACTTTCAATCAATGCAGGATCTGTAATCCACTCTCCATCCCATTCTTCAAGAGATGTCTTTACAGTCTCAAGGTTCTCTGTGGTTTTATTTGAATAAATCTGAGCAGCTTCGTCTACATTTGCCTGGTTGTACTCTGTTGCTTTAATATGGGTCCTTACAATCTGCTCCACAATCTCCGGGTGTTCCCTGATAAGTTTTCCACTTACGACAAGTACACAGCAGGAGTGATTTGCTTCCATCTCTCCAGATTGCACTATAGTACGCCCGTTACCTTCCCTTTCTATAACCGTTGGGGATGGGTGAGGCAAGAAGACAGCATCAACCCGTTTAGCCGAAATAGCGGTGACGGCATCTCCTGGAGTCATTCCGAGAATTCTCACATCTTTCTCAGCATCAAGCCCGTTTTCACGGAGCCAGTTCTTTAGCAGGGTATCCTGAATCGTTCCTGGCGGGAAAGTAGCTATCGTAAGTCCTTTTAAGTCTTCAGGGCTTTCATATTCGTGTTCGGGTCGAAGAACAAGACTTGAGCCGTTTATCTGTACGGGCGTAACAATCTTTGCGTCAAGTCCTTCGCTGAGAGCTGCAACCACAGGGGCTGCCCCGACATAAGCGACATCCAGATCTCCAGACATCATAGCTTGCATCTCAGGGGCTCCTGTCGGGAATTGATATTCGTTAATTTTTTCAATTCCATATGGTGCAAGGTCTTCTTGCCACCATCCTTTCTCAGCCGCAGTCATGTATGCGATCTGGTGGGTACTCGGCTGATAGCCAATGTTCAATTCAGTAAGATCATCGGATGCGCAGCCGGATACGAAGATTGATGCTAGCAGCAATAAAATAAGTGTGAATATACCTATTTTTTTCAAAATCTCACCTCGTTAATTCTTAAAACTGACAATAATCCTGTAATGATAATAGTCCCTATAAATGACAATAATCCTATAAATGATAATAGTCCCTATAAATGACAATAATCCTATAAATGACAGACTTTTTTTTCTCTAAATTATTTTTTTGATTTCGGGTCTTCTTAAGGAATAATTAATAACTTCTCCTGATTTCCATAAACTTTTTTGCGAAGAATTTCTTTTTTTCAAATAAAAGTCCTGGTAAGAAATAAAAAATAAATATATGCAGTGAGTATCAATATTTTTTACGTTTCCTATATATATCTTCTCAATGCCGTCATGATTATATCCCAAATGTATTAATACAACGGGATATATTTCTCATTAAGGACTAAATCTTCTGTGAAATGTAAATTATTTCCCAAAAACAAAAATTTTCTAGAGGGTTTAAAAGGTTGAATTTTATGAATGTTGCAGACAAGGTTATCAAATCCGCATTCGAATCCGATGAGGTTTTTCAAAAAACGCTTTCCACTGTAATTAAAGAGGATCTTAACCTCACTGCTGTGGATTTTGCCAAAAAAGCAAATATCCCCCCAAGCACCCTTTACAAGATCCTGTCAGGCAATCGGGACCCCAACATTAAAACCCTCCGCCAGATCGTGAAAACCATCCGTGATATTAAAGTATCAGACAGTGGAGAATTTATTGCTGTCATTGCAGCTCGCTCTGTGCTTGACAATATCGTGGAGACAAAGAAGAAGATATCCGGCAGGCTGATTACAATCAGGGAATACTCGGCAACCTCAATGGAAGAAGCTATAATAGCAGCCGTTAACGCCGAGAGAGACGGAGCAAAAGCCCTGGTCTGCGCTCCCATAGTGAGCCCGACTGTAGAAAAGATTGTAAATATTCCAGTCACGACAATTATCCCGAAGAACAGTCTTATAGATGCGATTGAACTTGCGCTTAAAAAGATGGAGTGATCGTTAGGAAAAAAGCAGTATTATATTTGAAGAGAAATAAAATCTGGGAAAACACCTGATATCCGAAATAAAAAGCAATTTAAAGTATATACAGAATTTCCAAAAGCGGTAAGTTAAACTAAACTTGAATCAAGTCTGAGTCAAATCTTAATTCTATTAAAAATGAAAAAGACCCGCGTTAATTTGAAACGCGGAAATTCTGAATCTAATTTTTTAACTTTTGTTTTTCTTTGGCTTTCTTTATCTCTGAATTCTATTTTACTACCGCTTTTACCTCCACTAATTTACTTTTTAAGTTCCTTTATTTTTTCCTGAATCATTGAGATATCCCCGCCACCTTTTGTAAAGAAGTAGGCAGCTCCACCTACTATTAGCAGGAAAAAGGCTCCAAGCGCATAGAGCAGTAAGGAAGACTTCTCTTTTACAGTGTAGGTTGCGGTTTCTCCTCCAACTTCTACCCTGTAGGTTCCAGGCACCTCTTCTACGTGCTCAAAGGTTACAGTGGTGTTCTTCCCTACATCCAGGGAAATTTCTTTTGATTCGGTTGCGTTTCCGTTTATAAACAATTCCACACTCTGATTTCCTGCAGCGTTGCCTATGTTTCCGACGTCAATTGAGATTTTTGCAGCCTTTCCTGCACTTACTTCTAAGGGCTCAACTACAAGGTTTGAGAATTCGAAGATGGCTTCAAAGTCTCTTACTCTTATATCTTCTTCCAGATCCAGGAATCCTTCTTTTGTCACGCTCAGTTTAAGAGTGCCGCTTTTATCTGTCTTATAGGAGACTTTTCCATCAGGTCCCGTTTTGTTAACTAAGTTCCCGTTAATCGAAACATTTGCACCCTCAATTGGGTCGCCACCGATTGCCTTGACAACCTCAATTTCCAGGGTATCCCCGACATAAGCCGTTTCAGGTGAAACACTAACTGTCATTTTCTCTTTCGGAGGAATGACATTGACGTTCTTGTTTGCAGTTGTGTATCCATCTTTTTGTGCAGTCAATTTAAGGGGTCCGATATTCTCTGCAGTGTATTTAACAGTCCCATTAGCGTCGGTCTTACCTATATTAGTCGTGTTAACATTTACGCTGGCACCTTCGACCGGGCTGTCACCTGCAGTCACTCCGATATCAAAAGTGTCACCTACAACGATCTCATCAGGCACGCTGATCTTGAGCTCTCTGCTGGCTCCATCTTCGTTCTGGATTTCTACAGCAGGATAGAACCTGAGAACATTGTCATCAGCTACTTTGAAGCTGATATTGCCCATGATCTCGATTGTTTCTCCCCTATCAAGCCCGATATCATCATCATTCTTCATTCTAATGCCACTTTCGGAAACACTGCTAACCTCCATCTCGCCAAAGCTTTCTCCATTTTCGATTTCAATGTACTCATCCGAAATCTGGAAAATACCCTGTGTGAAAACAGCCGAGGTCTCAGTTCCTGCGAAGACTGTGCCGAAGTGTACTATGATCAGGGGTATATCCTCAGCTTCCCCAATGTCGGTTTCGTAAATATAATCCTGATTGGAGGCAACGAAAGCCTCATCTACCACTTCTCCATCCTTCTCGAGCTGTACCCAGACAGTATCCCCATTAATGTCTACTTCCACGATGTTCAGGGAATAGCCGTTTTCAAGCACAAGAGCAGAACCTGAGTACATGGACTTCCTGTCATCACTGTCTATAAGGATTTTAGCAAGAATATTATCCGAGAGAAGGCTTACGTCGTCTACTGCTCCGTTAACGGCTCCCTCATCATATCCTGCAAAATACTTGTCTGCCATAAACCCTACGACCATGAAATTGCCCCAGTTACGGTATTCGAACTGAACTTTCTGAGGCTTGGATTCATAGACCAGTTTATCGGATGGGATAGTCCTGCCATTCAGTTCTTCTACCCTAAGCTCTTCAGTTCCGATTCCCTCATCTATGTTATAATAGAAACCTTCAAAGTTGAAAGGATTCCAGACAGGAGTAGAGTTTCCATCTTTATCCTCATCATAAACAGTCCCGCGAAGCTCGTAAGTTCCGGATTCTGAGGTATCGAGAATGGGAGCAAAACGCAGTTTACTGTCATCGGCAACCCTGAGTTTTATCTTACCCATGAGGTCGATAGTTTCGCCTTTATCAAGTCCGATACTATCTTCATTTTCCATTCTTATTTCATTACTGCTAGTGGACTTTACTTCCATTTCTCCGAAGGTGTCTCCATTATTGATTTCTATATAATTGTCCGAGATCTGGAAAACCCCTTCAATAAATGCAGCCGAGGTTTCAGTGCCTGAGAAAACTGTACCGAAATGGGCAATGATTATAGGTACATCTTCAGCTTCGCCAAGGTCAGTCTCATAGACATAGTCCTGTCCAGAGGAAATAAAAGCGTCATCCACAACATTTCCATCTTTCTCAAGCTGTATCCAGACAGTTTTCCCATTAACGTCAACCTCCACGATATTCAGGGAATAACCGTCTTCGAGGATAAGAGAGTCTCCTGCATACGCTGATTTTTTATCATCGCTGTCTATGAGGATCTTGGAGAGAATACCGTCAGAAATCAGGCTAACATCATCACCTATAACTGAGTTTTCACTGTAGCCTGCAAAGTATTTCTCTGCCATGAACCCTATAACCTGGTAGGAACCCCACCTATTATATTCAAAATCAGTCTCAGTAGGTCTTGTTATATACTTGATGTTTCCTGCATCTATACTTCTTTCTATATTTTCAATCCTCATTTCTTCTGAGGATACACCGGAATCAAGGTCATAGTAGAAGCCTGAGTAACTCTGTGCGTTCCAGGTATAGGTAGTGGGCATCCCCTCTTCCCATATTCTGTTCCCACTTGCTGGAGCTTCAATTGTTACATTCCAGGTCCGTGTAGATTGGTCGTATACGCCGCTGGGATCACTGATTACTGCTTTGAGTGTATAAACAGTCGCATTGTCCCCTCTAAGTTCGTATGAAGAAGAAGTCACGCCTGTATCAGTTTTTTGATTTATATCATTGACAAACCACTCAACGTTAATACTCTGGTTGTTTGTAGAACTTACACTGAAGGTCTGCGATTTTCCCTGCTCTACTTTAACCGTTTCCTCAGAGGGGGCAAAATTAACAGGCACTCCTTCTGCTGATACTGTCCAATCCCATCTATAGCTTGCAGTTTCGTTACCATCCTCGGCTATAACAGTGACGTTATATATGCCTGCTGAAGATGCAGTGGTGTTTTGATACATATCTGACATTGCTCTAATAGCCGGTTTAACTTGTTGTCCGTCTATATACCAGGTGATGTTTGCTTCCTTGTTTGTCTCAATGCTAAATTCCTGGGATTCTCCTATTCTTGTACTTGGATTAGTCTGAGGATTTGGGTTTATAATCGCCAGTGCACCTGCAGTACCTTCTACATTCCAGATTATTGGATCTAATCCATCTATACTGGCTATCACCTGGTATGATCCCTGCTGAAGAGTATGATCGAGAGTTGCAACATTATTACTATCGGTTTGTGTTGTTGTTGTCTCTCCTCTTATATTCCATGTGACAGTGGCACTTTCATTTAAAGGAATAGCAAATATTTGAGATGTACCTGCTATCCCTGTAACAGTTGAGTTCGTTGAGGGTGTAGGGTCTGCTACCAGACTCGGGGCTGCTGTTACAGCTCCGCAAAATAGCCCCAGCACCATAATTGCTGTAAATATCTGTAAACTAGCTTTTTTCATAGTCGATCCTTCTGAACCTTGTGCATAAATTATATTATGAATTTAGTCAGTTTAACCCGGAGTTTACTCAATTTTTATGATCTAAGGGGATTAATCAATCAAGAATTCTTAATTTTTCTTCTTTCTCACCCTGGCTTCTATTTGTGGGGGTAACTTAACTTTTAATCAGGAGGACCCATCAATTGTCTCGGCTTTTAGCTGCTGGTATCCTCGCTGCGCTATAGTTGTAAGCTTGCATTCGGGGGATTCAAGTACAATGCCCGCTTCATACATTGTGCATTCTCCTATAACAGTTAAGTTACATATATTTTGTACTTTTTTCATCTCTTGCGGGTCAATTGTAAAAAGAAGTTCAAAATCTCCGCCTGTATAGAGGGCAAGTTCCCTCAGTTTGTCGGGGTTTGAGGCGAATTCTCTGACTTCTTTGAGGATAGGAAGGGAATCTTCCCAGATCCTGAAGCCTACATGGCTCTGTCTGGCAAGGTCGTAAAGAGACATTGCAAGACCGTCACTTGTATCTATCATGGATGTGACTGCCCCGGACTCTGCCATTTGTCTGGCTTCCTTAATGCGCGGAATTGGCTCAAAAAGTGCCTTCAGAACAGTCTCACTCACTGGTTTTTTCAATTGTAGGGCTTCCAGAGCTGCCCCCGCTGAGCCTGTATATCCAGTGACGCATACAAGATCACCTGGTCTTGCTCCGCGCCGAAGAAGGAGCTGACTTTTTTTTACCTTGCCCAGCGCCGTCCCTGTAATCGTCAGTTCTGCGTGGGTGTCAAGATCGCCTCCGATAATCGCAGTTCCACAGAATTCAGCACACGCCTGCATACCTTTTGCAAGCGCTTCAACAAAATTAATTTCGGTATCTGAAGGCATCCCGATTGCCATAATAAGCCCTATGGGTTCTGCACCCATGGCTGCAACATCACTGAGGTTTACCGCTGCTGACATCCAGCCCATTTGCCAGGCTGTCATCTCCTCCGGAAAATCCGTGGTTCTGTGCAGCATATCGGTAGTAACAACCAGGCAGTCTTCGCCTTTCAGGTCAAGGACGGCGCAGTCATCCGAACCTGCACCAATAAGGATTCCTTCCTGCCCTTTTTCCTTGCCATCAGGAGCTTTAAAAATCTCGGATAAGATGGAGATTAGAGCGCGTTCCCCAATTGAAGATACTTTTGTGTCTTTCATGGTCTTTTTTGAAAAAGTAACCTTTGCTTTTACTTTTTATAAACACATGCCCTCTGTGAGCTAAAATGCACTGAGTTTCTCTCCTTTATTTAATTTGTGTAACGTGCAAAGTTACACAAAAAGTTAGTAATATTCACGGAGATTTCCTATATTCAGAGAGATTTTTCTATATCTAATAAAATCTATAAAACTTTTGTAAACTTCAAATTCATTCAAACTTAAAACGTGGTTTTCTATAAAAAGCCAGAGTAAATGATTAAAAAGGAGACGTTCTCAGAGCTGGAGAGAACAATTGCTAAAAAAGTGTAGAGTTTGAAACTGGGAACAAATTATTAAGAAAAAAATGAAGATAAAAGTTGTAAAACAGGAAATTAAAAACAAGAAATCCAGAGCAAGAAACTGAGAACAAAAAGTCCAGAGCAAGAAACTGAGAACAAAAAGTCCAGAGCAAGAAACTGAGAACAAAAAGTCCAGAGCAAGAAACTGAGAACAAGGAGTCTAGGGCAAGAAATTAAAAACAAGAAATGCAGAGCAAGAAATTAAAGATAAACTGAAGAATAAAAAACACCGAAGAATAAAAAATGGAATATTACATTGAATCAAATATAATTTCTTCTCCGTTCTCTTTTGTTCTTATTCTCACATCATTCAGGAAGCTTTTTGCTATTTTCCCCAGTTCGTACAGTTCTTCCCTTTCAAGCACCTGTGTCTCCCTCAGACTTTCACGCAAACTGTACTCCGGGATGCCCTGCTGCAACACATACGTAACTTCGCTGTTCTTAATATTTTCTGAGATCCAGGCAGCTATGCTGGCAATCTCTTCCCTGCTTCCGATAAAGTCCCTGATTAGTGTCGTCCTGAGTTCCAGTTCCATGCCGCAGGAATCTACAATTTCGAGAGTCTCTATTAAAGATGTAATAATCTTTTCAGGTGTTTTTTTCACGGCTTCATATTCTCCGAAGCCCGCAACTTTCCCGTAAAGATCGGGATTATCTGGTGGAGCTTTTATATCGACAAAAAATTTATCAACCAGCTTTCGTTTAATCAGTTCATTTGCCATCTCAGGGTAGCAGCCGTTTGTGTGAATTCCTATTGCAAGCCCCATTTCTCTCACGAACTCTGCAAGAGGCACAATTACATCCTGCATCAGAGGCTCTCCTCCTGAAAATACAACTGCACTCACAAAAGGCTTTGATTTTTTAATTTGATCTTTTACAAAGTCCAGTTCCACGTATTTCGACTCATCAAGGTATTGATGGTTCAGGCAGTAGGCACAGCGAAGGGGACATCCTCGAAAAAAGATGGTGACTGCTGCTCTTCCTCTCCAGTCTACGGTCGAGATTGGGACTATACCAGCATAGTTTAATCTCATAGTCCATCGTTTCTTAAAGTTGTACGTATAAAAAAGGTTAAGGAACTCTTACCTGAGTTCCTGCACACTATATCGTTTTCTATCCAGGAGCTCCTGACGCTTGCCTTTGTTCCATCCTTCTACGGATTGAAGGTATCCTGTGATCCTTGAGAGATGCTGCACGTTTTCAGACTTGCACTTTGGACATCTGTCTAGCAGGCCGTCAGCTACATATCCCTCGTCAATGCACACAGTCATGTCCCGAGTAAAGGCAAAGTAACCGGTCTGGGTATTCTTTGCAATATACATGGCAAGCTCCTGCAGACCGTCAGGATCTGGCTTTCCTTCTCCTAGCCAGATATGCATGATATTTCCACCGTCCACAATCGGGAAGAAAGTATGTTCGTACCTTATCCTTTCGGGCAGAGACACGTCTGCACTGGGCGAAAGATGAGTCCCATTGGTATAGTAAATCGGCAGGTCATGCGTCTGATTCAAATCCCGTTTTGCAGCCTCCAAATCTCCTTTGATTGTAAGCTCAGCTTTTTCAGCATACTCCTTATGCAAGAGATCTGAGACTGCAAAACGCTGGGCAGTTGTCTCTGCGGGTGTTCTTGCAAGAGCAATTTCCATTCCGGTTTCTTTTGAAAGCTTCTGAGCATGCATCTTCATCTCAAACATAGCCCTGATTGCAAGCTTATAAGCCTCTGGAGACTCATGTATCTGATAGCCTGTATGGTACTGAACCATCTCATTAATCCCTACTACTCCTATGGTATATACAAGGCTATCAAAATCCACTGCCATTGCTCCTTTTTCCCCGGTATTCGGGTCTTTAGGACGCTGGGCTGCAAACGGAATCCGGTTTTTCTTGATCAGGTTGTTCATCCATTTTCGTTTGATTTTGAAGACTTCCACTCCCTTGTTCATCAGGAATTTGAGCTCATTAAAAAGTTTCTCATCATCATGTTCAGCTTTATATGCAGCTCTTGGACAGTTTAAAGACAGAACCATCCATGACCCCATTGAGAAGTGCTTTCCGTCCTTAAAATAAAGTTTGTCATTGAATTCGGCGTCATCTGTGGGATTTGCAGAAAATTGATAGGCACAACATTGATAGCATGAGATTCCCTTTCCTGCGCCCCTGTACTCCGGAAGCTGGTTATCAAAATAAGGAGTCCCGAATTTAGCAGCCAGCTCGAAGGTCATCCTGTACAACTCTTTATAAGTCGGAAGATCGGGGTGAGCTCTGTTGAATTCTTCGTCTTCTTCCATAAAGTCAGGCTCAATGGAAATTTCGGGCTTGGGGAAACTGAAAGGCTTGCCCCAGGCATCTCCTTCAAGCATGACATCCATCAGAGCCTTAAATCCAAGACGAACCTCTCTTTCAAACTCCCCGTAGGTTCTCAGCGGAGCCTGTTTGCCATCCCAGACCTTACCCTTAGCGACAATCGGAATATTTCTCCAGAGCTTTGGAACCCCGGGGGAAAGCTGCACGGATGAGAAAACGGTCTGTCCGCCTCTTGCGCACATCATCTGCATCATTTCGTAGACGAACATCTGCATAAGCTGTTTTATCTCTGTTTCAGACTTGCCCTCCAGATAGGGAGCCATAAATGTCAGGAAATTATAGAATCCCTGCCCACCTGCGAAATTTGTCTGAGCCGAGCCCATAGCTTTAACTGCATGAAGGAAAGCTACTTCAGCATTTTTTGCAGGCTTTGCTACACTGGACTGCGTTCCTACCCCGTCAGGCATAAGCCCATAGTAGAAAAAGTAACGAAGATCCCAGTCTTGGCAAAAAGGTCTTGTGCCCATGTATTCAAGGTCATGGATATGGAAATCCCCATTCAGGTGTAAGTCTGCAAGCTCTTTCGGCATCAGAAGGAGGTTCTGCTCCTTGGACATCTTATCGGCTTTTCTTTTATGTGAGGTCTCGGCATTGTTCAGCTGGTTTGCATTATCATTCGCCTCAAAGCCGTATCCAGTATCAATTTCGTAGGCATCATAGACCGAAGCCCCAACCCTGGTCATGATATTTCTCCACTCGACATGTCCTCTGTCAAGCAGGATATTGTTGACGATTTCCCGTATAAGAGGACCTGAGAGAAACTTTAGATTCATCTTTTTGATGATCTTTTCCGCTTCCTTTGCAATCTCAACGGCTTCTTCTTTTGTTATTGCGGGTTTATTGTAGAAGATCTCGCTTAATTTTGTCTCTTTCAGGAGCTGGTTTACAATGATATTCCTGTCCCAGTTAAGAATGAAGCCGGCTGTTGTCCTTACCTTGGGGAGGGGGGAGATGGACTGCCCGTCAAGGGTCTTTTGCACTGGCTGGTTGTCAGATAACTCGTCATCATCTTGGAGTGGAGAGATGGACAACTCTTCAAGCGGCGTTTGCGTTGATTGGTTGTCAGATAACTGGTTATCGTGTAAGAGAGTCTCGCCTGTCATTTTCTCATCTTCAATATCTGTTTTAGAATGGAATTTGCAGGATTATTCAAATTATTCTGATTTTCAAGATCGTTTTCATCACATAATTCCCTGGATTTTCTCGGAGTCTACTTCTCCCTCACGGAAGAGTTCCTCGTGTGTAAGAAAAGTATCATCGATCTGTAAAACAGGCGCTGTCATAGTGAAGACCCCGTTGAAACGCAATTCTGTTAGAGCTTCTGGAGTAGACATATCTGCTACCTCGAAAGCAATTGAATGCGTTTCCAGGAAATTTTTTAATTTATTACATTTCGGACAGCGGTCCGTTGTGTATAATATTATTTTTGCCATGCTTTACGTCCCTCTGATTTTTACTCTAATTCTTAATCTGATTTTTAGTTACCGCTTTTGCACAGGTTTCTTCCCGCTCTACATATTGTTTTTATTTACATTGTCGGCGGGATGAGCGTGCAGGTGCATAGTGCATTATAGCAATAAAACAAAACCCATGCGGGCCACTATTACCTCAGTTAACCCTTGTAATTCTTATAAACGTTAATTATAAGTCAGCAATATCGGAAAAAGGTGCGGCTTCCAGGAAGCGCCCCCTCTGATATCCTTTTTCCCACGCTAATAAGTGGAAATGACCTTTATTTTAAGGTAAATATTCTAAATGCCATATCACTTAATAATGGTTTTTTAACCTAGGTCTGGATACAATAACCCCTTTGTTTTGTATTCAAAGATCCTCTATTTGTTATCAAATCTGATAACAAACTTAATGATTCCTGTTTTTGAAAAACTGCATTATATAAGGAAACAATTTCAATCACGGAGGACTTTAACAGATATCTGCAGCCTATTGGAGGGGACAGGTATGGTTAAGATGTATAAGACATTATTCCTTGAGACTCTATAAAATAAGATTAAAAAATTTTACCTGCTTTCAGCGTACTATTGTAAAATCTTTTTCTTCTGCTCAGTCTTGGGAATCTATACCTGGGCATTTCCTTTATATTCATTTTATCTTTTCTATTCTTTTTAGAAAATCTTTAATCTTCCTGAAAGATTGGAAATTACAAAAAAGCGTTATATCATGGTTCGGTTATATCTCATCAAGCAGAAAAAGAGGTGTCACTTCATAGAGAAATTATTATCTTCCGGCTGCAAGCCCCTTGATGAACTTCTTGGAGGAGGTTTTGAGAAAGGCATTGTAACTCAAATCTTCGGACCTGCAGGAACTGGGAAAACAAATATCTGTATCCAGCTTTCGGTAGAATGCGTAAAACAAGGGCAAAGAGTCATTTACATAGATACTGAAGGACTTTCTCCTTCACGTTTCAGGCAGATTGCAGGGGAAAATGCAAAAGAAATAGCAAAGAGCATCATCATCTATGAGCCCATGAATTTTGAAGAGCAGTATGCAGCCGTAAGAGAGGTGGAAAGAATAGCTGGAGAGAATATCGGTCTCGTGATCTTGGATTCTGCAACCTCATTCTACAGGTTCGAGCTTGAAGACGATGAAACAAGCATGAAAAGCCGCAGAGAACTTGCCAACCAGATAGGATTTTTACATGCCCTAGCCCGCAAATATGGTTTTGCCGTAGTCATAACCAACCAGGTATATTCAGATATTGCCTCAGGAGGGGTGCGCCCCCTTGGTGGCAGTTCCCTGGAGCATATCTCAAAGACGATTATCAGACTGGAAAAAACAGGCGAAGGAACCAGGCGCGCCATCCTGTACAAACATCGTTCTCGTCCTGAAGGCTCAAGTGCTGAATTTACAATTACAGCTGAAGGAATTCGCTAAATAGGTCAATTACTAAACAATTGCTAAGCAGAGCAATTGCTAAGAAAAACAGAAGATCAGAAAAATTCTTCAAAAGCCTTTTAATAGTTATTATGGGCAGAGAAAAAGTTAAATTCTGGCTGAAAACAAACTTAAGTCTGAATAGGAAACATATAAGATGCCTGAATATCTGGGACTTCTCGTTTGCTTTTGCAAGAATCTCTTCTCTGAATTTTAACGTTCCCGGGTTCCAGCTATAAATTCTTCAGTCCGCCTGTAAGCCTCATCGTCAGGGTACTGAATAGCAGGATGTTTCATGAAGTAGGAAGCCGGGGAATATAACACTCCTCCTATTCCGCGGTCAAGAGCCAGTTTGCAGCAGCGAATAGCATCGATTACCACACCTCCAGAGTTAGGAGAGTCCTCAACCGATAGCCTGAGTTCAAGGTTCATGGGCACGTCCCCAAAAAGCTTACCTTCCATTCTCAGGAAACATACTTTATTGTCCTTTTGCCAGGCTACGTAGTCACTGGGTCCTATGTGAATATTATAGTTCTCAAGCTTCCGGGAAAGTACGGACTGGACGGCTTCAGTCTTCGATTCTCTCTTGGAGGCAAGCCTATCCCTGTTAAGCATGTTTAGAAAATCAGTGTTTCCTCCGGTATTGAGCTGGTATGTTCTTTCGAGCTTTACGCCTCGCTTTTCGAAAAGATCTGCAAGAACTCTGTGTGTGATAGTAGCTCCAAGCTGGGCTTTGATATCATCACCAATAATCGGAATATTTTTCTCCTCAAATCTTTTTGCCCACTCAGGATCACTTGCAATAAAAACAGGCATGTTGTTTATGAAAGCTACCCCTGCTTCAAGAGCACATTCAGCGTAAAAACGGGCTGCTTCTTCAGAACCTACAGGCAGGTAATTGAGAAGCATTTCGGCACCTGATTTTTTAAGTTCGTTTACGATATCCTCTTTTGTAGCTTCCTTTTCTTTGCTGACAACGAAGGTATAATTCTCATCATAATTTTTCATATGTTCAGAGACTCCATCAAGGACTCTACCCATCTTAACCTTCACACCTGTGGATGGAATATCAGGGCAAAAAACCGCTGTGCAGTTCGGGGGAGCAAAAATAGCCTCGGAAACATCTTTTCCTACCTTCCTGGCATCGATGTCAAAAGCAGCAACAACTTCTATATCGCCCGGCTTATATCCTCCAATTTCCCTGTGCATCAATCCGATGGGCTCTCTATCTTCAGCCTTATAGTATTCAATGCCCTGTATCAAAGAGCTTGCACAGTTTCCGATTCCTGCAATTGCTATTTTTATTTTTGTCATAAGCGCTTACTCTCCGATGAATGCCCAGATTCTCATAAACCGCATTAATGAAATGACAGATCTTTTATGATTTCTGAAATCTACAGATTCAAGGATTTAGGAATTTAAGTTCACTGAGCTCAGGAGTTATATTCCTGAAATTACGACTTCTTGTATCTTAACTATGGATTTTAAACCTTGCCTTATTTGTTCTGTTACTCTATAAACCTATTATATGTAAGTTTTCCTTTCTAGGGGGAAATATTACATTTATTTATATACTACATATACCTTATTCATTTTTTAGACAAATTTCCATTCTGATGATTGGATATGGGGCTTAATCTGCTACAATTTTTCCAGTTATTCTGAAGTTTAAGGCAATTTCTTTAACATAATTATGCTTTAATTGATATAGCTGTATTTTAGTTAATATATTCTCGTTTTAATTGACATAATTTATCTTTAAATTTCTCGGTTGCACTAATGATGCGAAAAAATAGAGATTAACGAATTCTGCTAGTTGAATAGGTTTTTATCTGATGGGAAGCTTGAAAGGAAAAACCGGAAATTTCTCCGGCAGAATCTGATGCTTACACTGGAAAGTGATCTAATGAGGACAATTGATTGGAAGGACGAATCAAATTCCGTAGTGCTGGTAGACCAGACCCTGCTCCCAAAAGAGTACAGGATAATAGAATGCAAAACCCTGAGTTCTCTCTGTGAGGCTATAAAATCTCTCAGGATAAGAGGCGCGCCTGCTCTCGGTGCAGCAGGAGGTTTCGGAATCGCCCTTGCAGCTTTCCTGAGTGAAGCCAAAGATATCGAAACAATAACAAGGGATCTCGAGGTTGCAGGAAAAACTCTTAAGTCAACTCGCCCGACTGCAGTAAATCTTAGCTGGGGCGTGGACAGAGTCCTGAGAGCTATTTCGGATGCCTTTGATGTACAGGGAGTTCGGGATATTGCCCTTCAGGAAGCTAAAGACATTGCAGAAGAAGATGTAGCCATCAATAAGTTGATAGGCAAGTACGGGGCAAAACTTCTGAAAGATGGGGATACCGTACTCACACATTGCAATGCAGGCAGGCTCGCTTGCGTGGATTGGGGTACGGCTCTTGGAGTTGCGCGCTCGGCCATTGCTGAAGGCAAAGAAATCAAGGTTATTGCCTGTGAGACCAGACCTCTGAATCAGGGAAGCAGGATCACTACATGGGAGCTGATGCAGGATAATATTCCGGTAACCCTTATTTCGGATTCCATGGCTGGATGGGCAATGCGGCAGGGACTGGTAGACAGCGTGCTTGTAGGAGCTGACAGAATTACCCAGGATGTCGTTTTCAATAAAATAGGCACATATTCCCTTTCTATTCTTGCAAAAGAGCATGAAATTCCCTTTTATGTAGCAGCCCCTATCTCAACCTTCGACTTCGATGGCTGGGAGGGCAGCGTAAAAATTGAAATGCGAAATCCGGATGAACTTCGCTTTTTCGGCTCTGAGCAGCTTGCCCCGAAAGATGTGGAAGTTTACAATCCTGCTTTTGACGCAACTCCCATGGAAAATATAACTGCAGTAATTACTGAGAAAGGAATATTTTACCCGCCCTTCCTGCTGGATGAAGTACTTGTTTGAGACTGCCTGCTTAAATAACGCAATGTATTCTTTTCAACCCTTCCGAATCCTGGTTGTCAAAATATCTCTCTGCTGGATTTATATATCAGAAATGTAAATTATGTGATTACTAAAGTTAACAGGAAATTTAACAGTTATGTTAAATTTTCCAGATTTCGATTGCGAATTTCCAGATAATTATTTTATCATTCACCAGGGCAATCTTTTACAGGCAGATATATAGCAATGGAATTCATATTCAATTAAAGAAACTATTCTAATAAATGCGTTCACAGGTGTTAATATATGGCTAAAAAATCAGGTACCGGGCTTCAGTCCTCTGCAGGGCTCATGCGCTACTATGAAGCAGATAAAAATGCAATTCAAATCCAGCCCAAAACAGTGCTGATTGTCGGCGCCATTACCGGTATAGCAGTATTATTCTTAAGTGCTGTAAACGGCGTCTGGCCGTAACTGGAATTTCTTCGGCAGGGTTCCCTTGAGCAGGCAGGATTCAGGGAAAAAGGCAAGCAAATACAGGGCTTCTTCAAGGATCAGAGCCTCTAAACCCGCAGTTCTTCTTCTGGGTTTTCTTTTTATACTTGTGGGTATTTTTGGAATTCTGTATAACCCATCAGGCTCAGCAGACGCTGAAGCTTCCTGGGAGGTCTCGGAAGCAGGCATCCTAACTTTTCCAGATCGAGAGGTGCCAGTTTTTTCAGTTAAGGAAATCGAAGATACGTACGCCCCTGAAAATCCGGATACTTTAAAACTGCTGTCTTTTGAAAGCCGTGGGCAAAGAATCCAGGCTCTCTTAAGAATTCCTGCAAACTCCTCCTCTTCTCCGGGTCTTGTCCTGCTGCCTGGGGCAGGGATTAGCAAAGAAGCCGAGCAGGGTCTGGCTGTGGAACTCTCTAAAATGGGGTATGCGACTCTCACTCCTGACCAGCGTAACCTAGGCAGCATAAACATAGAAAGAGATTTTGAATTTTTCAAAGCCGGTCTTGAGCCTCTCGAATATACCATGGTTTACGATGCCCTTAAAGCCTCAGACGTGCTTGCAGCCCAGCCTGAAGTTGATCCTGAAAGGCTTGCAATTCTCGGGGAAAGTAACGGCGGAAGAATTGCAGTTCTTGCCTGTGCCCTTAACCCTTCCCTTAAAGGAGTTATCGCGATCAGCACCGCCGGCTACGGCACTGAGAACCCCGATTCTGCACTTACAAACGATCCCGAAACTTACCGTTTTTATCGCTCAATCGACCCTAACACCTATCTTGAAACCCTGCCGTCTGCAAAATTCGTGCAGATTCATTCTTTTAATGATACCGTAATCTCTCACGATCAGGCGCTCCGAACCTTTGCCCTTGCAAAAGAGCCAAAAGCGATGTATAACGTCACTGAGGCAGCCCACGGATATACGGGCTCAATGCGTCCCTATCTTGAAAAAGAACTCGCTCTTATTTTGAAGTAAAGGATATGGGCTTAATACCCAGCCGAAATTAGTGAAATAAAGTGTCTTGTATATGAAAAATGTTTTGAGTACGAAAACTTCTCAGCCGCTCTTAAGCCTGCGGGAAATTCATGGAATTGGTGAACGGGTAGCTGACAAGCTGATTGAGCATTTCGGAACTGAAGATGCGGCTCTTCAGGCTATTTGCGAGGGGGATATAGCTTCGCTTTCGGAAATCAATGGAATTAGCCATAATTTCGCCCTCTCCCTTGCAAGAGAAGCCAGATCAAGAACCGAGGGCTGTTCAATTTCTGATTTTCTCAAAACAAAAGAAGCCCTGGAACTTTATTCACGCCTGCTTGAGTTGATAAAGAGTTTTGCCCATACCACACATTCCAGGGACAGGTTGAACCTTTTTTACCCTTTACCTGCTTCGCGCATGGATCTGATACAGAAAAGGCAGGCTTTCATAGGAGAGTATCTTGAACTGGGAGAGGCTTTTTCTGAGAATTCCGAATTTCTGGACTTGCTTTCCAGGGTGAGAAAACTTAAACCGGTGCCGGCAAACCTCAGGGTCAGAGACCGGATAATTCTTTGCGGAGATCCAAAAATCCTGGAAGCAGCCAGAGAAAAGTTCCAGCCTTTTTTGCCTGTGCAGGGCGTAGAAGACTTCTCGGAGTTCGTAGATCTCGCAAGGGGCTACTCCAGTGTTATTGTTTTTGATGATACCTATCTTGGCTTTGACCTGCCTGAAGGCATTGAACCTGAGTATTTCCAGGACATCTCCAGGGCTGAATTCTGTCAGGTTTTGCCTGAAAAGGAACTGTCATTTTTTGCGCGGAATCTTTATTGCATCCGCGCCTGTTTGAATATAGTCTCGGCTCTACGCTCCCAGGGGTTCGGATTCTTTGAGGGATTCTCGGAAGAGAAGCTTGGCATACTCAATGCAGCTCTTTCAAAGCTCGGAGAAGATGGAAAGCCTGTTGAAGGTTTTGATCCTGAAATTGATAGGCTTGGGGCAGCTCTGCAAAACCTTGACTCTGTATTGACTTCGGCTCTGAATGAAGCTAACCAGCGCATGAACCGAACCCTTGAGGCAAGTTCGCTTACCCTGAGCGGGCAGGAACTCATCAAGCTTGTAAGCGGGGGAATGGAGATTAAAGACCTGCTTGCAAAAGAACTCGATAGGATTTATAAAACTGAGATTAAAGCTGTAAAAGAAGAGATCGCTGACAAGCTTGGGCTTCAGAAGCAGGAAAAATTAATGCTTGAGAGTCTTTTTCCTGATGAGATTTCCTATCCTCTGAGTGTGGACCAGTCACAGCTCCAGCTTCTCAGGCAAAAGCTGAACAATAGCCTTGAAAAAACAAGGCTTGCCCGAAAAAGAGAGCTTGCAAAAACGCTCTCAGCCTTTCACCAGCCAGTAGAACAACTTGTTAAAGAAATTCTAGATTTCGATTTGGGGTTCTCAATAGCATGTTTTTCGGCAAAATTCCAATTGAAGGTGCCGAAACTGATTCGTGAAACAGGAATAGGTTTTGAAGCTGGGGAAAACCTCTTTTTAAAAGCCCGTCATGGAGAAATCGATCCTGTGAGTTATTCCATTGGAAAAACCAGTTTTTCTCCTGCTGGTCTTGAAAACAGGGTTGTGCTTCTGAGCGGGGTGAATTCCGGGGGCAAGACTTCCCTGCTTGAACTCATTGCCCAGTGCGTAATCCTTGGATACATGGGCTTTCCGGTTCCTGCAAAAGAACTTGAACTCGGACCTGTTGAGGAATTTTACTACTTCGGAAAATCAAAAGGAACCCTGGATGCAGGAGCTTTTGAAACTACCCTTAAACAGTTCTCGATGCTTTCCGAAGTTTCGGGAAAACTGGTGCTTGCGGACGAACTGGAATCAATTACTGAGCCTGGAGCTTCTGCACGGATTATAGCAGGAATCCTGGAATACCTTTACAGAAATGAACAGAGTTTGGGAATTTTTGTTTCCCACCTGTCAGAGCTTATCCTTGAAAACACCGGGGCAGAGGTAAGGGTAGATGGAATCGAAGCCGATGGTCTGGATTCCAATCTGGAACTCATAGTTAACCGTAACCCTGTATACAATCGCATTGCTCGAAGCACTCCCGAGTTGATTGTGGAACGACTGCTCAGAAAAACCACCGGAAAAGAGCAGGAGTTTTATTCACATTTAAAGAATAAATTTAGAACTGGCACAAAAATGGACTCCTAAGTAAATTTGAAATATATCCTAAAATATATTAAAAGAGACTTTCTATGGGAGTTTCCAGTTCTTTATTATAATCTTCCAGTAATTTTTTCCTTTTAACGCAGAGTCTCTTTTTTGTCTTTGTCAATAATCGATCTTAAGAGATAATGTTATAAATCTTTAGTACTATATATTAATAAATAGTAGTGAGTTGGCGGAGATTCCGTAGAGTCCTGAAAGTCCGGTTGATACTAATTTGCACAGGCATTGGTGTCAATGCATCTCCAATAGCCTAATATGGAGATTGCCTTCCCACTAAGCAGAGAATTCAAAACTCCAATCGGCTAAAAGGTTGAATAATTAAGGAAAAATTTGTATGAGGCTTCTCATTATTTAAGTTCACCCGGGGGCTATCTCCTTTTCAACCCAGTAAATCCGGGTGACAATAAGATAATGAAATCAAATTATGAAATGCAGAGATTCTCTCTTCAAGTCTTCTATGGTTTTTTAAGACAGATCTAAAGAAGTGCAGAACCCAGGCCACGCGTGATAGTAATGGAGCGGAACTTCCCCATTCAGTGTGCAGATTCTGATAGGCTGGTTATGGATAACGTTGAAGGAGCTCGGGCAGAAGTTTCTCGCATGCCTGACCTCAGTGACCCGTGCTTATATACGGACCGGGAATACAGCTGGCTCCAATTCAATAACAGGGTACTTGAAGAAGCTTTTGACGAGCGCAATCCCCTACTTGAAAGAGTCAAGTTTCTTTCGATTTTTGGAAGTAATCTTGATGAGTTTTTCATGGTCAGGGTTCCAGGCGTCCTGAAAAGAATAGCTGAAGCTCTAAAAGATGACAGGACAGACGAGCAGGCACAGGAACAGCTTCGTATTATCAGGCAAGAGCTTCTCAGGCAGCTTCCTCTCGTTGATAAATGCTGGAATGAGATCCTTGAACCTGCTCTCAGGGAAAAAGGAATTAAAGTTCTTAATTACTTTGAGCTTTCAGGGAAGGAAAGAGAAAAGCTTAGAGACCATTTCGAGAGAAATATTTTCCCTCTACTCACTCCTCTAGGCTTTGATTCAGGACGTCCTTTCCCTCATATTTCCAACCTCAGCCTTAACCTTGCAGTACTGATTGATGACCCTGATTATGGGGAACGCTTTGCAAGGGTCAAGATCCCTCCAATGTTCACGAGACTTGTAGTCGTTCCTGAGGATGACCAGGAGAGAATAACCTCCAATCTGGAGGAACTGAAAACAGGACGTTTTGTCTGGCTCGAACAGCTTATAGCTGCAAATCTTGACCTCCTGTTTCCCGGACAGCATATTCTCGGAGCCTACCCATTCAGGATCACACGCGATGCAGATCTCGGTTTTGATGAAGATGGGGACAAAGATCTTATGACAGCTGTAAAACAAAGAGTCGGCAGGAACTACTTTGGATCGGCTGTCAGACTTGAGACCGATTATACGATGCCTCCGAAAGTTTCGGATATTCTTCTTAAAAACCTGAACCTTACTGCTTCCCTTATGTTCAGGTCTGCAGCTCCTCTGGGGCTTTCAAGTCTCATTAAACTTGCACAGATTAACCGCCCTGAGCTTAAATATGAGCCCTTCGAGCCGAAAAAACACTCTCAACTGGCGAAAAGAGAGGAAATTTTTTCAGTTCTCAAAAAGCGAGACATTCTGCTTTACCATCCCTATGATAGCTTCGAATCGGTAATTGACTTTGTGGAGGAGGCTGCCGACGATCCTGATGTTCTGGCGATCAAAATGACCCTTTACAGGGTGGATGACAATTCCAGAATTGTCCAGGCTCTTATGAGAGCAGCTGACCGGAGGAAGCAGGTAGCGGCTCTGGTTGAGCTTAAAGCCCGCTTTGATGAGGAAAACAATATAGGCTGGGCAAAAGAACTCGAACGCAAAGGGGTTCATGTAGTTTACGGTTTTCCGGGGCGCAAGACTCATGCCAAGATGTGCCTTGTGGTGAGAGCCGAAGAGGAAGGCATCAGATATTACGTGCATATGAGCACAGGAAACTATAACGCTGTCACAGGAAAGCTCTATACCGATATTGGTTACCTGACAAGCGATTCACTCATAGGCAAGGATATATCTGACCTTTTCAATGCCCTTACTGGATATTCGAGAAAAGACCATTATATCAAACTCCTTGTAGCCCCCCAGACTCTCAGGCATCAGATCCTGGAGCGTATCAGGCGTGAAATTGACCTGCATGAGAAATATGGAAACGGACACCTTATCTTCAAAATGAATTCCCTTGTGGACTACCAGTGTATCCGGGAACTCTACAGGGCTTCCAGAGCCGGAGTAAAGGTAGACCTTATTGTCAGGGGAATCTGCTGCCTCAAACCAGGTATCTACGGGCTCAGTGAAAATATCAGGGTTACTTCGATAGTTGGGCGCTTCCTTGAACACTCCAGGATTTACTATTTCAGAAATGGCGGAAAAGAAGAAGTCTTTATTGGAAGCGCCGACCTTATGCCGCGCAACCTGGACAACAGGGTAGAAGTGCTCTTCCCGGCATCTCCAGAATACATCCCCATCCTGAGAGATGTGATTCTTGGCACCCACCTCAAAGACAATGTAAAAGCCCGCCTTCTGCTTCCGGACGGCAGGACTGAAAGGATTTATCCGCAGCCCGACGAAGAAGAACTGGATTCTCAGTTGTGGATGCTTGAGAACAGCAGAAGCTGGGATTTAAGTTCTAGGAAAGAGTGAAGAGGGAGATCCCTATTTCTTTTTTTTTAAAAATTTTTAGTGAAAAAAGATTATTTTGCTATGGGATGAGGCTTTAAAATATATTTGTTGTAGAAAAGTTGTCAAAAAACTAAGCATAATGTCTTTTTATTTTTCTTAGACATTGAATGTGCTTGTTTTCTTATATTAAAGACTCACCCCAATCGCAGATAAGAGCTTATTTACTTGCAGGTATCAAGAAGACCTCTCTTTTTACCTCCCCTGCTTTCAGAGGGGTGTATTGGTTCAACTTTAGCTTCTTCTTCCTTCGGTTCTGCCTTCTTTTCTTCATTATGATGGGTCATAGATTCAACTCCTAAATCAATTTCAACTTCTAAATCAATTGTATTTTTAAACAGTTTTCCTGGATTTTCTTTTTTGTTCAAAAATCCTTTAACATTTAAAGGATTTCTAATTTTTACGTCATATCCAGATTACTTCTGCCAACGTCTTTTTTACTGGAACTAATGAAAGATTTATGTCCTTACCAGTCAGCAAATAGTGTTCTGCCTGGTTTCTTTCTTTTTGCAATAATAAATCTTTAAATCCAAAGATTCTATTCTTAGATACATCGATAGTTTTTTTCATCCCTCCATTTACTAATAAGAAATCAACTGAAATAAATTTGAAATACATAACTATCAAAAGATCCGAGAAAGCCTGGAAGATTTACTGTTATATTTTTTAGATTAGAACATCTTCCAGGCAACTCTTTATTCACATACCCTACCGGTCACTTTCCTATTGGTGTTGATCCATCCTTTTCCTTAGCGGTCTGTGCATCCGCTTTGATTCGCTCGTTTAGGTCTCCTCTCTTATTTTCGTGGGGTTGCAATCTATAATTATCTCTAAACTTATTTAAAATAAATTATATGAAAAATTGGCTGTGAGCAAATAATATTCAGATTTAAAATGTTATCTCATCAAGCAATATTTTAAATATTAACTTAATTCAGATTCTCTTAAATATTTGATTCCATTTCAGATCTTAATTCCAGTCTTAACGCCCACACATCTGGCTTTCTCTGGAAAACATTCCAAAAAGTAATCTCAGCAGAGCTTCCATGATTAAAACAATGAGTCTATATTTTCCATTACAAGGGACTTAGTTTCTTTATAAAGAACTACAGAAAAAGTCTGAAGATTAGCTTTCCTTCTTAAAGCCCTTTTTTTATTAAGTGTATAAATAAGCAACCTATCCAATACATAGAATTATTTGTGCAGAAATAACAACAGCTACAAACTTCCAATACACTACCAAATAACCTAAAATAGAATAAAAATATGAACTAGTAATGTGAAGCTTATTTTGAGTTTCTCGACTCCTTCGAGAAAAACGAGAGGCAGGGCTTTCAGGTGGTAATAATGAAACCCGAGAAAATTTCCGAAGGCAGAGTTGTTGCATTTATTGATATAGGCACTAATTCGATCCGGCTTCTTCTGGTACGTATCAATCCCAATGGGTCTTACCTTCCCCTAACCAAGCAGAAGGAAACAGTCAGGCTTGGGGATCAGGGATTCATAGATCGGATTCTGCAGCCTAAAGCGATAGAACGCGCAGTTATTGTCTGCAAAAAGTTTGTGGAGCTTGCCAGGGCTTACAGGGCAGAGGAGATTATAGCTGTGGCAACTTCAGCAACGCGGGATGCAAGCAATAAAGTTCAGTTTCTCGAAATGCTGAAAAGGGAGGCAAACCTAGAAGTCTGCCCAATTTCCGGAACAGAAGAAGCTCGCCTAATTTACCTCGGGGTATCAAGCGGGCTCAGACTTGGGAACTCAAAAGCTCTGTTCATAGATATCGGGGGTGGGAGCACTGAATTATCAATAGGGGATCAGACCCGATATTATTTTCTTTACTCCCTTAACCTTGGGTCCATCAGGCTGACAAATATGTTTTTACCGGATGAAACAGGGCCTGTTTCTGAGGAACAATATGAGCGGATTAAACAATACATCCGTCATAAGCTTGCAGATGTAACAAAAGATCTTTCCAAGCACAGAATAAACTGTTCGATTGGAAGCTCGGGGACAATTGAAAACCTTGCTAGGATCGCTTTTGTCTACTTGCACAAAACATCCCATGAAAACTTTGAGAAACTCGAATATGAAGACCTCAGGAAAATAGTCAGGGCAATGTGTGCTATACCTCTTGAAGAGCGGCGCAAATTCCCGGGAATTAATGCACAAAGGGCTGATATTATAATTGCGGGGGCTGCAATTATTGAAACTTTCATGGAAGAGTTTGGGCTTTCAGAAATCAGAGTTAGCAAACGCGGGCTTCGAGAAGGGCTGCTTGTAGATTATATATCAAAGAGCGAATTCTCCTACATGATTACGCAGATGTCGGTAAGAAAACGCAGCATCATGCAGCTTGGACTTATCTGCAACTTCGATGAGGAACATGCCCATACAGTCACCAGGCTTGCCCTTGAGCTTTTTGACAGTATTCAAGCGCTTGGGATTTACGAGTTCAAGGCAGGGGAAAGGGAACTTCTTGAATATGGTTCAACCCTGCATGACATAGGGACTTTCCTATCATATGATACCCATCAGGTACATGCTTATCACCTCATACGGGAGAGCAATCTTCCGGGTTTCCAGCCTGAAGAAATCGAAATAATAGCGAACCTTGCCTATTTCCACAGGAAAAACACCCCTAAGAAGAAACACCCCAATCTCGTTGGGCTTAACAAAGAAGTAATAAAAAGCATCAGGGTTCTGAGTGCCCTGCTCCGCATTGCCGAGGGTCTGGATCGCTCCCATAATGGAATTATTTCCCACGTTCGGTTTTATATTGCCTCTACCGACAGCCTGGTGCTTGAGATGCACGCTCAAAGGGAGTGTCAGTTAGAGATCTGGGAGGTAGAGAAACAGAAAAAGTACTTCAAAAAAATGTTCGGGTATGATCTTCAACCTAAAGTTATTATAAAACGTGATGAAGGCGTTCCCTTAGCCCTTGAAGGCAGTGCTGAACTTGAGAAAATCTCAGGAGTTGAGGTATCTTCAAAAAGCTAATCAACAAGTTTTTAGCTAAAGTAGTTTTTAACTAAAATAAATGAGTTATCGAATTAATTTATACATCTATCGCGTTAATAGAGATTTTTTATTGCACTTTCAATCCGTTCCCTGAAGTTTCCATTTCTTATCCTTTTCCAGGCTTCGGGAAAGGTGTTAAGTAATGTTTGGAGTTCTTCCTCCCTGTACGCTAGATAGGCTTCTATTCCTTCTGCCCCTGCAAGAAACTTTTTTTTTCCTGAATTTTTTTCATTCTCGACAGGGCCCCATTCCCCGGTTCTCAGGTAAGAGCTCAGCAGATCAACTGCAATCACCGCATCGTGCAGATTTCCAAGGTGATCCTGAAAAGCTTTAAGCTCCTTAATCAGGTCTTTTATATCTTCCCCAAGTACGCTCTCAAAAAATTCGAGAGTATAACGCATTTCCTTGGCTGCAATCCTGAGCCTGTGCAGGCGTTCAACAGGAAGATAAGGTCCCTCTACCCATTCGGAGTAAGCATTGATATCTGCTAAACGTGCATAAAGGATAGACGGAAGAACATCTTTTACCCTGTGTGGCAAAGCGTCATGTTTTTCGTTAGTTGCAGGACGGATCAAGCTCTCTGGGGAGGCAAGTGCATCCGAAAACTCCTTCTTGAAAGTCCGGTATTTTTCTCTTTCAAGATAATCAAGCATATTTTTCCTGGCTTTTTCTCGCTCGTCGGCAAGCACTGCAAAAAGCGGGTCCAGATCATGCTCATGTCCAGGAGGAAGGGTTTTCAGGTATTCTTCGGTTTTTTCGCGGAAAACGTCGAGATCCCTGACCTTTCCAAGTGAACTAAGGGTTCTTCTGAGTCCTTTGAGGTGAGGTTCAAACTGTCTGGAATCAAGATAAGTCTCAAAAACCTTTGCTGCCGCTCTCATTCTGCGGACTGCGACCCTCATGTTGTGTAGTTCTTCAATGTCTTTTCCTTTTATAGTTCCTCTCTCATAGGATAGCATGCTGGAAAATTGATTATAAAGTATCCTGCAGGCAAGCCCTGCCATAGAGTCAGCAGGTTTGACAGTTATCTCTGCAAGTGCTCTGCACTTTCTCTTTTCTTGTTTCTTTTCTTTTTCAGCTTTTCTTCCTTCTGTTTTTCTCTCTTCTAGCTCTTTCTCTTCTCTGGGCTGCTCCTTTTCTGTCTTTTTCTTTTCTCTGGATTGATTTTTCTCTGTTTTTTTCTCCTTTCCAGCCGGTTTCTTTGTTCCTATTTCCTTTGCTTCGGATTTGTTTTCGTCCAGGGGTTCTTCTTCCTCAGTAACCTGAGAAAATATAATTTTGCTTCCGTAGAGAAATTTCCAGAGCTTACTTCTCGCCTCAAACTTTTTTGCAGCTTTTTCAGTTATAGTTCCTGTTATTTCTATTTCAAGAGCGTCTTTAAGCTGCCTTGTCTTTATAGGTCGGGCATCGGAAGCTTCGAGAAGGGCTGCAATTGACATAATGGCTGCAAGCACCAGGGCTTTACTTTGGAAATCGGGGGGCAGCTTCGTATGGAAACTTTTAAAGACTGAGCTTAGATCTTTTTCGTTTAAACACGAATCCTGAATTTCAGCGATCAGGGCGAGCATCAAATTCTCGTGGAGCCTGAGTCCCTTTATGGAGTGAGTCATGAAGATTTCTCTATTTATACGGGCGCTCTCTTCAGGGAAGATTGAGTTACCCGCATCCTTCAGGAGAGCTGCAATCCCGAGGAGCTTTCTCTCCTCCTGTCCAAGTCCGTGGCATAAAAGCAGTTCATCAAAAAGTGTAAGAGCGTATTCCCTGGTTTTTTCTGCCCTGATTTTATTTATCCCATAATACTCAAGCAGGCTTTCAGTGTCCCATTGCTTAAATTCTATTGCTTCCTTTTCATTTCTCAAAACAAAGTTTTTCCCGGATTGGAGATGGAACTCACGGTCTTTTTCTTTATATGTGGCAAAAGGAAAAATAGAAAGCCTTTTTTCTTTAAATTCTGAGTGCAAGGCTTTGATTTCACCTTTAGAGACATTTAGAAGCCTGCTGAGCTCCTCGCAGGTCTGCCCCCGGTCGAGTCCTGCTAAAATTTGAGCCTGTTTTCCATATACATTTTTCTGATCTGCAAGCTGTGAGCAAAAAGCCCTTTCTCTCAAACTAAGCAAGGTTTTCTCAGGAAGTTTTTCCATGAAAAGAAAGGCTCTCTCGAACTTGGAAAAAGGGCTTTCTGTCAGGTTATAGTGCTTGAGCAGGAAATTCCGTATATTCTCAAGATCCTCAGAGTTTCCTTCGCTTTTAAGTTCGACTTCAAATTCATTATAATATTTTTCTCTGCCTCCTCTTCTCAGGTTTACCCTATCCAGGTAAGCTTCTGCTACAAACCTATTCCTTATTTTTATCTGGCGTGTAATCCTTTTCTGTTTGAGGGACAGAAGTGGAAAAAGCTCAAGTCCGGCTGTAAGCTCCAGAACCATATTTCTGATACGGAAATCAGGACATTCGATCACGGATTTCCCCTCAGGTAGGAAACTTACATACTCCTCTCGCCTGTGAGTCCCACTTTCAAAACCTCCCAGACTTTTAATAGTTACCCAGCTTCCATCTTCTCCAAATGTTTTTCTGACCCGCAGATAATAACCTGAAGCCATAATAGCCCGATTTTCAGTATCAAAAAAAATGTCCTCGTTTAACTGGATTTTTGGCTCAGAGAGGGTGTATGAAGCAAGCTCAGAGAGGCTTTCTAGAGCCTGAAAATCCGCTTCTTCAGTTACCAGAAACTTCGACTCTATCTCCATACTTATTCTCTTCCCCCCGAGATGCCGCCCGAGTCCTGATCCAAGGGAATGGTTATTTTTTTATGAAATATTGAGTTAATTTCTAAAACTGTTTATACCTCGAATTCCGTTCAGGGAGGACGAAACCCTTTTGTGAGGAATTAACTTAATCTCTTCAACCGCTGGTATTTTTCTTTATCTATAGAGTTAAGATTAAATTGATATATAGACATATGTTTAAAAACTGCGATATTTTGGTTAAGATATTATATATCTCAGCTTCTATATAGTTATTTTTAAGCTATTTTTCTGATTTTATTTTTAAGTTATTTTTTGATTTTTTTAGGTTATTTTTTGATTTTCTTGGATTATTTTTTGATTTTTTTGAATTATTTTTTCGTTTATTTCCTGTAATAACTGCTCAAAATCCTCGTAAACAAATCTAGTGTTATTCCTTTTATCTGCTGGAAGTAATTAATTCACGGTATTTTCTGTTGATAACCTCTAGTTGATTCTGCGGTTCAGTGGCTGTAATGAATGAAAATTCAAAAAAGCTAAACGTAGTAAAGCATATTTATTAAAAATTTAAAAATGGCTATATATTTATCAACGCTTAAGCTTCTAAAGAGTAAATTAGCTCGTAATTAACTTCATTATCTTGATTAAATAAAGCCAAAATATAATAAAGTCAAAATATATCAAATCAAATTAGAACATTTAAAGTCCTTACTAGAATTATTGCGTTTAAAATTAGTAGGGATTCAGCAGTCCATAATTGAGAATTATCTTATTAAAATCTATAAAATATCCATGTGAAGCGCAGCCAGTGGAAATTGTTGAGAGATAATCGTTACTGAAAAAAAGAATTTTTAGATTTGTATGCTGGCGTAAGTGATGATAAACTGGATTTAAAAATAGTGGATCTAGATGAAAATGAATGTTCAAAAATCGTACGTTCCCAGACTGGAGGTCGATAAAAATAGGTGGGTTGATAAAAGCTGAACTAAATCCACACGGTATCTGGTATGATAGCGAAGTGAGGCAGATAATATGATAAGTAAGGAGTGCGCAAAAATATATGCAAATGTATACAGCGCATACATCTATGTAAAATTAAAAACCCTTGGACCTATAGTGGTTGCGAGTACAAAACTAGGGATCTCAAATCACGGATTTGATTGCCCTGTGTGTGGGTACAGCGGTCCCTTTTTAAATATCCGAAGGAAAAACGCATCCTGCCCACAATGTGGTTCTGCTGAAAGACATCGCCTTCAATTTCTTGTGATTCAAAAATTGCAGAAAAAATATGATTTTTCAAAGATGGCTATGCTGCATGTGGCTCCTGAAGAATGTTTCTATAAATTGTTCAAAAAACTATTTGCAAAATATACAACAATTGATATAGAAAGAAAAATATAGATTATCAAGCAGATCTTTGCGACCTTCCATTTAAAGATAGTTCTTATGACTGTGTTTTTGCCTCTCATGTACTTGAACATATAAAAGAAGATAGAAAAGCCATTTCTGAGATAAGGAGGGTGTTGAAGCCTGGTGGTTTTGCTATTCTCCCTGTCCCAGTAACAGTACAAAGAACAATTGAATATCCAGAGCCAAATCCATATGAAGAGTATCATGTAAGGGCGCCAGGGTTGGATTACTCAGATAGGTATTTAGAATATTTTTCGCGTTTGAAAACGTGGAGTTCTGATGACTTCTCAAAGAAATATCAACTATATGCTGGAGAAAAACTTGTTGAGTATACCCCAGTTTGTTTCGTCTAAAGTGATTGAGTTTTTACGACGGAAGAATGGAGAAGGTACATTCCCTTCTTAAACAGCCTGTGCAGACCAGTAAACAGTCGTATCAAATGTTTAAGTGATCCATAAGTTTTTATTTCCTGTCCCTTTGATTCATTAAGCTTTGTTCCAGCTAAAAACGCTTTCATAGCCCTGCGCATTTAACATTCTTAACTTTATTACCAAACTTTCAATATCACTAAGCTTTTCAACTATTAGATAACAGATTAACTAAACTATGGAGTAACTTCCCTTGACAGGTAATGATATACTACTCTGGGATGAAACCCTATTTAAAGACCCCTCTGTGCTTGAGCCTGATTATCTTCCTGATTATTTTCCTCATAGGGAATCCCAGTTGAATGCGCTCAAATTCGCGCTCAAGCCAGCCCTGCGCGGTATGCGACCTTTGAATTGTTTGCTTGTAGGTCCTCCCGGAACAGGAAAAACCAGTGCGGTTATGAAGATATTCAGGGAAGTTGAAGCCCATGCACCTGGTGTCGTTACCGTTAAAGTCAACTGTCAGATTGATTCCACGCGTTTTGCAGTAATATCCAGAATTTACAGGAAGCTTTTTGGGATTTCTCCTCCCAACTCGGGGGTTGCATTCAGGAAGATCTTTGAAACCGTTGTTAATTTCCTTGTTTCTTCAGAAAAAGTTCTGCTTGTTGCTCTGGACGACCTCAACTATCTCTGCTATGAAGGGCATGCCAATGAAGTGATGTACTCGCTTTTAAGGGCACATGAACAGTACCCTGGAGCGAAGATAGGAGTAATCGGGATTGTAAATGACGCCTCGGATCTTTACTGCCTGGATTCCAGGGTTAATTCGGTTTTCCTGCCTGAAGATATTCCTTTTCCGAGATATGGAAGTGGTGAGATTCTTGATATTCTAAAAGATCGCGTAAAGTACGGCTTTTATCCCAGGGTAATTTCTGACGAGCTGCTGGAACTTATTGTCTCGTATGTAGAAAGGACTGGAGACCTCAGGGTTGGAATCGACCTTCTCAAACGTTCTGGTTTTAATGCTGAGCGCAGAGGAAGTCGCACAATCTCTTCTGAAGATGTGGAAAAAGCTTACGAAGCATCCAAGCTGCTCCATCTCTGCAGGGGTATAAGCCTCTTGTCTGATCCCGAAAAGCGTCTGCTCGAATTAGTAGCAAGAAAAGGAGAAATCCAGGCAGGTGAGCTTTACAAAGCTTTCCGTGAATTAACGCAGCTAGGATACACACGTTTTTATGGAATTGTCAACAAACTTCAGGCGCTTAATTACATAGATGCGGATTTTACAGGCAAGGGACAGAGAGGCAGGACAAGAATTATAAAAACAAAATTCGAAACTGAGGATGTTCTTAATTGCCTTGAAAAAAAGTGAGAGCGGAATTTGAATAAAAACCTCTGGATCTCAGAAATTAAAATGCCTGAAAAGAGGGGAGATTCACATGGGCTTTGATGAGAAGCCAGAAAAGAGTTTTTCAGACTTTAATTTCTGAGGGTTAAAAGGAGGACACGGCATGAAAACCGTGCCTTTTTCCTGTTTATCCCTAATTGTTTTATGATTTATTTTTCAGGATTACATCATTGGAGGCATTCCGCCCATTCCACCTTGCCCGCCTGGCATTCCACCTTGCCCGCCTGGCATTCCACCTTCTTCTGGGCCTGGGGTTGTACGGGTGGAAGCTATGACATCATCGATCCTGAGGATCATAACAGCAGACTCGGTAGCTGCATTGATAACCTGGGTCTTGACTCTGAGAGGTTCAACTACGAAGTCTTTCCACATGTCAACGACTTTTCCTTCAAAAACGTTGAGTCCTGCGGTTTTTAAGCCTTTCTCGTGCTGGGAGCGAAGCTCCATAAGCATGTCAATGGGGTCAAGTCCTGCATTCTCTGCAAGGGTTCTTGGAATGATTTCGAGAGCTTCGGCATAGGCTTTGACTGCAAGCTGCTCTCTACCTTCGAGGGTAGCTGCATATTCCTGGAGCCTGAGTGCAACCTCAACTTCTGGAGAACCGCCGCCTGCAACGAGCTTTTCGTCCTCGATTGCAACGCCGACAACACGCAGGGCATCCTCAAGAGCGCTGTCAATACTGTCAACTACATGCTCTGTGCCGCCACGCAGCAGGATGGTTACAGCTTTCGGGTTGTCACAACCTGTGACAAAGGTCATACTGTCGCCGCCAATCTTCCTCTCTTCCACGAGTTCTGCATATCCGAGGTCTTCGGGAGTGATCTCGTCCAAGTTGGTAATCAGTTTGCCGCCTGTTGCTCTGGCAAGCTTTTCCATGTCGCTCTTCTTAATTCTGCGTACAGCAAAGATACCTGCTTTTGCAAGGTAGTGCTGGGCAAGCTCTTCAATTCCTTTCTGGCAGAAGACAACATTTGCTCCGCTGTCGATAACCTTCTGGACGAGCTTCTTGAGCATCTGCTCTTCCTGATCAAGGAAAGACTGGAGCTGGTCAGGAGAGGTTATGGAGATTTCTGCATCGACTTCGGTGTCCTTGATTTCGATTGCGGTATTGAGAAGAAGGATTTTTGCGTCCTTGACTTTTTCAGGCATGTTGGGGTGAATTCTCTCCTTATCAATAATCATTCCCCGGATAAGCTCGGAATCCTCTACCCTGCCGCCGACCTTCTTCACAACATTGATGTTTTCCTTGTCAACGGTTACTTTTCCGTTTGTGTCCACAACGCTTGTAACGGCATCTACGGCAATCTCGGAGAGGAGTCTCTTGGAGGATTCTGCACCCTTTCCAGTCATTGCGGTTTCAGCGATGCTGATTAAAAGGTCCCGGTTAGACATCTCTACTGTCATTGCCAGGGAGTTCAGGACTTCTACGGCTTTATCTGCTGCAAGCCTGTACCCTGAGGCGATGATTGTTGGGTGAATTTCCTGCTCGATTAAATCTTCAGCTTTGGTTAAGAGCTGGCCTGCGACCACAGCTGCACTGGTAGTGCCGTCTCCGACTTCTTCATCCTGGGTCTTTGCTACTTCAACTACCATCTTTGCTGCAGGGTGTTCAATGTCCATCTCTTTGAGAATGGATGCCCCATCGTTTGTAATAATCACATCACCCATGGAGTCCACGAGCATCTTATCCATGCCTTTTGGTCCAAGGGTTGTTCTAACGGCTTCGGCTACTGCCTTTGCAGCCATAATATTGTTACTCTGGGCATCCCTGCCTCTGGTTCGCTTACTTCCTTCTTTTAAAATGAATATTGGCTGACCTGCCATGATTTAATCCTCCATTAGTGTGAGTTTGGAATAGCTCTGATTAAAATCGCATTTTACATGTTTGTACTTCTATATAAACTCATCCCACTGAAGGCTCTGAATAATATGGATTTTATTTACAGCTTCTTTCAAACAAATGTCAGGATAAAACAGTCCCATATTCGGGTTTTTACGGGAAAACAATATCATCACAAAATCTTGGTTTTAAGGGCAGTAGAATGGTTCCATCGCTCCCTACTTTCTTGTTTCGGGAAGTTTAGAAAGAACATCTTCTATTTCGATCGTTTTCTTAAAAGAAAGCCCAAGTGGAACTTCAAAGTCTTCATATCCACTATGCTTTCTTGAGCCCTTGCACCCGAATGATAAGCCTATGCCCTGCCTGTAGGCAAGTACGGTACAGTCCCCGCAAATAGAGGCTGCACCTATAGTATCCAATACGGTTCTCTTTCCTTCCGAATAGGCACTCGCCTGAACAATGCGCATAGCTTTTTCAGGCTTAAGAAAAAGAATCATCACATCAAAATTACCTTTATTCAGGGACAGGGGCTCTATTTTTATAAAGCAAAACTTTTTTTCCAATCTCGGAAGTGATAAAGCTGCATTTTCCGCAGCCTTCCAGTCCTTATATCTTCCGGAGTTCAGATAGTAAGCAGCAGGACTCTTCTCTGAGAAACCCAGTACATAATCTCCTGGGGGGCATCCCTGCCCAGAGATAAGGAACTCTTCTCCCATACGGGCTTTCTGCACAAGTTCGCAAAAAAGAAAGCGGGATTTTTCAGGAGAATTTTCATCTCCTCCTGTTTCAAAAGTTACACACACAGGTTCGCCGGTTTCCATCAACCGGCTGAGCTCAGGATATCTCGAGAAGGGGCTTTTTCGGGTTTGCATGCGCTTGCTCCTTTTTTCTGGCATTCAGAAGAATTCCGCTTTTACAGATGTGAAAACCGGGCCTCTCATATCTATTTTTTTCTTTTTGCCCGTGATATAACGCTGAGCAACAGAACCTATTTTCAGATTGATTTCTGAAGGAACTTTGACGACTCTTACCCTGACAATGTGCTCGGTCGCTCCCGACATTGCAGCTTCTTCAATCTCCCTGGCAGCCTGGGCTGCAAATGCTTCTATGAAACGGATTCCTGCTCTTGCAGAGTGGTTTTCAAAGGCTTTTTGCCACTTTTTAGTGTTTGGAATTCCCAGGAGGTCTCCCTGATAGGCTACAACCTCATTGAAAGCCGCAGGTCCGCAAAGCTTTGTATTTTCTTCAGGCTCGATCACGGAAACTTTTACTTTTCTGCCGCAGACTTCTCCCTCCCAGGCAGGGAATTCACAGGGACTGGGTTCATCTCCATGAAGTTCGCACTGGGAAACAATTGCAGCTGCAATTGCAATACCTTCTTGAGTTTCAGGCATTTTATCTACGAAAACCTGTTTTGCAAGTTCACCATCTGACATTTCCCATTCTGTATACTGCGGAATCTGAGGATAAGAAAGGGAACGTACATCAGGGGCATCATGCAGAATCATTGCCAGCCTTTCCACTCCAAGCCCGAGGTTCATGACAGGATATGGGATATCATATTCTGCAAGAGCTGTTGGGGAATATATTCCGAAAGTTGCAATCTCAATCCAGCCGTCCGAGTATTTTGAATTAGAGCCTACAAGTTTCGGATGGAAGGCAAATACCTCGGTTTGAGTGTCAGGAACATAGTACTTACTACGTTTTTCATCGGGTCTGAAAATGAATTTTTCAAATCCAAACTGGGAAAGCAGTCCTTCTGCAACAGCTTTTCCGTGATCAACAGTAACATCCTCATCCATTATTACGCAGGAAGCCGAATAGTAGGTCATGAGCCTTGAGGCATCCTCCTGCTGTTCTCGCCTGAAACAGCGATCTATGGAGAAAAAATGGAAAGGAGGCTCCTGCCTCTCAAGGAGGGCACCAAGGGAAATGAACCAGCCGCTAGTCATGTGGCTGCGGAGTGTCTTTCTGCTTGCTTGCGGCACAAGCTCTTTAAACTCAGGAAAAACCCTGTCAATCATATCGGCAACAAGGGCATCGGATACTCCAAGCATCGCTGATATCTCAGGTACAAGATCGTCTCCATCAATCTTTCCTTTTTTATATGAATGGAGAACCTGCCTGATCTTATTTATCCCTTCATCGCCTATATCTCCGAGAATTTCTTTTATCTGCGCGATGCGCTCATCGGAAATTCCAACATTAGGCCTTGGCAAACCTGCAAGATAGAAACAGCGATCCAGAACTGCAAGAGCCTCGCTTCCGAACTGTTTGTGTACCTCTTTATCATCTACAATCAGAGGATTCATCATCTCTTCAAAACCCATTCTCAGATAGGCTTCTCTGAGTTTCTGGATTGTATCGTAAACCGGATGTGCTTTTCCATATCTCAGAGTGATTCTGGGGTAACGTTCGTTGAGAGTAGGTATCCTGACCAGTTTTTTACCTTCGTTCCAGGTAAGGTCGAAGTTCTCTCTTGCATCCTTTTTAATTTTTTCCGGATCAAATTTCATGTATATCCTCTTATAACAGATTATTGAAATTTATGTCTTATAACAGACCAATGAAATTTATGTCTTAACTGGAATTCTAAATCGATATACTGGAAGTTTAAACAGATCTGCTGAAACTTTCTGTGAAACTGGAATTCTAAATAGGTTCAGAGAAATTCTAAATTAGTCAATTTGGAGAAAATCTCATTCATAAAACTTAAATAGTTAAACAGTTAAACTGCTAAACAGCTGAGTAATTGTTAAAACAATAAACGGTTTAATAGTTATCGGGTAAGTTTTACATTAACGGGTTGCAATTTAATCTTCTATTCTAACTCTCAAAGTTCAAAAAATGCTAGACTATTCAATGTTTTACATTCCTTCTATCTAAACTTATCTAAAGCCTGTAAATTTCTCTAAAATCTCTAAAATTTTCTAAGATCTGTAAATTTGTCTAAAATCTGTAAATTTGTCTAAAATCTGTAAATTTGTCTAAAATCTGTAAATTTGTCTAAAATCTGTAAATTTGTCTAAAGTCTGGATTCTAGATTATGCATCGCGGTTTCAAGCTTTTTCTGACCAATTGCATTGACAACATCGCCGCGTGTCTTTTCTAAAAGGGAGCGGGACACATCGGTTTTTCTTCTCAGTCCCCTGGTTATGGCATCTGGATAGTCAAAGTCCATAAGCATTGCATGAATGTTTTCCATGATGCCTAAAAACGTTTCGGCTTTTTCAAAAGATTCATCCCTTATAAGATCAAGGACATGTCTCCTGAGTTCACCTACAACGTCCCCAAGACCGTTAAGATAGGCTGCGTATTCAACTCTTAAGTCATCAGGAGAGGGAATATTTTTGTCTTCCTTAAACAGGCTGCTGAGGACTGAGACTTCCGCATATTCCTGCTGGGCATGCTCTACAAAGCCTGCATGATAAATGTCGGCATGCCCCTTGAAAAGAACCTTAAGTTTCTCAAGCGCTTCTCCAGCAGCTTTAATACTTTTGTCCGCCTTCTCGAAGTCCTGATTATGAAGGGCAAATGAGGCTGTCCTGCATTCCCTGACAACTTCGCGGGAGATCTTCAATCCTTCTTCCCTTATACTATCTTTAACCTCAAAATTTTCCCTTATTCGGGCAGAAATCTCTTCAAACATAATTTTATACCCCCTTTAATGCTTCTCAGCCTCTTTATAGTTATCTTCTCTACTAAAAATGAGTGCTCTTACATTCTATCTGTTTTGTTTTTCATTTATTTTGTATAACTCATATATTTTAATATATTTTATATATTTTAATCTCTTTTTTGAGATTCCAGAAATACTCCTAAGAAAATTTATTCAACTGTATCATGTTTATGATAATGTACCAACGGTAGATTATCTCATTGTGCTAGCCGAATTAGAATTTGTCTATTCTCTTCCGAATATTAAACTCAATCTAAAAATAAAAATACTTTAAAAAATATTTAAAAAGATTAAAAAAAAAGAAGGAAAAATTTTTCCTTGCCGATATCCTCTAACCCTCTGGAATATTTCCAGAATCAGCTCGAAATAGCCAGTATAACAGTAAGGTTTTTTTTTCCTTTCGGCTCTTTTTTTAGAATTAGCTAGAGTTTAGGATTTTTTAACAGGATCATCTCAAGAAACGCAACTGAGCTTGCTTTTCTGGAGCTCATCTGTTCTCAGATCGCGCGCCCCGAGTGAATTCCGCTTTTATTTTTTCAAGGATCTTTACAGATTATTCATTAGAGGTTATTCATCTACAGGAATGGTCTCAAGCTGACTTGAAAGATTCCATATCAAAGTTCTTGTGTGCAGGGGAAGGTTAGGATCATTGCTTATATCTTCAAGAATGGAGATGCTTGATGCAGCTCTAAGAAAGAGAGGTTCAGACTCGTTGTTCAGTATGTCCATAATTTCATTCACGGAACGTCTGATATTTCTTGGAACTGAAGAGTCGCTGTTTATACTTTCCAGGACCTGAAGACATTGTTTGATAACTTCTGCTGAATCATTTGATGACACTCGAATCACCTTCGCAGTCAATTATTATTGTAAAAATTAGAGCTAATAGATTAGTCTAAGACAGGCTTGGTATATAAAATATTATCGGTGATTTTCAAGGTTATCTGCTTTAGGGTCTGCCCTTTGTGGTTCTGAGTTTGTTGCCTTTTTCAGGTTGCGTAAGGTGATATTAACTTCATACTTAGCTAGTTACAGGAAAAATTTTATTAAATAAATGAGAAGCAAATGAATTAGAAGCTGTGAATAAAGAAGGTCAAGTATATGGATTCTGAAAAAGATAAAAAAGTAAAGCGAATAGCACGTTTCCTCGAAATCGGAGGAACAATGCTTGCTGAGCATTGTAAAGTTTGTGGAGCCCCAAAATTCCGTTATCAAGGTAAAGTAATTTGCCCTATATGTGATGTCCCGGAAGAGGAAGAAGCTCAAGAACCAGCCTTAGATGCCCAGGCTCCTGAGTCCAGATCGTACACAGAAAAAGACAGATCTTCTTTTGAGACCAAGAAAAGAATCCAGGCTCACAGGCAAAAACCTCGTTTTGGGCTGAGAACCTCGGAAGCTGCTGTAGAAGAGGAAAAAGCTATCGAGTCACCAGAAGAGGAGATTTCCAGGGCACCTCAAGAAAAAGAAGAAACAGAAAATACAATTCCTGTAACTCCTGTGGCTTCTGTAACACCTGCAGCCCAGGCAGTACCCACAGGAAGAGTGGAAAAACTGGCTGCCTCATCGAAAGTATCCGTAACTCACGGAGACCGGAAAATACTGGAAGACCTTCTCTTTAAAAAGATGATCAATATTGCAGATTCCCTCCAGGATGAAACCGATCCGCGCAGTATTGCCGAGGATTTAGGGCTAATTGAAAAAGGACTTGGGCTTATAGAGCGCCTGAGGCAGTTATAATAAGTAAAAAGAAAGGAAAAATACATGGAAGTAAATTCGAAACAAATAGAAGACATGAGAGTAAATTAAAGACAAATAGAAGACATAAGAGTAAATTAAAGACAAATAGAAGACATAAGAGTAAATTAAAAACAAATAGAAAACATGAAAGTAAATTAGAAACAAAGAAAATATGTGAAAGTAAAGTAAAAACGAAGAATAGAAGAAAATAGGGTAAGGAAAAAGAGAAGATATCTAAGGAACCCTGGCTTCTCAACTTATCCGCTATAAGGGGTTTCAAGGATCTCCCTGATTTTAGCTGCTCTCTTTGGCCCTATTAATTTTACTTTCTTGAGTTCTTCGGCATCAGCCTTCATAATAGCCTCTACCGACCCAAAATGTAAAAGAAGGTTTCTTGCGGCTTTCGGTCCTATGTCTGCTATCGCGGAGACAAGATACTCCTGCTGCTCAGTAAGGGTACGGGTTGACTTTTTCCCGTGGGGGTTTATTTCACGCTTATTATCCATCTGCTCACGCTTTGCAAGCATTTTTAATATTGCAGCACTCTCTTCTTCATCTCTTGAATATAACAGTGAAACTCCAAAATCAATGGCAATAGATATCAAGGAACCGTAAATGGCATTTGGATTGATTTGTCGTGAAGTGAAAAGTTCCGTTCCTTCAATAATAAGAACGGGTTTTTGATATTCTCTTGCAAGATCCGCTAACTGCGCAAAGAGATTACGCTTTCCAGCAATAAGAGAATTTACAAAGTCATCCGTGCGCTTTCTTTCCACTGCAAGTCGATCGCTTACAACGTAATCCCCAATTTCAAGTGCTGCAAAACTGACTTCTACTCCAAGCCTGTCAAGAACATTTGCAACCCCGCTTTTTGCTTCCCTGTAATCTACCACTATTTTAAGAGTTTCGGGTTTGGTCTCTATCCCGGGCAATTCTACGGCTGGTTCAGGTTCGTATTCCTCTTCAGGTTCTTTTGAAGCTTCAGATCCAGATTCAGATTCAGGTTCAGATTCAGATTCAGGTTCAGATTCAGATTCAGGTTCAGATTCAGGTTCAGATTCAGGTTCAGATTCGACTTTAATTTCAGATTTCTTTCCAAAAATAGTTTCGAAATCTACAAGGGTTTTTTGCTTTTCTTTTATGATTTCCTCTCTAGTTTTCTCCCCATCCTTTTGTTTTTTCCCTTTTTCGCTTTCTTCCCCTATCCTGTTTTCTTTCTCTTCTCTGTTCCCCGCTTCGAAGCTATTTTCTTTTATTTCTTCATTCTCCCTGCCGCAATCTGAGCCTTCATTCGTATTCCTATTACCTAAAGTTATATCTATAGTTAGATCGTTGCTGTCTGTAATTTTATCCTTACAGTTTACAGCTAAATCGCTTGTCTCCCGCTCTAGACTGAGATTCTTCTGCACTAAATCTCCGGTTTCCTGTTTTAAATGTATAATCTCCGGTTCTTTGGGTTTATTATGTATGATTACAGTTTCATCAGTTTTATTATTTGAAATTAGAGCTCCGGATTCAAAATCAGAAATTTTAGAGCTCTGTTTTGTTTCATTAGGAACCAGCAGGGCTTCAAGCCCCTGTATGCTATTAAGCATCCTTTTTTCCTTGTTCTTGCTGCTCCAGTAATAAGCTTCATCACGTGTACCTTTTGTCACAAGTACAATCACTCTGCCTTTATGCTGTCTCCCTGTCCTGCCTTTGCGCTGGATGCTCCGGATTTCCGAAGGAATGGGTTCGTAAAAGAGTACCAGGTCTGTAGAAGGAATATCAAGTCCCTCTTCGGCAACTGAGGTAGCCACAAGTACATTATATTCTCCTGCCCTGAACTTATTGAGGATCTCTACCTGCTGCTTTTGCGTAAGCCCTTTATCCTTGCGGCGCGATGCCTGTCCCACAAAGCGGGTAGGTACAACTCCCGGAACTTTGGACAGGGCATTTGTCACTAACTCTGCTGTGTCCCTGTAATTTGTAAAAACAATTACTCTGGACTCAGGGCTTTCTTTCAGTTGCTCGGATACGATCTTTCGCGCAAGCTCGAGTTTAGGATGTTCAATCTCGCACTCCTTTAACCTGTGAAGGGTTTTTCTCATAAAGAGATCATCCATTAATCTTCTTGCAGCTTTGCTTGCACTATTTGAAGAGGCATCTGCGTCCAGTTTCTCTAAATACTTCCTGAGGGTCTCAAGCCCCTGAGTCTCAACCATCTCCACAGCATGATTTACCTTTACCATTTCAGCAAGCACTGATAGGGCAGTAAAAACTGCAGGATCGCCCCCCATTCGGATTTCACCCTGAAGTTTCTTCTGGAGAAGCAGGAGGTCTTTTTTGGAGACATATTTCCCACTGCCTGCCGAAAAACCCAGGCCTCTTATTATTCCGAGCCGGTCATTAAAGATTTTCTCAAGATAGTCCCGGATCTCAACCATCTCAGAAGGGAGCTGTACCTGAATCCATTCTATCTCTTTTTCCTGCACATAAGGGCGGACATCTCTATCTTTCTCAGTCTTCACTGACACATTCTCAACATGTAAAGCCTGACAGACCTCCGAGATTTTCTCATCCGAACTGCCAGGGCTTGCAGTAATTCCGAGCACATGAGGATTTTTTGCGCTCTCGAAATATTTTTCCGCAATAAAGGTATAAGCATAATTCCCAACTGCCCTGTGAGCTTCATCAAAGGTTATATGGCTTACATCCTCAAGGCTGATCCTTTTTGTAAGAAGATCATTTTCAATTACCTGAGGGGTGGATACTATCAATTTTCCCTGCGCCCAGAGCTCTTCCCGTTTTGCAGGAGGAATACTGCCCGTAAAAGCCAGAATCTCTTCTTCGGGAAGAGCCATTACCTTCTTGAAAAAAGCTGCATGTTGCTCTACAAGCGGTTTCGTTGGAGAGAGAATCAGGGCTTTACCCCCGTAACGCTGAAGTCTGGAAGCAATCACAAAAAGAGCTATTATAGTTTTCCCAAGTCCTGTAGGAAGCACAATAAGGCTTGATTTTTCGAGTGCCTTCCCTGCAAGGTTCAACTGATAGAGCCTCTGCTCAACAGTATCAGGCTTTATTAGCGGATGCTTTATGAAGGCTGGCTTCTCAGAAAAAAAACTCTCATTCATTCTGCTTCAAGATCATTTAGTTTGTTTCAGAGTCTTAATTCAATTATAAAAATATAAACAAATTAAAAGTTTTGCTGCAAGCTTTTTTAACTCACAGCACAGGAATTGCTAATTTTCTGGTTTTAGAAGTTAAAGGGCTTGCCTGCGGACTCGAAAGCTCTGCCTTTGTAAATGAGTTCATACAGGACGTTTTCTATCCCTGTGATCGGAGTCCGGATCTGGCGCATGGAATCCCTGTCTCTGATAGTTACAGTTCCATCTTTGAGGGTATCGTAATCTACAGTAACGCAGTAAGGTGTACCAATCTCGTCATTTCTCCTGTAACGGCGCCCGATAGTTCCTGAGTCGTCATAATTGACAAGCAGGTTCTTTTCCCTGAGTCTTGCAATGATATCTCTTGCGGGCTCTGCAAGCTCTTCACGAGTCAGGAGCGGGAGTACTGCAACCTGTACCGGGGCAACTTCACTTGCGAAATGCATTACAAGACGGGTTTCTTCCTCTCCCTCAGCTTCGGATTCTTTTCCAGCTTCTTCCGTGCCTTTAAGTCCGGACTCGGCAGCCTTCTGAGCCACGTTTTCCTCATCGTAGGCATGCTCCATGATGCCGTAGAAGATCCTGTCGATCCCGTAGGAGGGTTCGATTACGTGAGGAATGACATTCTCTCCGCTGACCTTTACAGTCTCTTCTGCAAAATCTACAGCGTCCGAGCTGACTGTCAACTCTTCCCCATCCACAGTAACTTTTATCTCATCTTTTGAAAGCTCCTCTTCGGAGAGCTGCTTTAAGGCGTCTGCAACGGCTTTCGCCTTTCCTTTAAATACAGGACCGAGCTTGCCCATGTTTGGCTTTACAGTAAAGCGAGTCACCATTTTCGGCTCCTCATATTCTACATATACGTAAAGTTCGGTCTTACTTACTCTTGCATGGGCTTTAAGGTCGTAATCTGTCCTGTCGGCTATTCCTACAACTTCAACCCAGCCGAACCTGTCGGTCTCAATTTCGGCATCCCAGCAGTCGACTGCATAGTGTGCCATCTCGTCGGTCAGGTGCTGCCTGAACCTGAGCTTTGCAGGATCAATTCCTATCTTTGTCAGGAATTCATTGGTAAGTGCGATATTGTAGCCCAGAACTTCGTGTGCTATAACTCCAGTTTTTACAGCCTCCCCGACCGTCATCCTGAAAGGCTCGCCCTTTACCTGTCCCTTCTGTGAATAGAGTACAAGTTCTTTATCTGCAAAGCGCTCAAAGTTGGGATGCTTCTTATTCCGCGGGTCAACAAAAATCTCGCATTCGGCTTGCGTGAATTCCCTGAGCCTGATTACACCCTGCCTGGGCGCAATTTCGTTCCTGTAGGACTTCCCTATTTGTACTGCCCCGAAAGGCAGTTTATCCCTGTAAAAACGTGCCAGTCTCGGGAAATCGACAAACATCCCCTGCGCCGTTTCTGGTCTGAGATACCCCTGCCGTCCTGTACCGGGTCCGATGGTGGTTTTGAACATCAGGTTAAATTCATAAGCTTCCCCGAGCTCGCCGCCGCATTCCGGGCAGGTGATTCCTTTTTCCTTTATAACCTTTGTAAGATCCTCTGCACTCAGAGCTCCTGCCGCATTCGTTACGTCTTCTACAAGGTGGTCAGCCCGGAATGCCTCCTTACAGTTCATGCACTCACACAGTGGGTCAGAAAAGCCTCCTACGTGTCCGGAAGCAATGAATACTTCTTCAATCCCAATTGTCGGGCACTCAATCTCCATAAACCCTTCCTGGATAACGTAAAACTCTCTCCAGATCTGCTCTATTCGCCTCTTTAGCGCACACCCAAGAGGCCCATAATCATAAAATCCCCGGCTTCCGCCATAAAGCTCAAAGGAATTCCACAGAAACCCCCGGCGTTTAGCCAGCTCGAATACTTTCTCGTATTTGTCCATTTTATAAATCCTCGTGAAATTGATGAGGGATATCGGATAACTGCAATTTTAATCTATAGGAAATACTAGATGGATAACGGCATCATTATATTAAATTTACACTGCTCTTCATCTATAGAAGATTTATCTGCAAGTCTTAAAATTTCGGATCTACTATCTTCTCTTCCTGAGAACTTTGACCGGAAAAACTGGTTTTCTTAAAAGAAGAAGTAAGTATTTTGATAGATCATAACGAAGATTCAGCTGTTTTTTTCCATTTTGCTTTCCATAACAGTGCAATTCCTAAAATCGTAAGGATTAGCATTTGCCAGTTTTGTGAAAGCGGACCTAAACCGACTGACCCTTCGAGGGTATCACGAACCTCATCAAATGCGGCATGATATACGGTCGATACGGCTAAACTTTGAGTGCTTGACCATATGTAGGCAAATACAACTGCATGCATAATTGTCGGTATTAAGCTGATAAGCATAATAAGTGGCACTGAAACAAATGGGTTAGCTTCCATTTGCGTTCCCATTACAACCAGAACTGGTAAGTGCCAGACCCAGGTGATAAAGCCGTGTAAAAGTAGTGCCAGGCGGGTATTGTATCGCGCAAATAAATGAGGCAATAAATATCCACGCCAACCGAACTCTTCCCCAAATGCCGGAATGAGTGTGATTGTAAAGCTAAATAAAAACTCAACCAAAATGGCTGCGGTGCTTACATCTTGAGGACTTTCATAAATTCCCAGCAGCTGTTCAACAGCTCTCGGGAAAGCCCACAAAAATAATGCAAGTCCAAAAGCGTATACATAATGCCTGGGTTTGCCCCATCGCCAACCGGCGTTTTCAAACCCATCCCTGAACACAAACCTGCCGGCAATGTAAGTGGCAACAGCGACCATGATCATTGATAATAAAAGGAGGGGTTTGAAGGCTTCCCCTAAAAACGGGTAAGCAATCTGAAAAGGCCATGAAAGTATAATGATAATTAGCAAATAGATTTTCAGTGAAAAAGGGCGATCAATACTCTCGTTTTTCATAAAGATAATAGTTTAGATTACAATAAATATTTTTTTAAATTTTATCTCTGCGTCAGGTGACTGAAAAATGAGGGTGAATTCTTGGGTGATTCTTGGGTGAATTCTTTTTTCTTTTGTTCTTTCCTAATATTTGCCCTCGGATTTGCAGGGCACAGAAATTAACTGAAGAATATTTTTTGTTACCTTTTGTTTTCGATTTGTGGCTTATATACTCGCTTCTGAACTTATGGTTTATACTCTTTTACCATCAATGTTCAGGTTCTTTCCCATGTTCGTTAACGAAAACTTTGATCGGATCATTTGAATATTATTTATGTGCTTATATAAAATTCTCTTATACAGGGTCAACAACTTTTAATATAACAAGCTTGTAATGCTAGAGGCGGTGGGGTAAATAACGCATTTTTCGATATGAACGTGCCTTTTTGAGATTACGTCGGATAGTGTATGCTATGGAAGGGCATTTTCGAACATAAAGTGCCTTTTTGAGATACCGTTGGATTTTTTAGGGTGCATATTCGGAGCACTTCCTAACAGGGAATGCTTTGAGACAATACAATAGAATACATTATGAGTGAGGTTTTGATAAAAATGCTGTTAAAGATTTTAAAAGAAACTTTAAGAACCGTAAAAGAAAAAAAGATTTTACATTCTGAAAAACTTATAGAGATGACGCACTGGCTCCATCACCTGGAGTTTCTGGTCGTAAGAATGATGATGTTTGCAATAGGCGTTCACCACCTTTATGTATACACCATAAAAACCGTATTCTGAGCTTAAATCTGAACTTCGTCTGCCGCGCAGGCAAATCCGTCTCCTTTCCGATAAAAGATCTTTGCTGCCAGAAATCCGGGCTAAAACGTGGGGGAGCCCTATGTGGAGGGGGTAAGGATCGGTTTATAATCAGGAGAAAATCGCTAGCGTGTAGCACTATGAGGATTTTTGTTTCATAGACCTCTCAAGTTCCATCACATACATGATGACCTCTTCAATGCCTTATTTAATACCCCACCAGTAGAGACGTCGTCGAGTTAAAACAATTGGTCTTTAACCATAGAGAAGACTTATTTATCATCTGCAGACAAAATACGCTAGTCAGAATCCTTTTCAAATTAAAAAATAGGGCTCGGAGCTGCTAGAAAAACAGTCCTTAAACTTACTTTTTGTGGCTTTTTATTTATCTTTGCAACTTATTTTTTACAGCTTGATATTTCTGTGTACTTGTTGTGTACTTGCCGTAACTGTGCATTTATTATCTGTACTGGCATGTTAATATTTGAATTAAATTGATTTCTCTGAACTTTCTGATTTCTCTGAACTTTCATCCCATGCAGTCATTCCATTAATTTTAAATTATCCAACAACTTATGGGGAAGCTGATGGTCCCAAAAATTCTTGTTACTAACGATGATGGTGTTTATTCCACAGGTTTGAAAGCTGCATTTGACAGTGTTTCAGACCTCGGGGAAGTTACGATTTCGGCTCCTGCCGTCCAGCAGAGTGGTGTTGGACGCTCGATTTCTATCTTTGAGCCTCTTCGAATCACGAAAACAAACGCAGGAGGCATACCTGCTTATTCTGTGGGAGGAACTCCTACCGATGCCGTAATTCTGGGCATCTTCGCAATCCTAAAGGAAATGCCTGACCTGGTGCTTTCCGGTTTCAATATTGGGGAGAATATAAGCACCGATACCATTACTACCTCAGGAACCATCGGAGGAGCCCTTGAAGCTGCGAGCTATGGCGTGCCTGCGATTGCCGCCTCCATACAGGTACTTGACGAAGGTCAAAAATTCGATGATCCCAGGGACTACCATAGAGAACGTTTTGAAGTCGGGATAAAAGTAGTAAACAGGATTGCTCGAAATGTCCTCAGGCACGGCATGCCAGAGAACGTGGACCTCCTGAACATAAATATTCCTTATCACGCTGAAGAGGATACGCCTGTAGAGATAACTCGCCTTGCACGAAAAGTCTTTAAAACGGATGTCGAGGAAAGGCGTGACCCCAGGGGCAGGCCCTATTACTGGATTGCAGGGGATCTGATCCGGGAAGAAGAAGAAGGGACCGATGTGCATGCTATCATGCAGAAAGGGTATATCTCAATAACTCCGATCTCCCTGGATTCAACTGCCAGGATAGACTTTTCTGAGATCGAAAAGTATCTCTAAAAGCTCCGTTATCTCTGGGTTGCAAAATTTTAAGTGCTCAAAGTCCAGGAAAATCTAAAATTACTGAAAATCCTGAAACTATAGCGACCTCTAAATATCTAGATGAAAAGGTTTAGTACTAAGAAGCCCTGATCTTCTACTTTATCCGAAAAAGCCCTTCTCACTTTATTCCTTAATTTCATCTCTTTCAATATGAATGGAGATTTCCTTCCATCCGCTGTCGACCGTATGTAACGTTTCTACCATTGCCTTAATAACGCTTATCACTATTTTCTGGACAAATTCGTTCATAGGGATTCTTCTCCCGTCTACTGAAAGCTCAATCCTCATTTTTTCCCTCCTCATTTGCATATTGATCTCTGCATTGTTCTTCATATCATATTTTCTTTTTCTTCTCAGGAACCCTAACAGGAACGTAGTATGGCTTCCTTCGGCTTACTGCAAGCTCGAGCAATTTCTCAATCTCTTCGGGACTTTTTGCATCACTGACATCTACTAAATTGTCGTTTACAAGCAGGCAGGGCTTGAATTTTCCGTCGGCTGTAACCCTTAGCCTGCTGCAGTGGGCGCAAAATTCCGAGTTATCCATAGGTCGAACAAATTCTACTTCCGCCCCGTCGATAATATATTTTTTTCGATGGTGAAGGTTTCGTACCTTGATTTCGCTTGCCTTCTCAGCCAGGCTTCGTTCAAGGTCTTTTGAGTCAATAATGTATTTTGAAAGCCTGGGATCAATATCCATAAGCTCTATAAGTTGCAAAATTACCTTCCCTTTATACTGTCGGATAAAATCCATCATTGAATCGATTTCGTTATCGTTTACACCTTTGAGGAGAACCATATTCAGCTTCACAGGAGTCAGTCCAGCTTCAACTGCACTGTCAATACCCCTGATAACCTTCTCAAGTGAGCCTGAGGGCGCTCCGGTAATTGCTTCATACTTCTCAGGCACAAGAGAATCCAGGCTTATGTTTACCCTATCAAGACCTGCCGCCTTCAGGGCTTTTGCACGTTTTTCAAGCAGAATACCGTTTGTGGTGGCAGAAACCTCTTTTAATGGAGGAAGGCAGGCAAGGATCTCCTCAAAGTCTTTTCGGAATAGAGGTTCGCCTCCTGAGAATTTCACTTTGTTGATCCCGAATTTTACTGCTTCCCTGACAATCCCGCAAATTAACTCCGGCTTCATTTCCCTTCCTACCGGGCCGCAGGTAGAGCAGTCTGCACCTTCATTATGGCAGTAAATACATGAAAGATTACACCTGTCAGTTACCGATATTCGAAGCCCTGTAACCTTTCGTCCATAAGGATCCTTAAGAATTTTCTTTGAGTCTTCTTCCGCAACTTCAGGAGCTTTTTCTGGATTTTTCTGCTTCATGGCTGATTAAAATCTCCTATTAAACATTTGACATGCAGCTCTTTGTTAAGTTATATTTAAGGTTCACTGATATTCAGGAGTTTATCCTTGTTATATGCGGACAAACACTTTATATCTGAGACGATTTGCCCATAATATCCTGATATCAAATTTAATTGGCACCTTTGAGAAAAAGCCCAGAACAGGAAATAAATTAAATTGAATTAGCAAAAGAGTTACTTCAGCTTATGGAGTAGAAGCCTCTTTTCTCAATCCTTTCCTGAGACTCTAGCTGCTCTACTTTAGAGTAGGTATAACCTTTTACTTAAGGTTAGTGTGCACAGGCGAAGGAATATAAAACATTCGGATTTCTCAAAAAAGACTATCAGTCATAAAAATGATCATTCGGCATAGAGATAATCTGTTTGGCATATAATTTCATTTTCAAACTAAACTGCCGTGTTAAAGTTAGGAGTTCAGAGTAAAAGAATATTGATAGGCAAAACCATGTGCACGGAAATTTAATTATATAAACTCAACAAGATTAAATCTTCTGTGACCTTTCCTCTTAGTAAATTCATAAAACTCCTGAAAAATGAGCAGCTTATAAAGTTTGGGCAAAAACTGAATTTAAATATGTATAGCCTGAGAAGGCTCATTTGAAAGCTAATTGTATTCGGTTGTTAAATGTCAACATTCTGTGTGGAGAGTTGGTTATACTCTCCAACACATATGCTATTTTCCTTATTTATTTACACTCTACCGGAGCTTCTTCTACTTCTTCAGTGTCTTCACATACTGGAGCTTCTTCACAGACGTCTTTTGGAGTCTCCTCTACTTTCTTATTGTCTTCACATACTGGAGCTTCTTTACAGACGTCTTTTGGAGTCTCCTCTACTTTCTTATTGTCTTCACATACTGGAGTTTTTTCACATACATCTTTTTGTGGAGCTTCACATACTGGAGCTTCTTCACAGACGTCTTTTGGAGTCTTCTCTACTTTCTTATTGTCTTCACATACTGGAGCTTCTTTACAGACGTCTTTTGGAGTCTCCTCTACTTTCTTATTGTCTTCACATACTGGAGCTTCTTCACAGACGTCTTTTGGAGTCTTCTCTACTTTCTTATTGTCTTCACATACTGGAGCTTCTTCACAGACGTCTTTTGGAGTCTCCTCTACTTTCTTATTGTCTTCACATACTGGAGCTTCTTCACAGACGTCTTTTGGAGTCTCCTCTACTTTCTTATTGTCTTCACATACTGGAGTTTTTTCACATACATCTTTTTGTGGAGCTTCACATACTGGAGCTTCTTTACAGACGTCTTTTGAGGCTTCATTACAATCTACTGGAGCCTCTTTAACATCATCAAGCTTAACTGGGGATTTCAGTAACTCCTTCTTGCAGACATTTGCTGGAGTCTCTACAATGTCTTCACATTCTTTAGTATCTTCACAGTTTTCTGGAGCTTCTTCAATTACTTCGGAGTCGTCTTCTTCACATTTTATAATGGATTCACAGTCACAGGATTCACAGTCACATTTTGCCTGGTCACATTCCAGAACAGATTCGCAGTCGCAAGAATCACAATTTCCTTTGTTGCAGTCTGCGTGGTCTTTAGAATCCTCCTCTTCAGAGTCGTCCTGTTCGCTGTCTATAATGGAATTGCAGTCGCATAGTTCGCAGTCACAGTTTATTTGCTCACAGTCTGCAGCAGATTCACAGTCACATGAGGTACATTCCTTGTCACAATCGGCAAGGGAGTCACAGGAAGTTGCAGAATCATCTGCAGATTTTGTAAGAGTATCACAGGAAACTGCTCCTGCAGTAATTAAACTTGAGATCATTAATATAGAAAAAATAGATCCCAGAATTTTTGCAATTGATTTTCCACTTGAATTCATTTTTATTCCTCCGATTAGTTCCTCTGATTTCATCTGATCTTGCTCATCTGACTTGAGAAGACCTGGAACTAAAAGCCATCCATTCAATTATATATATAAGAATACTTACATTAAGAGCATTATATAATAATTTATAAGATTTGTTTAACACTTTATAAGCCCACAAAAAGAGGTAAAAACGAATTTAAAGCTTTATAATGCTTTATCGGATTTTACAATTATTTTATATGTTTTGAGGTAGAAATTTGTTGACTTTAGTAAGATCGATAGATGCCCTTCACTTCAGTGAGGGGAGTAGTCACTAAATGCTGACAATAGGTTTTGTTAATAATTATTGCTACTCTTCAAGCTGCTTTAATAATATCTTTCCTCACAAATCTAAACATATTAGATAATTTGCTTAGGTATCGGTAGACTTCCCTGGTAAGGTTCTTTCTTCTGAAAACAATTATAAGGTGCTTTAAAGCAGCAGCATTAATAGCTTTAATATATTTTAACGGCAACAATATTCAGCAGATGACAAAAGGAATACTTATTGCAGGAACCCACAGTGGGGTCGGAAAAACGACAGTCTCCATGGGTATTATGGCTGCTCTAAAACACAGACAGCTAAAGGTCCAACCTTATAAAGTAGGACCTGATTATATCGATCCTTCTCATCACACTGCAATTTGCGGGCGTCCCTCACGAAACCTGGATACCTACATGATGGGCACCGACGGAGTTGGACAGACGGTAGCCCGGACGGCTGCAGATGCGGATATTGTGGTAGTAGAAGGAGTTATGGGACTCTTTGACGGAATCGATTCTACCGAGGTCGCAAGTTCCGCACATGTTGCAAAAACACTTGATCTGCCTGTAATTCTGGTGATTAACGTACATGGCATGTCCAGAAGCACCGCAGCCCTATTGAAAGGGTATTCTGAGTTCGATCCTGAAGTCAGGGTTGCAGGCATTATTCTGAATCAAGTAGGCAGCGCGAGGCATGCAGAACTCGTAAGAAATTCGCTTCCTGGGAGTATACCTGTTGTAGGAACGATTCCGAGAAAAAAAGATATCGAGGTTCCTTCCCGACATCTTGGGTTGTATATGGCACATGAAAAGGATTATAATACTGAGGAAATGGCAGCTTTCATCGAGGAGAATGTTGATCTTGATGCCTTGCTTGAACTTGCTGAGCCCTGTTCTGTGCCGGAGATCAGGAAAATACAAAGACCAGAGGCAGATCTCAGGATAGGAATTGCTAGGGATCCAGCCTTCTGTTTCTACTATCATGATATGTTTGATGCTTTCAAGGATCACGGAGCCGAAATTGAATTTTTTAGCCCGATGGCAGGAGAGGTTCCGGATGTCGATGGAATTTACTTTGGAGGAGGGTATCCCGAACTTTATGCAGAAAACCTTGAGAAATCCGAAACAACCAGGAAACTTAAGGATCTCGCAGCGGACGGGTTGCCCATTTATGCTGAGTGCGGCGGTCTGCTTTATCTCTGCGGGAGATATGAGGTAGGGAACAAGATTTATAAACTTGCAGATGTCGTGCCTGCAAACACACGTATGACAGACCGGCTCAAAGCTCTCGGATATACCGAAGCTCGCCCTCTGGATAAAAACTTCTCTTCTCATAACATCAGAGGTCACGAATTCCATTACTCTCTTACAGAATGCGACCGAGATGCGAAGTTCGCATATGAAATGCTGCGAGGAAAAGGAATACAGAATGGTTTAGACGGTCTTATCGAGCACAACACCCTGGCAGGTTATATGCATTCCCATCCAGCTACCTTTCCGGTGGAAAAATTCATTGAAAAATGCAGGGAATACAAAAGAAGGTAAATAGAGATAAAATAAAGGTTCAATGTAAGAAAAAGACTAAGTAAAAGTTAACGATTCAGAGTAAGTGCAGTTGTTCACTTTGCGAGCAAATTTTTAATTTTTAGGATTCAGATTCACTATTGAAGTGAGGTATATCTCATTTCTCATTTTTTTCAGGGTTTTATGAGCATTTTTATAGAGATTTTTAAGGCTTGTCCAGAGTTACTTCTAAAAATTTCTAGACTTTTTTGGAGATTTTTTAGCTTAATTGCCTGATACTGAAACTTTCATTCGCGGATTTGAAAAAATACTTTCATTCTGTCAAGTAAGATTAATAAAGAAGAGTAGATGAAGAATAGGTAACTTTATGAATATTCGAGGAATTTTTCAGGGTAGCTTTTTTGGAGTAAAAGTAAACACACAGGATGAATAGGCTGGATCAGAATAAATCTATAAAGGTACTCTGATGAATTACTGAATCTGTCTAAAACTTTTACATGAGCAGTCCGGGATAACAACTCGCATTCAATGCTTTGTTTACTTACAAAGGAGGGAATAAAATGAGGTTCATATGTCCACTCATTGTCGTTAACAATATAGAGGCTTCCAGGAATTTTTACGAAAAGATCCTTAATCAGAAGGTACAATGCGATTTCGGTGAGAACGTATCATTTGAGAGCGGCTTTTCAATACACCTGAAATCCCATTTTTCGGATTTAATAGGTATAAACAAAGATGACATAGCTCAAAAATCAAATAATTTTGAACTATATTTTGAGGAAGACGATCTGGATAGTTTCCTTCAAAAGTTGAAAGGCATGGACTCCATTGAATATGTGCACGAACTAAAAGAACAGCCATGGGGACAGAGGGTTATCAGGTTCTATGATCCTGACATGCACATCATTGAGGTTGGTGAGCCCATGGAAAGCGTGGTAAAAAGATTTTTAAATAAAGGCATGTCAATTGAAGAAACCGTAAAGCGAACTTTAATGCCAGAAGAGTTTGTCAGACAGTTTTTGTAAATAATGCCAGGTATTCTGAATTATAAATCCCCTTTTCATTCTCATTTCTTTTTTCTTTTATCTTTTCTTTTACCATTTTATTTTTCTATCTCCTTTCCTTCTCTCTTTCCAGTTTTTCTCTCCTTTTTTCTTCTTTACGCTTTTTTGCTCCTCTGATTCTTCTTTTCTTGTACCTTTGATTCTTCTTTTCCTGCTTTTCTTTCCTTCTTTTGCTCCTCTACGCTTTCTTGCATCTTTCCTTCTTCTTTTCTGCTTTCCTTTTCTTGCTCTTTTTCCTTTTCCCTTTCTTTGTTTTTCAGATATATCTTCTTCTCATAATACGCGAGAGGATGATTGATTTTTTCACATAATCTATCTTTTCCTACGCAGTTGCCATAGGTTCTCATGGTATCACATGCAGGAGGCTTGTATACATTCCCTGTTGCACCTGCAATGTGCTCTATCTGGTAAAGAGTCTTTTCTGCGTCAAAATCAGGGGAGATATTGAAGAGATTAAGTATTTCATCCACCGACATGCCTACGTTGAGCAGGAATGAAGTCATGGCAAACCGCATAGAATGGGCAAGATTCACTCCGCCCTGTACGTTTGCAAGGGCATGTGATATGCAGGGGGGAAAAAGTTCAGGTTCCACTGTCCCAAAGTCCGTTTTTCCAAATTTTTTCTTCTGAACCTCAAACTGAGCCTTTATTTCAGCAACATAAGGGGCGCAAAAACGTGAAATTTCGGCAGGAATTTCAGGGATTGGAAACGACTGTTCAATACGTTCCCTTATAGCTTCTTCAAGAAGTCTTGCAAATTCTTCCTTTGTAATTCTTACCTCTCCAGCCCTTAACTGGCGATTTGCAAGTTTCCAGGCAGGATCTTTCAGGGAATTTGAAAAGCGGATATAGTCCGTAAAATGCATACTGAAATAGGAATCTCTGAAGTCGGCTGAAATTCCAAAATCTTCCCCGAATTTAAGCAAGAAAGCTGGAGTTTCATTTCTCAAAAGTGTATAGGCAGCTTTGGCTTCTGCCAGAGCATAGCGCTTGGTAAAGAGCTGATCGTCCACACAGGCAACCAGCATTCTTGCAAAAGGATAGGAGAGAAGTTCTGAGAGAATCTGGGCTTCTCTGGAAACAGGCGGCTTTTTAATTTCCCCTTCCAGAGCTTCTTTTACCCTTTTTATCCCTCTAGCTCTTGCAGCCCGGTAAGCCCAGGAATTAAGCAGACTGTCCAGGGAAATCCCCAGACTCTCAACATGGGTAGATGCTTCTGAGATAAAAGGGTAATATGCGAGTTTGTCAGCCTGCATGGATTATTCCGACTCAATTCTCGGAGCCAGGAGATAAGAAATTCTGCCTGCACCGTTTGCAATCTCGAAATCTATGAGTATCGGGAAATCTTTTCCAAGGGAAAGACTTACCTCATTGACTTTATTCGTAGGTTTGACTATGTCGGCCAGATAGTCCAGAGAGAAAAGAGAACAGGCTTCACCTGCCTTCAGGTCGATCAGCTGGTCCCTACCCATCTCCAGGCGAACCTGGTCAGTATCGCCTTTTGCTTCCATATAGAAGGTATCATCAGAAACCCCCATTAGTAGATGATCACTTATTTTCTCTGCAGCTTTCACAGCACGCCTGAGGTCAGCTCCATTCAGGACAACTTTTGCAGGCAAATCTAGCTGGGGAACTCTTGGTTCTGCCCGAATTGTAGAAGGATCGAGAAGAGAAAGTGTATAAGACAGCCCTCCGACATCAATCAGGAGTTTTTGATTCCCTTCTTCAAGTTCCATCCGGACTGTGTCGTTCTTCTCCGCAATTCCCAGCAGGTCCATAATCTTGTTCAGGTCTATTCCTATTTCAGACTCATCAGCGCTATATTCATCGAAAGCGGATGATCCAAGCTCAAAAATTCCCATTGCGACATTGGCAGGATCAACAGCTTTTACCGAAATACCTTCCGGCTTTATTTTAATTCTGACCTCATCTACAATTACAGCCAATGCGGCAATCGCGTCTTTCAGAAGCTCTGCATTAATTGCTGCCTTGAACATAATTCTTCTCCAATAAATAGATCTAAATTTTAAGCTCTTTATTACCCTTGAGATATATAAATTTCTTTACAGATTCGGAAGTCCTCGCTCTATTTGAGAACCAATTTTCCGGCTAAAGCCAAATGGGTTTCTGAAATCGGAAAATTACTAGATTCAAACTCCCGGCAACTATATAAATCTTGGTCAGAAAACAGGGCGACTTCAGGATCTGTTTGAAGCAGAAAGGAAGCTGTAGCCTGATAAATCTATAAATCTATTTTTTTTCCGGGAAACATATTTTTCAAAGGTGGGTAGAAGAGAATTAAACTTCAGTCGTATTCTCTCCAGGTAAATCCACATTTCGTGCATTTGAAGAATCGAGTTTCGGATTCATCAGCAGACCTGAGCTGTCTGAGCCACCAGAATGCAGTGTTATTTCCACACTCTGGACATTTTGCATTTGTTGTTGGCAGACCTGAAGTCTGTTCACCTTCCAGAACCACTACTTCACGGTCATCGATCTTGGCTTTGGAGACAAAATTTTTCGTGTTGCCTTCTATAGGTACTATGTTCCCACATTTTCTACACTCAAAATTACCATTTTTAGGAAACATCATGCTTTTGCATTTTGGACAGAATTGCATTAATATCACTTTTTGCGTCATTTATAATTTTATTGTGATCAAAAGCTAACTCAGGAATGGAATCAAGCTCAAAAAGTTCGACGGAATCTGCATCAGAGCCTGGTTTTAGCTCTCCTGATCCTTTTGCGAGGTAACATACCGAAACCGTATGCTCTCTGGGATCACGGTGTGGGTCGGAATAGACACCCACTAGTTTGATTATCTCTATTGAAAGGCCTGTTTCTTCAAAAGCTTCCCTAGCTGCTGCGTTTTCTGTACTTTCCCCAATTTCTACGAAGCCGCCGGGAAGGGCAAATTTTCCCTGATAGGGGGGGTTTTTTCTCTTCACGAGCACAAGCCTGTTTTTAAAGAGGATTACTGTATCAACGGTTAAACTAGGGGTTTGAGGCTTCATAAAACGCCTTCGCTTTATTTTCAGGGAGATTTCTTTTTCCGTCATCAATCCCTTTCTGAATTAGCTTTTCTAGCAGGAGTGCCAGAATAAAATAATATTATTATTGTGCATAACGTAGAAACTCGTCATTATATTTCAATATTGACATTGTAAGTCAAGTTTCTGTCAAGCAGAGAAATTCCTTATGCAGTAGCTTCTCGTAGTAGCTTCTCTTAAATGTTTCTCTTTTATCGAAACCATAAGTTTCTATCCTAATCTTGAAATTTTTTAGTTTTTACGCTTTTATATAAATGAGAACATGTTTGTAACGTTATTCTTCTATAATAGGAATCTATTATCTTATTTGCAGGCTCAATCACTCTTTATGAGTACCCTGACGGAGGTAATAATTCTACAGTTTATAGGTAAAGAAAGTAAAATCCATAACCTTTGAATTCCTTACTATTAATAAATGAACTATTCAACTTATTAGAAACTTATATGAAAATCTATTAATTATTTTAAATGACTTCACATGTCACTTTCCGAAAGCTTCATAATTTGCCTGAGGCTTTTCTGAGCCTTCAGAAACAGAAACAAAACCTAGAATTAAGTTTTACCTCTGGCAAAAAGGTGCGTGAAAAATGATAGAAAATATACTCTGGCTCGCAGTCGGGTTAATGGTTGCGTCATCCATCATCCCCAGAACTCTCAGGGTTCGTAAACTGGTAGGAGGGATTGGATGGGGCACATTTTCCATCCATTGGGGTTATCAACCTCTTCATTATCTCGAGATCCAGGACTATGCCAATGTGCTCCTCACAATAGTGGTGACGCTGTTTTGTCTACTTGTAGCGTATATCATGTATCGGGAGTATAAAAATGGTCCTCTCTATATAAAAAATAGGGAAGTGTTACATTCCAAGTTTTCAGCTCAAGGTGAAGCGGATTCCCTTGATATAACCTCAATGCTTACCAGTGCCACTGCACTTGGAGCTCTAGTTTATTTCCCATTTGCGAATTTCACCCCTTTAAATACCTGGATTATAGGAGGAGTCACCTCCCAGATTCTCTGGGTTCTCCAGTACTTTGATATTCCTGCATATATGAAAGACTGGAATATGATAACACTTAATGGATACACTGTTGAGATAATACTGGCCTGTACTGCAATTGAAAGCATTGCCCTTTTTATGGGGCTAATAGGTGCAGTGAGAGCTCCATTTAACCGCCTGGCTATGGCTTTTATCGCATCCGTGCCAGTTATCTATATACTTAATCTTATCAGGGATGTTTTCGTGGTAGTTGCTTATGGGGAGCAATGGTTTGGAGCTGACAGTTTCATAATAGCACATAATTATATTGCAAAGGCGGGTTCAGGTATTGCCCTTTTTGCAATTTCATATGTGGTGATTCGTATTCTTCCCGAACTATTCGGAATGATTGATGGTCTCTGGATCATATTTTCTCAAGAATTGAGATCCCTTCTGCACAGATCCGGGGGGGATTAAAGCTAATGCTTGCAAAAGGCTCAGAACCCTGGCTTCTTACTGCTGCACTTATAACCATAACGTTTGCGGTTCTCTCCAAGGCAATGAACAGCTCCCATCTAACCCACGTTACTTACATATCAATGGTGCTGACTTTCTTTATGGTTCTTTTCTTTAGAGATCCCGAAAGAAAGGTGGAAGTTTCGGATACTTATATGGTTTCCCCGGCTGACGGCACTGTCATAGACATTCGGGGCCGGAAAGTCTGTATTTTCATGTTTCTCCAGAATGTACATGTAAATAGAGCTCCGATTTCGGGAAGGATCAGAGAAATTACTTACAGAAAAGGAGGATATCTTCCTGCTTTCTGTAAAGACTCTGAAAGAAACGAAAGAAACGAGTTTATTATTCACACCAAGTATGGGGATGTCAGTGTCACGCAGATTGCAGGCACTATTGCCAGACGAATTGTTTCCTATCCTCGAGTAAATGATTTTATCGAGCAAGGACAGCGCATTGGAATGATTCGTTTTGGGTCAAGAGTTGACGTAACAATTCCCCAAAACTTTGAAATCATAGTACGGAAAGGAGAGCGGGTACTTGCAGGCAAAACCATTATAGCAACAATAAAAAATGACAGGGATTTTGAACATGAACATATTTCAAATGTTAAGGCTCCCGGACCTGGTCTCTCTCTTGAACCTTCTCTGCGGAATTAGTTCAATTGCAGTAGCTGCCCAGGCTACAGTCCAGGTTGCCACATCTCAAACTGCGGCTGCCCAGAATGGGTTTTCTCTGGCTTTGATCTTACTTCTTGTTGCAGCAATTGCAGATGGAGCGGATGGATATATTGCCAGGCGATTTAAAGGAGGAGAACTTGGGGAACAACTTGACTCCCTGGCAGATGCAGTTTCTTTCGGGGTTGCTCCTGCTCTTCTCATATATCTACAGTTCGGGCAAGTAAACCCTGTAGCCGGAGAACCGGACCCTCTTATTGCGATATTTCCAGCTTTTTATGCTGTTTGCGGTGTGCTCAGGCTTGCTCGTTTCAATTCTGTAACTCCCCGTAAAACAGGCTTTGAGGGTCTTCCCATAACTGCAGGCTGCATAATGCTTGTTACATATATGCTGCTGAACGAAAGTCTTGTCAGAATAGACTTTCTTTTAGCGCTTACCCTTGGTCTCTCTATTCTTATGGTAAGCTCGGTAAATTATCCCAAGATCAGGAATGTCAGGATTCTTGCATTTATCTCTTCTATTTTCGGGATAACTATGTTTCTCTACCTGTATAATGTCGAATATATGCGAATTTTCTCGACCCTGCCTTTTATCCTTATGTTGATATACATTTTTTCTCCTTTTTTCAAGATCCCTCTATTAAACAATCTGGGTAGCAAGGAGTATAGGAACAAAAGACTGAGCGCCAGGAAGGAAAAGAATTAAAACCGGTTCACTTTAGTAAGACACTGACTAACGAATTCTAGGAAGGGAGAGATTTATTTGGTTCAGGAAAAAATAACCGACAAAGATAATGCACTCTTTGAAGCAGGAATTAAACTCGGAGCTCTTTATCATCAATTCACGGGCTCTCCTGTAAACTTGAACACGGTTTCAAGCCTTGAAACGGCTATCCAGGAAAGCATTTCAGTTCAGCCCTATGTAGAAGAAATCTCAGTAAAAATTGATAGGGACATGCTGAGAAGTAAGCTGAATAATGAATTTGGTTATACCGAACTTCAGGGTCCCATGCTTAAGGTAAATATAACCGTAAGGTATGGTTCTTCAAAAGTAAAAGTTGGAATGGAGTATGACCCTGAACTTAATTACCCGTTGATGAAAATTCTAGAAATTAAAGAGACAAATGTTTGAGACAGCTAACACTGGAGATTGAGAAGACAAACATTTGAAGCAGCTAACGTTGGAGATTGAGAAGACAAACATTTGAAACAGCTAACACTGGAAATTGAGAAGACAAACGGTTGAAACAAACAACTCTGTAAAAAAATAAGCCGTAAAGAGAAGCTTTTAAACTTCATTCTTTACAGTCTCAAATGCCCTGATAACTTTTTCGTTCTGTTCCCGAGTCCCGACTGTTACCCTGATAAAAGTGTCACCCGCCTCCCTGAAAGAGTCACAAGGGCGTACAATAATTCCTTTTCTCAGGAGGCTCTGTGTAACAGCTTTTGCTTTTAAAGGAGCAACGTCTACAAGTACAAAGTTTGCCTGGGAAGGATAAACCGTAAAAGGAATCTTTTCTTTCAGATATTCTCTGCCCACTCTTGCGATTTCTATGCTCTTTCTCAGGTGGTCAACATCCGAAAGGGCAGCAATTCCTGCTTTTAACGCCGGAAGGCTTACTGAGAACGGAGTGGCTGCCTTTATATACTCTTTTGCCAGCCATTCGGGCATGATCCCATAACCTAGCCGTAGACCTGCAAGCCCGAATGCCTTGGAAAAGGTTCTGCCCACAACAAGATTATCGTATTCCCTTACAAGCTCAGCAAGGTTCCTGTCCGCAAACTCGACATATGCCTCGTCAAGGAACACAAGAGCTTTTGTATTTTCAAGAATTATCCTCAGATCGTTTTCAGGAAGAAGATTCCCAGAAGGATTATTGGGAGAGCAGAGGAAGATTATTTTTGTCCTTTCGGACTGAGCTTTTAGAACCTTTTCAAGATCAAGTGAAAAGTCCTGTTTTCTCCTGACAAAAACCGGTTTTCCTCCGCATGCCTTTGCTGGCAGCTCGTAATAGGCAAAAGTCGGAGTAGGAATTATGACCTCATCCCCTTTTTCAATGATCAGCCTGCAAAGTCCATCAAGAAGTCCATCCATTCCTGGTCCTGAGGCTATGAGGTTTGAAACCGGAAAACCTGTGTATTTCGAGAGAGCTTCCCTGAGTTCTATAGCATCTGCTGAGGGGTAAATATTTGTACAGGGAGCTGCGTCCATCATCGCCTGAACAGCTTTTGGAGAGGGTCCAAGTGGGTTTTCATTTGAGCCGAGTTTGATGATTGAAGCTGGATCAAGCCCGTAAGCAGAAGCTATTTCCTCAATGGATTTTCCTGGAACATACTCTGCAATATCAAAGATCTCCTTTTTTATAAGTTCAGGCCTGCTCAAGAACATCAACTACCGTATCGATCTGTTCTTTCGTAATTACAAGTGGAGGAACCAGACGAAGCACAGAATCCGAAGTACAGTTTAATAGCACTCCGCATTCCCTTGCAAACTCCACAAATTTGCTGCATGGATATTTTATCTCGACTCCTATCATGAGACCTTTGCCACGGACTTCTATAACGTCCTCCCTGTCCATGTTCCTGAGTTTCCCCATGAAGTAAGTCCCGTTCTCTTTCGAGCGCTTAAGAAGCTCTTCTTCGCGAATTGCTTCGATTGAGGCAAGTGCAGCTGCACAGGCAAGTGGCCCGCCTCCAAAGGTAGAAGCATGCTGTCCGCGCCCAAAGCTGAGTCCCTCCCTGGCTGCGATAGCACCCATTGGGAAGCCTCCTCCAATTGCTTTTGCCATACTCATAATATCAGGTTCCACGCCAAATTGCTCTTTACAGAACCATGTGCCTGTCCTTCCAAAGCCTGTCTGCACTTCGTCAAAGATAAGGAAGGTTCCGGTTTCGTCACAGATTTCCCTGACCTCTTTGAGGTAATCGGGATCCGGGATATTTACTCCGCCTTCGCCCTGAATGGGCTCAAGAATAACGGCTGCCGTATCTTCCGAAATAGCCTGCCTGATAGCTTCAGCATTGGAGTACGGGACGAAAGTTGTCTCGGAACTTACGGGAGGCATGAAAGGATCCCTGTACATGCTCTTATGGGTTACGCTGAGTGCCCCTATAGTCCTGCCGTGGAAGGAATGTTCAGCTGCGATGAAGGCGCTTTTTCCCGAAGTCACGCGGGCAAGTTTCATTGCAGATTCAACAGCTTCAGCGCCTGAGTTACAGAAAAAAACACGCTCCATACCTGTTATTGAGACCAAGGTTTCTGCAAGCTCGGCCTGAATTTCAGTATAATAAAGGTTGGAGACGTGCATCAGTTTCTCAGCTTGAGACTGGATTGCCTTCACAACCCTCGGGTGGCAGTGCCCAACATTGTTTACTGCAATCCCTGCTACGCAGTCAATATATTCTTTTCCGTAAATATCCCTGACAATTGCTCCCTTCCCTTCTGAGAGTACAAGGGGCTGTCGCCCATATGTCTGCATGACGTATTTTGAATCTTTTTCTATGATTGAATCATATTTTACCTGTAAATCCTCAGACTCTGAGACAATCTCAGATTTTATAATATTCTCTGTCAACTGAATTCCTTCCTGAAATTTGTTCTTTTTAACTGATCGAAAAATCTGACGAATAAAGTTTGGATTATTTTGAATATATCAATCAAGAAATTCTGATAACTTGAATTAGATATGCTATTGAAATCCTGGGAAATATTCTCTCTGAGTATTTAAGAGATTTGCAATTAAATCTCACATTTGAGTTTCAAAATCGGATTTCACAATCTAATTCCGTAGTTGAATCTCATAATTAAAATTCAAAGTTAGACTCCATATATAATCATTTTTTTATTTTATTCAGAGTTCGGTTCTCTCCAGAATCCAGATAATTCCCTGATTCCCTAAGAATGTTACTGCTCATTCTCAAAAAAGATGTTTTCCCACAATTCTTTGTCCCTGGGGTATGAGCTTACATTCTGCAGAGGCAGGGTTCGACGTATCTGGAATTGAAATTAAGAAAAAAGCTATGATTAAAGGAAATTCCAGATTTCTCAGGGTATCAAAAACTCGATACTGCTGGTCAAACTGGTGTCTCGAGTTAATTCCTGATTATTCTCCGGATTTTTGTTCCTTTCTGTAAGCCCTGGCTCCTGTGAAGCGTCTGCTTCTTTCCAGTGCCTGGGTTCTGGCAGTTTTTCGTTTTCTACCTGGCACAAAAATACTTCCGGGATTTGCGCTTGATTTAATAGGTGAGTTCTCTTCTACCTGATCTGCTACTTTGATGGGTTCTGCCGGAGGTAAGTTTTCAGGCAGTTCACGCTTTTCTCTCATGAATACTTTCCCTAAAGCGTTGACCTCTGCAAGAGCTGGCTTTTCTGCGGCATCCCGTAAGAAAGACACTCCTGAAGGCGCTTTTATTGTGCCGTCTACCCTTGCATTTTCGTGCAGTATTACAGAGTCGGCTTTTATTCCGCCGAAAATCCGGCTATTCCGACCGATCTGTACAGCCCCTTTTGAATAAAGATTGCCATAGATAGTGCTGTTTTCCCCTATGTTGACCTTGCCTTCTGAGTAAATGCTCCCTTTGAGGGTAAGATTTTCCCCTGTGTCAACGGAATGCGCCCTGATATTCCCTGTTAAATGGCAGTTGTTCCCGATTATAGTTTCCCCACCAACATTAATAGTTTCAGGGGAAAGCTTTGCACCGGCAGGTATAATCAATATATTTTCACCAAGCTCCCTTATTTCAAAGTCCTCATCGTCTTCGGAATCTTCAAAGAGCTCTTCTACAGCCTTTTCGATTTCTTCGCCTTTACCAAGGCGCATCATTTCCTTTATGTAAAGGAATAAAAATATGATTACAGGGACTGGATTCCTTACCACTATCCATCCTTTGGCTTCGAACCCTCCCCGAATTTTAACTTCTTTTCCTACGTCAAGATCCCCTTCTACGAACAGCTTCCCATCAATTGTTACAAATTCTCCCAGATAGGCGTTTCTGCCGACCTCCACCTTGCTTCCCAGCTTTGACCACATATCAACCCTGATGTCAGAACTAGCCGCAATATCCCCGGTAACGGTCACTCCTTCTCCCATTATAACTGTATCGCCGAATATGCTGTATTCAATATTAGAGTGATTGCCGACAATAACATCTCCCTGGACTGTAATCCTGTTTGCTTCGACTCTGGTGTTATCTGGAACCAGGAAATACTTTAGAATTTGTTCTGGCTCTGGAATATGCTCACTCTCCGGGAAACTGTTATCTCTAATCTCTAAATTTCAGGGTTGAAACTGCTCTTTTAAAGGGCTTTTTTATGAGTAGCATTCATTCAAAAGTCACTATCTAACATATATTCTTATTCATTTTATTCTTTCATAGGATATTTTATCAATATAAATAACATTTTATATACTGTATTTAACTATATGTAAATTTGTGTGAAACTTAAAGAACTCAATCCTCAGCAAGTTTTATACTTATTTCCCTTTTTCTGCGTCTATTTTTCGTCTATTTTTATATCTTGAAAGATTCTTTTGAAATTTCGGGCTCATTTTTCTTTTTTCGAAGCAACTCCTGCTCTTACATCTACGGCTGCCCCGCTGTCAAAAGCCATAATTTCTGCAGGAGATAGAAGCAATTGCCCTGTTGCGAGCAGTCTGTCAGCCTCATCTGTCACGAGTACCTCTTCGCCTGCCCTCAGTTCAGGATCAATTTCAACTACATGCTTTATAAAAGCGGTTTTACCTTTCTCCACAAAAGGAGCAGCTTCCTCCGAGACTACGACCCTGAGCCTTTTTCCCGGCAAAAGCTTATGGACAACGGAAGCACCTTCAATACTGAGGGTAAAAAAGCCATCCTTTGCTCTTGCCGTAGCTATACGCTTTCCTGAATAAAGGACCTGGCGTATTCTTTTTGTTCTTGACAACTGGAATGTTGAGCCGTCAGGAAAGAGTTCTTTTCCTATGCCTTTTCCGAACTGATAATCCGCAATCATGCGGACTCTAGTAAGTCTTTCGGTGTTATTCATGGGACTAGGTAATATGTGCAGACCTTAAAGCAATTCCGGTTATTCCGATCTTCAGGATTTGTACTGGAGGTAATATGCGCTTCAGGCTGCTCAACATTCTCCTCTCTTTTGCTCCAAATTTTTCCAACATAAAATATATTTTTAGTCTATTATCCACCGCTCGAGGATACTAAGTTTCCTCCTTTAATCTCGTTCTTTATTCTGCTGACATCGTTTGTTCTTTTAACCTTCCTTCTTTATTATCTTTTATCATGAATTTTTTTGTTTTCATGATTAGCAAAAATATTAAGAAGTAGGAGCACCAATCTATTAACTGGTTTATGAAAATTAGAATGTGCATATGTTAGGAAATTTAAATTGCTTGTGGTCTTAAGAAGGCAAAAGAGGGAATTCCCTTGATAGTTCGAAAAAATATCTCTATTGACCAGTCTTACGTGGATAAATTAAAGCCATTTCTGGAGAAAAATAACGGAAATTTAAGTGCGGCAATAAGGGATGCTATCGAAACTGCCTCTCTCTCTCTGACTGGAAGTACCGTTGAAAATGGGGAAAAAGACTCAAGTAAGGTTTCACAGAATGCAGAATTCCGTAACAAGTTGATTGAGGACGATGAATTCCTTCTTGTTCATCATACGCTGCTTGAATGGCTTATAAAAAAGACTTCAGGGTTATTAATTGATGAATCAATTGTATATGAGCTAATCAATCCTTATAAAGTAAAACGAATCTCTGACGTTGTCAATTACATAAACTCGTTCAACGAAAAAATGGGCTGGAAAATTAAGGTTGATGCAGAATATAGTCAGGATTCAGAACCGGAAACTGTAAGTCTTACTCTCTCTGATGGGAACCCCTACTTCAGGGAAATTATGGCTCATTACCTGGCTCTTTATCTGGCAAAACAAATGAAACTGGATGTCCAGGGTCTTTTCTGCAAATCAAATATGACAAAGATTTATTTTAAAAGATTCGAGTTCCTTGATTATCAAAAAGTCCCTAAAGGACTTGAGAGATATTTTGGGCAAATGGATCTTGTCTTCCGGGAGATTCAGAAAAAACCGGAGTTCTGGAAAAACCTTATCAAAACCTATAGACAGCAGAATTATCAGAGGCTCAGCATAAACAGAAAGACTTTCGAGGCTCTTGTCTCAGGGAACCTCCCATCCCTGGCTGAAATAACAAGGGATTTTGAACTGGATACAGGCAAGCCTCCTGAAGCTTTCACTCTTGCGGAGCATATTATGATTTTCAAAGAAGTTTATCTGACAGACAGCATAGGTAGTGATATTGAAGTTTGTACGGTAAAAGGCAGAGAATATGTGAAACTCATTCATGACTATTCTGACAAAAAAGTCTGTGAAATTATTGCAAAGTATTATTCAAACATCCTCAAGTCTACTGGCTATCCTTTTACAATTACTACCAACCCCCATATGATCCTGTTCGTGTTCGGGAAAATGCCTGATTCCACAAGTTTTCCTGAAATGAGTACTCTGTAATCCTGACTTTATCGATTTTCTAATATTCATTAAGATAGATAAATTCATATGTGGGAGTTCCCTATCCTTTTTTCATGAGTGACGTAATTTTGCTCTGGGACTGCCCTCTTCTCTTTGAGAAACTGTTTGTGGAGTATGGGCTTGAATGCACTCGTGTGCTCTCAACATCCCTTGGTACTCCTTACTTTCCTGCCTGCAAGGTTCTGATCCTGCCGACAGGTTTTGCAAATAAACAATATACAAAAACAGGTGCAGGACTTGTACGCGGAAAACAATCCCTCGAAAAATTCGTGAAAAAGGGGGGAACTCTTCTTATTTTCAGTCCCTTGGTACCGGAATACGAATATGAATGGCTTTCTTTTTCTCTGAAGTATGTAATGGAAGAGAACCCCTGCACACCTCAGCCTGTGGGTAGTCACGATGCCCAGAAACTAGTGGAAAACATTGTCCTTCCTGCTGGATGCGACGGTTACTTTTCAGAGACCGATGCCGATGTCGTGCTCCAGGATGACAAGGGAAGACCAATAATGGTCGTAAAAGAGATTGGAGAGGGCTTGATTGTTGCAACTACTATTCATGAATTTCCTGCAGCCGAATTCTTTAAGTGCAGGGTCTCTTGTACGAAAAAAGTGAAAGCCTGAAATAAAAAACAGGATAGAAGCAGAAATGCTATAAGTTGAGATAAAAACCAGAGAAGGTCATAAACTGGGATAAAAACCAGAAATAAACATAAGTTAGCTCTCAAGAAAATAGACATTTACACGCAATAAACAACTACAGCCAGAAATCGGTTTATTAACTCTCATTTTATTTTTTTCACATTTTTGTTCTTTTTATACTGGTTCCTGAGTTTTTGTATTTCTTCAACTTCGTTCTCCAGTTTAATTACAAAGAGTCCGAAGCAGGGCTTTATAAACTGGAATATAATATCATTTCCTGAGAAACCAACAGGAGATGTCATACCAAGCAAGGTAAAACCTTTTACCTTATACCCGCCAGGCACAAGGTATACGCTCTCAGAATGCTCTTTAATGTAATTTTCGCATTCTTTTGGAGTTGCATTTTTCAGGAGAATTTCATATCTGTATTCTCTTAAGCACGACATTTTTGTACCCTTTATGTCCTTATATCAGCTCCAGTATGCTCTAATAATCAATGATCCCTTAATCAATGATCCCTTAATCAATGATCCCTTAATCAATGATCCCTTAATCAATGATCCCTTAATCAATGGCTATTATTTTTCATAAATTAAAATATAAAAAAAATAATATATTAGGCATTTCATTCTGAAAAAGGGTTATAAGATTCTGTAAAAATTCTGCAAAATGTCACCTGATCCAAGGTTATTCGATCCACTTTCCTATATTATCTGAGACACTGGATGATGGAAAATGGGAATAAATATCACTTGGAAGAGTAAGAGGTTTAAGCCTGATGTCAACATTTAATATATAAATTGTTGATAGAATGGAAGTGGCTAAAGTTATATTCTGGAACGATTGAGATAAGATCTACTATAGAATTTCAAAACTGAAATAATATTAAAATTAGATCTTAAGAGAATGAAACCTAGATACATAAACTGGCTGAGCTAAAGTATTGTCCTACTTTTAAGAATTTATATCATAGCTTTAATTGCAAAGGTTGAAATTAGGTTAACCCTACATTCTTAAAGATAAAACCCGTTTAGAGATGAAATTTCATGAATGGCGCAAAAGTGCTTCTTATGATGGGATGTCCTGAGGTCCCAATTCAAACAAGTATTGCCCTGTATCTTTCCCATAAACTAAATAAGTTAGGATTTGATGTGACTGTTGCTGGGAATGACGCCGTAATCAAGCTTATAAAAGTTTCGGATTTCGATGGTTATTATGTAAAAAAGATGGTAAATCTCGATAAAACCCTGGAGGATATTATTGAGAAAAGATTGGATTTTGATATCTGTTTTGCCTTTATGCACAACGACTCCGGATTAACTTTTGCAGCAACAATGAGCGCCATTTCCCAAGCCAAGATGTACTCTGTAGTTTTTGGCAGGAATGCGGAAGCTCTCGCAGAAGCCATCGAGTTCGACTGTGTGAAAATAGTTTCAAGTGATGTTCATAATCCTATCCGGCTCAAGAATAAGCTGGATAAGGTAATTGAGGAGATAGTTAAATGAGCTGTATTGAGCAGATGAAGTATGAAATCCTTCTGCAAAGGATAAGCTTCAAAGAAGCCAGAGAGTACATTGAGAAATACTCTGATGAGGTTTATTATGTACCCCCTGGCTACAAAATCTTTAAAGATTACTACATAATAGGAGTGCCGCCCGTAGCAGTGGGCGCAAAGGGCAATGCTCTGATTTTCCCCTATACGAAGCCCTGTCACGGAAGCTTCGTCCTGAGCATAGAAAACGAGGACAGTGTAAAGGAGATCGACAGGCTCAGGGAGAAAGAGAAGGAGATGGGAGCAGCTTCATCGAAGGAAGGCAAGCCTACTGAGCGCTCCAGAACACTTGCAACCAGCTATCAGGATATGTGGAAAGAATGAAATCCAGAAAACTGGCTGTAATCAAGACAACAGAGTAATAGGAAGAGTTTCCAAAAATAGAGAAGAGTTGAGATCTCAACATAAGAAAAGATAGGAAATTTGAGTACGAAAGGGTAGATAGAAAATTTTAGAAGGGAAGAAATAGAGAATTTAAGTACGGAAGGGAAGAAATAGAGAATTTAAGTACGGAAGGGAAGAAATAGAGAATTTAAGTACGAAAGAGAACAAAATAGAAAATTTAAGTTTGGTGGGAAAAAGATAGAAAATTTAAGCTTGGTGGGAAAAAGGATAGAAAATGTAAGTCTGGAAGGAAAATGTCAGGGGAAAATATTTCCTCTTATTTTCCTCGGGGTTTTGATGATTTTATTCTGCGTTTTCATTCTATTACCAGGTCTTTGACCCTGATTCCGCTTTCTACAATTTTCCCTACGATTTTTCCGCCGGTAATTTCTATAGCTTTTGTAGCGTCTTTTTCCGGCAGGATGATAAGGAAGCCCATGCCCATGTTGAAGGTTCTGTACATCTCAAGATCTTTCACTACGCCTTCCTTCTGAAGGAATTTGAAGATCTCCTGAGGCTCCAGGGGATCGTAGAAATCAAAGCCGAGTTTTGTCACTCTTCTCAGTTTCAAAAGTCCGCTGCCTGTTATGTGGGCAAGCCCGTGGACTTCACATGCCTTGAGGACGTCAAGAATCTCAATGTAAATTCTTGTTGGAGTCAGGAGTTCGTCTCCTATTGTTTTTGAACTGTCATAGGGACATGGATCATGGTAAGAGTAGCTGGATTCCTCAATGATCTTCCTTACCAGAGTGTATCCATTGCTGTGAACACCTGAACTTGGGATACCTACAATCACGTCACCTACGCTGACTTTTCCTCCCTCGATAATCTGGTCTTTTCTGACAATTCCCAGGCATGTACCTGCAAGGTCGAAACCTTTAATTATTCCGGGGAGGGTTGCGGTTTCTCCTCCCACAATGGATATTCTGGAGATTTCTGCGCCTTTTACCAGCCCTTCCCCTATCTGAGCGGCAAAACTTTCATCATGCTTTTCCACGGCAAGATAATCTACAAAAGCCACAGGTTCGGCTCCTATTGCTAGAAGGTCATTAACATTCATTGCTATACAGTCTATGCCTACTGTGTTCCAGCGCTTCATTTCGTTCGCAATAAGAACTTTTGAGCCTACTCCATCCGTTGTCAGGGCAAGGGCATATTCTCCGAAGTCAAGAAGCCCTGCATAATGCCCTATTCCTGTAAGAGGGGCTCCTATGCCTTTTCGAACGTAACTGAGCTTCTCAATAAGTGTTTTAACCGTTTTTTCTTCTTTTGAAATATCTACGCCTGAATCTGCGTATGTTAAGTGTTTTTCGCTCATTTCTACCCCTCTCTGCTTATTTTAAAGCTGTTTTTCAATTCCATTTCCGTTATATAATTCAAATTCATCGTGCAGGGTCTTGACTGCGGCAAATGCATCATCTTCCCGCACAACAAAAGAGATATTGTACTGAGAAGATCCCTGGCTGATCATGATAATGTTAATCATAGCATTTCCAAGTGCTCCGAAGACCCGCTTTGCTATGCCTGGAGTCCCTGCCATACCTGCACCTACGACCGCAACCACGCAAACGTTTCTGTCCGAAGTGATCTCTTTTACGATTTCCCGGTTGAATTCTTCATGGAGAGCTTTTAAAGCGGGCTCTAAATGTGTCTCACTGATCACGAAAGAAATATTGGATTCGGAAGAGCCCTGGCTAATCATAACTACATTAACGCCTGCCTTCGCAAGTGCTGTAAAGAGCCTAGCTACAGTTCCGACTGCTCCTGCCATCTCTGCGCCTGCAACATTGATGAGAGCTACGTTTTTGATCAGGCTTACAGCCTTTACAACGTGCCGACACTGGAACTTTTCCGCAACCACGAGTGTGCCAGGTAACTCAGGTTCAAAAGTATTCTTAACCCGCACAGGAATATGCTCACGCATAGCAGGTTCAATAGTGCGCGGGTGCAGTACGTTTGCTCCGAAATAAGAAAGTTCCATGGCTTCGGCGTAAGATATTTGAGGGATAGTCCTTGCTTCTGGTACTATCCTCGGGTCAGTAGTCATGATTCCGTTCACTTCTTTCCAGAGCCAGATTTCATCAACTTTCAAGGCTGCACCAAGGATAGAAGCTGAGAAATCAGACCCGCTTCTTCCCAGTGTGGTAATGATCCCATCCTCATTTTCTCCTATAAATCCTGTAACCACTACAATCTGGGATCCGAGTCTGCATCCAAGTCTCTTTTTCACAAGTTCGTAGGTTTTTTCAAGGGGCCTGGCATTTCCGTAATCAGATGTGGTTATAATCCCTGCTTCTCCACCTGTGAATTCGGTTGATGGAATTCCAAGGGAACGGATAGCTCCTGAAACGATTGGAGCAGCCAGCCGTTCTCCATAAGAGCAGATGTAATCAATTGACCTTGGTGTAAGCTCACCAAGATAGCAGATCCCGATCAGGGCTTTTTCGAGCTCGTCAATGCGGAGGTCAAGGGTATGGATAACTTCTTTTGCGACTGTTGGGTCATCAATGGCGTCCTTCACGGCTTCGTGGTGCTTATTTGTGATTTCTGTTTTAAACTCTTTAACAAGGGCTACTTTGCCTTTTGTTGAGGCAAAACGTGCATTTTCCAGAAGCCCATCGGTCACTCCACCGAGCGCCGAAGTTACTACCACGATCTGGTTGCCTTCCTCATGATACTTTTTCAAAAGCTGGGCAACATGACGGATTTTTTTCCCGTCCCCAACAGAAGTTCCTCCAAATTTCATTACAATTTTCATGATCGGACCACGTTTTAGCATTAACTGGGAATACTTACGTAACTGGAATACTCACATAACCAGGAATACTCACACAATTTACTTAAACTGATAATTTAATTTTAACTTTCCTTATTCTCCGGACAAGAATTAATAATAGTCCGAAAATTCTACAGGTCTATAAAGTATATCTCAACAAAATAATTCTTTGTAGAGAGCTATATGCCAGTTCTTTTGCCATTTATATATTATGCTGAGAAGCTGTGTGTATAGGATATTGGTACTATATTATAATGTTTGTGTAAAATGAGTTTAGAAATTAAAATTCTTGATAAACAGAAAAACCTGCTGGCAAATGCTCTGTAAATTTCGATTACAGACATCTGGTAGAAAACAATATATTCAATTTCCGAGATGAATGACTAAAACAGTTGGAGACAGGTGAAGTAATGAAATACGCTGTACTTATAGGAGACGGAATGGCTGATTACCCTATAGAGAAACTGGGCGGAAAGACCATTCTCCAGGCAGCTCGAACCCCTGCTATGGATTATATTGCTGCTCACGGGAAAGCCGGATATGCAAAAACTATACCTGAAGGTTTTCACCCAGGGAGCGATGTCGCAAATATGTCTATTCTCGGGTATGATCCGGCGGTGTATTACTCTGGTCGGGCTCCTCTGGAAGCTGCCAGCATGGGTGTGACTCTTGCACCTGATGATGTGGCTTTCAGATGTAATCTTGTTACTATTGAGCATGGAAGAATAAAAGATTACAGCGCAGGGCATATCAGCAGTGAAGAAGCTAAGATTCTCATTGAGACACTTGACGCGGAACTCGGCACAGATGAATTGAGCTTTTATCCGGGAGTCAGCTACAGGCACCTGATGGTTGCCAGAAAGAATCTGGGGGCTGAAACGGAGTGTACTCCTCCTCATGACATTACAGGAAAGAAAATCGATAAATATCTGCCCAGAGGAAAGGATGGAGCCTTCTTCTCCGATCGGATCAAAGCGTCTATGATTGTACTTGAACTGCACCCCGTTAATCTGAAAAGGATTGAGGAGGGCAAGAATCCTGCAAACTCCATTTGGGTATGGGGTCAGGGACATGCTCCAAAGTTTACTCCGTTTCAAGAATTGTATGGGAAAACAGGAGCAGTAATTTCGGCAGTCGATCTTTTGAAAGGCATCGGGGTTTATGCAGGTCTGGATGTAATTGAAGTTGAGGGAGCAACGGGTTATCTGGACACTAATTACGAAGGGAAGGTAAATGCTGCAATTGAGGCTCTTAAAACCAAGGATCTTGTTTTTATCCACGTGGAAGCTCCGGATGAAGCCGGACATGAGGGAAGTATTGACAAAAAACTAAAAGCTGTCGAAGACTTCGATAGCCGAATAGTAGCTCCTATCCTTAAGCATGCTCAGACTTCAGACGAGCCCTTTACAATTCTCATACTGCCTGATCATCCAACTCCAATTTCCGTAAAGACTCACACTCAAGACCCCATTCCCTTTGCAATCTACAGAACTGACAACAAGGAATCCGACGAAGTACAGACTTTTGATGAGGACTCGGTTAAAAAAGGTTCCCTTGGGCTTGTAAAGGCTTCGGACCTGATAGGAATGCTTGTAAAGGCTAAATAACTGCCTTTCCTTCTTCCTTCATTTTATGTTCTATTTGCCCAGTTCTTTTGAATTTTCCGGAAATTACCTTCTCTGGATTTTTTGGGACATTTTTCTCTTTTTTCTTTTTATCATTCAAATTCTTTTTCATGCCACATTTTTGTGAAATTTCTCAGGAAAATATATATATCCTTTCTCAATATATTCAGAGTAGCACATAAAAATCTGTGTTGTCATTTTAACTTAGGGGGTATTTTAAATGAGATGGCCTATAAGAAGAACATTTTTTGGTCCTGAACGCTGGGATCCCTTTGAAGAGATAAGAAGAACACAGGAGCGCCTCAACCAGTTATTTGAAGATTTTATGCCGATGGAAGAATGGGGATGGGGCGGAAGGGTCTATACGCCTGCTGTTGACATTAAGGAAGAAGATGATAAACTTGTAGTCACTACTGACCTCCCCGGTATCAATAAAGAAGATGTTGAAATCAACCTTAAAGAAGACATGCTTGAGATAAAAGCAAAGACCGGGAAGGAAAAAGAGACTGAAGAAGAAGGATACATTCGCCGTGAGAGGGCATACACCCAGTTCTACAGGGCAGTCCGTCTGCCTACGAGCGTTAAGGAAGAAGGAAGCACTGCAAAATTGGAAAATGGCGTCCTGACAATAACGCTGCCGAAAATGCAGCTTGAAGCGCCGACAAAGAAAATAGCTATCGAATGATCTTCTCAGAGCGGAAAGATTGACCTTAATGTTATGTAAGGCTGTGGGTGAGACTCGCAGCTTTTTCTTTTTAAGTTTTATCTCATGGTCTTATTCTATTTTTGGCTTCTGACATGTTCTGAGTATAATACTCGGGATCAAAACATGGCTCTATATGAATTGAGAAGTGGCTATTTTTGCCGCAGGTTTCCTTTAACCTGTTTTCTATCTGCGTTGAGATTTCATGTGCCTCCACTATACTTAAATCCCGGTCAACTTCAATATGGACATCTGCAGCCATGGCATTCCCTATTTTTCGGGTTTTTAGATCATGGAAACCTAAAACTCCTTCAGTGGAGATGAGTATCTCTTCAATACTTCTATAAGTCTCGGAATCAATCGAAGCTTCCAGCAGTTCATTGAGATTTTTATAAGAGATATCGAATGCAACCTTAAAGATAAAGAAGCTCAGTACAATTGCAGCTACTGGATCAAGCACAACCCACTTTCCTCCAAGAAGGATCGCGCCCCCTACTCCAATCATCGTTCCTATGGAAGAGAAGGCATCAGAACGATGGTGCCAGGCGTTTGCAATAAGGGCATCGCTCTTAAGTTCTCTGGCAGATGTCATGGTATAGCGGTAGAGCCATTCCTTTAACACAATTGAGAGAACTGCCGCAATAAATACGATTGAACTTGGAGCTGGAAGTGTCTCTCCTCTGAGAAACACAAAAACTTTCTCAAGCCCGCCCCAAAAAATTCCAAGAGCCACTACGGCAAGGACAAGCCCAATAAATGCAGCGGCTAAAGTCTCAATTTTTCCGTGCCCGTAATTGTGCGTACTGTCTCCAGGTTTCGCAGCAACCCTTAAACCCACTATTACAGCGATGTCAGTCATGAAGTCGGAAAGAGAATGAGTTGCATCAGCAATCATCGCTGAACTGTTTCCTGCAATCCCTGTAACAAATTTAAAACCTGTCAGCAGGACATTTATTGCCATTCCAACTTTTGCCACATGGGCTGCTTGGGAGTATCTGGTATCTTCGTCTTCCTCATAATTAAAAAGAGTCTCTTTATTTTTATCTCCAGTACCTTCCATAATTTCCCATATCATCTCAATTATTTGAACAGATTTGAGATATTATATTTAATATATTAAGCAAGAGCATAGGAATTAGCAATGAACAGATATAAAGTTATCTTTCATTGCTTAAAAAATTTGCAGGATTCTGTTCTGGTTTTTGTATATTACCTCTATTCTTAAATTGACAAAAAATTATAAAATTATTGTTTTTTCCATAAACTGTCAAGATTCAGTAAATTTCCAAACTGCTACTTTCTTTCGAGAAATTAGATATGTAATATAATATAAATACTCCTGCCAATTTTTCTGTCAATTCACATATTGATCTGACTATCAGCTTTTCTTCATCTTTCTTTCCAGTTGCCAATTTATTAAAATATATTCAGCTGACATTCAGCGATAGTGTGGAAAAATGTATTTTATTTCCTTGATTCTCTCTTCTTCTTTTCCTTCTACTTCGTCGGGAAATTCTTTACTTTTCAGGGCTTCAGCCTGTGCAATCTCAGGATGCTGTTTTAGAAACTCCATTGAATACTCAGTCGTTTCCTTTGCTGATAACTCAAAAATCTCATCAATTTCTTCCTTGCTAAATTGCCCGTGATAAAGAAGAAGCTGGGTTACTTTTTGTCTGGTAGCCTGAGGCTCGTTCTCATAATCCAGCGAGTAATACAGTTTGCTTATGATAACTCTTAAACTCCAGACTCGGCTTCGTTCGTTGTCCTTTAGCTGAAAAGGCTCTCTATCCTTTACTTTTCTTATAATTTCATTCAGGTCATACTGAGTAATGTTAACACCCCTGTTAAATTTGGCTTGCAAGCAGATAAAGGCTCTTAAATCTTTCCTGAAAAGGTATTATCGGTAAGTAAGGAAAGTAAAAAATTTATGTAAGAATAGAAAGTTATTAAACTAGAATTCACTGTAACTGTAAAAATAAGGCATCGAAAATATGTGAAAAGTGCGGCATCAGGAAATTGCTCTCATCATCTTTTGCTCAGCTGGGGTAACTCTCATCATCGCCGCAAGATCCATTATATCGGTGGTCTTATTTATGGCTACTGCCTTTACTGCTGCAAATTATTGGTTTAATGGAGTACTTCCTGTATCTAAAGGAATAGAATTAAGTTACCCTTATTTGTTTCAAAGACTTTTGAGGAAAAACACTTGAAATTTGAAGCCATAGCTGTTGAGAATATTCCCCTTATACATGCCGGGGACAACCTGCCCTCAATAATCTGTGAGAATATTGAGCTTCAGGACAGGGACATTGTTATCATTGCCTCGACCGTTGTTGCTAAAGCTGAAGGGGAGATCTTCAGGCTCGAGGATATTACCCCAGGGAAGATATCACTTGAAATCGCAGCACGGACTGGAAGAGATGCCAGATTCATCGAGGCTGTACTTTCCCGTAGTGGGGAAGTCCTTGTGGAGAAGCCTTTTATGCTTGTGACAACTCTCTCAGGGCATACCTGTGTAAACGCAGGAATTGACGAGTCAAACATTGAAAATGGATTTTTGCTTTACCCTCCAGAAAATCCGGATGCCAGTGCTTCAAGGCTTGGTCAGGAACTCGAAAGGCTGAGTGGGAAAAAATTAAGTGTTATTATCACGGACACAAACGGGAGAGCTTTCAAGATAGGGCAGACTGGAGTTGCTATAGGGATTTATAAAATAAAACCCGTAAAACGCTGGATTGGAGAAAAAGATCTTTTTGGAAGAGACCTTGAAATTACGGAAGAGGCAATTGCTGACGAACTTGCCGGCGCCGCAAACCTTCTGATGGGAGAAGGCGCAGGCGGGATTCCGGTGGTTGTCATTCGCGGGTTAGATTATTATTGTGATGAGGAGACCTATATAAAGGAAATGTACCGCCCTGAAGAGCTGGATATAATTAAAAAAGGGCTTCGCTGCCTGCAAAAAAAGAGTTGAATTTAAGAGGATAGAGCTTCAGAATTCGGATACCTGCTTCAAGAATCTCAAAAATACCGTTTAAGAGTCTTGCAGTATCAGACTATTCAACTAGACCATTCAACTTTTACTTAGACAGTCTATGGCAAGTTAAATGGCACTCAATAGTAAGAGCTCGTATTAAGATCTGATCATGGTTAGAATCATCTTGAATCTTTCCATGGCACGAAGTGAGTGAGGCTCTCCAGCAGGCATTATGATCATATCCCCTTTCTCCAGAATATTTTTATTCCCGGAGATGGTGATTTCTGCTTTCCCATCCATTACCTGAACCATGGCGTCGAAGGGGGCAGTATGTTCACTCAGTCCTTCTCCTTTGTCAAAAGCAAATATAGTTACTGTTCCGGTATCCTTGCGGATGAGCTCTTTACTTACAACGGCTCCTTCCTGATACTCAATTAAATCTTCTACTTTTGCTGGTCTAGCTTTTAGTTCTTGAGACATCAGTATACCTCTTTCTCCTTACTATCCTTATTATGAGACTCATATACCTACCCTGTCACCTTACCAAATCTTGTAGGTGAGGTGCGTAATGCCCAGATCCATACTGTTAATTTATCTTTTCTGGATAATGAGTTCAGGAGGTTGTTAAGTCCTGTAAGTTATCTCCTCTTGAGATCTCATGTTTTAGTTTAAAAGGCATATATTCCACTTCCACACCCGCATCCCTGAAAAACTTAAGTGAATCTACGTCAGGATAGACAGTTGCATATACCACTCTTTTGATGTTTGAGTTGATAATCATTTTCGTGCAAAGAATACAGGGCTGGTGTGTGCAGTAGATAGTTGCTCCTGCTATACTTACTCCATGGATTGCAGCCTGGATAATCGCATTCTGCTCTGCATGCACTGCCCTGCATTTTTCCTGTCTCGTGCCTGAAGGGATATTTTCCATATCCCGAATACATCCGATTTCAAGGCAGTGTTCCATGCCGCTGGGTGCTCCATTGTATCCGGTTGAGAGGATTCTTTTATCCCGGACAATAACAGCCCCCACATTATTTCGGAGGCAGGTCGCCCGTTTGCCTACCACGAAGGCAATCTCAAGAAAATATTCGTCAAGGGAAGGTCTTTCTATCATTATTTGTAATGAACAGTAACTGGTATATATAGTTGTAACGTTAGAACATATGTTATTTTTAAGAGTTAATTTTAAGTGGAATGAACTAACGATATAGAGAAAAATTGGTTTCCAATAAAGAATTAATATAATGTGAGAATACAGAATTAAAACAAATTAACTTGATTATAATATTAACTTAACTATAATATTAACTTATTATAGTATTGACTTATTATAATATTAGAACATCTGTGACATCCAGAAAGTTATCCCCTTACCTGAACTCGAATAGCCAGGATAGGTTGAAGATCTTCAAACAAATCTGATTCTAAATCTGGTTACAAATTTCGCGTTCTCTACATCTGAAATGTATATCAGATGTAAAGAGCTGTTTGGATAAGTTCAATAAAATAACAGATGTATGTATCCGGAGTATTAAATTATGGCAACAGTTTTGACCGAACTTTTAGATAATTTCGTGAAAAATCACGATAATCGCCAGTTGCTGGCAATCCCCCTTGCGATACTCGCAGTTTCTCTAGTAATACTGCTGGTTTCCTTTATGAGTAGTGGGTCGCCAGTAGACCTGGGAATGGAATTCCAGGGTGGTACCCAGATTTCGGTAGAGACAACTGACTCTCCTGCTAAGCTTGAAGAAATGTATTCTTCTTACGACATCACGGATGTCCGGCAGGCCGGAAGCAGGGTTGTTATGCAATTCGGGGTCATGGACAAGGAACAGCAACGTCAACTTGAAAATGATATTACGAGCCGTTACTCGAATGTGCAGATCCAGCAGGTTGGACCTATCTATGGGCGTGATCTGCAGGTACAGGCTGTCAGGGCTCTTATCATTTCCTTTATAGGGATGTCTCTTGTAGCATTCTTACTCTTTCGGACCCTTATACCTTCCCTTGCAATAATACTTTCGGCATTTTCAGACATAATGATTGCTGCGGCTTTCATGAAGGTTGCAGGGATAGAACTCTCCCTGGGAACACTTGCCGCCCTGCTCATGCTTATTGGTTATTCTGTAGATAGTGATATTTTGCTCACAAATAGAGTTCTTAAACGCCGGGGCACGATAGAAGAGAAAATTTCCCGAGCTATGCAAACCGGCATTACGATGACTACTACAACTCTTGCAGCGCTTGCAGTTATGTACATAGTTTCTACTTATTCCTACCTTGTAATTCCTTCATTTACACAAATTACATTGCTCTCTCAGATCTCAATCGTGTTGATTGCAGGGCTTATTGCAGATATGATGAATACCTGGCTCCTGAATACGGGAATTTTACGCTGGTATGTATCAAAGCCCGAATTAAGAGGGAGGTATAATAGATGAGCGATATAAAAGGTCTTTTTAAAAATGTAAGAGTCATTATCTTCACCCTCCTCCTGCTTGGCTCTATAGTGGCAATACATCCAGGCTATACTCCCGGAGAAGGAGTGACTACTAACCTGAATTTCGGACTTGACCTTGAAGGCGGTTCCTGGCTACAGATTAAACTTGAGGGAGCACTTGCCCAGATAAGTGTAGATTCCGAAGAACTGGTCAGCGGAATTGTCGAGCCAGCAATTGGTGCCCCTATTGAAATCACAAGTAATAACCTTGATATGGGAGGCTCAGATTCTGCCGGTAAATCTGTAACCTTTACAACTTCTGCTCCGGTTAATGCATCCCAAATTGAATCTCTTGAACTGGGCACTGTAAATGTGGAGAAGCTGAGTGATACTCAAACTCAGGTAACTATCTCTGATACCAGTAAGGAAGTTATGATTACAAACTATCTTTCAAAGTCCCTTGATACAGAGGTAGTTCCATTCTATACTGCCGACGGAACTGTTTATGAGATAAGAACAGAAGTTTCTGAGCAGCAGCTTGAAAATCTTCTGGAAAATATTGGAGGATCAATCGTTAAGAATGAAGATGGGACTTCAACTTATAAAGAAGGAGTCACCCGCGAGACAAGAGATCTGACAAAAGAGATTCTCAGTGATAAGCTCAACTCTCTTGGTCTGAAGGACATTCCTGTCAGGACAGTAGGAGATGAGTATATTCTTATTGATTTTGCAGGCGTTGATCTTGCGACTGCCAAGGAAATTGCCGAAAGACCGGGCAAGTTTGAGATCCGTATTCAGACAACAGGAAATGAAACTCAGCACGTGCTTTATGGAGACTCTATTGTAAGTGTGGGAATTCCAAGTTTCCATGATGGAATGTGGCATACCCCCTTTACCCTCAATGAAAACGGAGCACGAGCACTCCAGAAGGTTGCACTCGAAACAGGGGCAATTGATAATCCGGATGAACATTACCTGAACATGTACCTGGATGACGTCAAAATTTACGGAGCTCCTTTGAGCCCGGATGCAGCCGCTAGGTTAAGAGAAGCCCCAATCTATTCCTGGGAAGCTTCCACAGGTCCGGATGAAGCTGCCGAAGCCGAAGCTAAAGCCCTTCAGATCCATCTCAGGGCAGGGGCTCTTCCTGTCAATGTCGTACTTGTGGGTTCAGGGCATGTAGACGCAGGGCTTGGTTCTCAGTTTAAAACCGCATCCGTGATTGTAGGCATTATCTCTCTTATTGCAGTAGCAGCTGTGGTTTATTTCAGATATAAGAGGCCTGAAATTCTGATACCTATGGTCGGGACTTCTTTCAGTGAAGTTATTATGATTCTAGGGTTTGCAGCCGTTGTAGGCTGGCAGCTTGACCTGGCATCAATTGCAGGTATTATCGCTGCCGTAGGTACGGGGATTGACCAATTGGTAATTATTACTGATGAGGTTCTTTATGAAGGCAAACTGCCTGCTACGAGAGTTTTTGTCTCTAGAATAGGAAAAGCTTTCTCAATTATCTTTGGAGCAGCTGCCACAACGGTTATTGCAATGGCTCCTCTGGTGGTCATGGGCTTCGGAACTCTGAAAGGGTTTGCTATTACTACAATCATCGGTGTCTTGATTGGTGTGGTTATTGCAAGACCTGTTTACGCTGTAGTGATTAAAGAGTTCCTCAATGTAGCTGAGAGCGGAAACGGAAGTATAACCGAGTAAGTTTGAGGGAAAGATAAAAATCCTCAAACTTGTATTCAAAAACTAAAAACAGGGTGGAAGGTATGCAGGATCTCTGGACTTTGAAATACAGGGCACGTACCCTGAAGGAAATGCTTGGAAACGAACATGCCGTAGCCACGCTTTCCGAACTGGCACAGTCAGGGACTTTACCCCACCTTATTTTATATGGTCCTGAAAACTCCGGAAAAACGACAGCTTCTCTCGCTCTTGCCAGGCAGCTTTACGGAAATACTTGGAAAAACAATTTTACATACTTTAATGCTTCGGATTTTTTTGACCAGGGAAAACGTTATCTGGTGCGGGATAAACGTTTTGTACGTATTCTGGGCACGGATGATCCAAAGAAAATCTACAAAAGCGTAATTGATATTTTTAAGGAAATTGTCAACGAATATGCAGGGATGGCTTCAATTGATGCCGATTATAAGTTAATCTACATCGATAATGCAGAATCCCTCAGTTCAGATGCACAGAATGCCCTCAGGCGAATTATGGAGAAGTATAGTGCAACGTGCAGGTTTATTCTTTCCACGACCAAACCTTCCAAGCTTATTGCTCCGCTCCGCTCAAGAGGCCTTCAAATTTTTTTCACATATGTACCCGATTCTGTTCTGAGAGCTCATCTCGAAAAAATCGGCTGTGCTGAGAAGCTGGAGCTTTCGGAAGGCGCATTAGATGCGATCCTTTATTCTGCAAAGGGAAATGTTGCAAAAGCGGTGCAGACCCTACAGCTTGTTTCCCTGTTTTCAAACGGTTCGGCAATTACTGAAGAGATGGTATATGAAGCCAGTCTGAAAGTCAGAGACGAAAGTATAGATAATCTGCTTTCTGCGGCTCTTTCTGGAGATTTCTCCAGAGGGCGGCAGCTTATTGACGAAATGATAATCGAAAAAGGGCTGTCAGGAACAGAGATTCTTGAAAGACTTTGTGAGGCTCTTGTAGACTCGGGAGAATCAGATGAAGATGTCGCTCGCCTTGTTGTGAAAATCTCTGAAACCGATGCCTGTCTTAAAGATGCTGCCAATGACAGAATCCAGCTCGAAAAATTGATTTCTAATTTCTCTTAACTTTTTGTTACTCTTAAGCATCTCTGGCATCTCTTAATTTTTTACAATCACTGCAGTTCTTTGAGATCTTCCCCTCTTTCCAATGCGGGTTTCAAAATGTATTATATATATGCTTCCATCCAATGTTCTCTAAAAATCCAAAAATATATATATTATTACCTGTTAATTAGAACTATAACGATAAAGTATATATATAATTAGATTTTATCTCTTATTGCAGATAGGTCAAAAACTCAGGCTTCTCAGAAGTTAAGGGGCTCCAGTATAATTGCTAAGGGATGTATGGACCTGGTTTTCAGAATATTCACAGGCGTGCTTTACTCCCAAAAAAAACGGTTCAGAGCCCGACTTCCTTGGGTAGAAGCCAGGTCTGGCCTTTTTAAAAAAATCCACAAATCCCTCCATTTTTTTCCCTGAATAGCTCCCTCTTTTCAGGGAAACCATATTTATACGGCAGAATAGAACCCTGATGTGCGCTTGAAAAGGGTAAGATTCTGCCTGGAGTTAAAAAGAAACTGTCTGCCTGAACTCGCACTTCAGGCAGGCATTCAACCAAACGTTTTTTCTCCAATTTTTCAATTTATTTTCAGTACTTATAGTGCTTTACCGAGTGATAGAGAACCACAACAAAGAAAGCAACTATCACCAGCAAGAAGCTGAAGAAACCAACAGGATCCCAGAGGAAGCCTATTCCTTCTCCACCTTCTTCCCACGAAACCAGTACGGCTCCCTGGAGCACTGTAGGAATAACAACACAGGCGAAGGCAAGCACGAAAATAAATACAATATCAAAGACCTCTTTAACAATGCTTTTTTCTGCCATTTCTCCCAGCCTCTTCAGTCGTAGTACTTGAACTCAAACATGTGGTTCTTTATCGATTGGCGTACACTCAAGCATCCAACTGTTTCGATTCCTATCAGAAGACCTACGAAGATCACGTAGAGATAGAAGAAATTCCCGGAAATTTCCCAGGTCTCAGAAAGTACCTTGTAAAGAACAAATCCTTCTACGCCTATCAGCAGGAGAAGTATGCCTATAATTAAGCTTGTATCCCCATTGAGCTTGCTGCGATACTTACTTTCCATCGCCTGGTTATTCGTCTCCAACACCTATCGCCTCCTTTCCAATCCTTGCACTCTCCAAACCCCTGGGCAGGGGCCATCCCATTTCAGCCCAATTATTTTCTGTAGTTGAACTGTGCCTGTGGCTAAAGTAGAAGTATGCAATGCCGTAGAACACAAATGCGAAAATCAGGTTATATTTGTAGCCCCAGAACAGCGTTGAGAGAATTGTTATTGCGATTGCGATTGCAAAATACGCAATATACGGCTGGAAAGGACCCACAAAAGGCCTGACCTTGCTTGTGCTCTCAGGAAAGAGGTTCCTGAAGCGGATTAGCGAGAACGGGATCAACACATAACAGAGCAGTCCCGAGACAATGGAGAAAGTAATAACCTGATCCAGAAAACCGCTAAAGGCAAAACCTATCGCAACAGGCATCGTGAAGATCACAGCCCGGTATGGAGTATTATATCTTGGATGTACTGCCGAGAACCATGATGACACATACTTGTCTCTTGACAGAGCGAACCAGGAGCGTGAAGAGTCACAGACGCAACCGTTTGCACTGGCAACGCAGGTCAGGAAAGTCCCAAGCCCAAGCAGAGCAATGAATATAAACACCCCACTGTTCTGTGCCGCTTCAAAAAGCGGGTACACAGAGACTCCCAGCATGTCCGTAGGAATTAGCACTGAACAGAGGTAAAGAGTCATTGCTGCTCCTATTAGCAGAGTAATCATACCTGCTTGCTGCCCGAGAGGTACTGCCCTTGAGGGATGCTTACACTCCTCAGCGCACATTGCTGCACCTTCTATACCCAGGTAGAACCAAGGCCCGAACTGCAAGGCTGCAAAAAGACCTATCATTCCATTTGGAAGGGCACCCTGGAAGAGATATTCAGGATGGATGTTAACAGTTCCAAAGGCAGTTGCGAAGAAGAAAGCCACTATTGCAATGAAAGCAATCATGGTCAGGATAAAATTCAGAGTCAGAGCTGCAACAACACCCCGGTAGTTAATGAAGGTCAGAAGTGCAATGACAAGCAGCGTCACAGGAAAAACCTGTAGCTCCGGGAAGATGCTCTGTGCAATAAATGCAACAACAATAGCGTCTGCCGCCTCAAGGGCTATATACTCCATATACACGGCGAGCCCCACGCTGGCAGCTGCTCCGGGTCCAACAAATAATCTCGCCCAGTCGTAAGGTCCTCCTGCAAGTTTGGTTGATGACCCGAGTTCACTGGCGCACAGAGAAATCATAACATACATGGTCCCTGCAACCAGCATGGCAAGCATGGAACCCAGAATTCCTCCCTTTGCAACTGTAAAGTTCCATCCCATGTACTCTCCGACCAGCACAATGCCCACTCCAAGAGCCCACACATGGAAAGGCCGCAGGGTTTTTACCAGGCTGGCAGATTCATGTTCAGACATGTTGCTCAGCCCCTTCTTTTTGAAACCTTACTGGCATCCAGTAAGACCCAGCCCATCAGTCCGAAAGCCAGGAGATATATCAGTCCGTTTATAACAGTCCAGATATCCATTATAATATCCCCTTTTTATTTCAAATTTTTATATACGTTCCACTATGCGTGAAAAATTCCGCATAAATAGTGAAGTGGCTTTATAATTTTTTCGACTGACTTTTTTTTAAAAAAATCAGCCAGCGAGTCTTTCGCTGGCTTTGGTCCCATCAGTGTAAACTTCAATTTCAAATTTCAGCTCAGAATACAAGTCCGAGCTCTTCAAGCTTCTTTCTTGCTCCGTCGTAGACCTGTATGTACTCGTCAGTTGGAGTAGCTGTCTTTACGTCGTAGCATTCCTGGAAGGTCTTTCCTGCGGGTGCGCTTGCAAAGTTCTTCTCATAGAGAGCTACAAGCTTGTCAAGGATCTTGTTTACTTCAGAGATCTCAACACCAGCAGTTGCCCTTGCCACTTCACCCATCATCCTGGCTTCCATACCAGTGGTCTTGTCGGTTACGACACCTTTTGCAGATGCAACACCAGAGAGGATTTCCCTGCCTGATGCTGTGTCAGTTATGGACTGAGCTGCAGTCTCAAGCAGGCACATTTCTGTGCATGGACCTGCACATGGGTAGTACTGGTTACCAGAAAGTATGTCGGTAAACTCAGTGATGGTTGCACATGCCCAGCCTGCGATCATCAGGGTTTCCCTTGTGTTGGTCGAACCCCAGCGGATGTGGACAGGGCCGTCAAGGTGCCAGCTTGCGCTGCTCATAACAACAGAGTTGATGTGGGTTGCAACGTCAACTATTGTGGTTTCCTCAATGCCGCCTGCGTAGCCTCCGAAGATTGGCATCTGTTCGTCCATTATAATGTCGCTGTTCCCTTTGTAGTGGGCGATAACTGCAATTGCGTCAAGGTCGATCTTGAGCTCGTTGAGTTGCGAGACCTCGTGGCTGTCCGAGGAAATCATTCCGCCAGCACAGTCAGCGGAGATGTTTCCCTGAGCGGACAGGGAGGTCTCTGGGCCCTAGACACCCATGCCTGGACGGCCTGCCATTGCGCATGCCTGTTTAATCAGACGGGTTTCAGTCTTTGCAGCAAGAACTTCATACGGGCTCTTTGGAACAGGAGCTTTCCCACGCACTGAGGTCATTACACCGTTGACGATTGTGTCTACTTCCTTTTCAAGAGCATAGCTCAGGTGAACAGGTATGAAGACATCTTCAGAAATCGGAGAACCTGTAGGTCCACCCTGTATGATTGGCTTTCTCTTGTCACCAACGCTTCTCTTTCTTACATTTACTGCATCTCTACCTGTACCGAGTGTAAATTCCTTCTGCACATTGTTGATTGCATCCCAGATTTCGTCTTCAGTGTACTTTACAATTCTTTTTGTGTCGGTACAGTAGATACCGCATTCAAGCAGCATGTCAAAACCTGCGTGGAAGAGTTTTTCCATCATGTCCTTGTCTGTCGGGATAAACTCTCCCTTGAAGTCGAGACCATACTTCTGCTTGAGTTCCATCGCTTTCATAGGGACTCTCATAAGGTCCCATTCATCCTGGGTGCACTTCTCTCCTACTTTTGCTCTGTCATAGAAGTCAAAGCAATCAAATGATTTTTTGAATGTCATGCTTTTTTGCCTCCCAGGATTATTTCATAAGCTCAAGTGCTACTTTTGCAGCCTCGGCAGCGTTTTCTGCAGTTGCGTCCGCTCCAATCTCCTCAATCCATTTCTGGGATACAGGAGCTCCTCCGAACATGCACTTTACACTATCCCTGAGGTTTTCTTCCCTCAACTTGTCCATCAGATCTTTCTGACCGAGCATTGAGGTGGTCATGAGAGCAGAGCCAACAAGAATGACTTTTTCTCCCTTGTGCTTTGCTGCTTCTTCAACAACGGTCTCGTTAAGAACGTCAACTCCAAGGTCAAGGATTTTGAAACCATTTGCTCCGAGCATTGTGCTAACAAGCCTGTGTCCGATGTCGTGGATGTCTCCTTCAGCAACAAAAGTAATGGCAAGTCCTGTTTCTTCCCCTTCCTTCTTGTCCTTCTCAAGTTCAGGGGTAAGGATTTCCATTGCATTGTTCATTGCTTTTGCAGACATCATGATCTGAGGCAGAAATACTTCGGCTGCTTCAAACTTGTCACCGATAATCTTCATTCCAACAGAAAGACCCTTTGTAATAATGTCAATAGCTGGAATTCCTGCATCAAGGGCTTCCTGGGTTAACTGTTTAATGCCTGCGACGTCCTGGTTTACAATTGCATCGCGTAGCTTGTCAAACATCTCTTGGTTCGCCATTTTTTATAAACCTCCATTGAGACTAGCGGTTCTGTGCAGTATTGTTGGGCAGTACAATGTCATCGACATTTCGTAAAGATTTTATGTTTGAATACAAACCCAAGCTCCGCTAGCTAGAAAAGAGCATTTGCATGGGGTTCTCAATTTATGGTCAAATCCTTGCAGCCTTACATTCTTCAGCCATTAGGCGCAAGGAAATGCTTTAAATCTCCGAATTGTCTACAACTGAAATTATTCACAATCATATGCCATTTTATCCGAATGTGTTCGGAATTTCTGTGAATAATTTCTTTCTCTGACATTGTTACTAAGGAGTTTATTTGCCGGGAATTGCAAATTCCCAGTCAAATTAGGAGATTATATTCCAAATTACCCAACGATTTACCTGCTGGAACTGCCTGGGATAGTTCTGAACATTCAGATTCAATCCCAAGTTCAGATTGAAAATTATAGTATATAAATGAATACTATATTTATCGAGAGTAAATCACTGTAAAAAGTTCTAAATGAGAAAAATCGGAAATTTTTACTCAAAGAATCTTGGTTTTTTTCCTAATTTTTTCCTAATAATCCCAGATCAGGGCGTAAGAACAAAAAATTTAAATATTAGAGTTCCAAGCTACAGCGATTTATTTCAATATGTACAAGCCCTAACTTTAAAATTCAGGTTCTTCAAATCTTTCTAAAAGGAAATCTTTAAGTAGCAGATTTGACGTGGGCGACAGAATATGTGTTTTCCCTGAAAATACAGAATTGACGAGTAAGAGCAAGTTAGACACGAAACAGCTTTCGAAAAGCTGTTAAAAAAATGAGACCGGCTTTAAAGCCGGTAGCTTATTTCTCTCAATCAAGTACATTCTCAGTATCCAATATATTTCTCAGTATCCTGGATCTGTTCAGCAATATCTTCAGTACTTGTGGCTTTTTGCGCACTCGACCATTTTCTGGAGGTTGGCAGTTGGAGTCATGCTGACAATTCCGCAGCCAACTGTAAGCAGCCCGACACCTGCGTCGAGTGCTTTCTTTGAGGCTTCGGCGACATCTTCAGGAGTTCCATTCCAGAGTACGGCTACAGGATCAATATTGCCTACAATAATTGCGTTCTCAACGCTGCCGACTGCGGTCTTGATGTCTACTCTCTGGTCTACGCTGATTCCGTTTACGCCGGTCTTATCCATAATCCCAAGACCCTTGGTTGTGTCTCCGCAAATGTGGAGAACTGTAGCCACATCGAGTTCTTTCATTGCGTCAACTATCTTCTTCTGATAGGGCAGGGCATACTTCTCGTAGAACTCTCCACCGATAAGCTCATAGCTTGCGGTCGGGTCAATAATGACTATAGTATCTGCGCCATTTTCAACCATTGCTTTTGCATATGCTACGTTGAAGTCCGAGCAGAACTCCAGGAGTGCAGGGACAATTTCTTCCCCTGTGAACAGATTGGTAAACCAGGCATCTCCATTGATGTGCTGGGCAAGAGAGAAGGGACCAATCATGGATCCTATTATAGGGAGTTCTTTTCCGTATTTGTCAGAAAGGATCTTGATAGCTTCAAGGATTACTCCAACTCTGCCTTCTTTCAGGCTGTAATTCCTTATCTTATCCAGATCTTCCATATTGTTGACACTGTGTTTGATTACAGAAGGCTGCTGTTTCTGATCTCCGGCTTTAATCCCACAGCCAAAAAGTTCAGCTTCAGCTGTGATGTCAAAGGGAACTCTGACAGCTTCAAAACCTATTACAGTGTGCCCTGCTTCCGCAAGAGTTGCCATTTTTTCTGCGTCGGAATGAGCTTCTGGCCAGTAGGCTCCGCAAGCTTCCATCTGTTCAACAGTTGCAGTCTGAGTGAAACAGACAGCTGGCATTCTGTCAATCGGCTGTTTCCTTAATGCACGGTATAATCTTTCTTTTGGGGTGTGTTCTGTCATCTATAAACCCTCTCTAAGTTTATAAACGGAATTAATTTCAAAAATCCCTAGTATAAATAGATATGTATTATTATTCTTTAATAAAAGGACACATTATAAAAAATACTAATTAAATAATCGAGATTAGCTGAAAATTTCTTTAAAACAAGTAAACTTGTTTTGTTCTCAACTGCTGGACAAAAAGCTTAAAATATGTGATAGTTTCCTACTTTGATTCTTGTTTTTTGATTCTTGTTTTTTGATTCCTGGGGACTAAAATTAATTACTGTTTGCGATTAAAGAGCGCAAAAGGAACATTCTTTCTATTTTCAAATTCAACAAGTGAAACATCTCCGAATAGGATTGATAGCATGTTTTTCTCCTCTCAGCAAAATTTTTTGTAATTGGTAAAAGAATAAGGTAATTTGTCACAAACTAAGGTAACGAGCTATATATTAAGAAGGAACCGATATGCCCCAGAATCCAGGATGGTATTATAATGAATTCAAACAAATTGGAGTAGATTATACCGATCTCAAAGAGGTAGAGACTTACGATTTAAATATGCAAAAACTGAGAGACATTGAAAACGAGGCTAAAGGAATTTTGGAACTTCTCAAAATAAAGAATATGGATCTGGTTCTTGAGATTGGAACCGGAACCGGGGAACTGGCGCTCAAGCTTTCAGGACACTGCAAAAAAGTTGTGGCTATTGATGTTTCGAGGACTATGATCTATTTTGCAAAAACTAAGGCTGAAAGCCAGAAGAAAACGAATATAGAATTTCATAATGCCGGTTTTTTAACATATGAAAATCATGATGAACCGTTTGATGCAGTTGTCACTCAGTTAGCTTTACATCATCTTCCAGACTACTGGAAGATGATAGCTCTGAAAAAAATCTACGGAATGTTGAAAGGAGGGGGAAGACTCTATTTGCGTGATGTCGTATTCCCTTCACTGATTCTGGATTATGAAGACTTCTTCAGTAAAATCATAACTGATCTGAAGGGATCCCTTGGGGACAAGTTTGCTAAAGAAATGGAAATCCACATAAGAGAAGAATTTTCAACGCTGGATTGGATTATGGAAGGTCTTCTAAAAAATGCGGGATTTTGTATTGAATTTGCTAAATATGATGGTCTTATGGCAAGCTACCTCTGTAAAAAATTAACGAGTATAGATTGAAGAATTCTTAAGAATAAAAGATTTGACAAATTACAGTAATTTGATAACAAGCCATCTATATTCTCTAACCATTAGTAAGTGTTTGATAGGAGTATTAGTAATAGTTTATATATCTCAAGTTTATATAATTCATAAGTTCTAAAATTGTCATTATTCTTTTCCGCATTATATCGAATTCGGAATTACATAATATTAAAAAATGACAGTTTCAGTATTAGAAAATGACAGTTTCTGCCAATAAATTGGCAGGCAGGTACAGTATTTCAATCGAGGCTATACTGCCATGGAACCCCCAATTTATCGGTACTCGCTTTCACCGCTGCAAATTTTATCGAACTTCTCTACAAAACCCTATACTTAGGTTCAGAGCAAAGTCTGATTGACCTTTGCAGTATTTTCCAACTTTTAAAACAGGGAACTGACAATAAAGTACAGGTTTACAAGCTCAAAAAACGTCATCAGTGGAAGCATCCTAAAAGGGTTGACGAATTCGCCCTACCACTTCGTTGGTGAGAATTCTCCTTCACTCTTCTAAAAATAACGAAACTAAATTATTAAACTAAAATTACAAGATTACACCAAATCAAAATTAAGAAATTGAAACCATATTCCATTCTTTATGGGGCTGTTATATGTTGCCTGATGCCCCACAATTTTGTATCCCGGAGGATCTGAAAAATGTATGGAATAGCCCTTGATCTGGGTACCAGCGGCTTTAGAGCCCAGCTTATCGACCTTGAAACGAAAGAAACACTAAAAACGGTAATAACCATGGGACACCCCCTTCCAGGGGGAAATGTTATGGACCACCTGGACTTTGCAATTACAACAGGCGAAGACGTGGCTCATGCGGTAATTCTTGAAACTATCAGAAGGATGTTTCGGAAATTCGATGTTGACCTTTCTAAGGTAGAACGGCTGGCTGTATGTGGAAATCCTATTCAGTTATCCCTTTTCCAGAATATGGAAATAAGGGATCTGGCTTATGCAGGTGAAAATAAGCAAAAAAAGCTTGGAGTACAAAATGTAAAAAGAGACGCCCGTATTTTTCCTGCTTCTGAGATTTTTGTAGAAAAAGACCTGCCCAATTGTGAGATTATTGTGCCTCCTGCAATTAAACATGAGATTGGAGCTGACGCCCTAGCAATGATGCTTGAGACCGACTTCCTTACTCAGCCCGAAATCTCACTTGTTACGGATTATGGGACGAATGCCGAAATGGCTCTTAAAATAGGGGACAGAATTATCACAGCAAGCGCGGCAGCCGGGCCTGCAATTGAAGGACAGGGAATAAGCTCAGGCATGCTCGCAAGCCCTGGCGCGATCTGTGACGTAAAACCTGAAGGTGAGTACTGGAGAATTATGGTTCTTGACAGGGGAATGGAAAAGAGGAATGCTTACATTATCCATCCGGTTACAGGGGAAATAAAAGAATCTTTCGGCTACGAGGCCGCAGGGATTACGGGTACAGGCGTTATATCGGCTTTTGCGCTTGCGCTGAAAAGCGGACTCATGGAAAAACCTCCTAAACTTCCAAATGGAAAACTGATTCTTGGCCCAGGAATTGAGATCACTGAAAAGGATGTGGAGGAAGCCGGAAAAGCTATAGGGGCGATCCGTGCTGCTCATCTGACCATGATTGTTGAGTCCGGGATTAAGTACGAAGATCTTGAGTATGCGTATATGTCAGGAGCTTCGGGAGCCTATGTGGATGCTGAAGATGCTCGCAGACTTGGAGCTGCCCCAGGCTATGCAAAGAGAATTGTCCAGTTCGGAAATACCTCGCTTGCACTTGCTAGGGAACTTGTGCTGGATAAGTCCAGACTGGATTATGTAATCAGCATTGCAAGAAAAATTACTGCCAATCATCTCATGATGGCAACTAGCGAGACCTTCAACAACTTCTATCTCTGTGAACTTTCCTACTGGACCATGGGAATGCCCCTTGAGATGTACAATGAGATGCTTGAACTCTATGGTCTGCCTCCTCTTCCAAAAACTCTCGAACACGTAAGCATCGAAAAGCGAGTTAGTAAAGACATCGAACAGGTAGGATCAGGGGGGCTTACCATTCTCAAAGAAATAGGCATAATCCTTGAAGTCCCTGTGGAAAAATGTATCTATTGTAAAAAATGTGTACAAGAATGCCCTGAGGCTGCTCTTGAAATCCTCGAAATCGACGATAAAAGGGTTGCAAAATATGACAGTCAGAAATGTCTGGGCACAAGCTGCCGCCGCTGTGTTGCTGTCTGCCCCGAAAGTGCCATCGATGTAACAAAACTCAAAATCAAAGCAAAATAAACACGGTGGGTATTAAATTCCCACCTATTTTCTTTTATTCTCACCTTTCCTTCACTCGGCTCTGCCTGAATACAATCTTTGCTTTCCTGAGATAGGACTCGGGCGTCACAGCACAGAATACAACATCGATGCAGTTCCTATTCCAAGGGGCTCCATTACAAGTTGCACATTGTATTTCAGTCGAAGCTCTTCTGAGATTGCACAGGGAATTCCAGGGGTGGAAAGCACACAATTTTCTGAGAGTAAAGTTTCAGGAATCGTGTTTGCACATGGGGTCGCCTCAAAAAAAGTGGAAAACCTTTTTGGGCTTTCAATGTCGAGAGGAATAATTCCAAGGCTTGAAACCGCTTGCTCCAGGAGGGTTCTATCAGTATCATACCCATATACCCTGAAACCTTTGTGCACAAGGTGTGCTGCTCCGGGGAAACCTACTTTCCCGAGCCCCACAACCAGTACATCCTTTGAATCGGTTTTCTGATTCCTGGAGGCGATTTCAGCATAGATTATGCCGGTTGAGGGCTGGTTGTTGGCTATTTTTCCGTTTTTCAGGTTATGCGCAAGAAAGGTGTGGTCATCTGCCATCAGGATAATATTGGCTCCGCTTTGAACGGCTTCATAATAGCCGCTGACATCCGACATATCCGTAACAAAACTGTCAAATCCGAAGTACTGCGTAATTGCATGCAGGGAAGCCGAAAAATTTTTTATTATGCCGTTTCCTGCGGTTACAGGCACGATACCGATTTTTTCAGAATTCGGAGAGGTGCCGTAGAGGGTTTTGCAGATGCCTTTTATGTCAAGTCCGGTTACTCTCCGTACAATAGAATCAGCTTCCTGAAGTTGTTTGTTAATATCTCTCAGATCGTCTGGGGTTAAGAGTGCCATTTTATCTCCATTTCCTGTTTTTAGAAAAACATAATTTCCTTTCTCTTTTCAGTTTTTTAACTTCCTTTCGAATTTTTCCTTTCCGGCATCCTTCTTTATTCCATTATGCAGCCGCTCCAAAGCGTTCCTTGATAATGGAAAGTCCTCTGCATTTTAGTGTCTCGGCTTCTTCCTTATCCTTGCCCCAGAAAACCAGAGTGAATACCGGGTTCTTCCCTTTGCACAGGAAAATCTCGATGCCGGGTTCCTCATAGAAATTCCCGTAATCGCTGCCCATGGAAAGTACCTGTTCCCCCACAGGAACAAGAACTCTGTTCTCATCGAGCATAAGGTGCTCGTAAATGCAGTAATTATCTTTTGGGAGAACCCTAATCTCCTCTATACCATCAGTAAAGGCTCGGAAAAGAAGCTCTATCAGGTTAATCCCTGAAGAGTGGTAAACGGCTGTCGGGGTCTGGCTTGGGAAGCGGGCATCGATCTCAATTACCCTGAGCCCTTTAGGGCTGGAGATTGCTTCCACATCCATAATCCCTTTGAGGGAAAGATTTGCTGCAAGAACATGGGAAATCTGCCTGAAGGAAGGGTCAGAAGGAAGAGAAGTTACCATATGACAATCGTAAGTTTCGTCGATATGGACCTGAGTCTCTTTTACTACGGCAAAATTATTTCCATCCCCTACAACTTCAAGGGAGACAACCTCACCTTCAACGTATTCCTCAACCAGCATGCCGGGTTCAAGGGCTGCAAGTTCTTTTTTATCATAAATTATCCTTGCTCCGACACTGCTGCTTTCGCAGGGTGGTTTTACAAAAAAAGGTGGTTCTGAGGGGTTGTCCTGTGGCGTCGGGATTCCTATGGATTTAAAGTAATCTTTTGATCTTTTCTTGTCTCTGCTGATCCGGTAAGCTTCAAAATCAAAAAGAACCGGGCAAGAGAATTTTTCTTTTATATGACTTAGAAATTCAATGCAGGCGAAATTTTCGTTGACAGGAAGCAAAGCGTCAACTCTTTTTAAGAGGGTTAAAAGTTTTTCGTGCTCCTTTACTACATCAAAGCAATAAAATTCATCCACATAATTTCGAATCAAAGCCTGTGGATTTTTATCTACTAGAACAACTTTCATTCCAGCTTTCTTAGACAGATATGCAGCTTCGAAGCCCTGGAGTTTCCCTCCTATAAGGCAGATCGTTTTCAAGCTAGCACCCCAGGATTGCCTCAAAGTCCGCCTGCCTGGCAGGTTCCATACCAATGGATTCAAGTTTCTGGATAACGCTTTTTATGTCCCGGTCCCGCTCTTTAAGGTTGCGGTCATAGTTTGCAACGCCTTCCAGTCTGGAATCCGGCGGAAGAATGGAAGTAACGATATTTGCCCCTGCGTTTAAGCGTTGAACCATGCCTTCAATACCTTCTATGTCAAGGGAGGCAGGGATGAGGCGTTTTGGGAACAATAATCTAAGTACTGATATAATTTTCAGTTCCGAGAGGTTCGATTTATCCTTGAAACCCTCAAGTGGAGTTCCTTTCTGGGGCAAGAAGGTCATAACCCGTACCATATCTGGATTGTTGGCACCCATCCCTCTTAAGGACAGGATGGTAGACTCGATATCATTTCCAACGCCTGTGAGAATTCCATCTTCAATACAGTATCCCTGTTCTTTAGCAAAAAGGCGTGCATGGATACGTCCATCGAATGACTGTCCTACCCTGAGTTTTCTATAGAGTTCGATATCATATGTTTCCTGGTAAAGTGCCAGGAAGTTTGCTCCTTTTTCCCTGGCTTTGAGAAGAGTGTTATTATCCATCAGGCCCGGAGAAATCATTATGGGAAGCCCTAGTTCCTCTTTTACTATCTGGATAAGCTCAATGAACCTATCAGGATCCTCATAATAATAGGGATCTTCCCCCATGGTTAGGTCAACCATATGAAAGCCTGCTCCTTTCAGGGCTTTGCAGGTTTCTTTTATCTCTTCTTTGGTTAACCGATAACGATTGATCTCGTTTTTACAGTTATAGTAGCAAAAAGAGCATTGATTCTTACAATAAGTGGAAAAATAGATGAAACAATTAAGAAATACTCTGTTGCCGAAATAAAAATCTCTGACTACCCGTGCTGCGGAATAAATTTTTTCCAGTTCTTCTTCGGATTCAATGGAAAGCAGAGTCCTCAGGTCATCGTCAGATAATTGGTAACCTTCAATGATTTTTTCTCCTAGCCTGTCAAATAAATTAGTTGCCATTTTCTGGATCAAAATTTCACCCTCTCATAAATATCCAATATTCATTTCGACAAACTCGGTGTCGAGCTGCCATTCAGTATTGTTCCTTAACCCGTTTTTCTATTCATGTTGCCATTTTTGTTTTTGTTGTCCGATATGCCATTTTGTTTTTTTGATCGGTGTTGCCATTTTGTTTTGTGATCCTGATAATCATCCCATTTTCTGCCGTTCGATGCTGCAATTCTATTTTTGCCATTTAGTATTGCCATTTGTTCCTTTCTTAAGGAACAGCGCTCTAATATCTCTGATCTGCCTTTAATTGTTCCAGGCTGGTTTCAACTGGAGTTCAAGCTTAGAGGCTGGTCGAAATTCCGTTATAGTAAGATTCGGATCTTGCAGCTCTCTTAATGTTTTTAAAGCCGTGCATAACCTTGAGCAAGCGTTCAAGCCCAAAACCTGCACCTATCCAGGGTTTGTCAATGCCCCATTCCCTATCGAGAGGAACTGGACCGACGACTGCCGACGAAAGTTCCAGATCCCCGTACATTACATCAAGGGTGTCCCCATAGACCATACAGGAATCCCCTACGATCTCGAAATCGATTCCCAGGTAATCCAGAAATTCCCTTATCAAAGCCTCAAGATTTTCCCGGGTACTACCTGAGCCCATCTGACAGAAATTCAGCATTGTGAATTCTTCGAGATGCTCTTTGCCGTCAGATTCCTTCCGGTAACAGGGACCAATTTCAAAAATCTTTATCGGATCAGGCAGAACCCTATCAAGTTTCCGAAGATAATTATAGAGATTCGGGGCAAGCATTGGTCTCAAGCAGAGATTTTTATCTACCCTGAAAACCTGCTTTGAAAGTTCACTGTCGCTATCAATGCCCATTCTCTCGACATACTCTGCTGGAATAAGGATAGGAGACTTGATCTCTAGAAAACCCCTGTCCACGAAAAATTTCGTAATATCGCGTTCGAGTTTTCCAAGATAATTTTCCCGTTCATAGGCATAGATTCGCTGCAAATCTCCCTTTCTTCTTTCCAGCAGTTCGGACTCAAGTTCCCTGAAAGGCTTTGCCGCATCCAGAGAAATTTTGTCTTCAGGACTCAGGAGGGCTTCAATCCTGTCAAGCTGGCTCCGCGTAAGTGCAGGAGCAGGTGTTGATGTAGAAGAAGATGAATTTGGAGCTGATTTTGCATGTACCGATACAGATCCAGATTTATTCGCCGAGGTCTGTGCAGATACAGAAGTTTCCAGAGGTTTTGGAGCCCTTGAGACCGATTTTGGCATGGCTTTTTTTACCTTCGGAGTAGAAATCACCTTAACTTTCACACTTGTACTGTTTTCGGCTGGTTTTGTGAGGAAATTGCTGATATCTTCATCCGAAACCTTACAGTGCTTGCAGGTTTTCCTGTACTTGTGATGCCTGAATGCTCGGGCTGTTCGGCTGTTCCTTGAATTATTTACAACAAGTCGGTCTCCGCACGCCATTTCAATATAGATTTTCCTTTTTGAGACTTCGTGATGCTTGATCTTGTGGAGTGTGCCAGTTCTGGACATCCAGAGCCCGGTCGCAGATATTAGAACATCTAATGGTTTTTTATCCATAGTGTCACCCCTGGTGAATTAAAAGCCCGGATGATCTCCAAGAAATAGTATTTCAGAATCCCGGCTTACTGAATAAGCACGGAGCAGTAATTTGCTAACAGCTACCCGGAAATAAAAGCGGTTCCGTGAAGAAGAAACAATTTATAGGCTCTGGGGAAAAAATCTCCAGATTCATAAAATATTTCAGTGGAATGTCACATTACCATTCCGGGATTCAGAAATATGGCGGAAACCCCGGGAATCTAACCCGGCTGAACGGATTTAGAGTCCATTCGATCTACATGATCAGGTTTCCTCCTAGATAAAATAAGTTTAACAAAGCGTTTTGCTTCCTGTTATAGTTATCTTATTATCTTAATCAGTATTATAAAATAATATTGTCTAATATATATGTTTATTGGTGAAATCCCAGAGGAATTCACAATTCTTATTTATAGTTGTCGCACTCCCGTATCCTGTTTCGCCTGAGTCTCGTCTCGCCCGAATTGCGCTTCGGGATCACAGAAAATCTTCGATTTTCTGGGAGTTGCACTGCAAGTGCAACAGCACGCTGCCCTTTTCGCTTCGCTCAAGAGGGCTTAATTTACGGGATAGATTTTTACTTATTTTTAAGTCCCCGTAAGCCTTTTCACTAGCTCTTCAAAAAAAGCTTGAGCGCAAACTTTTTAGAAAAAAAGTTTGATCAAAAACCATACTTTAACTAAAACGACGTGGTCAGGCGGCGCAGCGGTTTTGATTTTATAATATCATAGCCTTGATCAATTCATTGCTCAAAAAACAGGTAACATAATTTCTGAGGAGATATTCCAATGTCTACTATGAGTATTATTTCATGCAAGATACTGCAGGACGAAATTGTCTGGATTCTTGAAAATGATTCTTCTATTGATGAAATTATTATAGTTGATAATAAAAATATTCAGGAGTTTATTGAAAAACTGGATAAAGCGGGTCTTCAGTATAAAGTACTCTCTCTGGAAGATATCTCCTCTTTTCCTGAAATCAAGAATGAATGTAAGAAATATAGAATTTTGATACATCTCATGGAGTTGGGTCTTCATAGAAGCCCTAAAGAGTTAAAAATTAAGGTATATGAAACTATAGAGATCCTTGCTCCTTTTTCGTCGGGGATATTGCTTTTTTACGGTCTATGTGGGAATGTACTTGGGAACGTTGAAAAAGACTTTGAACATAGTTCAATCTCATGTCCGGTCCGTATTCTTAAAGACAAAGATCACAGGATTGTGGATGACTGCATAGGGGCTACTGTGGGAGGAGTCAAGAATTATCTAAGGATACTCAAAAGTGTCAGTGATGCTGGAACATACCTCTTTACTCCCATGTACAGCAAGGGATGGAGGGAACTGCTTGACCTGAATAAGCTAAATAAAGATCCTGCTAAAGCATTGGAATTAATGAAAAAGACCCATGAAATGCTTGGTTACAAAAGAGTTGCTAAGATTAATACTGGGCTCAAATACACTGAAAATTTCGACGCTTCTATTCGGGAATTTGCAGAATTGTTTGATTTCGAGATTCTGGAATTCGATGAGGGGGATCAAGAAATTTTTAAAGATTGTTATAAAGAACTTAAAATGGAGATTGAGAATAAAAAATGTTGAGACTTTTGTATTTTAAATACACGGTGAATGGATGGATAACGATACTTCTGATCTCAATGAAGATCTCTTGAAAAACATAACAGCTGGTGGGTGCGCTGAAAATAAATGAAAGGAAATAACAAAATAAGGAAGACAAATTTTTCCTTTTCAAGTCTTATTATAAAGCCCCAGGGTGCTTAGAGTCAGTGCAGTAGCGTTTACATCGTCGGTCTGATTTCCCCAAGAACCATTTTCGTGGACATTTTTAAGGAGCCAGCGGATCGAGGGTTCAAGTTCATCTTTAAAGCCTGTGAGGAGCAGAGCCTGAATTGCCAGATTGCTTGTGGAGATGTATTGCCAGCCGCCATCGTTTGCTCTTTTTGAAAGGATCCATTCTGCTCTTTCCCGGATAAAAGTCTCAAAGTCTTTGCTTTTTGCCAGATTATCCTGTTTTTTAAGAGCAGTAATGAGGAGAGATGTTGTGCCTACCTGTTCCCAGGAAGGGCAATAGTGCTCATATAGCCAGTTGCACCCGTCTCTGTCCTGAGTTCCAGTATCTGCAAGAGCTGCAAGGGCATAGGATGTATCATAAACATCCTTGTTCCAGGAATTTTTTCTTTTTCTGGCAAGCAGCCATTTTACTGAGGACATAAACACAATTCCTTCCATTGAAAGGGCTGAGCACGCTCTTGCAGTATCTCTTATTGAAAAGCTCCAGGAACCATCGTTTTCCTATTCAATAATCAGACGGATTATGTAAGGATTGGGAAGCCCCCAGAGAGCGTGTGCGGATAAAGTACTTGAAAGTTCTTTAACTGAATCAATTTTTTGGGCAGAAAGCCATTCAAAGCTTTTTTTCACGATATTGAGTTCCAGGTTGCTTAACATTTATCTGTGCTTTTCGGGCTCCATCTATTAAAACTTGACCGAACACCTTGATGAAAGATTTATTCTCTTCTGCAATTGCTTTTCTGGAAATCGGGGATTCTTTTCCCCTCACTTTTTCTCTTACAGGTTATCTCAGAGCAGGTCTTTTTGCCAGTTCCTGATCAACTGAGGAAATTACATATTCATTTTTATCAATGCCCCTCAGTTTGGCAATAATTTCTTTAACGTTTTCTTCCTCTTCTTCCTGCTCTTTAACGTACCACTGCAGAAATGAAGCCGTAGTCCCATCCTGTTCAGCATTAGCAAGCTCTACCAGTTCATTGATTGAGCGAGTGATAAACTGTTCATGCTCCAGCACCTGATGGAACATTTCCACAGCTGTTCCGAATCCCGCTGGTGGCTCTTTGATCTCCTTCAGCTTAATTTTCCCATCCTGATTGTTTATATAATCAAAAAGCCTCATTGCGTGCATATATTCCTCTTCTGCCTGGACTCTGAACCAGTGAGCGAAACCCGGAAGCCCTACCGATGAACTATATGCTGACATAGCAAGGTAGAGATAAGACGAATACATTTCTTTATTGATCTGCTCATTCAGGGCTTCCTGTATCTTCTCCTTCAACATTGATTTTCCCCCATTCTTAAATTCGCCCACTGGCAGATATATTCTACTATTCCTTTTCCAGAGTCTGTTATTCCCTTTCCAGAGGCTGTTTGATGCACAACCACTATTTTTTGGTTAAGCTTTTTTCCAAAAAGATTATTTCGAAGCTCAAATCTTCCCTATAAAGTTTCTTTTTATAAGTTCCCTTCTTGATCCAGCTTTCTTATCTTGAACTTGATTTTTTCACGGCGTCTCCTCACGAGCGGCACTGGTCGGGATTTTTTCACTCTCCTTGCTATAACTGAAGAAACTCTCAGGTTTAATCCTCTCACGTGCGACAAGTACCGGGATTTTTGAGTGCCTCACAACCTTTTCGGATACGCTTCCAAGCATGAAACGTTTAATCCCGCTTTTCCCAGTAGAACCCATAACAATCATGTCAACTTTCTGGTTCTCTGCAAAATCCAGAATTTTTTCAGCAGGATTTCCTTTAAGGATTATGGGAGCAGCTTCTACTCCTGCAGCTTTTGCATTCCTTTCTATACAACATATTGCTTCACGGCCAACTCTCTCAAGCTCTGCACAGGCATTTTTTACCCACGAGTCATCCATCAAAATTGAACCAAAAGGAGTTAAATCGATAACGTATAAGGCATAAATTTTCGCCCCACTCAACTTTGCAATCTCTACCCCGAGATCCGCTACGTTTTCACAGGCTTTTGAGCCGTCAGTAGCGATGAGGATTCTCTTTTGAGGCTCAGATTCAAGTTCACTGCTCTCCTCTATACCTAACCCCCCAATATTCTAAGTTTATTATTGAGCTGATACCAGAATCTATTTATTGTATTCAGATTCCGTATTTTCGTGCTTCATACGTGGTTTCCCATGCACGGCAAGAACCGGAATTTTTGCATTTCTCACTGCTTCTTCGAATACACCTCTAGGCAGGAAACATTCAAAAATCGTTTTTCCCGAGTTAGCCCACAACAATCATATTCACAGCCTGTTATTCTGCAAAATCAAGAATCTCCCTTACTGAAGGATAACTACTGGTATCAATAATATGCAAAGCATAGATCTTTTCCTGATTTAGCCTTGCAATTTCCATCCCTGCGCTTATTGCCTGTATGCCATTCTCTGAGCCGTCAGTAGCAATAAGATCTTTCTGTACAGCCTCTCTCTATACCCTCTCTTCTCCCCACTTACTCTTTTAAAGCTGATTAATTTTAACGAGCTGATTCTGTAGGCAAGAGCTCTACTCAGAATCAGCTGTTTTATTTATCCTCTCACAGGGCTTATTATGCCCATAATGGGATTATGCCTGTATCAACTTCTTCTCACTTTTGTGCCTTTCCCGGACAACCAGCACAGGAACTTTCGCGTGCCTTACGACTTTTTCGGACACACTTCCAAGTACGATTCTTTCATATCCTCCTTTCCCAAGTGACCCCACTACAATCATATCGATATTATTGTCTTCTGCAAAAGACATAATCTTTTCTGCCGGGTTCCCCCTTAGTACCCTGGTTTCAACCTCCACTCCCGCAGCTTTTCCAATTTTCTCTACATAAGAGGTTGCTTCTTGCCCGGCTTTCTCGAATTCGTCAAGTGTCTCTTTTGACCATATCTTATCCAGCGAAATTGACCGATAGGGTGTCGTGTCGATGACATACACGGCGTACACTTTTGCCCCACTGCACCCAAACATTTCCATTGCAAAATCAGCGGCTTCATTTGCGGTCTCTGAGCCATCTGTAGCGATCAATATCTTTCTTGGAGTACTAGATACGACATTAATGTTTCCTTCCATAACTACCCCTCATTTTCTATTTCATTATCTCTTGATTGTGCTCCCGTATTCTGGATTTCCATCCTTTCTACAGGTCTGTGTTCTTCCAGTAAATTTAGAGATACAAATCGCAATTAGAACCTTTCAAGCTTGTGCTTTATGCTCTAATCACAATATTTTACTCTTTATCTGAATATTGATGTGTTCATATTAATAATTTTCATCCATTTGTTTCCCAAGGAAAGGAAGAAGTCCACATGAAGGCAAAAAGCATATACATTAGTATATAATTATTCAGTAGCACACAGAAGGAGATAGAACTCAGAATGCTAAAAAAATTGATACGAAATCAGTGAGGAAACGAGATTAAGATTCCTGAAATGGACTTCAGGCTTCTTCAATGAGCTTTTTTACGGTTTCAAGCACAAGAATTGCATCTTCCCTTTTTACGTCAACCTCGTTATTTGTACAGAAATCCAGAATAATTTTTTTCTTTTCTTCCGGGATCAATCCTCTTTTTGCTCCTTCTTTTACAAGCCCCAGATAGCTCCTATCAGGGTAGTAAGTGTCAATCGCAAGTTGCAGGAGACCGTTATGTTCTTCTTTGCTCAAAAGACCTGAGGCAAGTGCAGCTTTCAGGGTTTCCCTTATATTAACAAGGGGCACAGAAATGGGCTCGAAAGTATCAGGGTTTGTGCTCACTGCGACCTCGTCATCGGATTCGATAACACCGTCTCTGTACCATTCATATATTTTTCCTACACCTATCATCCCATGGGTATCAAGCTCAGAAGCTCGGAGAGCTCCCATGCTGGCGCCTCCTACTACCTTTATTCCTGCATTAAGTGCTGACAGAATCTCCCTGTGCCCAACAGCAGCCCTATCAAAAAATATCCCGTCTATTATTCCTATGACCTTATACCCTTTTTGAACGAATTTCTCAAGTTGGAACCTGCGTACAGGAGGCTGGTAATTTGCCCTCAGGATTTTTCTTGCGTCCTCATGGCTTATGCTATTGCCTGTAAAGATTACTGCTCTTGCTTTCATCGTCTCTTCCACGGCTTTTCAGTTCTATCTCTGGAAAATTCTTTTTTTCTCTGGGAGCCGATCCTTTTTCCTTTCCTGTCCCGATCAATGGTGAAAAGTTCAAAGCCAGGAATTATCACACGGACGACTGGCACATTAACCTCTTCTCTTGAGAGGTCTACTACCAGCGCTCTCTCGGCAATGCCCTTAAGTTTTTCGAGTACAACATCAATGTTCTCTGCAGGGCTTTTCTTGGACAGATCCAGGACTTCTGAAAGTGAAATTTTTTCTCCTTCTTCGAACCAGAACTTGTTCAAACGTTTCATACGGTCATACCCAATACTTCGGATGAAACTTTCCCTATCCGTATCTTCCCTTGCACCCTGAATCTGGACTACCCGCGACTGGGCAGCTTCAGTTATTGCTCGTGCAACCGCAATTTCGGGTTTCAGATGGGAGCCTGCCCCCATGACAAGAAGAGCCGGGTCTTTGAGTTTTACATCATCAGTTACCGCAATTACTGTGGGAATGCCGGTATCGGTCGGAACCAGCCAGACCTTGAGTTCTATTCCTGCGTTTTTGAATTTGCTGGAAAGTTCATACAGGTACCCATCCTCTTCAGTCAGCACGATTTCCTTTCCCAGGTTGCGGGAAAACTGCGCTATGCTGATTGCATCCCTTTCTATAACCTCTAGCAGCCCATGGAGAATAGCTTCCTCAATCACATTTCCGGAAGCCAGCCCATTTGTGTTGCTCAGGAAAAGTTTCTGGCACTGTCCAGGTGCGTCATATGGATGGTAAACTGCATTTGCGCTTACAAACACCTCTTCGCCGTTGATCAAATCGTATGCTCCAACCCACTCACATAGGGACTGGGGAAGATAGGGCTGGGGCAGAAGCAGTGTTGCTGGATCTATCACTGTATAGCTTTCTTTGGCGACATTATAGGATTCCACAAGTGAAGGGGCTGAAATCCCGTCTTCAATGTCTGCGTTCAAGCCAGGCCTTTCTGCCAAGCAGCGTTCAAAGCTCTCCATTATTGCTGAGATTCGAGCTCTCTGCTCGGTCGAACCCTTGCCTGAGTAAATACTGATCGCTCCTTTTGCGGCACTGGGACGGATTGCCGAGAAAATCGGAATTCCAAGCCTGTCCAGGTTCGTAATATCAGCAATTCGGGTGACGCCTGTCTTTTTTATCTCATCTTTGGTGTTTTCTAGGGTTGTGGCTTCGTCATATACTCGCTGTGTGCCTTCGAGATATGAGATCGATCTGTCAATTTTTATTTCAGGCATAATAGAAACCTTCCATCTCTTGTTATATATTTTGTGATTTTTGGGCATCGAGTTTTATCAGGGGATCCTACGTAATTCTCTCTGCAGATTCTTCAGTGATTACATAATACAAACACAACGCAAAAATGTACAAATATATCACAAATATGATTGCAGACTTATTACTCTTATAATACAAACATAACACAAACTGAAACAGAATAATACTATATACTGAAGATTCTATTAGTATGTAATAGGGTTTATAAGGGGGTTTTGTCCAACGAATCTCAAGAAATTATTTCTGGAAGAAAATGTAGGAGGCTTTGATCTCCTGTTCCGGACTGTATTTGGAATACTTGCAACTCTCGCACTGTCAACAGGAGTTGTGAGAAAATCTCCCTGGAAGTGGATTGTTGCGGGTATAGCTTTTACAGGGCTTTATAGCTCAATCCTCAGACATTGTACTCCCTATGCAATTCTCGGGATAAGTACTGCAGAAAAGAAGAAAGCTTCTGTACAGGAAACCTGTATTAGTGAACAGTATATCAAGAAATGTTAATTCTCAATCAAAAATGATAATTCTCAATCAAGAAATGTCAATTCTCAAATTTCTTTCTCAACGCATGCTTTAAGGCAAAACAGACATCAAAGTTACTACATTAAAGTTATTAGTTTTTCTAGCCTCTTTTTTTGATTGAAACTTATCCTTATTCCTGCAGGATACATGAAAATTAGATCTATAGGAGGCTTACTAATTTTCATACACTATTAGTACAACTAAATTTTTATAAAAATCATTAATTTATGTGAAGACCAGGTATAAGGATTATAGAAAAAAGGATTATAGAGATAAAAAAGGGAATTTTAGATACTGTCTTATCTTAAAATCATGCTGGAATGAGACATCCCTCAGGCTAACCTGCTGGAAAAAGTATTTTCATCACTCGGGAACCCCGAGTGGGAACGGTAACCGCACCTATGGCGGCTACAGATTACTTCAGGGTCCAGCGTAAATAGTATATATAAATACTGCATAATTGCTGACGAATGCACTTGTGAAGCCTCCGGGACGGCTAAATGAATCAAAGATGAATTCCATGACCATTGAACATGATAAGATTGTTCCTTATCGGCTGTCGGTTAACGAAGTATTAACTGCGCTAGGTACGGATGCACGAAACGGCTTGAGTAAAGAGGAAGCACAGGCGCGGCTCGAAAGATACGGCAAGAATGAATTGACAGCAGAAAAGCCCGTGCCTGCGTGGAGAAAATTCCTGGCGCAGTTCCAGGACATGCTTGTTATCCTGTTGCTCATCGCAACATTGATTTCGGCAGGATTATGGCTGTATGAGCGCGATTCTGCACTGCCTTATGAAGCCATTGCCATTTTTGCTGTTGTACTGCTAAATGCGATCATGGGCTACGTTCAGCAGTCACGGGCTGAGGAAGCGATGGCTGCACTGCGCCAGATGACGGCAGCACAAGCAAACGTTTTTCGGGACGGGATACGGCAGAGCATTCCGGCAACTGATATCGTACCCGGTGACATTATAATCATCGAAGAAGGCAATACTATCCCGGCAGACGCTAGAGTGATTCAATCAACTGCACTGCAAACAGCCGAGGCAGCACTGACAGGTGAGAGCCTTCCTGTTTTAAAAGACAATCTTACGATTACGGAAGAAGTAGGGCTCGGCGACCGGGACAATATGATCTTTAGCGGCACTGTGGCTGTCTACGGACACGGGCGTGCAGTGGTCACAGCAACTGGAATGCAAACCGAAATGGGACGCATTGCCGGTATGCTTAAAGAAACGCCAGTAGAAACCACTCCTTTACAGGAGGAGCTTCACCGCGTTGGCAAACTGCTCGGAATTGTTGTTATTGCTATCGCTGTCGTGATAATCTCAACAATCATCTTGATTGAAGATGTAAGAGGCTTCTCAGCCCTTTTTGACGTGCTCATTTTAGGTGTGGCACTTGCTGTAGCGGCGGTACCGGAAAGCCTGCCCGCGGTAGTGACAGTTGTCCTCTCACTCGGTGTGCAGCGTATGGCACGGAAAAATGCCATAGTGCGCCACCTTGCAGCTGTCGAGACTCTCGGCTCGGCTAATGTCATTGCCTCCGACAAAACAGGAACCCTCACAAAGAACGAAATGACAGTACTTGCAGTAGTTACAGCAAGCGGTCGAGTTAATTTTGAAGGTACGGGTTATGCTCCTGAAGGTGAGGTGCGCAGGGAAGGTGGAGGGAAAATTGATGGTGCACTTGAGTTCGAGTTTGTGCGTACACTTGCAGCTGCCGACAGGGCTAGCAATGCTGTGCTACATGAGCGTAATGGTCGGTGGGTGGTGTATGGCGACCCAACAGAAGGGGCATTGATAGTAGCTGCACGTAAAGCCGGGCTGGAAGCTGAGGTGCTCAATGCGCGGCTGGAACGCATTGGAGAAGTGCCTTTCTCCTCCGAACGTAAACTGATGAGTACGGTCCATACTGATACAGAGCAAAAGGAACGCTTCCTTGCATTTACCAAAGGTGCACCGGATGTATTGCTTGCCCGCTGTACCCAGGAACTTGTAGGAGAAGAGATCAAACCTCTTACTGCGGAACGCCGTGCAGAGATCTTGAAGAAGAACGAGGAACTGGCAGGTGAAGCTCTGCGGACAATTGCTGTTGCTTTTCGCACGATGTCAAAAGCTACGTTTGAGCAAGAGGGACTTGATGAGGATGTCGAGAAAGAGCTCGTCTTCCTGGGATTGATCGGCATGATCGATCCGCCGCGCAGTGAGGCAAAAGATGCAGTTGCACGCGCAATGTCTGCAGGAGTTCGCCCGATTATGATTACAGGCGACCATCCTAAAACTGCTACGGTCATTGCTGAGAGTCTCGGCATTCCAGCTCACGGGAAGGCTGTCACAGGCACTGAGCTTGAGAAGATGTCGGAGGAGGAACTTGACCAGACAGTTCAAACGGTATCGGTCTATGCCCGCGTTAATCCGGAACATAAACTTCGAATCGTGGAAGCATTAAAACGTACAGGAGCTATCGTGGCGATGACGGGTGATGGTGTCAACGATGCACCAGCTTTGAAAACCGCCGATATAGGGATAGCAATGGGTATTACCGGAACAGATGTCTCCAAAGAGGCATCTGATGTTGTGCTTGCTGATGATAATTTCGCAACTATTGTGGGGGCTGTCGAAGAGGGAAGAGCGATTTTTTCCAATATCCGCAAATTCTTACGTTACCTGCTCTCATCAAACCTCGGGGAAGTAATGATAATGTTCTTCGGCTTGCTGCTGGCAGACGTAATCGGATTAACTGCCAACGGCGGAACCGGGATAGTGTTACCATTACTTGCTACTCAGATTCTGTGGATCAATCTTATTTCAGACGGCCCACCCGCGCTCGCTCTCGGGGTTGACCCTGCGGACCCGGGATTAATGAGAGAGCCTCCACGCCCGCGGGAAGAAGGAGTGATAACTCACAGCATGTGGACAGGCATCATCTTTACTGGCGTAATCATGGCAGCTGGGACTCTGCTAGTACTGGATGCCAGCTTACCTGAGGGTTTGATCGAGGGTTCGGGCAGCCTGCAATACGCGCAAACAATGGCCTTTAACACAGTGGTCTTCTTTTCGTTATTCGTCGTTTTCAATTCACGTTCGGATAAACAGAGCGCATTCGTCGGTTTGTTCTCAAACAAATGGCTGTGGGGAGCAGTCCTGTTGTCCGTCTTACTGCAGGTAGCAGTAATTTACATCCCGTTTCTGCAGCAGGCATTTTCGACCGTTAGCCTTAGCCTTGGGGACTGGCTGCTCTGTGCGGCAGTAGCAAGCTCGGCACTGTGGCTGCGCGAATTAAGCAAAATTATTGTACGCGCAATGGAGAATCGAAAATAAGGAAGTCTTGCTTGCCGATTTATGCTGCACTTCTCAAGACATTTAAGGCAGGCAGCCCACATAACCGGAATCTTCCTCTCCAGACAAACGAATAAAGAGTTTCTAACTTCTTCTATTTTTCAACCACGCCTTTAAGCTAATGAAGCTTCATGACAATGTAAAATAAACACTCAAAAGTTTTTTAATTAATAGGAAAGTTTAATGTTTTGATAAGAAAAGAGAAAGTTATCCCCTCCATGTTCTCTTTTCTTTTCCTTTTTTCAACTTCACTTTTGGAGCGAGGGGTTAGAGCCTGTATAACCTGTTCTCAGTGGAGATAAGTATGACTCAGAAAATCGGTTATTCTTAGCTTAACTACAGTTCACATACCGTTGTTATAAAAACGGAACCAAATGACTTAGAATCCTAAAATGTACGAAAGTTTCACCCGTAAATTTAGATTTATGCATGGCGCATGGCGCATTTTTGAATTTTGAAACTTTAAAGCATTTATTTTCCTGTATAAGACAATTAGATAAGTTTATCATGTCCGAGCACTTAGATTAAAATATGTCCGTATTGCTTGAGGATTACGGGTCTATCAGTCACATTCCTCTGGATGTAGCCTTTAGGGATGCCATTTTCATCGGGATCTTTAGCATCATTATTTTCTTTATTCTGGTCCTTGCTGTGCGTAGTGGTATCCGGAAAGCGCAGAGCAGTTAAATCCTATCATATGCATGCTTTTCTTTTATTTTCCCTTTCAGGATGGCTTAAAGTAGCTTTGCTCTGGTTCTTTTTTCCTTTGTTTGTTTAGAGTATTTTGAGTGTTCTTCTCGTGTTTTTCCTGCTTTTTATCCTTTAGATATTAATCTTCTGGACTGGCTGGTCGTAAAGGGTTTATCCTTCCTGACTCAGGATATTTGGTTCTTTTATTTTCAAATATATTAGAAATTATAATACTTAATAATATCAAAATCAGGGGAATTGGGTAGATATGCAGGCTGAAAAGAGGGGAGTAGATACTGATAGTTCTAGAACTGAGGTAATGATCCTCCTCTCATGAATAAAAGTCATATCTCGGGAAGAGATGCGCCAGGGAATTCCTATGAATCTCATGGAGAAAGTGAGAATAAACCTTCTTGGAATAAACCTGCGGGAAATACGATACATCAGGGACATTCTGAGGATCAAACAATGCGTACCGAAGAGAAATCGTTGGATCACGGACAACATGAAAAAATGGGACATGGAAGCCCTGAGCAGCACGAAGAGATGAAGCAGGCAGAGATGAAACACGGACAACATGGTGAGATGGAACACAAAGGTCACGAGCCACATGTGGAAATGGAGCACGAAGGTCACGAACCATATGCAGAAATGAAACATGAAGGTACGGACCATGAGGGTCACGGAGCTGCCGGCGGGAAAGGACACGGAAACCATCATGCCCATATGCTTGAAGATTTCAGAAAGAGATTTATTGTTTCCTTAGTGTTGACTTTCCCGGTTTTGCTGCTTTCACCTACGATCCAGGATTTTTTCAACTTTGAGCTTCGCGTGCCGGGTTCGGATTATCTCTCCTTCTTATTTTCCTCAGTCGTTTATTTTTATGGCGGGTACCCATTTCTCAGGGGGATAAAAGAGGAGCTTTCCGAAAAGTCGCCCGGAATGATGACCCTAATAGCCATTGCAATCAGTGTGGCTTATTTTTACAGCTCTGCCGTAGTTTTTGGACTGCATGGCGAGGTCTTTTTCTGGGAGCTTGTGACCCTTATCGATGTAATGCTGCTCGGGCACTGGCTTGAGATGCGTTCTGTAATGGGAGCCTCAAGAGCCCTTGAAGAGCTTGTAAGGATCATGCCTTCAGTCGCCCACCTGAAAAAAAATGGAGACTTTGTCGATGTGGAGGTTGACAAGCTAAAAATCGGAGATGAAGTTCTGATCAAGCCCGGAGAAAAGGTGCCTGTGGATGGGATAGTTGTTGAGGGGACAAGCAGCGTTAACGAGTCCATGCTTACCGGGGAGTCGAAACCTGTCACAAAAAGCCCTGGAGGCGAAGTTATTGGCGGCTCGATTAATGGGGAGGCAGCTTTTGTTGTCAGAGTAGAAAAGACCGGCAAGGATACTTATCTCAGCCAGGTTATTGAGCTTGTCAGGACTGCCCAGGAAAGCAAGTCAAAAACTCAGGATCTGGCAAACCGAGCTGCCCTTTATCTCACAATAATAGCCCTGACTGTAGGAACTCTCACCTTTATTCTCTGGATTCTTTTCGGTCAACAGCTTGTCTTTGCGCTTGAAAGGTCAGTGACTGTAATGGTTATTACCTGCCCGCACGCCCTGGGGCTTGCAATCCCTCTCGTAGTTGCAGTTTCAACATCCCTTGCCGCAAAATCCGGTCTTCTTATTCGGGACAGGCAGGCATTTGAAAAAGCACGCAATCTTCAAGCTATCATTTTTGACAAAACCGGTACACTAACCGAAGGACGGTTTGGGGTTACAGACGTAGTTTCTCTTTCAGGCGAAGAGAACAGAACTGGAGAGGATAATGACAGAATTTTAAGCCTCGCTGCTTCTCTGGAAGCCAGTTCGGAACATCCTATTGCAACAGGCATTCTGGAAAGTGCACGGGAAAAAGGGCTGAAAATCCAGCCTGTTGAAGAATTCAGTGCGATTCCAGGAAAAGGGATACAGGGTATGGTTGAAGGAAAAAAGTTCTTTGTTGTGAGTCCTGGCTATCTTGAGGAAAAAGGGATTACCCTCAAGAACGAGAAGATTGAGGAAATCAAAGCGCAGGGAAAGACTGTCGTGTTCTTGCTTGAGGGAGATAAGGTACTTGGAGCTGTTGCACTTGCCGATATTATCAGGAAAGAATCGAGGGAGGCTATCTCGAGGCTTAAAGGTATGGGAATCAGATGCATCATGCTTACAGGGGACAACCGTTATGTGGCAGCCTGGGTAGCCCGGGAGCTTGAGCTTGATGATTATTTTGCAGAAGTCCTTCCTCATGAGAAAGCCGAAAAGGTTAAAGAAGTCCAGGCTCAGTACATCACAGGCATGGTCGGAGACGGGGTTAACGATGCGCCTGCTTTGGCTCAGGCGGATGTCGGAATAGCCATTGGAGCCGGTACGGACGTTGCAATCGAAACTGCTGATATAGTTCTGGTAAAAAATGACCCAAGAGATGTAGTTTATATTATCGGGCTTTCAAGGAAAACTTACTCCAAGATGTATCAAAACCTCCTCTGGGCAACAGGATATAACGTTTTTGCAATTCCTCTTGCAGCAGGGATACTCTATGGATATGGAATCTTACTGAGCCCTGCCGTGGGTGCAGTTCTAATGAGCCTGAGTACTATAATAGTAGCAATAAACGCGAGAACTTTAAGGATGGGGTGATTTGATGTTTGGAATATTCCGCAGTATAAAGAAGTTAATCGCTTTAGCTGCACTGGCTTCCGCAGTAGTCGGATTCATTTCAAGATTTACTGGGAAGAAAAGGAAAAGATAAATTTAAAGTTTTAGACCAGAGGTTATATCGGAAAAATCAAAAAGGCTGCTGGGAAAGGATTCATTCCAGAAATAGCTGCTAGAAGCAGGTAGATTTTATTTTTCAACTTATACATAACCTTCTGGTAACTACGGATTCAAACATTTTTTATCAAACTCTTATCTTTTTTATTTAATTTCAGTTTCATTTCGAGTTCATCTTTTTTATTTAATCTCAGTTTCATTCTCTATAGTCGACGGGGAAATTTTGATCTCGCTTTTATACAGGTTGATTCCGCTTTTATCCTCAATTAGAGTTTTCAGTTCATAGGTAGAATTTTCCTTTCTTGGAAATTCGAGCACAATCGGATTTTCAACCGAGACATTTTCGTAAAACTTTTCACTAACGTTTTCGAGGGCATTTCCGTTTTCCCTGAACTCATAACTCATGTAGCAGTTAAATCTGGAATCTGGATTTTTTGGGGTATAGGTAAACAAAAACCTGTCTTCGTAGTTGTGGGATTCACTTACGAATGCATCCAGAGAACCCTTCCCCATAATTATTTCTTGCTGTACTGCTCCCTTTTCTCCCATAGGCTGATTAATCAGTTGTACAACTACTACTGCAGTCACAACCATGAGAATAATCATCAATAACTTGGTTGTATTACTCATACTAAACCTCGGTCTAAGATTTCATTTTATTCGCCGGAAATATAAGGTTAGATTTTTTAGTTACAGTCGCTTCTCAAGATGTAGCTTATCTAGTTTAAAGCATGCGATTTAGATATGTGACTCAAACTTTCTCTGGAATTCAGACTCAGGCAATGAAAATATCGAATCTGTTTCTGATCAATGTTTCAACTTTTTTTTCAAAATTTGAGTCCGAATATTTTCTTGAAGCCCTGTGAAGCACATTACCCTGCATTCCGGCTTCTTTTCCCTTCTGTGGTAATCAGCCAGATAGGAGTTGATCACTGAAATGTTTCCCCCAGTAAACCCGTCAAGAACTCTGGCGAAAAAGAGCACTGCAAGGGGCAGCGTAACCATAAAAACTCCGAAGATTTTGGAATCTGCCTTAAAGAGGTTTATAACCGGAAGAAAAAGCATCCCAAGAAAGATTACTGAACCCGGGAGCACCTATAAAATTGAAAAAAGGATTGGAAGGAGGGAAACGTTTTCTCTGGTACGGGGCGCTGGATTGTTTTTCTGTCTTCTTTTTTCTTTTTCCACGTTTCTTCTGGGTTTGTTTTTGGAAATCTTTTCTCCAGATCTTCAAGTTACTTCTTTCCACGAACGGTGTACCAAGCTTTCTGATAACGGTTACTTCTTGTGGATAGGTTGCTCTTTAATTCTCAGAATATCAGCCCAGGCTCGTTTCCTACACTGCGGGCATTTCACATATTTTTTACTCCCACCATTGGGGCTGAGCAAATCTTCAAGCATTGAGACCTCAAAGACATCGCCGCATCTGGGACAGAGGTAGGCGAAATTTTTTGTATGCCATGTTACAAGCAGGGCAGCGCCCCCGACTAATACAGTAAGCCAGAGATACCAGCGGTGAGGAAGAAGGAAAACCGATGTTATCCCAATCAATGCTATGAATGCAAAAAGCATTGGAGCTTTTCCATACCAGTCGCTTTTCGAAATCTCAATATACTTGTCTCTCGAAATCTCACTATACCTGTTTCTATCCGTAGCTTACCCCCCGACTGTGCACTTTCCCGGATATTTTATGCTAGAAAATTGGGTTTGAGTTTATTTAATGGTATTTTTTCCTCTCTTCGAGTTAAGATGCGGAAAAACTTTGTAAATCGTAAAGTATTTTAAAAACTTGTGCTGACATAAAGAAATTCTGAATGGAGCAATCATTTAAGTTTATTTATTTTGTTCTTACTAGCAGTCCCCGAATCACGTCTTCAGAGTACCATACCTGAACTTCCAGACGTCCTTGACATTTGCAGAAGGCATCCTGCACTGTGATCTGAGTACTGGGATCTGGGTTATCCAGATGCCTCCAATCATTATTAACAAAAAGCCATAAACTTCTGGTACTGCCTTCAGGATAGGGCAGCAACTCAAGCCAGTATCGAGTTGCTATGCCAGTTTCCACAGTCTCTGACTCGTTTTTCTTCTGGCTTTCCGGATTATTCGGCAAGCCTTTAGGTAAATCCTCAGGCTCTGATGAGTTATCTGTCATTTATTCACCCCCCTTTTAGTCAACTGCAGATATCATCTAATCACACCTAATTTACCAACTAATACTCATATATAATTTATATTTACTAAAGGAAATATGTTTAGAAACTAAAATCTCGCAAGGTATATACCCCCTAAATTTTTACCTCACCGATTTTCGTGACCTTACTCGTCTTAGATTTTTATCGAGGTTAAAAAATTTTAACCTGAGATTTTCAGGTTACAAGCCTGGATTTAGATCTCAGGTTCTGCAAACTTCACTCTTCCTGAGCCAGTCAATATCAGACTGGTAAAGGAGCCTGAGATCCTTGAGTCCCAGCTTCAGCATGGCAAGCCGGCTGACCCCCAGCCCCCATGCAAGGACAGGTTCTTTAATTCCTAAAGGCTCAGTAACTTCTTTTCTGAAAACGCCTGCACCTCCAAGTTCAATCCAACCCAGACCATCCACGTAAACCTCGGGTTCTACGCTCGGCTCGGTATATGGGAAGTATCCCGGGCGGAAACGAACTTCTTCGAATCCCATCCTGTGGTAGAATTCTGCAAGCAAACCCAGCAGGTCTGCAAAGGACATATCCTTGTCCATTACAACCCCTTCAAGCTGTTCGAACTCCGGGGTATGGGTAGGATCGATAGTTTCCCTGCGGTAAGCCCTGTCAATGCAGAAAGCTTTTACAGGCGGTTTGGGATTGTCAGCCAGATATTTGATAGTGACGGCTGTTGTGTGTGTTCTCAGAACATTGCGTTCTGCAAGTTCCCTGTCCCAGACCCCACCCCAACCGCAGGAGTCAATATCTCCTCCGTATTCGTGCATTGCAGCTACCTTTTCGGTAAAGTCAGCTGGAAGCAGGCAGGTTGTATCAAGGTGGAATGTGTCCTGCATATCTCTTGCAGGGTGATCCTGCGGCTGGAAAAGGGCGTCGAAGTTCCAGAAAGAACTCTGGATTATTCCGCCTTTAATCTCAGTAAAGCCCATTTCCAGGAAGATCTGGCGCATCTGCTCAATAAGGCGCCTGTAAGGATGAATTTTGGCACCGTAAAGAGGTTTTGGGATAATATCAAGACGGTAAGGCCTGAATTTTTTTCCCTTCCAGGCACCACTTTTCAATAAGTCAGGTGTAAGCTGGGCAATTTCCTCTTCAAGCACAAGCCCCTGAGCTGCAAGTGCGCTCCCGGCATCAGTTATGGAAACAGTCCTTAACTTTTCTTCGTGTTTTACGATAAGTTTGCGTTTGAGCAGGTCTTTTATTGTCCCTTCATCGGATGCAAGTTCTTCGAGCGTCTTTGCTTTGCCTGTGAAAGCTGCAAGAGTTTCCTCATCTTTTCCTGTATACACATTTCCCGATGGTACCATTATCCCGTTTTCAACCTTTGCCCATCCTTTTTTTACGAGCCAGCCTGTTGCAATTCCAACTATCTTCGGAGAGAAATGGCTTCTAAGTTCTTCAAGTGAGGTCGGAGCTTTGAGGGAGTCGATAATCTGGCGTTCGGGGAGCCCGTTTTTTGCGTATTCTTCCCCTTCCTTTGTAAGGGAATAACGTTCTACGACATTTTCGGAGATTGAAACCAGCCCTTTTTCTTCAAGCATGAAAGCTGCCTGCATTGCTGCATCTACCTGCAACCCCGATTTCTCCTCCAGTTTTTCGGGAGATGCGGACCCCAGGGCTTCAAGGGCAAGCAGGACTTTTTTCTCGTTGATTGTGAGGTTTTCCTGAACACTCATCTTATGATCACATCCTGAAATTCTGAAATCTTAAATCCAGTATTATAATTGAATCCTCTAAATTTTACTTTTTGTAAATTATTCTGTATTCGTCAAGGTGCTCTCTTGCAAGCTCTCTCTTCTCCTGATGGTCTTTAAGGAACTCGGACATTTTTTCGGCTGCTAACTGCTTGCATGACCCGCACATCCTGGTACCGGAGACACATTCCTGCCTGATTTCCAGCAACTCCTCATCGTCTCCAATCAGGTGGAAGAGCATTAATTCAAAGACCGAACATTCTTCTGGTATTCCACCCAGCTTTTTCTGCTCTTCAAGAGTAACACGGCCTCCTGTTTTTGCCCTTTTTACCTTTTTTGCACCTTCCTTCGGGTCGTCAGTAAGAGCTATGTAACTGTCAGGAACACTGCTTGACATCTTTCCTCCCTGCAGTCCGCTCATAAAACGATGATAGGTAGATGCAGGAGGAATGAAGGCATATCCTCCGAATTCAGCGGCTATTTCGGCAACGATCTGCTCCAGTATTTTTCTGGTGAGTTTCCAGATTTTTCTGAAAACGAAGTACTTTTCGTACTCAGCGAATTCAGGTGGCTTTGTGTTTTCCATAAACCTGGAGACACTTTCGATTTCAGCCAGATACTGGCTTTTTCTATCAGCTTTTCTGACCTCTGAGACCAGCCTCATAAGGAATGGGTAGTCAGGAGTCTGGAGTACATCAATATGTTCTTCATAGAGTTTAACTTTTCCAGGAATGCGTTTTTTGAGTTCCTGTAAGGCTTCCTTAGGAGCTCCTTTTCCCCTGACACTGAAATATTTCCATCCGTTTGTGTTTTCTCTTTCTTCAATCCTGAACATATTCATTTTGCCTGCAAGTCCCCTTGTAAGGCGAAGGTGAGGATCCTGGTCTGGACCAACAGGAACTACAACCGGTTTTGGACCTCCGAATTCTTCAAGCTGGGGCTGGAGGATATCAGCAGCCTGGGTTGCCACACTGATCATATGAGAGAGGTTAGTTTCTCCTGAAAATCCATAAATTGCGCTGAGTTCTGAGAAATTTACCTTGACCCCGAGTTCAAATGCCAGGTCTTTAACGCTTTCACAGCCTGACTGGAAATAAATAAGGCCATCTGGCTTGAAACCGAGAGCGATCAGGCTTAATATGTATTCATCTATCCCGATTTCCCTGCATTTCTGCCAGGAAAATCCGCGTACTGAGAAAGCCTCTCTATCCGCAATCCCCACAAAAGCAGATGCTCCCATTTGCTGGTGCCAGATTATCTGATCCATAACCATCTTGTGTCCGAGATGAACTTTTCCGGAGGGCATAAACCCATCCATTACGGAAAATGGGGCACCTGTTCTCATGGCCTCTACAATCTGCTCGTAATCCCGGTGCCCGAAGATGACCCTTCTCCGCATATACGTGCTGGGGGAAGGAACTTCCGGAAGAATCTCATCAAAAGGAGAAATCCCGAATTCTTCGAATAACTTGGAATAGTCAGTAATGTCGCTTGAGCTCCAGGGGTCAAGTGTATTAGTCATGAAAATCCCTCATTACTGCCGTCTTATGAAGAATAAGCTTCAGAAGACAGCCTTTTTTTGTTGAAAACAATTAAAGGTATGACACAGTTACAACTAATCTGTTCTTTAAAAATACCTGCTTATATGTAAATGTTTATCTCCAGGCAGGTAATTTCAGGCTGATACCGACGCTCCAGTGGCAATCTGCTTTCAATTTTCCTGGCTTATAGCCCAGCTGAAAAAAACTAAAAGGAAACTAAATGTTCCAGAGAGAAAGCGGTAAAGAGATAACGACAGATTATCAATTTCATCTTATATAGACTTTCTCAAAAGGATACGGCAGTTTTGCTCCTTCAGGAATTCTGTCAACAAACTCCAGAAATTCCGGGTCATGCATAGGACTCAGGATTTTCTGTTTCTGGAAGTAAGGGTAACTCCGAATTTTCTGCCAGGCATCTTTTAAGGATTCTTCTTTTATATTCCCGAAACTGAAAGGCGGATAAGGACCAGGTTTTACGTCTCCATCTGCTGTTATATGCATCCAGCGCCTGCCTTCCATTGCGCCCAGCATCTGTCCTTCAAAGTAAGTATTCGCAAACATACGTGGACCGTTTGAACTGGCGTTTATTCTTTGATACATATCAAGAATGGTTTTTCTGTCTTTATCTGTAATTACAGGCTCCTTACCACTTTTTGGCATTGCTTCCCATACAGAAAATTCATGTACTCCAAGTTGCGATGCAAGGGAGTAAAGAGCAGACAGCTCCTCAAGGTTTGAGGGAGAAACATGTGTTGTCATCACAACCATAATCCCGGCTTCAAGTGCAAGTTTTATTGCAGAGACTGCTCTATAATATGCTCCTTTGGATTTTCGGACAGCATCATGTTTCTCAGGGTCAGTGGAATAAATTCCCACCATAAGGGAATGGAGCCCTGCTTCTTTCAGGCGGAAAGCAGTTTCTTTTGTAAAATCCGTGCCCCAGGTTGAACAGTTTACTATAGCCCGCTTCTTATCCACATACCTGATTAGCTCAAATATTTCTCCGCGCAGCAGGGGGTCATTCTCGGTAAATGTGATAATGAAAGTACCGTAGTCAAGGGCTTCATCTATTATTCTCTTTACAGTGTTTGCATCCAGTTCGTCTGTAACCGTCCCTGGCGGATATCTCGAACTATTCTGGCGGGTAAGTTCGATGGACACAGTTTCAGGAATGTATCTCCCAAGAGCAATCTGTATCTCCGCAAAAATAAGACGTGTGAAGACCGGACCTGGTATAGGTGGGAGCCAGGCTGAGGGAATGACTTTGTCCTCCTCTATAAGGGCTAGCTTTTCCTCTTTCAGGCGGGAATTGATTTTTTTCAGAATGGGGCTACAGGCTGCTTTCAGAGTCCCGCTTGCTGACAACTCTAAGCTTTCTCCTGCTTGCCGAAGTTTCACTGACAGCCCGGGCATTGAAAGAATTTCTATATTTCTTTCCTTTGCTGAAATATCTTTCAATGAGACCTCCGATGCATTCTTTTCTTCAGAAGTCATTTATCCTCACCGCAAACCTTCTCAAAAAGCTGCTTGACCACAAGCCTTTTCAAAAAACTGCTTGAGCGCAAACTATTTGGAAAAAAGTTTGATCAAAAATCAGCGTGACGATATGATCGACCGGTGCAACGGTCGCGGTTCAATGGTTGAATTTAAGCTGCCCGGGCATGAAAACGAATGTAATCGGCCTGAGCTGCTTAAGTATTTAAAGTGCTTACTTAAAAAATAAGCTTTAAACCTCAGACCCTTTCCGAGAAGGCGAGGTTTCCGCTGATTTTCTTGATTTTTATTTTGACCACGTCGCCTTTTGCGGCTCCGGGCACGAAAACCGTATACTTATCGATCTTTGCTATACCGTCACCTTTGGACCCGACAGCATCGACCCGGAGTTCATAGGTTCCGCCTTCTTCGATGGCATCCCTGACAACCACATTACTTACCTTTCTCTTCTTGACAGGTCTGTGAGCCCCGCAAGCAGAACATCTCAGGACAAGTACTCTTTCCACCTTGACAAGCTGGGTGTCCGGACGTCCGCATTCCGAACACGTAACATATTCGTCCACATAAGCCTGAATGTTATCTGCAATCTGGGCTCTCGTAAACCTTCCCTGGAAGACTGCGCGTGTGCCTTCTATTTTCCCTGCAGTCCCCAGTTCCCTTGTGAGATATTTCATCAGGTGATCAGGGTCCCGGTTAAGGATATCTGCAATATTTCCGAAGTTTTCCAGAATTGTGGTCTTGCCTTCAGAGAAGAGTCTGGGTTCAGGGATTACGAATCGAGCATCCGTAGTCTCGGTTTCAGGCATTTTTGCCATTGCACGATTTAAAAGCTCTTCGTAATCGTACATATTATACTCCTTTTATGTTAACAATTAACTGATTACTGTATCAGCTCTGCTCCCTGGTCTACAACGATTCTAAAGGGAGTTGGTAATTTCTGTCCTGCATGCCAGAGAGCTTTCTTTGCGGCTTCAAAGTTGTGCTTCTCAACAGCCACTGTAAAGATCCTCTGCATTGGTTTTACCCTGGCTGCAGTACCTACGTTCTTTCCAAAAGCCCTGCGCATCCCACTGGATACACGGTCAGCACCAGCACCGGTTGCCTGCTTGTTTTCCCTGAGTACTTCGTGGGGATAGACACGGAGCTTCATGTAAAAGCCCATCTTTCCTGTATCTGAAGTAAGGTGCCTGTTTGCTGTAATACGGGCTGCTTCAAGAGCAGTATGCCTTATCTGGCACTTTTCTTCTGCAACCAGGGAGATTCTTATAGGGAAGGCATCGCTGTTTGCCTTGTCACCCATGTCGTAGTGAATAACCTGACTGCCTGGAACACCGCCCATGTATTTTCTTCTGGTAAATGAGCGCTGCCTCACGTTCCTGTACATACTTCCTGGCTTTCGTACCATAAGCTTGATTCTCCTGAAATATAATGAGTTTAATTTAGCTTAATTTATTCAGTCAAATAGTTTAATAGCCTAATTGAGTTTAACAAAAATTTATTATAACGGATTTCTTTCCGCATATAAACGTTTGCATCAAGTTCTCAAAAAACCGTTTAGCAAACCACTCAGTATGAGATATGTGCATATAGAGATAGCTACCTGTATTTACATTTATCTGTAAACCGGTCTTTACGGATTTTAGCAGACAATCTCTATGTTCCCATGCCCTTTTGCTCTTTAAAAGTGTCAGGCTCTGGGATTTTGTTTGAAATTCGTAATCCCTGAGAATTTACATATTCCGGGCGTATGTGACTTACTTCCTACTACCTAGTGGTTTATAAATTTAATTGATGATCCCGGATATTTTTCAAAAAATCCTGCAAGCAGCCCAAAACAACCTGATAGCATCATGCTTCCAAAAGGCGCGGCAAAGTGCAGCTTATTTGAGATCTCCTTCCTGAGTTCCGATTCTGAGAGCTTTTCAAGCATTTGCCTTTTTGGACCGGTAACCATTATAGATCTAACCTGCTCAAAGCCTACCGCTTCTTTTATATATGCACCATGTCCTCCATCCTCAAATACTTCATCAAAATCAAGGCTTCCGTCGGCAAGCTTTATTATATAATCCTGAAGTTTTTCCGGGTTCATACTGGAACTGTGGTGCTCAAAAAGTGCAGTTATCCTGTTTTCAAGCACAAGGGCTCCCAAAGTATGCCCATTTCCTATATTGACCACGATTGAAGGCTGGAGTGCGGCGGGGTCGGTAAGAGCTCCGAAAATAGCTGCAGGACCGGTGTCCATGAAGACAGAGCGGATTTCAGGGTTTCCTACGGATTTTAGAAGAGAATCTGCTTGAGCCTTCATTCGCGTAAAAGCCTCGGGAATCTCTTCGGGCGTAAATACAAAATTCTTTAGCTTGCCTCCCCTGTCAATAAATTCCCTGAAAAGTTCAAAACGGTAAACCCTGTTACTTTTCTCAGGGGCATTTCCGTGATCCTGCACTGCTACAGCATAGTTTTCAGGCATGGAAACGTCAAAAGCTGAAAGTGCAGATGAAACGGATTTCGGATTGAAGTCCTGCATAACAATATTTACTTTATCTTTCTTTGCTTTTCCTTCGCAAGTAAGCTGCTTTGCCTCCTCTTCCGAGACAATCTGGATTCCAAAAGCCTTTATCTTCTCAATACTATCGTGGATAGTTAAAGCAGCCTTTTCAGTAGCATATACCGGAAAGCCTGCCTTCAGATGGGTTCTGACAGCAAACGCAGAAGGTCCCCCACCCATTATGTTTCCGGTAAGCACTATTGCTTTTCTTTCTCTGGTAGCTTTCTTAATTCTCTCTGCAATAATCCTGGTCGGAGCAGGCATGACCATAAGCAGGCTGTTTTCCGGCTCTTTTTCCGAATCAAAAAGCAGGATATCCTGTGTCCCTGTTCCTATATCTGCTGCAAGTATGCGCATACCTGTGCATTGGCTGATAAGATATTAAAATATAGGCAGGTTAGTAGAAGTAAACATGAGACTGGATAACAGGAACATATAAACAGAAATCCGGATAAAATAGAATTCAGATAATAAAAAGCCGGATAAAAGGAACAAAAATTGAGAGTGTTATTTTCATGAAAGAATCCATCCCGGAAATCCACAAGAAAGAAGCAAAAAGATCCTTTTCTTTTGCCCTGATTACAATTTCTACCTCCAGGTATGAAAAGTACGGAGACTCTACTTCGCCTGAGGAAGCCGAAGATCTTTCAGGAAAGGCTATGAAAGAGCTTCTTGAAGCGGCTAACCATGAAGTTATATTCTACAGGCTCATTCCCGATGGAAAAATCCCGATTATAGAAGCTGTGCTTTTCGCTCTTGAAAGTCCCGCAGATATCGTAATTACAAGCGGAGGCACTGGGCTTGCACCAAAAGACCTTACAATCGAGTCGATAACTCCTTTTTTTGAGAAGGAACTCCCAGGCTTTGGAGAATTGTTCAGGTACAAAAGCCTTGAAGACATAGGGACATCCGTAATCCTTACAAGAGCCTCAGCAGGTGTAATTAAAGGAAAAGCAGTATTCTGCCTGCCGGGTTCGCCAAATGCTGTAAGACTGGCTCTCTCCGAGATCATAATTCCCGAAGCAGGTCATATTGTCAGGCATGTAAGGGAATAAGCTTCCCTTTTTGTCATGCTCTTTCTAATGCGTTTTTGCATTTTTTTCTTTTTATTACTTTTCCTTATATTTTCATAAACTGGCGGATCAATACCTAACATAAATATGGTTAGCGATTTCCCTGTCAACGGCATACCTTGTCTGGTCAACCTCAAATAGGTATGACGGAGACCGCCGGAGCAAAGTAACGGGCATGCCTGGCAGAATGCCCATTGATACGAGTTTCTGCAGGATGCCGGGGTTTTTAGTCTCAAGATGTGAGATTTTACCGGTTTTTCTGGGTTCCATTGTGCAGAGTGTTGTAGTTTTCAGGGTAGGATGTGCATTTTTTGTTACCATTTGAATAGCTTCCTTATGGATTGTATTATCTTTGCTTCTTTTACAAGTTCGTATCCGCAGTTAGGACAGCACTGCTTGTTGCAGTTGTGAAGCTTTCCGCAGCCGGTACATTTTGCTTCATCAGCTTTTTCAAATTCATTTCCGCAAAGGGGACATTTCACAGGTTCACTCCCAGCGCGGTCAGTAAAGTATTTACAATAAAGCCTGTGAGAAACGCAAACGGGAAAATGAATCCTGAGATTACAAGGGCTGTTTTCAATCCTCTCTCTTTTATTGTCATCATGAACTGAGCTATGCAGGGCATAAAGAGGGTCAAAGTAACGGCTGCAACTAAAAGCTGCAAACCTGTCAGCAGTCCTGAATCATGCATTCCGTAAAGTCCGGCTGCTCCGAAATCTCTCCTGAAGAAGCCGAAGAGAAAAACATCAGCCGCATTGGGGGGCAAGCCAATCCAGACTGTCGGGTATTCCATTACTTTTAAGGCAAGGTCAAAAATGCCTGTCAATCTTCCTATCCAGATCAGAATACTTGCCACAACAAAAAGGGGCAGGACTTCAAGGAAGTACCAGTGCATCCTTGAGTAAGTTTTTACCAGTATATTCGAGAGTTTTGGACGCCTTAGAGGAGGCATTTCAAGTATGAATGTAGGAGCATCTCCTGGAAGGATTCTTGAAGCCAGGTAGCCTATCAGTATAAATTCAAGCACAATAACACCTGCCCATACAGACAATCCTCTGGGGTTTCCTGAGAGGATTGAAAGGATTATGCCCAGCTGTGCTGAGCAAGGAATTGCAAGTGCCAGCAAGATATTTGCAATAAGCCTTTCCCTTTTAGTTTCAAGGGTTCTGGTGACCATAGTAGCCATTGTGGAGCAGCCAAATCCAAGCACCATAGGAATTACTGCCCTTCCGCTGAGTCCTATTTTTTTGAACATGCCGTCCAGAAGCAGGCTAAGCCTGGGCAGATATCCGGTGTCCTCAATAATGGAGAATACCAGGAAAAAGGCTCCAACTATGGGAAGTATGAGAGCTATTGCGTATGTTACTGCCTGGGTGAAAATACCATATTCTCCCACAAAGAGATCCTGCAAAGCAGGATAGGGTACAAGCGACACAAACCTGGCAGTCACCAGCGGATTTATATATTGCCCAAATAACGTGTTTTCCAGGAAATCAACAACAGTTCCAGCTGCAAAGACACCTACAAACTGGTAGAACCCGAGGTACAGAATTAAAAATAAAACGGGTATCCCGAATACAGGATGGATAAGAATGCTATCTATTTTCTCGGAGAAACCAGGGTTTTTCTTCGTAGTTTCTGTCTTTTTACCCGTTCTTATTCCTGCTTTCTCGCTGCTTCTCTCTGTCCCCGCTATTCCGGTTTTTCCGAGAGTTTTTCTCTTCGTCCTGTCAGGCATTTCCATTACCTGTTCCACGATTTCGTTCACACGTTCCTGGCGTTTCAGAGTGAACAGGTAGGAAAGAGGGACTGCCGCTGCCTTTGAAGCTGCTTCTACAAGTTTACGGATTTTTTCATTATTTTTTACACTGCCTGCTTTCCCATATTCAGGCGATTTTTCAGCCCTGAGGAGGTATTCAAGAGCTGTTCTGTCTTTCTGGAGCAACAGAAGTGAGAAAGCTCTCTTTGAGATTCTGAATTCTTTTGCAGGACCAAGTAAATTTTCGACACTCTCAATGTATGGCTCAATTTCTGTTCCATAATCAAGTTTCTGGAATTTTTGGATACCCGGGGTATTGTTCCCGGGGACAAATTCTGATATTGCGGTCTTAAGTTCATCTATCCCTTTCCCCTCGCTTGAAACTGTTCCGATAACTGGAATTCCCAGAAGTCGGCTGAGTTCAGGTATATCGATTTCAATTCCCCTTTCTTCAGCCTCGTCCATCATGTTTAGAACAAGGATGAGAGGAAGCCCGGCTTCAAGAAGCTGCAAGGTGAAGGAGAGCATGCGCCTGAGATTCCTGGCATCTACCACATGGAGGTAAACCAGAGGGGTTTCCTCAAAAATTAAAAGCTGGGAAACCCTTTCTTCCTCACTTACGGGAAGTAAAGAATACATTCCTGGCGTGTCAATGATTTCATACTCCCTTTCTCCTATCTTTGACTTCCCACGGCTGATTTCGACTGAAGTTCCTGGATAATTGGAAACCAGTGTATAGCTTCCGGAAAGAGCATTAAAAAGGCTGCTTTTCCCAACGTTAGGACTGCCAACAAGCACAATTTTCGGAAGCCCTTTTCCTGGAACGCATCCCCTGCTTCCATGGCAACACTCTCCATCAGGGCAGATGACTGGGAGTTTCATATTTTCACGCTCATTTTTAGGTGAACCTAATTTCAGATTTATTCATATTTAGGCATACCTAATATTTAAGGCTAATGCAATTGCATCATTCTCTTAAACAGCGTCTCAAAAACAAGATTATTTAAACAGTTCTTAAGCTAAAAAGTCTTTAAATTAAATTAACTTATATTATGAGCCGGCTACCTGCGGGTTGATACGTTGCCATTTATTCGATTTTAATTTCCCTGCTCATAGCTCTGTAGTATTCGAACAGCTCTTCTCCCCATTTTATTGCTCGAGGTTCGAAACTTCTTATGTACTGGCGGTCAAACCTCCCGTTTTCGTTAAACAAACCAAGAACCATTATCCTGTCAGTCACAGCAATAAGCGCTGGAATATCCACTCCTTTTTTTTCAAAGAGATAAAGGTTTGTGTTTCCCATCTTAAGGAATTCTTTCCCTTCTTCTTTGAAATCTTCTATAAGCCGTGAGTATACAGCCTCACTCAGGACAAGGGAAACCTCAATGCCTTTTTTTGCAAGGTTGAGAAAAAGCGCTGGAAACTGAGGGTGGAAATAAGAGAAAAAGACGCGAGTACAGCTTGAATTTGAAAGATGCTCTACAAATTTCGGGTTCAAGTCAAATGTATGGCTGAGGTCTGGCTCTATAATGCGATAGTCTCCAAGCTCATTGATTCTTTTTACAAGGTTGGGTGGAATAGAGGCAAGCTTTCGGTTAGCCCAAAATTCTTCATTTTTCTCGAACACTGCTAGAGTATCAAGTAGAGGCTGCATTCTTTCTACAATAATTTCCCCTATTGCGCTGAGCCGGTACATTCCATCTTCATATATTACCAGTTCTTCTTCTTTCAATTTTTTTATCTGGGGGAGAAGAGCTGTCCTGGGAACCTGAAGTCTCTCAAGTACCTCTTCAATATCCTTTGGACCTTCTTTCAGGAGCAGGAGAAAATTTTTTCTTTTCTCTGAAAACAGGATAAGATCAAGCAAGCCGGGGTTCATTTTACATTCGCCGTCCTGAACTCAGAAAAAGAGCTTTGTTCACGGGCTCCGTTTTTATGGTTCAATTTTTTATAATCCTTAATGAATGACGAATTACTAATAAATGTGTCGAAATTATTTGAGAACTCTAGGCTGCCTTATTTGAGAACTCTGGGTTGTCTCTTCTCAACTCGAGGGAGCAGTCATATCTATAAAGTTAACTGGCTTCTTTCCAGTTTGCTAGGAAATGTTGATATAGGTGCTGATTAGAAAAGGGAGAGAACTGGATAAATGGTAAACTGTTCAGGATATATGACAGGATACATGATAGATATCTTTCTATGACAGGATACATGATAGATAACTTTCAAAATCAAGTACTCTTTTTATTATAAATTATGTAATTTTTCATAATAGAATTATAATAATATGAGTACCAATATAGGTGTTTCATAATTGACAGAATGAGTTTTATGCCTGTAAATGTGAGGAAAGATAATGGAAAAAGAAAAGTTATACAGGTTGAAAGCCGAAGCAAACCAGCTTTCTCCAATTCTTAATATAGGGAAGAACGGGGTAACGGACGCTCTGATCGAAGAACTGAACAAGCAGATAAAGGCTAACAGGCTTGTGAAGGTAAGGGTGCTGAAAAGCGCTGAGGATGGGAAAGACTTAAAAGACATCGCGGAAGAAATCGCAGCCGCTACAAAATCCAATCTGATAGAAGTACGTGGAAGGACAGTGGTTCTTTACAAATGAGAAATAAGGCGCAGAAACACCTTTTTCCCGACTCTGATTTTTAGCAGACCTTCCAATATACTGCCTATCTTCTATTCCAATAAAAATAACTCCCGGTTTTTTAAAATGAAGAATAAGGTTTTTGTATAGAATATCTGTATAGGTTAAGATCTATCTGTGTAGGTTAAGATCTGTAGGTATGAAACTACTTAATATAAAATTATTATTTTGTTATCTTGGTAAGTTATTTATGTTGCAAAGGTGACTTCAAGTTGCTAACTTGGTAGTACATCATTTACGGACATTTCATTATTTCCGGTTAATCCCTACGTCTTATACAAAAGTTAACGGATGAATCAAAAATTACCGAAATAAACTTAAATTTCCACCGTATGTGCACTTAGAGTGCCTGGAAGTTTCTTGAAACGGTTGAGTTGGGGTATTTCTCCTTTTGTTCTCAGATACACCAGGGCAAAGCAAACCCCCACCCTCCGGAGAGATTGTTATGCTTGAAGATGAATATCAACTAGAATTTTTCAAAAATAACGGGTTCGTCCGGAAGCAGTGCCCGTCATGTGGCAAGTTTTTCTGGACACGCGATCTTGATAGAGAGACATGCGGAGATGCGCCCTGTGATCCTTATTCCTTCATAGGGAACCCGGTATTTTCCAGGGAATTTGATATCTCCCAGATGCGTGAGTATTATCTTTCCTTTTTTGAGGAGAGAGGGCATACAAGGATTGATCGTTACCCTGTAGTTGCCCGCTGGAGGGACGACATTTATCTTACCATTGCATCCATTGCAGACTTCCAGCCATTTGTAACCTCAGGGCAGGTTCCCCCACCTGCAAATCCTCTCACGATCTCCCAGCCCTGCATTCGCTTAAACGACCTGGACTCTGTGGGCAGAAGTGGGCGCCATCTTACAAATTTTGAGATGATGGCACATCACGCCTTCAATAAAAGGGATCACGAGATTTACTGGAAAGAACATACCCTGGAACTTTGCGACGAGCTCCTGAATTCACTTAAAGTAGACCCCTTTGCCGTAAGTTACAAGGAAGAACCCTGGGCAGGTGGAGGAAATGCGGGACCCTGTGTCGAGGTAATTGTGCACGGGCTTGAGCTTGCTACCCTTGTTTTCATGGACCTGAAAGCCGATAAAAAAGGCGATATCCTGATCAAGGACGAGACATATTCGAAGATGGACAATTACATCGTGGATACGGGATACGGGCTTGAGCGTTTTGTCTGGGCTTCGAAAGGTTCTCCTACAATTTATGATGCGCTTTTCCCTGGCATAGTGAACGAACTTATGGGACTTGCAGGGCTCGAGCATGAACTGGATAATTCCGAGTATGCAAACATCCTGGCTCAGAATGCAAGGCTTGCAGGGCTTATGGATGTCAGTGAGAAGGCAAACCTTATGGAATTAAGGAAAAAGGTTGCCTCAAGCATCGGAATGACCGTGGATAAACTCTCGACTATAATGGAACCTGTAGAAAAGGTCTATGCGATTACTGACCATACACGCTGTCTGACTTTCATGCTTGGGGACGGAATTATTCCCTCGAATGTAAAAGCAGGATACCTTGCAAGGCTTGTCCTCAGGCGGACTTTGCGCATGATGGACGATCTTGATATCCGTATCCCGCTTTCTGAAATTGTGGATATGCATATAAGAAACATGCCTGAGTACCCCGAATTCAGGGATAATTTCCCGATCATACAGGATATCCTGGAATTGGAAGAAGAGAAATTTAACAATACAATGGAGAGAGGACGCAGGATCATTCAGAAATCAGCATCCCACTTCAAGAAAACCGGAGGAAAAATTCCTCTCTCCCAGTTAACCGAACTTTACGATTCTCACGGAATCCCGCCCGAGATGGCGAAAGAAGTTGCAGCCGAAATCGGGGTAGATGTGGAATTCCCTGACAATTTCTATTCCCTGATCGGTGAGCTGCATAACAAGGCAGAAGAAAAGGAAGAGGACATTGTTCCATTTGCAGACCGCATTAAACACCTCCCGAAGACGAAGCGGAGTTTCTATGACGAGCCAACACGCATGGAATTTGAAGCTGTTGTGCTGGACGTTTTTGATAACAATATAGTGCTGGATAACACATTCTTCTATGCTGAAGGCGGAGGTCAACCTTCAGATCTCGGGACAATTACTGCCGGGTATGTAGTATACAAGGTAGTGGATGTCCAGGTATACGATGGCGTAATTGTACATACTGTAGAAAGTCCTGATGGTGAGCTTGAGATTTCCAAAGGTGATATTGTCACCGGAAAGGTGGATGAAAGGCGCAGGATGACCCTTGCCAGGCACCACACGGCAACTCATATAGTAAACGATGCAGCCAGGAAGGTTCTTGGAAAACACATCTGGCAGGCAGGTGCCCAGAAGTTTGAGGATCATTCGAGGCTTGACCTCTCGCATTATAAGCATATTTCCCCTGAAGAAATCCGTCAAATCGAACTTCTGGCAAACCTCACGGTTATGGAAAACAAAAGGGTTGTTACGGAATGGATGCCAAGAACAGAAGCCGAGCAGCAGTATGGTTTTGGGCTCTATCAGGGCGGAGTGCCTCCAGGAGATAAGATCAGGATAGTAAAAGTCGGAGACGATGTTGAAGCCTGTGGAGGTACGCACTGTGTCAGCACAGGTGTTGTTGGCCCGATCAAAATCCTGAAAACCGAGAGAATTCAGGATGGCGTGGAAAGGATCGAGTTTGCGGCTGGAACTGCAGCCGTACGCGCCATGCAGAAGATAGATTCTCTGCTTACCGATTCGGCAAAAATTCTGAGTGTGCCTCCTGAGCAGCTTCCTGCAAGCGTTGAGCGGTTCTTTGGGGAATGGAAAGACCTCAAGAAGGAAAATGAGAGACTCAAGGAAGAACTTGCCCGTGCAAGGGTTTACAAGCTGCTGGGAGAAGCTTATGAGACCGCAGGCCTTAAGGTCATTGCCGAATTCATTCCAGGGTCCGATTCCCTCGAACTCCAGAAAATCGCCACTGAATTCCTGAAACACGAAGATGTGGTAACTCTGCTTGCAAGCGATGTAGGAGGAGCCAAACTCGTAGCATCTGCCGGGCAAAAAGCCCTTAACTGCGGAATCAATGCTGGCACCCTTGTCCGCGAAATGTCAAAGCTTGTCAGCGGAGGCGGAGGCGGAAAGCCTGCCCTTGCTATGGGCGGTGGAACTGACCCTTCAAGAATTCAGGATGCACTTGCCCGTGGGCTAGAACTTGTAAAAGAAACCGTCTACAAGGAAGCTTGCAGGTAAATTGAAAGGAAGTCAACGGGTAAATCTGAGAGTAAAATCTGAGAGTACCGGGCTTCTAAATCCCGGCATTTTCTTCTTCTCTTTTTTCAATTTTCTTTTTCTGTTCTTTCTTTCCTTTTTTCGATTCTTTTTTCCTGTTTTCTTCTTCCCTTTTTAAATTCTCTTTTCCTATTTTTTCTTTTCTTTTTTCCAATTTTCTTTTTCTGTTTTCTTCTTTTCTTTTTTCTAATTTTTGTTTTTCCAATTCTTTGACAGATTTTCTATTTCTCTCAAATCCCCGGCCAACACTTTTTCATTCGTTAAAAATAACTTCACAAAGGATTGCAGTTCTATCTTTTACAAAGAGATGTACGGTTTTATTTCCTTCGAGACCCTTCTCAACTTCGTTCCGGACTTTCCAGTAATCTTCGGGTTTTACGCCTGCCCTGAGCACAACATTTCCTATATTCCGGTCTTTAAGGAATTTGTTAATTTTTTTTGGTTCAAAGGGGCAGACTTTAAGCACAAGATAGTGATTTTTGATCATAGCCTGCTTTATCAGGGCATCCGAGGTTAATAGAAGCCTCTTCTTGTCAACCCTGAAGAGTTCGAAAACCCCCATAAACGGCCCTGCCACCTGCATCATGGATTCCACAAGTTCAGGCAGCAGTTCGGCTGCAACCACCGACGGCTCTGGTTCATAGGCACAGAGTTTCATCTTATCGGTTTCTTTTATCTGTGGAAGCATCCCGTATTTTGAAACCAACCCTTCCCCCGCAGGCAGAGCCACAGCCATGCGGTCATGCTGTTTCAGCCCGCCGAAGTAAAGGGTAAGCCGGTTGAGCTGCCCGTACAGTGAGATGTATTCTTTTTCGCAGTCGAAAGGAATCCTTTCAGGTGGCATCTGGGGAGGAACTTCAAAAGCGAAATTCCTGGTCTTTTCCCTATACGCAGCCAGCACATTCGGAATTCCCGGCTCAAGGCTTGAGACCTGCCTTTTGTTTTCTTCAGCCGGGCGGAAAGGATCCGAAAATATCACATCAACAGCCGGGATTTGCTCTATTACTTTTGGGTCAAGGGCATCCCCGCAAATGAATTTAACGTTGTTAAGCCCGTACATCGCGCAGTTCTGTTTTGCATACTCGATTTTCTTTGGGTCGATTTCCACTGCATACACGAACCCGCACTGCTGTGCAAAAAAAACAGTCTGTCCTCCTATCCCGCAACTGATATCAGCAAGAGTTTTTGCTCTCAGGCGCTGCGCCCTGTAGCGGGCAATGGGCTCAGGGGTCGCAAAGCGAAGGCTTTCCTTATCCCCATGCAGGGGCTTCTCAAATTGCTTTTTCCTTGCCACGTCGATCAGGAATAGTAGATAGGTTATGGGATTTAAAGGCAACTGAAAAAAGTATAGTTGAATTTTTATTCCACTTCAGAAATAATTACAACATAATTCTTCCCATATTTTTCAGCACAGGCGGGACAGGTGGTGTACCACATATACCATTTTTTGACTGCAAGCCCTTTACTTTTTGCATAATTTTCAAAGTCGCTGCACCATTCTGCAGTCTTCTCGAAATCTCCCTCATACACTTTGCTCAGAAATTTCCCGCTGAGTGTTACGTTTTCGGCGCCGTCAACTTCTTTATCGACAGCCAAGTAAAGGTCCATATTGCTTTCCGAGGTATGGTCTGACAGGCAGAGCCAATCCGGCATTTCTGCACCAGCCCTGGTGACTTTCTCGCTCATCCTTGTTATTACCTCTCCAAAATTTAGAGGCATATAAAACTGTGTGGTAACCGAATCTTTGATGAATCTTTTATTGTTCCATTCAAAGAGTTTTCCGTCCCAGGGGACGGGGTCGAATCGAGGACAACATTCCTGAGTCTGAATTTGGCTGCTCATAATTTTTCACCCTGTTAATAATGACTTTTAAGGTTATTTTAGGTTTTGGTTTTTAGATTTTGGTTGGTGAGACCTAATTTGAATTATTTCTGTAAACAACTGTTTGAAACAAAAACTTGTTATGAAAGATATCAAAAAGCTTAAATAATTAAAAAAGTATTCTTCTGTATTTATGAATAATTTGAAAATTTTTGTCAAAAAGTTAGCTGTTAAGATGCATTGTTGTAGCTTTCTTGTTAAAAGCTTGAATAATAGGCTCATTTGCGAGCAAGCTCAACTGAGACAAAGATTAAGGCTTGGGTTATACACAAACTATTTTGAACAGATTAAATCTGAAAATTTTCATTACTGGGTTAAGGTAAACTTGTGGAGGTAAAAATATGAAAGTACTCGTTATGACAGTAGGAGGCTCTTGTGCCCCTCTAGTTACGTCAATCCGACAAAATAGGCCTGATATAATACATTTTCTCTGTTCAGAAAATAGTAAGAAAAGTATTGATGGAGAGGGAAAAGTTTGCGGAAAGGATCCGGAGAATCCAGATCAGCCGAATGTATTAACACAATGTGGGATAGCTGAAAATGAGAAAAACAAACGGTTTTTCATTCATCTTATTAGAAACGAAGACAGTTTAAATGACTGCTATGTAGATAGCCTTAAAATTCTAAACGAGATCTTGCGGGATAATATAAACACTGAAATAATTGTGGATTATACAGGCGGAACGAAATCAATGTCTGGAGGACTTGCTGTAGCATCTCATGATTTTTGTGGTATTAAGCTTTGTGTAGTATCAGGTAAGAGAAATGATCTTATAAAAGTTCAGGATGGAACTCAGCGAATAAAATTAACTCAGGCAAATTTTGCTTTTCTCAATAGGCAATTTGAACAGGTTAAAAAATTAATAGACAGATACGACTATGTGGGAGCTTTAACTATTTTTGACGAGATCATTATGGTTCCTGACATTCCAGAAGATTTCGATAAAAAAATCCAAAGGCTTTTTTTGTTTTCAAGAGCTTATTTAGCTTGGGATCATTTTGATCACGTTAAAGCATGGGAACTATTGTACCAAAACCGTGGAGTTGCTCCTGAAAATATTATGTTTTTAGAGGCTGTGGTGAATAGTAGAATCAGATTTGATGAAGGGTTGAATAATTGTAAAGTTGAGGGAATTAGCTTATCCCCAAAGGGTTGTGGGTATGAACTCGTTGAGGATCTTGTATTGAATGCAGAGCGACGGGCAAGTCAAGGCAGATACGATGATGCTGTCGGAAGGCTGTACCGAGCAATGGAAATGCTTGTGCAGATTCATTTATGTAATAACTATTCGATCGATACTGGGGATGTAGATCTTGAAAGGCTTCCAGAAGCATTAAAGGTAGAATACGAAGCCAGAAAAGGAGCAAATGGGAAGGTAGAAATAGGACTTCGAAATAGTTATGAACTTTTGAATAAGCTAAACTCAGAAGATGAACTGGGGAAGCTTTATATCAGAAGCCAGAAGAAACTAATTAATTCTCTTTCCATCCGCAATAAATCGCTATTCGCACATGGAATGACCCCGATTTCCAATGAACAATACGAAATATTCTATGAAGCTTTTGTGAAAGAGGTTCTTGATCCTTTTCTCAATACTTTAGGGAAAAGGTACGTTAAAAGAAACCAATTTGCGACTGCAGAAAAACTATTGGAAAAAATCTAAAAGAGGAAAATCGGGATTGTTTCTCAGCAAAAGCCTATTCTATGTCAACACCTTAACCGCATCTTTGTATTCAGGCATGAGTTAATTTCTTTTTTTGAAGTGTATTTTATATTTCCAATTTTTCTATTTAATTTTTAAACATTTTTTATAGTAGATTCTAAATCAATATTTTCCTCGAAGTACCCGTATCCAACAGAAGTTTTAGCCCCAATACCATGTTCTTTGAGAGTTTTATTCATCCAATCGTAGGCAACTGATAACAAATTTGTGTTTTTTGATCCAACTGTAAATTCAAATTTCGTATCTTTCACAACTAAAAAGAATATGGGCTTTGGATCGTGATAATCAGCAGGAGGTACCGTGTTTGAACTATCAGAATAGTATTCAGAAAAATGAGGGTTCATTATTTCAGGTTCAATTTTAGGTTTGGATAAGGGTAAAGCATCAAAAAATATCACTTTTCCCTGCCTGCTTTCTTCATATAAACTCTCTTTTGGACACCCGAATATATCACAGAATTCTTGATCTTCTAATGCACGAGCTTCAGCCTTTTTTAAATCAAGGTTTCCATTTTTATCTTTACCGAATTTCTCTAAAATTATATGACTTCGAATAGCGCCCTTAATTGAACTTCCAGGAATGTATGGGATGCCATATATGTGATGAAGCTTTATCGATGTTTCATAAACGGATTCATTCCCAAGACCAATTGCAAGTTTCCAATCAATTTTATAGATGCCTGATTTAACTTCTAAACCTAATTTTTTGAGGCTGTCTCTATATCTATCTGAAAGAGCCGAAAAGTTTATGCCAGAAAAATTGGGTTCGATGTTTATCAAGACATCTTTCTTATCCTTTTCAAAAAGCTTAAATTTCTCCTCTTTATAGTCAAAAGGAGAGGCTTTGTTTAATTTTAAAGCATAATTGTCAATTGAGCCAATATTTCCCTCAATTAACTTTCTAGTATCCGAGGGCATGATATATTCAAAATACTCATTGTTGCGCCTGTTTTTCCTAGAATTATTTTCAGTACGTTTTTTTCCATTGGAATTAGGATGAGTGGACTTAGACTTGCTTTTCATCTTCGGGTTCTCCTTCAATTAGTCCTTCTGAAAAACGAGAAAGCCATTTAAAGAGGGATAAAACCTCGTTTGTGACAGCGCGATAAGTTGGAGAATCAAGTGAAATTATCCATTCTACCAGATCTTTTTCTTGTTTTAAAAACCCACTTTCTTTTAACCACTGAGAAGTCTGGTCATATATTAAATAATAGGCATAGCCCGGCTTATCAGTTTCTTCAGCCCTTTTGACTTTCTTTGCTTTTACAAAAGCAAAAGTTTCACCCAGTCCATTAGTCTTAATCAATGTTGGTATCTTTCTTACGTAGGCTTTATACTCTTTTTTTCTTTCTTCTTTGCTCCCTTCCAAAGCTTTCTCATATGCAAATTTCGCTCTTCCCTGCTCAAGCCCTTTTCTTGTACTTATTTCACTCATCCAATGCTACCCCCATTAGAGATCCATTATTCTGGTTCTGACAATTCCTTTGCCAATAGTAGAGTTTCCTCCCAGCTGGATTACAGGAGGTAGTCCTTTGATAAAGTACTCCATCACCAAATCTTCTTCATTTTTCCCGTTATTTTTTGCAAAAACTTTTTTGTTTTTGTCTTTACCTACAAAAATGGGACTTGTTAAAATCAGAGAGTAAAGAATAGTTTCACTTGGAAGGTATTCTTCAGTGAACAAAGCGCCTGTTTGGACAGTTCCAGTTTCGTTATTGATCTTGACTCTTGTAATCACTTCAGTTGAAAGATTTACAAAATCTTTAAAATCATCGTCACTCAAAATAACAAGATCTTTTTGCAGTTTTTGTGTCCAGTAATTGAAAATCTGACCCTTTGGAATCACATTCTTTGAAAGCCAGTGAGCAAACTTTGAGCATTTCTCATCCATTTTCACTTCAAAAGTGTATTCTTCTAAGATGACCTTATTCCCCTCAAATAATAATTTACAGTCATCTGGAACTGTATTCTCTTCTGGCAATTTTGGAATTCCTTGGACATTAGCTAGACTGAGATCAGTAATAAAACGCCCTAATACCTTTGGACATGTAATCCATGCAAAAACTCCTTTCATTGATTTCACTGGGAAGAGTAAAAGCCTAGCGTCTGTAAAACCAATTGCAGATCCATGATCATCTCCATTTTCCGGCCCAAAAACCAGTGAAATAACATCTTTATCTGATATTTTGACCTCCTGAGAATTTACTTTTATTTCAGCATGATTAGTTTCAAATGCTTCTCTTATCCCTCCTTTTAAACCGGAGCCCTCAAATTTAGGAAACCCGGTATGTCTTTCTCTTTGAATGGGTAAGTCTACAACACCAAGGTCAGTACCACTTCCAGCATGGAGAGGGGTTTCTACAGTCAAGAAAAAAGGCCTTACTCTTTTGAACATTTTCCCACCAGTAATCCGAATTTATTTTTTATTCATTTACTTTTCCAACAAATGTTATACCAAATCCCTGTTTAGCATACTCGTCTGAAATTGATTGTTTATTGAACAAAGAATAAATTTCCTTGATATCTCCTTCGATAATTTTAAAGTAATAAACACTCCCAGCAGGAGTAGCCCTCCACATAGGTTTGGGTTTCTTCTGTTTAAGGTCAAAGCCTCCAATGTTCTGATATTTTCCGATTGAAGCCGTCAACAACTTAAATTTCAAATTTTTGTACTTACCTTCTAAACTATTCATATCTATCCAAGAGGGGAGCCATCCTTGGTGGAAGATTGCAGGAGTTGACAAATATAATTTGAATTTTTCAATATCTTTATTGAGATTCTTTTCAGAATAATTACAATTTATTAATTGCTCCGAAATTTTTTCGTAAGAAGCAGCTTTACCTTCTCCCCCTAATTTTAGCAAGCCCTTCTCAGGAATCTCCAGACCCTCAAATTCAACCAAAAAGCTGAGATTTTTTAGTCTTTTCATACCCACCCTGTATATTTTAGATTCATCGGCTGTGTGGGTCTCTCCGCTCAAGCCTATACCTATCTTCGGCTCAGTAATAACTCTCGAATTCAATCGTAGAATGGAAAAATTTTTGCTATTACAAGATAGATACCCTTTCAATAATTCCCCACTTATCAGACCATTATCAATAGCTTGTACTCCTTGATCTCCTTTCAAAACATGAGAAGTAGGACAGGAACTTTTCAGTTTTAGCTCAACAAGAGAAAGGAGGTTTACTTCATTTTCCATCTCAGCTTCTACATCTTTTTTTTGGACCAAGTCAAGAGGTAATGGTAAATACAGGGTATTCTTATTTTCTAAATTGTCTAGGAAGTAAATTCCTTTTATAACCAGATTGTTAGTAGGGTCTTCTTCAGTGTTTGCTTTTTCAAGTAGGTCAATGTGATTTGAAAAATAAACAGTCCTTATAGCGCCATATATTACTGAGGGAGAAGGCGGGAATATGCAATTTCCCCAAGTGTCTTTTCCCATAGAAAATGGTTTTCCATCTCTAAAAAAAATTGTGTCCAAAGGATCAATTTTTATCAGCATTAATTAGACCCCCGTTCAATAAAAACCGCAGTATTTAAAAGAGACAGGAAGTTCTCCAAAGATTTGCTTTCTCTAGCTAATGCATATAACTTCTCTGTTATATCTTCAATTGTTTGCTCTTTTCTGGTGTAAAAATCTGTTTCTGTTTCTCCTGTTTTCTTAACCATCATACAGGACCTACTTATTAATCTTTTAATCTCAGTCTTGAGCAGTTTAAACTCGGAATAGTTGCCATTTTCATCCATTAATAAATTAAATTCTTCATTTAGTTTTTTTACAAAACTATCTGAAAAGGATGGATTCCCTGAAGAATTTGGGGACCTTAAAAGATTAATTAATTCTACTAAAACTTCGATGGTATCCAAAGTCTCATACTTCCATTTGAACACAGTCTTATGTGTCTCTCCAGATCTTTTGAGCACAGCGATTGCAAAAGCATCCTTCTTATCATTAGCGTCAATTGACTTTGCCTCGTGTTCCATTTTTCTTGCCCATGAAAGGACTTCCTGAAGGGGCGTTTTGTAATGAGCGATGCAAACGCCACATGAAGCAGTTGATTTTTCTCCTTGTTTTATATACTGGAATTCTTCAAATTCTGGAAAGTTATCTCTCAGTTCTTTCATTACAGGTAGCAAATAATTAAGATTGATAAAGGCAAGAACATCATCTCCACCTGAATAAACCAGTTTACCTTTTGGATTAACTTCTGAATCAACAATGTTTTTTACTTCATTTGCATATCTACCAAGTTTTTCCGTCAGATAACTATGAAATCTCTCAAGTTCTGATTTCCCCTTGTCTTCCAAAAATTCTCCAGAGAGCCACTTCCCCATGTTATCTCCATCAAGACAAAGCAAAGCATAATAGTTTGAAAATTTTAATCCCATTTGTTCTGCAGTGTTTGTGATTTTAGCTAATTTTTCCAAGCTAACTTCTGGATCGGCTTTAATTCCATTTTTTTCAAAGTATTTTTTAGTCAAATTATCTTTAAAGTACAGCTGTTCATCAAAGTCTTTACCAAAAAAACTCTTATACTCTTTTAATAGCGAGGAATCAAGTTTTGAGAGTGTATCCATTAATGCAATTTCAGCCGTTGATGGATAATTTCTCTGATATTTTTTCTTAAAATGTTCGCCAGCAAAGCGTTTGGAAAGGCACACTGCACATAGACCCTCTCCATCACTAATAAATTTGTTAGAAACGTGGGTTACTTTTTTCGCATCTTGAACATATGCTCTCTTCTCGTCACCACCATAAAAGAGTACGTTTCTTTCACCACATAGTGAGCATTTTCTGCCAGATTCTTGAAATTGTTGAAAACGGCGTATATTTTTTACTGCTCCTAAATAACTTTCAAGCTCACTAAATTTTGAAGCATAATCTCCTTCTTTAAAGTCCAATGCAATCCAGTGTAAGTCCAATAAATTGTCTATTTGCTGGCCAAAACCATCTGGAACATTTAAATTTAATTTTACAACGATATCTTCGCATATTCTCCTGTATTCATTTTGAACAAAGTTGCATAATTCAGAGCCAATTTTTTCAGGATCTTCACATTCAATTTTGGCAATAAAACGATTTGGTTTAGAATCTATCTCTTTATCTGGGAATATTATATCGCATGAGTCGACTAATCTACTCAATTCATCTATCGCTGCATCTGATAGATGTGATAATAGGAAGCTTCCTGCGTAAAGATCCTGTGTTTTTCTGGCTTGGGAAATATAAGATTGAACCGGTCCTATTGTAAAAAGAAAAAGAAATTGACTCATAATATCATCTCCTTGAACTTATCCTGAACCAACTTATCCTGAACCGAGAAGTTCGCTCTTTTAGTAGAATCTTTATTAAAGACCGTGTTCAAAGTTGAGATAATTGGGAAATACCTTCCATTTGAGTTTTTCAATACTGATACATATATTGGTGAAGCAAGCCTGCCTTTAGATGAAGTAAATCCTAAAGAGCGATTACAACATTTGCTTGAAGCTGTTCCTATACTCTCAAGTACTTCCTCCCACTTCTCATATTCTCCTCCAAAAATTACTTCTTTTAAATAGGGGTATTGAGACTCTTGGAGGAAGCTTTCCTTTAAAACTATCTTCTCACCCTTCATGTCATAATTGCTCGAGCCTACACGATTGATTAATTCTAAGATATCTTCAATTTCAAGATTGATATCCTCGGGCTCTAAACTCCCAAAACCTCGCCGAGACCTTTTACCAAATCCGCCCAAAATAAGACATAGGTTTAAAATATCGCTATAATCTTGAATATTAGAATAGCTCGATAAAATTATTGAAAGATCTTGATTAGGAGATATAACCTTAACACGTCCCATATTCTTATGAGGTAGCAAGAAGTAATTGCCTTGGTCTAATTCCCCACTTTGGATCCGAATCCTGATCTTGGATTTTCCTACTTTTTCATTGCTCGCACCAAAAAGATCAGATTCCCTCTTTTTTAATTCTTCAAGGGACAAATGTCCGTTTACAGCTCTCCACCAGAATCTCATCATACCTTTAATTGAAGGAGGTCTTAACTCTGGAGTACGACCATCTGCCCCAGTCATGAGAAGAGGAGTAATAATTTTACATTTTATTTTTTCTATTTCCAACTCGTGCCCTCCAAAATAAAATTATTAAACTTATATCGATTGAGTTTTCACATCCTTATTTTCCTCACAGTCCCAAACCCTTTTGCAACTCCCTTTCCTATCCCAATAAAATCCGGAATCAGAAAATTGGTCATAAAACCGCCTGTAAAAGAAGTAAAATCCAGATTTTTGTACTTTGAACGGTTGATCTCCACATTGACATCACATTTTATGATATCAGGAACAGTATATCCAAAAGCCTTTGACATAGAGAGCAGGTTTCCTACAAGCGTCTTCCTGAGGATTTCCTTTTGTTCTTCAGGGTTTCTAGTCTCAAAGAACTTTTCTTTGTTTTCTTTGTTGAGGGCAAGCCAGGGAGTAAGAAATTCGTAAAAGTAAAGGCTTTTTGTCAGGCCGAAATCCTGTTTTTTAAGCCTCAGAGACCGCTCTGTGATTTCAAAATTTTGATGAGGAAGGGTGACGGTATCAAATTTGTCAAATAAACCTTTCAAAATTTCTGCTCCTTCATTTATGCCAACTATAAGTGGTATCCTGTCAAGAACCTTATATTGTACCAGAGGGTAGCGGTAATAAAATCTGTCAGTATTGTGGTTATAGAGCTGGTCGTATTCATTGAATTTTGACGCAAAGAAACCACGGATCTGATTTGCATCACCCTTGAACTCCTCTGGGCCTTCAAAGGTCATTTCAAGAGTCTTGAGTTTAATATTTTCCGGAGTCATGAAATATGGATAATTTTTTAAATAATATCTTTTCTAATTTTGTTATTATTTCTCTTATCATATATACATTTTGATATTTATAAAGGAGAATCCGTAATAAAATAAAATCTTCGTATATATTTAAATAACGTTTTGTATTTTCTCGTCAAGACTCCGCTCAATATTTTCAATTCCAGCCGCACAATCCGTATGCTTGTAACAGTTTATCCAGAGAACAATAACTTTGTATATATTTTTGATATAATTATTGAGCGACTTATCCTCTTCTTTATAGCCAAAATCTTCTTTTCCTGTGCGTTCAACCTCTTCTATGCTCTCACTTATCTCTTCTATCCTCTCACTTGTCTTTTCAATCGACTCTTCAGTGGGTATAATTCTTATACTACTTCCTGTCCCATTTTCCTCCAAACTTATTAATAAAATAGAGAAAGAACTATGTACTTAATAACTGAATAATTTTAAACAGAATGTTGTCTTTTGCCAGAATATGTCTGCATAATTCAAAGATTCCTTTGAATAATTAATGATTTAATCGTATTTGCATGGATGGTTACAAATCAACTTTTACGGAGAAAACTTGATGTACAGGAGAAACTTGATAGATATCGCTTCTGAACCCAAAAACGATGTTTATAGGCACCTGATTGATCTGGCTTTTGATTTATGTGATAGGTTTACTCTCGTTGTATATGAAGAAACTAAATTAGACGATAAGGGTAAATCCATATTGGAAAAGCTAAATGATCATTTAATAGAAATGAAAAAGCAATCAGAATGGCCAGGCACAACACTATGTGAACTTTTTGCATATGTTTATTATTACCGTGCCAGTCTGGAAGCCAGAGAGATAATAAAAGAGGTTTCAAATTCACTTTACAGTAGTTGGATATGGCCTCTCGAAGACTTGAGTTTTTATAAGAATGGTAAACCATGGCTAGTAAACACAGCTCATGAAAAAATTAGCTATATTCTTAGCGACGACGAGTCTGAGATCGACAGAATCATGAGCATAGAAGGCCTTAAGGCAAGAAAAGCAAGCGGGGCGTTTAAAACCCTGTCTAATTGGTATTGATGAAGATCGAGGTTTCAATTCTTGTTTTTACAGCAGCTTATATTCTTCCATATTTCTTATGTGCCTGTTCAGCGGTCAAAATGTCGAAGATATGTACTTTCTTCTCTTCTTCACCAATTTGATAGAAAACCCGGTAGTTACAAACCACAGATGGTAAGTAACTATTCGGTTCCTTTGAATTGTTTTTTATTTCCGTAACTATCCGGAAATTTTGCTGATTATAAAATCCCGGAGCCAGATTGAGATCCCTGCAGTCCGCCGGCCATGTTTTTATTTACTGCCATGTATTAGCTTCTATCCACAGCCATCTCAGGTTAATCTGTAAGCTCCCACCGGCATCTGGGGGCAGTCCGGCGGCGGGTGGTGAATTCTTCCGTAGGCGAATAATGCATCTCTGAAGCAGTAGCCTTTATCATGGATACAATTATTGAAATCCGTGCAGAGTTGACACGGGGTGCCGACAAAATTCTCCCTCGGCGGGCAGATGAATCTGAGAAGCTCTGGGGAGTTCCAGACTTCCATTATCGACTGTCTTTTAAGGTCTCCAAAGAAGTACTTTGCATCAAGGGGCATCTGTTCGCACAATACAGCGCTTCCATCAGGTGCGATCCCAAGCGTAGTTCTGCCTGCAGAACAACCTGCTCTGGACTCCCATTTTTTTTCTCCTCTCTTTTTGGCTCTCAGGACTAGGGAGAGTATACTTTACTGCATCTCCTTCTATTATCAGGTCAGGCCAGCTCTCCTTTGCAGCTTTCAAGAGATCTGAAGCCTTCAATTTCATTTCATCAGTGAGGAACAGATGATCATCATGACGGTAGTGACTTCTTGCATAGCTGGTGAACTGGAAGTTTCTAATACCAAGCTCAGAAAAGGTTTCGACATGATCATAGGCCTGATGGTAATTGATTGGGGTTAAAACGGCCTTGACTTTTGGCTCTATGCCTGCATCCATGAGATTCTGCAGCGTCTCTGTCGCTCTGCTGAGGTAGCCTTTACACCTCATTAAACGATCAGCTGTTTCCGGGTCCGGGCTATCAATGCTGACCTGAAATTCTCTGTTGACGCCATTTACGGGGTTATTCCATCCAGCTTCAGCCAGTCGATTAGCATCATCCAGACTGACATAGCACTTTGTAGATGCCAGGAATATGAATCCCATCTCTGTAAGCTTTGCCAGAAACTCCGCTGAGTCCGGTCTACTCATCGGGTCTCCCCCTGTAAGCTGGAGCATACGTATGCCGAGATCCCTGGCCTGCTCCATTATCTCCATCCATTGTCCCAGGGACATGTGATTAAGCTTACGCATGTTAGTAAGATCTGCATAGCAGTAGATACAGTTTGTCTGGCACCAGCCGCTGAAGTACAGCATCAAAGTCAAGGGCCTGGCTAGCCTGTGCTGGCATACGAACTCTTCCGGGGATACGAGGAAATCCAGAGGATTATATTCTACAGCCGTGGTGTCTGGAACGTCAAGTACATCGATTTTCTCTAGCTTATCGTTGAGCACGTTAACTATGTTTTCTAATAGTGATCTGGATGAGTCTGTGGATATATCGAACAGGAAGCCTATTGTCTTTGTCAGATCCCCTACACAGCGCCTGCCGTTTATCAGGCTTATAACCGTGGCTGTTACTGGATCTAATATCTGGTATTCTATGTTCTTGGTGGAGGTTAGGTAAAGTATGACCTTGTTACCGTCGTTTCTTAAAACCCATTCAGGTTTCAGCTTGAGGTAATTATCATCTTTCAGCATGTCAGGTCTCCAATCATTCCGTCAAATCATTCCGTCAAATGTGAGCCCTTGGTTAAGCTTTGGGTAAAAATAGTTGGATAAGGGGTTTTGTACCCATCTATCCCTAATTGATCGCTTCCTTTTAAGAATAGGCTACGCAGTCAGTGCAGGCAGTTATGCATACTTCACAGAAGCCGCAGCCCACAGCAAGAGATGGCTGACTGCCAGGGGTTCGTCCGCTTTCTAATCTGATGCCTTTGCTACGAATCGCCTCTTTTATCAAGCCCATGGCACTCCTGTCAAACTCAGCTTTCAACTCTTGGTACTCTTTTATGCCTGACAGCTTGCTTTCAAATTCCATCTTCAGCTCTATAAGCCCTGGTATTTCACGTTCCTTCACTCTAATACCCCTCCAATTATTTGTATAGTCTGTCCTTTTTATAAACAGAGTTTATGCAATTGAAGCTCAAAAACAAGCACATAGACATTAAGGTTTTAATGTAAATTTAATAATTTAAAGGTCTAAAACCATTATTTTAAATCCAATCGCATAAGCTCTGCTAAACCCCTATACGTGTAATTATATAAGAAAAGTAAAGAATAAATCTTCAGGATTATAAGTATCTTATATTAGCCTACATGCTTGTGTATATTATATCTGACAATATACTTAGACTATATCAGGTACATTACAGGATCTTATTTTCAGAAGGTTATCCTGAATTCTATTTCATTCGACAATTAATATATAGTATCTGACAGATCTGATAGTTTTGTTCACGAATATGATATCTCCATGCAAAAACATTACGAAGTAAAATGCTTCAATTCTTGTTTTAATAGATCTTGCTTTCGAATAAACGCATCGGACGATCTAGAAAGAGGATATTGGTCGTTTCAATCTTTGTTTTAATGGATCTTGCATTCGAATTGGTCGAATGGAACATCAGAAGCCGCGCCTGACGGATGGTGTTTCAATCCTTGTTTTAATGGATCTTGCATTCGAATAAATTAGGACAAGAACGAGCTAGAAAAGATGGAAAAAGTTTCAATCCTTGTTTTAATGGATCTTGCATTCGAATACTCAGAAAATGGGTTGGAATGCGAGCACGTCCTCAAGTTTCAATCCTTGTTTTAATGGATCTTGCATTCGAATATGAGTATGCTCCTGATTCCACGGGGGCAGCAGCATAGTTTCAATCCTTGTTTTAATGGATCTTGCATTCGAATTTTGTTATATCCATTCTCAGTACTCCATTTAGCTTAGTTTCAATCCTTGTTTTAATGGATCTTGCATTCGAATATTTCCGTTGATGGTGCTTCTCCCTGGTCAAAAAAAGGGTTTCAATCCTTGTTTTAATGGATCTTGCATTCGAATATGGTGAAGATAGCTTAAGAGGCTCCGATTACTGCAGTTTCAATCCTTGTTTTAATGGATCTTGCATTCGAATGTTTTGCTGATTACGTCAACTATATCGAGACGGTTTTGTTTCAATCCTTGTTTTAATGGATCTTGCATTCGAATCAATCCACCGCCCAAGAAAAGAAGGGAAAGAAGGGAGTTTCAATCCTTGTTTTAATGGATCTTGCATTCGAATAGAGCACATGCAGGCACTATAACCTCATACCAAACTGTAGATGTTTCAATCCTTGTTTTAATGGATCTTGCATTCGAATCGCAAATGTTCTTGACATTTCCTTTGAGGGAAATGGTTTCAATCCTTGTTTTAATGGATCTTGCATTCGAATCTCAAATTACACAATATTTCCACGTATTGTTTAATGTTTCAATCCTTGTTTTAATGGATCTTGCATTCGAATCTGGTACAAATCGAGTCATGTATTCCGATGACCTGTGGTTTCAATCCTTGTTTTAATGGATCTTGCATTCGAATTGCCCTAAATGAAAAGGAGGATAAAACCATGAAAGGTTTCAATCCTTGTTTTAATGGATCTTGCATTCGAATTTTCGTTGTTTCCCACAAAACGGAGGAATGTAAGTCAGTTTCAATCCTTGTTTTAATGGATCTTGCATTCGAATGGACTCTGCAAAACACTCCCATCAATAATACTGAAGGTTTCAATCCTTGTTTTAATGGATCTTGCATTCGAATAACCCAAGAAACTCCCATCCAATACAGAAATATCCGTTTCAATCCTTGTTTTAATGGATCTTGCATTCGAATAAGAATTCTATGACAATGAAATCAAATCATTATTACGTTTCAATCCTTGTTTTAATGGATCTTGCATTCGAATGCATCGAAAAAGACTTCCTGTGCTGTGCCGTCTTTAGTTTCAATCCTTGTTTTAATGGATCTTGCATTCGAATTATATCAAACTTTGATACGTATAATAGGTTTAGATAGTTTCAATCCTTGTTTTAATGGATCTTGCATTCGAATCGGGTGATACCGATAACGAAGTGTGGATCACTCGTGGTTTCAATCCTTGTTTTAATGGATCTTGCATTCGAATAGCAATTCGGTCTATATTGTTATCTGATCCCAAAAGTTTCAATCCTTGTTTTAATGGATCTTGCATTCGAATAGTTTTGCGCGATAGTGGATTATTATCCGACAACACGTTTCAATCCTTGTTTTAATGGATCTTGCATTCGAATTCTTATTTGACCTTTAAGTTTGATACGAAATATCCAGGTTTCAATCCTTGTTTTAATGGAGCTTGCATTCGAATCCTGATTTCCTCACATTTTTGACCTACCCAGATAGAGTTTCAATCCTTGTTTTAATGGATCTTGCATTCGAATCGTTCAGACGGAGCGGCGGTTCTGTCCTCTGCAGCTAATTGTTTCAATCCTTGTTTTAATGGATCTTGCATTCGAATAAAAGAAGAAATCGAAGTCGAGAACGCTGTAATAGGGTTTCAATCCTTGTTTTAATGGATCTTGCATTCGAATTCTCTGAGCACTACGGGGCACAGAGAAGCCTCTTTGTTTCAATCCTTGTTTTAATGGATCTTGCATTCGAATAAAATTGGAATTTTGATCATATTTAATCCTTCCTTAGTTTCAATCCTTGTTTTAATGGATCTTGCATTCGAATAAGGTGAAACCACGTCAGAAGAGACAGTCGAGGAGCTGTTTCAATCCTTGTTTTAATGGATCTTGCATTCGAATGGGGTACGTAGTTTCACTTTAAGCCCTCTGTGATAGTTTCAATCCTTGTTTTAATGGATCTTGCATTCGAATGCGGATCGTTTGACCCTGCTAGAGCTGGCAGGTTTAGTTTCAATCCTTGTTTTAATGGATCTTGCATTCGAATTCGTTAAGCCGCCGCCCGGTCCCTGAAAATAGCTGGTTTCAATCCTTGTTTTAATGGATCTTGCATTCGAATCTGAAGTTCATCAGTTTCTCAAAAAAATACAGTGTGTTTCAATCCTTGTTTTAATGGATCTTGCATTCGAATACCCGGATAGCATCAGTATATACGATATTCCCATAGGTTTCAATCCTTGTTTTAATGGATCTTGCATTCGAATCATGCTTTACGGTGGAGATGTCATTAATCATCGAGTTTCAATCCTTGTTTTAATGGATCTTGCATTCGAATACAAAAAATGGAGAAAATGAAAATACACCTAATAAGGGTTTCAATCCTTGTTTTAATGGATCTTGCATTCGAATAGGGGAAATTTTTCCTCTATTTGGCTAGAAAAAGCCTGAGATTACTACTATATTAAAACTAAATTTCTTGTTGGGATATTATCAAACCCTTTATAAATACAAGAAAAACAGCGTTTTTTAGAGGTTTGGAAATATCTCAGTATACGCCTTTCTTTTTATTAAACTTTTGTATCTAAAGTCATCTTAGATAAATTCAAAGAACAGTTTATATAGTAATTTTTAACATTTCAAAGACGATGATATTTAAACAACTCCGTTACTAAACTTTCTTGCTCTTAGGCTTTCTCCAAATTTCATTGAGCCTTAAAAAGAGTTTTTGAATAAAACAGATCTAAATCTCGATTTTTTGTGCATCTTTTGATTCGCAGCCTTGCTCATAGGTTAAAAATGGGATAAGAAGGCTGATAATAGCAGAAGATTAAAAAATGGGGAAAGGGGTGTTCAACTACACCTAAAACAATAACAATTTACTGAACAATGCCTTTTTTACTGCTTGATTTTCCAGTCTGATTAATTAGATTAACCATGCTCAAAAAGTTCGTACCAGCCTGTTTCAGTTTCCCTCTTACAGAATATCCATGTTTTTTATATAATTTTAGAGCACCTTTGTTTTCGGGTTTAACAATCAATGAGATTTTAGAAATGCCAAGTTTATGAGACTTGAGAGTAGCTGCTTTTAGCAATTTACTTCCAATCCCACATGCTCGGTACTGTGGATAAACTGCAAGTGAATCTATATAATATTCGCCAGGTTCCGCCTCTTTTGTTTTTAACATGGGAACTACTTTTCTTTGATAATCCTTAGCATCGGATTTATATAGCTTAGGAAGTTTTTCCACCAAAAGCTTACTCAAACGTGGAAAATTGTCTGAAGGAAATGATAAAATCAAGCCTGCTGTGCGGTTACGTACCTCAGCGACATAGATATTTTGATAACTTAAAATATTATCTGGCTGCTAATAGAATTTCTTTATAACCTCTTGTGCATCCTTCTGATTATTAGAACCTGCGAGCACATAAGCACATTCTCCCCAGGCCATGCAAATTAATTCTGCCGCTTCTTCTGCATCTTCAATTTTTGCCTGTCGAATATTCAAACATATCATGCCTCATAAATAAAAACACTATAGTTTTTATTTTATTTTCATTATCTTTTTCCGATATTTTATTTTTTACATTTCTCAAATTATTTATATTTCTCAAACTATTTATATTTCTCAAACTATTTATATTTCTCAAACTATTTATATTTCTCAAACTATTTATATTTCTCAAACTATTTATATTTCTCAAATTGTCTGCATTTATTAATCTGTTTTTATAACTCAACCTTAAATAAAAATTTCAGAATTACTTTTTCATGGTCAGAAAATGATAATTTTCAAATTCAAAATTACAGAAATAACTTTGAGTCAAGGATCAATTAATTGTTTTCACCTGCTCTTTTTAAACTTTGAAGAGTAATCCAGACCTTTTTGAGCTGTATTCAATACCGAACTCCTGAAAAATCAGATCCTGTACTTCTCGAGTTAGCCAATTATCCCGTTCATTAAGCATTTCCTTCAAAATCATGATCACGAATAAAGGAATACTGTATCTATCATGGGTCAGATTTTGTAACACAATTTTTTCTAAAACTACTAATTAGTATTATCTATATTTAGGAAAGTATTTATAACAAAGGGTTTTAGTCTATGTAATCTTAATTTTAGCTTAAAAAGTATTGCTATAGTATTAATTTTTATTTTATACGTGTTATTTTATATGTTATAAATTATTTAAAACGCCCCCAGTAACGTAATACTATTGCAATAACTCAAATAACTGAGAGAAAGGAGGAGTTTAAATTAAGAAAAACCAGCAATATCTCTTAATAGGGGTAATAGCTCTAATTGTCGCAGCTGCTTTTGCTTTCATGCCGGCTGGCGAGTCAGTAAGCCCCATCTCCCAGGTTTCTGATGAATCTGTATCCGAAGGTTCGGATAAATTGGTTTCTGAGGGTTCGGAGGAACTTGTGGTAGCAGTAGGTACACACGGAGGAGAACCAGAAGCAGGTTTTGACCCGATTGCCGGTTGGGGAAACAGCAGAGAACCTCTGGTTCAGAGCACTCTTTTCAAAAGGGATAGCGAGGCAAACCTGATCAATGATCTGGCTACAAATTATACGATCAGCAGCGATGGACTGAAGTGGACCGTTACAATACGGGACGATGTTAAGTTCCATGATGGAGTGCCTTTAACAGCCAGAGACGTGGCATTCACATTTAATACAGCAGCAAATGCAGGTGGAAATATAGATTTGTCCATGCTGAAAAAGGCAACAGCAATCGATAATTATACCATTGAATTTGAGTTGAACGATCCTCAATCTACCTTCATCAATAAACTGGTAGCTCTTGGCATTGTCCCTGAGCATGCTTACAACGCTGAAACTTACGGATCCAATCCAATAGGTTCGGGTCCATATAAGTTTGTGCAGTGGGATAAAGGGCAGCAGGTAATCTTTGAAGCAAATCCGGATTACTACGGACAGAAGCCGTACTTCAAAAAGTTGACTATGCTCTTTATGGGATCAGACTCTGCTTTTGCAGCAGCAAAGGCAGGACAGGTCGATCTAGCTGAAATTCCTGCTTCTTACGCCAATCAGGAAGTACCTGGGATGAAAATAGTGTCCCTTGATTCCATAGATGCCCGTGGGATAAGTTTCCCCATGAATCCGAATACTGGAGAAAAAACCGAAAACAGCTATGCAATCGGAAATAATGTGACTTCTGACCCTGCAATAAGAAAAGCTCTGAACATCGGGATAGACAGGCAGGCACTGATTGAAGGGGCTTTAAACGGGCAGGGAAAAGAAGAATTCACTGGCGTAGATAAGCTGCCATGGGGTAATAAGGAAGCTATTTTCGAAGACGGAGATATAGAGGAAGCAAAGAAAATTTTAACCGAAGGCGGCTGGATTGATACTGATGGAGACGGCATTGTTGAGAAAAATGGCTTGGAAGCCGAATTTACCCTTCTGTATCCTGCAAATGCTCAGGATAGGCAGGCATTAGCAATTGCATTGAGTGAGGAAGCCAGAAAATTGGGTATAAATATTAAAATCGTAGGTAAAAGCTGGAACGAGATAGATACCCTGGCGCACTCAACTCCAGTACTTTTCGGTTTTGGTTCGCTGGATCCGGCTGACCTGTATCTGAAATATTACAGTAAAAGTTACGATCCTTCAAGCTACAACAATATAATAATGTACAGCAATCCAGTCGTTGATAATTATCTGAGGAAAGCCATAACCAGTGTTGATCTGGAAACAGCTAATAAAAACTGGCAACTGGCTGCCTGGGATGGAACGACGGGTTTCTCTGCAAAGGGAGATGCCACATGGCTCTGGATTGCAACTATTAACTATGTGTATATTATGGATGAGAATTTAGATATCGGGACTCCCAGAATACAGCCGCATGGCGCAGATATTTTCGGCAACATTCTGGAATGGAAGCGTACAGCAAATTAAACCGAAAAGTGAGTCTCAGCGCACAAACTGTTTCTGTGCTCTTTTTATTAAAGCTGAGGATGCAAAACTCCTCAGTATGACTCTTTTTGATGATTCATTTTGATGATTCATTACATTTTACATTTTTCGCTCCTTAATCCTTAATATTTCAACCAATTAAATATACAGAATAAAAAGATATTTTCTATTTAGTAATACTAGCTTACTTAAAAACAAGGATTTAGTAACACATACATTTCGGAATTTATTTATAGTAAGATTGGTTTAATTTAGTTGTCTTAACTTCCTAGTAATAAGTAACATTCGTTACCACTTTTAGTCAGAAAAATAATATTCAATAAATTATTTTCATGTTTACTTATGACAGTTAAAAATCTTTCCAAATAGTTCATTCTTATTTAACAGCTCAATCTTGCTCAGATGTTTTGAATTTTGGTAAAGAAGGAGGAATTCAAATTAAGAAAGACCAGCAGTATTTGTTCATAGGGGCAGTAGCCTTAATTATTGCGCTTGCTCTTATTTTCGTACAAGGGGATGTGCCAGCAAGCTCAACTTCTCAGGTTTCTGATGAATCAATATTCAGAAGTTCTGAAGAATTAGTTTCTCAGGGTTCGGATGAACTGGTTGTGAATGTATATGGGCACACAGGCGAGCCGGAAACTGGATTTGACCCGCTTCTTGGATGGGGTTGCGGTCATGTGAACTTCGAGCCGCTGATACAGAGTACTCTTTTTAAATCAGCTGACGATGGAAGCATGATAAACGATCTTGCTACGAATTATTCAATTAGCTCGGATGGAAAAATCTGGACTGTAAATATAAGAGATGACGTCAGGTTCACGGACGGTGAAAAGCTAACCGCAGAAGATGTGGCATTTACATTTAATACAGCAATCGGAAGTAACTCCGAGCTGGATATGAGTAATCTCAAGAAAGCTACTGCGATAAATGATACTGCTGTTGAATTTGAATTAAAAGAACCTCAATCCAGTTTCATATGGAAACTCAGGTATGTTGGGATTGTGCCGGAACATGCATACGAAAAAGAAACCTATGGCTCCAATCCAATAGGGTCAGGACCATATAAACTGGTGCAATGGGACAAAGGTCAACAGGCAATCTTCGAACTAAACGAAGATTACTACAGAGAAAAACCGTATTTCAAAAAAATAACCATGCTGTTTCTGGATAAAGATACTGCATTTGCAGCCGCAAAGTCTGGTGAAGTGGATATAGCCGAGATCGAAATTAGCCATGCAAATCAGACTATAGACGGATATAGATTAGTAGCTCTCCCGGCATCAAGAGCACTGGGAGTTTCGTTCCCAATGCAGAATGACACCGGTGAAAAGAGCCTCAAGGGAGATCCCATAGGCAATAATGTAACAGCCGATATAGCAATTCGAAAAGCTTTGAACATAGGTATAGATAGAAAAGCCCTGCTTGAAGGAGTACTCTCTGGAAAAGGAGACGTAGAATATACTGGAGTAGATCAACGGGAATATGGAAACCCCGAAGCCAGAATTAATGACTCAAATCCCGAAGAAGCCAAAAAAATATTGGAGAATGCGGGATGGAAAGACACTGACGGCGATGGAATTCGAGAAAAGAACGGAACTAAAGCACAGTTTAAACTGTACTATTCTTCCGATGACCCGATAAGGCAGGCTCTGTCTGTAGCTGTAAGCGAACAAGCCAGAAAATTAGGTATAAAAATAGACCTTGTAGGCGCAAGCTGGGATGAAATATATGCCAATCAATACAATTCAGCTGTCTTATACGCTTTCAGCAATATCGATACCCATACCTTATACCTGCAATACCACAGCAAAGAGCCAGATGATACATACAGAAATCCGGGACTTTACAGTAATCCTGTTGTAGATGGATATCTGGAGGCAGCTTTAAAATCGGAAGATCAAGATGAGGCTATAAAATACTGGCAGTTAGCTGCATACGATGGAAATACGGGTTTTGGGCCTGCGGGAGATGCACCCTGGCTCTGGCTGGTGACAACTGACTATCTCTATATGATAGATGAGACTCTGGATATAGGAACTCCTCAAAAAAACGCAGGATCTGATATTCTAGGAAATATCTATGAGTGGAAAAGGGTAGACCCAGCCAACCCGACCTTGGAATGAGTGGTTGAGCCTGTATCTATAATGTACAGATATCACTCATTTCTACCATTTTTCTTATTTCAAGGTGGAAATCTGGGGAAAAATAATCCAGTGGGATGGTAAAACATCGTCTTTGTCAGATTTAATCCAATGATGGTTTGAAATGATACGGGAGCTTCTGAAAGTCTCTGAAAACCATTCATAGTTCTGTAGTCATGATAAAAGAGCCTTCATTGTAACAGTTAATGTACGAGGGAATAACGTGTCAAATAATGAGAAAATAGTGGGTTTTATAGGGAAAAAAACCTTCAGGTTGATAAGCCTCTTGGTTTTTGTCTGTTTTGCAAGTTTCATGCTTATTCAATATTCACCTATAGATCCTGTTAGAGCTTATATTGGCGAAATGCCTGTAACTCCAGAGCACAAAGCCAAACTTGAAGAGTACTGGGGGGTTAACACGCCTCCACAGGAAAAATTTCTGAACTGGGCTGGAGATATTATCAAAGGTGATTTCGGAACTTCATTGATTTATAGAGTGCCTGTAATTGATGTCATTAAAGAAAGATTTACAGCTTCCCTTGTTTTAATGGGAGTCTCATGGCTTTTTGCAGGAATCCTGGGTTTTATTTTAGGAATAGTAGCGGGTGCGAAACAGGGAACCTGGGTAGATAAGGCGATAAAAACTTATTGTTACACTCTGGCTGCTGCACCGACTTTCTGGCTGGCACTGGTGTTTCTGATGATCTTTTCAGTATATCTTGGCTGGTTCCCAATAGGGTTAAGTGTGCCTATAGGTGTTAGAGCTGAAGATGTGACCTTTTTTGACTGGCTTGAGCGTTTAATTCTCCCTGCACTGACTTTGAGTTTACTGGACATTGCCAAAATTACAATGTTCACTCGAGAAAAATTAATAGAAGTCCTGTCCAGCGACTACGTATTATTTGCAAAAGCAAGAGGCGAAAAAGGACTGGATCTGGTATTAAGGCATGGGGTCCGGAATGTCGCATTTCCAGCAATTACCCTGCAGTTTTTAAGTTTCAGTGAATTATTCGGAGGGACAGTCCTTGTTGAACAGGTTTTCTCATATCCCGGAATCGGGCAGGCTGCAGTAGCTGCAGGATTACGGTCTGATGTGCCTCTGCTCCTGGGAATAGTAATTTTCAGTGCTATATTTGTTTTCTTTGGGAATCTGATTGCTGATATTATCTATGAATTCATTGATCCAAGGATAAAGCAGCAGGAGGCATCGATATGAGTACTGCTGTTGTAACAGTTAACAGCGGATTATTCCGAGGATTAAACCTGAGACAGAAAACCCTCTTAATTATAGGTTCAACTTCACTTTTATTACTTGCAATTGTAATTTCCAGCATATATCTGGATGGGGAAGCATTACAGACTAATTTTGGTGCAAAAAATCTTGCCCCCTCTCTGGAGCATCCATTCGGAACGGACTGGATGGGAAGAGATATGTTCGTAAGAACCCTTGAGGGGCTGGGTCTAAGTATACTGGTTGGAGGCTTTGCTTCCGCTATTAGTACAGTGCTTACTTTAATTTTAGGCTTACTTTCAAGTGCAGGAAAGACAGCAGACGCTTTTGTATCCTGGCTGGTAGACCTGTTTCTTTCAATTCCTCATCTTCTTTTGATAATTCTCATTTCCATTGGGATTGGTGGAGGAGCAACAGGAGTTATCATCGGAGTTGCATTAACCCACTGGCCGAGCTTAACAAGGGTCGTAAGAGCAGAAATCAAGCAACTGAAAACCCAGGAGTACATTCATATCTCCAGGAATCTTGGCAGGTCAAAGTGGTGGATAGCTAGAAAACACATCCTGCCACATCTGATTCCACAGATACTTCTAGGCACGATTTTAATGTTCCCACATGCGATTTTACACGAAGCCTCGGTAACATTTCTGGGTTTCGGACTTTCACCGCACGAGCCTGCAATCGGTATAATCCTATCAGAATCTATGCGATACCTCTCAGCAGGATACTGGTGGCTCGCATTTTTCCCAGGATTATCCCTGCTAATTGTAGTCCTGGCATTTGATTTGATTGGAGAAAATTTGGGTAAGTTAATGAATCCGAAAAAAGCTCACGAATAAAAAATATTTTAGTTATGTTTAGAGGGTGTGAAATATGGGAAATAAAGTTGAACTAAGGACTAAAGCAGAGCCAGTTACTGCATTTAAGACAGTTGATGGGAAAAAGAGAAAAGCTGAGGTTTTATTAAATGTAGAGGATCTTTCACTTTCATTCACTCAATATACTTCGGGACTTAGACAAACAGAGTTGAAAGTGATCTCTAATTTAAGTATACAGGCTTATAGAGGCGAGATCCTGGCTGTTGTTGGATCAAGCGGGTCCGGTAAAAGTCTTCTGGCTCACTCGATTTTAGGAATTTTGCCTTCAAATGCAAAACTCAGTGGTAAAATAGAATACGATGGCGAAGAGCTTACCCAGGAAAGAAAGGAAGCATTAAGAGGTAAAGAAATAGCCCTGATTCCGCAGGCTACAACCTATCTTGATCCTTTAATGAAAATTTCCGATCAGGTGATAGGGTGCGTTGAGAAGAAAGATAAGGGCTTAATGAGGAAACTCCTGAGAGAGATCTTTCAAAGGTATAATTTAAAATCGGAAGTTGAAGGAATGCTCCCTCACGAGCTCTCAGGAGGGATGATTCGAAGAGTTCTTGTCTCCACTGCCGTAATACGCTCCTCAAAACTTATAATTGCAGATGAGCCGACACCGGGGTTAGATGAGAAAACCCTGAATGAGACCCTGAGTTACCTAAAAGACATGGCAGATAGAGGCTGTGCAGTGATACTCATAACTCATGATATAGAGGCTGCATTAAAAGTCTCTCATAAGATTGCAGTATTCTACGCTGGCACTGTTTTGGAGGTAGCTAATGTTGAGGATTTTAAGAATAATGGTGAAAACCTGAGGCATCCATACACCCGTGCACTCTGGAACGCACTTCCCCAGAATAACTTCCAGGTAATTAAAGGTCATCAACCAATGCAAGATGAAGTCTTTGATGGATGCATCTTTTATGAAAGATGTTCCAAAAAGAAAGCTCTATGCTCTCAGGGTATCCCTGAGCTTAGGCAGGTCAATGGAGGAGTGGTGAGGTGCAACAATGTATCTTAAAGGCGAAAATATCACTTTCGGATACAAAAAAGATAATTTAATTTTAAAAGATGTTAATATTTCTTTAGGCAGTGGAGAAATAATGGGACTGGTTGGAGATAGCGGAAGCGGAAAATCAACCTTATGTAAGATATTAGCTGGCTATGAAACCAGGTATAAGGGAAAAGTGAGTCTAGATGGAAAACCTCTCCCGGCAAAAGGCTATAACCCGGTTCAACTTATCTTCCAGCATCCGGAAAAGGCTGTAAATCCCAAATGGAAAATGAAAGATATCTTAAATGAAGGGCATACCGTTTCACAGGATATTTTAGACTCATTCGGGATAAAAAAGAGCTGGCTTAATCGATGGCCAAATGAGCTTTCCGGAGGCGAACTCCAGAGATTCGCTCTTGCCCGGGCTTTAAGCCCTAAAACCAGGTTTTTAATTGCCGATGAAATAACTACAATGGTAGACGCTATTACTCAGGCTCAGATCTGGAATGTACTTTTGGGTATAGTTGAGGAGCTTAATATTGGAGTACTGGTCGTAAGCCATGACAGGAATTTAATTAATAGAGTATGCCATGATATAATTTATTTAAAAGATATATCCAGTGCTTGAGTAAAAATAGAACTTTTAGAGCGGAATATTGTTAATAGTTAAATAAATTACATGAGAATCCCAATAATGAGTCCTGGGATTGACGATATCGATGTAAAAGGAATCGGAATTTTCAGCAAAATGAAGAAACCAGAAAATAACGGAGGACGACCCTGCTGTAGAAACGGGATCTTTAAATATGAAATTCTTCCATGCAGGAGTTTTCCTGAAAATAAGCTACGAGAAACAAAATGAACTCTTGGGCGAGTTTTTATTCTGGAAGTTCTCTTTAATCAGAAATTAGTTAAAAAAAGATACAGAATAGGAAGATTTTGAATTATTCTTCCTTTATTCTCCTTGCAATATCATCCCCGACATCCGAGGTGCTACTCCTGCCGCCCATGTCGTAGGTTCTAACTTTGCCGTCCAGGATATTTTTCTGGATTGCGCTTACTATCATATCTGAGGCTTCTTTCTCTCCAAGCTGTTCTATTAGCATGGCACCTGCCCAGATTGTGGCAATCGGGTTGACTTTATTCTGGCCCTTATATTTCGGAGCTGAACCGTGAATAGGCTCAAACATGCTTGTGCCTGTTGGGTTGATATTTCCGCCGGGAGCAAGCCCAAGGCCGCCCTGGATCATGGCTCCAAGGTCTGTAATTATATCTCCGAACATATTAGGAGTTACGACCACATCAAACCATTCCGGGTTTTTCACAAACCACATGGTTATGGCGTCAACAAAGTTGAAATCTGTGGTAATATCGGGATATTTTGCGGAAACCTCATTGAATTCCTCTCTCCAGAAGCCGTAAATGTCGGAAAGTACGTTTGCCTTGTCAACGGACGAAACGTGTTTTTTACGTTTTCCAGCAAGGTCAAAGGCATACTCGATAACTCTTCTCGTGCCTTCTTTGGAGATCAAACCTATCTGGTATCCTATTTCTTCGCTGTCTGTCTCGATATCAAGCCCGAATTTTGCGGAATAGAGTGTTCGCCTGACTTCAAGGAGATCTTTGCTCTCTCCTTTTTTTGCCCTGCCGCCAATTCCTATGTAGAAGTCTTCGGTGTTTTCTCTGACAACCACGAAGTCGATGTCTTTTGAGGTTTTATCCTTGATAGGGGTCCAGACTCCATCAAGGAGTTTTATGGGGCGGAGGTTAATGTACTGGTCAAAGTAGAAGCGTGCAGTTAATAAGATTCCTTTCTCAAGAATTCCGGGGGCAACTCTGGGGTCTCCAATGGAACCAAGGTAAATGGCAGGATATCTGGATAATTCCTTTAAGGTTTCTTCTGAAATCAGTTCACCTGTTTCAAGGTAGTGATCTGCCCCATGCGGGTATTCAATCCATTCTACATCAAAACCGAATCTTTCACCAGCGGCGTCTATAACTTTTCTGCCTTCGGCGATAATTTCTGGGCCTATCCCGTCTCCTGGGAGAACCGGAATCTTATACTGCGTCATACTTTCACTCCTTTAAAATTTTCGGGTAAAACTGCCATTTTACCGCGAGCTGTCAAATACGGACAGGTGTGTCTCAGGACTAATTTTCTGTTTTTGAGCGCTCGGTGACCAGTTTCCTGGCATATTCTATAAGCCCTCCTTCATCTACGATTTCGCGTACGAAATCAGGGAGAGGGGTCGCCTGGTAAGTCTCACCTTTTGTTTTGTTTATAATAACTCCTGTCGCAAGGTCTACTTCAAGTTCATCTCCGTCATCGATTTTGTCAGTGTCAGGGCATTCCAGGACAGGGAGTCCGATATTTATTGCATTCCTGAAAAATATCCTTGCAAAAGACTTTGCAATTACACAGGCTACCTTTGCTCCTTTCAGGGCAAGGGGTGCGTGTTCGCGTGATGAACCGCAACCAAAATTGCTTCCTGCGACCACGATGTCATTTTCGTGCACGTTTTTTGCAAATTCGGGGCGCACGCCTTCAAACGTGTACTTTGCAAGCTCTTCAGGGGTATTGTAAATCAGGTACCTTCCAGGAATTATTGCATCGGTATCCACGTCATCTCCGAACTTCCAGGCTCTTCCTTTCATATCATCACCGATCGTTTGCTGCAATTAAATGCTGCTATATTAGAATTCTTACAGCTTGCACTTAGCTGTATTCACAGGGTTGAAGTATCACAGGTAATATTTAAATTATTTTCTGACATTATATAAAAGCTGGTTAACAATTTTCATCTTTTCATTCCTGAGTTTCCTGAAAAACCTTCAGGAACCAGTATCTTTATTGCTGGTTTGAATTTTCACTGCTTTCTTCCTCGTAATAAGGCTCAAGAGCATTCGGTTCTCCTCCTCCGTGCCAGCTTAACCTCGGACGGATGCGTACAAGATGAACTGACTCGGAATGGTCATCCACAATCAGAGCAGCCCCTCTTTCGCTCCCCATCTTCTTAAGGTAAGCCTGAATGCTTTCCTGCATATAAAGAGGACGCGACGCCTCAAGAGCCAGAATATCATCACTTGCCGTGAGTCTGTGGCAGATAAGAAGATCACTCTGGGAAACGACATCAGGATGCAGGCTTGCAGGTCTCTGCGTTGCCAGAACCAGGGAGAGTCCAGGCTGTCTGCCCTGCCTGAGACAGCGGTTAATAAGTACTTTCGAGGCAAGCCCCTCAGTCTTTGCAGGTACGAAAATATGAGCCTCATCTATAAAGAGCCAGACCATGGGAAACTCTTCCTCAAAGGATTTTTCTCCCATGAGCTTCTTTTCGTAGGCTCTTCTTGCCTCAAGTCTTGCCTCATACAGCTTACCCGCAAGAATTGACACTGTTGCTGCACAGACGTTTTCATTTTCAAGTGTACTCACATCAAGAATAGTTGTCTTCCCGCCTGATACAAGTGCTGATAGTGATGTCCCCTCTTTTGAGAAAAGCCCCCAGGAATTTACTGCCCTGAAGTAATTCTCTACAGCCCCTTTCGAAGCCTCATCCGAGCGTGTGTCCCTGGCTATCTCGCTGAGGATTTCCTCAAAAGAGTATGTATCTCCTCTTTCTCTGAGAGATTCGACTGCCCTTAACAGAAGAATTCCAGGGGGAGAAACCTCCTCTATATTAAAAATCCTGCACCACTGGTTTCCTGAAAGTTCTCTCACCGGAATGGAAAAGGGCTTTACATTAATATTCCGTTTCCTGTAAGCCTCAACCTTCCCTTCAGGCACAAAAATCTCAGCCTCAAGCCCAACAGGAGCACAATTCCAGTTTTTCAGCGTTGGGGCTTCAAACGTATTTGGGTAGTTCATTGTCCAGAAAATTCCCATGGTATCAATAACAAAGGATGCAAGCCTTCTCTTAATATCCGGCTCAAGAAGAGAAAGTTCTTCAAGTAAGCAGCCCATAGTGTAGGATTTCCCATACCCTCTTTTACCGCAGATCAAAACAACATGAGGTTTCAAGGCATCGAGATAAACGGCAGCCCCTCTGGAATGATCCAGTGCCATGTAATTTCCAATGGAGAGCAAACCTTTTCCGGGATTCTCTTCATTTCCGAGCACATGCAAAGTCCCGGCAACCTTCCCCCCAAAAGTAGGTCTGAGCTGTTTGTTTTCGACTTTCTGCATCAGACAGTATCGGACTGAAAACTATTTAAAATAATTTGTTTTGAAGTAATAAAATAAAACTAAACTTTTAAACCCTTACGATCTGATTAAAAACTATTGAATTGAAACCGTTGTGCTACAACCCTTTTACGAAAAAAGCTTGATCGCAAGCTTTTTAGAAAAAAGTTTGATCAAAAACCTTTTCTCAAAAGGCTTTGAGAAGGTTTGTGAAAAACTCTTGTGTTCAGGGTATTTGTTCAGGATATTATCTGATCCAGCTGGTTGGTCTCGATAGCTATTTTGATTTCCCGAGCGATTCTCCTTCCAGTTGAGAGGTTTTCTTCCATCAGATCCGAATAAGGTGAGCCTGAAATGTAAAGGTTTGTTCCTGCAACAATTCTAGCCGAGATCTCAAAGACCTTAATCTCAAGTTCATCTGTAAAGACCGTCTCAAGGCAGAAAGCTCCTATCATCCCTCCAAAAAGATCCAGGGATTCTTCAACTACCCGTTCTCCGAGAGAGAAGATGAGGGGTAGTAGGGATTCTCTTGCTACAAGGGGTGCGTTCCCTGTGACCACGTATGTCGGGCGAATGCCTGCTTCTATGAGCTCTTTGGGTGAGCCCAGCCTGAAGATCTCATCGGCATTGGATTCTACCCTGCGGTCCATGCTAAGTAGTTCAAGGCTGCCCTTGCTTAAAGTGTATCCTTCGTTTCTGATAGGTGAGTAGAAATAATGCAGGTAATAGCGGGTTCCAGTAATGAATTCCTGAATTGTATATTTCTGGGAGCGGTCTATGAGTTCATTGAATTCCTCATAAGTTTTTGCGACGAAGAAACCTTTTCCGCCCTTTGCTCCGTCATACTTAACCATTACAGGTCCATTGATATCGCGAGGGTCGTCAATTTTCTTGGGCATGTGGATACCTGCTCCAAGTAGCCACTCCCGCTCTTTGTTCCTGTCCGACTCCCATTCGAGCACAGCCCGGTTTCCGAAAGTAGGCACAGTCAGCTCTGCAAAATTTTCCGTGCCGAGATAAGCAACGAATGAGCCATGTGGAATAATAATAGTGTTTTTCTTTCTGAGTTCCTCAGCCTTATTCATTATATCGGCATAGTTATCGACAATAAGGTACTCATCAGGTTTTGCTTTGGGAAAAGCTTCATAAAACTTGGGAGGTTTGCCAACGCAGATTCCCAGAGTTCTGAAGCCTTCTTTTCGAGCTCCATCAAAGATTTGAAGGCTTGAGTGAGAACAGACTGTCGCAATTGTGATGTTTTCTAAATCGTAATCTTTCAGAAATTCCAGAATCTGCTGTTTTGTTATCATGATTGGTACCAGCGAAAATTTAGATTAGAATACACAATCTTATATTTAAGTTTAAGGTCCAGATTCTATATATAAACATAGTGGCGCATGTATAATTATATACAAAATAAAAGTTTATATTAAGATTCACATAAACTAGAGTATGTACTGATTAAAAAAATAGGTAAATTTTTAATCAAGGAAGTAATTATGGATGGGCTTTATGGATGGGCTTGAAAATCAAAACGATTTGACGGATGCGAGGGAACCCCCACAGGGGTTAGATACGGTTGAGCAGGGAGGCAGGATACTTGTTCTCCCGGTAAATGGGGAATCTAGAAAAATAACTCAAGTTCTTTCCAATGAAACATCATTAAAAATCCTGGAGTTACTCGGGAAAGAAAGCATGTCTGCAACCAAAATTGCAGAGGAATTGAAGCTTCCCCTTACTACTGTCAAGTATAATCTTGACTCTCTTGTTGAATCCGGTCTTATAAAAGTAAAACAAATAAAATGGAGTCAGAAAGGACGACAAATAAAGATATATGAATCAGTGGAAAAACTGATTGTGCTCGTCCCTTCGAAAAGCCCTATTGACAGGCTCTCTATAATAAGCCTGCTTCAAAAATACATCGGGGTAGTAGGAGCTGCCTTCTTTGCAGCTGCAGGGATAGAGTATTTTTCAGCGTATATGCAGGCAAAGAGGGTCATTGATGCGACTGCACCTCTAATAATGGGGACAATGGAGGTACCCAGTGAACCTTCTCTGGATCATACAGCTATGGAAGTAAATGAAAGTAGCAATATAAGCCCTAAAATAGCTATCGACCGGCAAATACCCGAAAATGGAGCCTTAAATGCAAGTTCAAGGGCTCTGGAATCTGGGACAGGAAATATCTCTTCCGGACTGGAAACCCGCCCAATTGAGGAAGTTGCTGAAGTTCCCGTATCCATGTCAGATGGTTTGGATTCTGTCCAGGGAATTCCCTCTATCCCGCCTGAAGGGTTACCTAACGCAGGCGTTTACGGGCTTTATGATACGCTTTCTCTTCACCCCGGAGTCTGGTTCTTTTTTGGATGTCTTTTTATAGTAGTCGTGCTGATTGTAAAAGAAGTCTATTATAAGAAGAAAGTCAGGTAGAGATTCTTATGAGAGTCGCTTTAAAACTTGCATACATAGGCACCGGGTTTCACGGCTCCCAGCTCCAGCCCAACGTCGAGACCGTAGAGGGAGCACTCTTCAAGGCTCTCCGGAATCTCGGGATTATAGAAAGCCCTAAATCTGCGAATTACACCTGCGCAGGCAGGACTGATGCCGGGGTTCATGCCCTTGAACAGGTTGTTGCTTTTGATACGGACAAGCCGGAACTGGCAATCCCAAGGATCATAAATTCCGAGCTCCCTCCGACAATCTGGGCATGGGCTCACGCGGAAGTGCCCCGGAGCTTTGATGCCAGGAGAGATGCAGTTTCCAGACATTACCGATACGTGATGGTTGGGAAAGAGTACGATATTTCCAGAATTCGGGAAGCTTCGAAATTGCTGCTGGGCACCCATGATTTTGAAAATTTTTCTCGAACCAACGGAGAAAAAAGTACAATTCGAACCATAGAAAGGATCAATGTCCGCGTAGATGGAGATCTTATAAAGATCGATGTTGTTGGAAATAGTTTTCTCTGGAATATGGTCCGGAAAATCGTAACCGCCCTTTCCATGATAGGAAAAGGGGTACGTGACAACGACTGGCTGCTCCAGATGCTTAATCCGGATATTTATGAAGAAGGGATTGAACCGGCTCCTGCCTATGGATTGACTCTTCTGAAAGTGAACTATAATGAGGAAATGGGATGGATTGAAGACAATTATTCTATCAGGAGAGCAAGCGAGCTGAACCAGAAGCATATCCTCAGGCACAGGGTTATGGCAGAAGTACTGGAAGAACTGATCTCTCACGAGTAAATTTCTACTTTAATTTTTTTAGGAATTACTCAATTGGATCAATAAATCAATATGCTTTTAACCTTCAGCATTTTTAAAAACACATTAGACTGCAATGTCTAATGTGTTTGATTTTGTACTTCAAGTGCGCAAGTCCTATTTTTTAAAGTCCTATTTTTTAATTTCATCCTTTATTCTCACTTCTCATTTACTCTCGTTTTTCTCACTTCTCATTTACTCTCGGTCTTCTCACTTCTCGTTTACTCTCGGCTTTTATTTTCATTCTTCAATTCTTCTGAAAAATTGTCTTTCTGAAAGATGGTTATAATCCGGGTAAGGCTTCTATGAACTCTCTGAGCATAGATATTAAGAACCTTAAGCCCTACTTTTTCCCCATATTCCGATGCAGGTTTATCCGAGACTACAACTGCAATACCTCCAGGCTTAAGTACACGCTCGATTTCTTCAAGGGCGCAGGAATAAAGTCCTTCCAGAGATTCGGCAAGGATTGCTGCCGATCTGCCGTATGGAGGGTCTGTAACAACTGCATCTATTGTGGCTTCTTTAAGCGGCATCCTGCAGGCATCTCCTTCCATCAGGGCGTAATCCAGTTTGAAGGCTTCAAGGTTCATGCGGGCACCCATAACCAGCTTTTCCTGGGCATCGATTCCTATAACCCTTGCTCCCACAAGCCCTGCTTCAATAAGAATCCCTGCAGTGCCGCAAAAGGGATCCAGAATAAGTCCACCGGACTTTATTCCTGACAGGTTTATGAGGGCACGTGCAACTCTCGGCATAAGCACACCAGGATGGAAAAAAGGTTTATTCTGGGGAGTTCTGGCTTCATAGGCACTTCTATCGATAGAGGAGAGAAGGGTTCCGAGCACAGCCTTTTCACTCAGAATTACCCTGAATTCCACGTCAGGGTTTTTCAGGTTTGCCCTGAAGCCTTTCCTGTAAATGCATCCTCCGATCTTCCGTTCCAGAAATTCCCCCGGAAAATCCACATGATGTTTGATTCGCTTCGCTCTGACCACAAAGCTCTGTCCTTCTTTTATATAGCCTGACGAATCAAAGGCTTCTGCAAGTTTCAGGATTGCGTCCGGAGTATTTTCAGTAATTCCTACAACTTTCAGGATATGGTGGGTCATTGCTAGCCTGTCGGTTATCGTACCAGTGAGGATTTTTTCCACATTTTCTGCATTGCCGGCTATCTCCACTACAAGGCACTGGTCAATTGATGTGTGAGGCCGGAAATCAAGCCCCTCGATTTTGAGACAGGCAAAGACTTCGGCAGCAGGCAGTTCTTCATGTTCTCCAGAGAGCTCAAAAGCGTATAACATTAGTGATCCAGAATATGTTGATGGTTATAATTCGACTAGCATTAGTAACATGCAGTGATGATATAAATGTAAAATGCCCTGAGTGAAATGTGAGAGTAGTTATTAAAAGTAACTACAATAAAGTAAATTATTATAAAGTAAATTATAAATAAGTTTCAGGATTTTTGAAGTGCCAAAAGAGTGTAAACATTCACGTTAAAATATATTCTGCGAAATAAAGTGGTAGCTCTTGAAGCTCTACCTGAATGGGTTGAGTCAAAAGTAATCTTTCTTAAAACACTATTTTTTAAAATCTTATTTCCTTAGAATATTATTTTCCTTAAAACATTTTTTCTAGAGCTTCTTTGCCAGTCATTCCGGGTTCTATTCCAAGTTCTCTGGCAAACCGGGTTACTTCAACGACCTGGGCTTTAAGCATATCTTCAAAACTCTGTACGCCTTTTACTTTCGCTGCTGTGTCCCCAAGTGTCTCTGCAGCATTTATATTCAGGTATCCGCACATCAGGAAGCCTTTTTCTGCTCTTATAACCAGAAGAGGGTATTTTTGCATCTCAAAGCTGAGACCAAGAGCACACCCATTATCAAGCCGAATCTGTTCGATAAGCATATTTTTCAGAATAAATTTCAAGCCAGATTAACTTTTTGGACTTGAACAAAACCACGCAAAGTTGTCTTTGGAAGATCCAAAGAGTTTCCAGGATTTTACGGTTTCTCCAGCAGTTCCGGTTTTATTTTTATTGTCTTGGTCTTCTTTTCCTGTACTCTGCTCTGCGCTTCCTTTTCTGTCCTCTAATATGGCTTTAGAGCTTTCATCCAAAATCCAGAGGGTTATATTCTTTTGTGAGCTGAAGTTGCCTCTAAGCACTGTAAGGTTATTTTCAAAATTCTGACTTTTGTTATCCAGCCCCTCGATCCTTTCTACTTTGAGACCCGCAGGCAAAGTTATTGTAACACTGGAGTTTGGAGCGCCCATAAACCAGACACGTGTGCCCTCCCCTACCTCTTTCTCGAAAGTATAACTTACAAGGGCAGAATTAGTAATTGACGAGTTTTTTTCAACTTTGCCCAGAGCTTCTTCTGAGAGCCAGAAATCAACATCTGTAACTTTAACCAGTTCTGAACTATCATTAAGTTTCACATCAGGTTTGGTTTTTAATACCTCTCTTGCCCGATTTCTGAGAATATTTTCTGCTTTCTGGATCTCCCATGCATTGACAAAGTTATCATTATTTCCAGCTTGCATGTCTATGAAATTTCTGAAAAGGATGGCTTTATTGCCTGCAATTTGTTCATGGTACTCCCAGGTCATTCCATTCCTTTCCAGTGTGATGTTATTGCTGGATGCAAGAGCAGCAGCACAGGGTTCTGCCAGAAAAGCTGATATTAAGGAAGATATTAACAAAAAAGCGGTTAGAGAAAAAATATATGCTCTCAAGGCTTTCAACTCATATCTTCTTTAGTTTTTTTACTTTTTAACCTTTATATTACCTTTATATTCTTTCTCTTATTTCTCATTTTTATTAAGTTTTCTCTTTATCCCATTTTTCCTTTACTTTCAGATTCTATGTGACTTCATCTTCATTTTTACTTTATCTTCCAAGATTTACTTTGTTATGACTTCGCAGCCGTCCTGGGTTATTATTATAGTATGTTCAGCCTGGGCTACAAGCCCACCTGCGCTCTCAAGAAGCACGGGATAGGAGTGAAGAATTCCAGCCTTTTCAAGCTGGATCAGGGCGAATTCCAGTCTATCAGACTCAAGCCAGCGCTTTGCAAAAGGTAATTCCCTGTATTCTTCAATCTGTTTCAGGACATTTCTGACTGCGGGCATACGGACCGGCTTTTTTCTTATCAGGCTGTATATCTCTGCCCAGTTTCCGTCATGGACAGAGCCTGCTCCATTCGTTGCAAAGGGCTCAATCGCAAGCACGTCTCCTTCTCTTAGAACTGCTCCTCCTTCCACACGCCGGTTAGGTACGACAGGTCCGTCGTGAGCCTCATACTGGGAAAGCCCATGACCTGTCAGGTTCGTTATCGGGTTCAGGTTATAGCTGCGAATACTTTCCTCTATTGCAGCTCCGAGTTCTCCTGTTGTAACCCCTGGTTTTGCAAGGTCAATAGCTGCAGCAAGAGCATCCTCTGCAGCTTTTAAGATATCGGGATTTCCTGATAGGTCGACAGTTACAGCCGAATCTGCAATATACCCATCAACATGGACTCCTAGGTCCAGTTTGACCATATCTTTTCCAAAAATATCGGTATCTCCTGCCTTGGGGGTTGCATGTGCAGCCTCCTGATTTCTTGAGATATTACAAGGAAAAGCAGGCTTGCCCCCAAGCTCTATAGTCCGATTTTCAACAAATTCTGCAACTTGCAGCAGAGTGTTTCCTACCCTGATCATCTCTACGGCTTCATCCCTGACAATTTTCAGGATCCTGCCTGCTTCCCTGTATTTCTCAAGAATCTCTTGCTTATTGTGCACATTATCGGTCATATTAACCCCTTATAGGATAATTTATTGGGATTTTACTGGATTTACTGAATTTTACTGATTTTACTGAAATTACTGGAATTATTAAGTGATCTTATTACAACCTTATTAGAACGTACAAGAAGTACCTGGATCACTGAAATTACTGCAACCTTACTGAACCTTACTGAGACCTTATAAATGATCCCGTTTGAGCTGGTTCATATTCTCAAACGGATATAAATGGAATAATAAGCAAAATAATATCTTTAAATTGTAAATTTGTTATAATACAAATCTCTTTTCTAGCCCTGTAAGGTTCTGACATCCATTTTCAGTAACCAGAACCATATCTTCGAGTCGTATTCCTCCGATTTCAGGATAGTACAGCCCAGGTTCGATAGTAATTACATTGCCTGCCTCAAGTAGAGCCTCGTTTTCTCCTACCGATGGAAGCTCATGTATATCGAGCCCAACCCCATGTCCTGTCGAATGGATAAACCCGACCTTTGATCCGCTTTTGTATGTATCGTAACCATGCTCTTCAAAGAGGTCGCAGACGGCATTATGCACATCGGCTACCTTCACTCCCGGTTTGACCATCTCAAACGCTTTTTTCTGTGCTGCAAGCACGGTTTCGTACATTTTTTTGAGTTCTTCTGAAGCTTCTCCATACAAAACTGTACGGGTCATATCTGCAAAATAGCGTTTTTTCTTGCTTCGAGGGAAAATATCAAGGATAATCGGGGCATTTGCCTTCAACGGACCGTCTGTAGTACCGTGCGGGTTTGCCGTATCCTTGCCACACGAGACAATGGTCTCTTCGGCTTCACACCTGTAATCAAGCAGGGTATGATCTATGACTGAGAGCACTTTAGCCCCTGTCAGCACCTCACCATTGTGATAGAGTAAACCTTCTCTCTCTTCTGCTCCTGCTATCAGGGCTATTGCAGCTTCCATAGCCTTTTCTCCAGCCATCTGGGCATACTTTATGGCTTCAACTTCTTCCGGTTTTTTCAAGCTTCTCATTTTTCTGAACGGGCTTTTTATAGGCACTATGGTAAAACCTGCTTCAGTCAGGAAATTTGTGTAGAATGTTGGAAAATCGTAAGGTACTGCAGCTTTCTTAATCCTTTCTCCTGCAAGCAGTTCGGATATACAGGCTGCATAAGCGATAGAGGAATCTTTTTTTTCCTTCATCTTCTCCCGATAGCCCAGATCCTGCAAAGTTTTTATTACTGAAACTCTCGATTCGATTTCTGCTCTTCCTTTTTCCATGTCCGAGATCAAAAGTATCTCTTCGCCTGATTCTGTTTGCAGGTACGCGAAATCGTCGGAAGCCAGGAAATGGGTCACGTAGTAAATATCGGAATTATGTAAGTTCCCTGTCATAAGATACGCATCAGTTCTTGCTTCTTCAAGGGCATTTTTTATGCTGAATTCTGGTTCTGTCATGCAAGGTATTTTTAGCTTCTGTGCATAAAGGTCTTGTCGTCAGGGTTTTTTCCTTCTACTTTTAACATTTCCTGCTTCATTTCATGATTCAGAATAAAAAACTCCTCACACAACTCAAAATAGCGATCAAGGGAAGCTGTCATCTCATCCGATAATCTGAGAAAACATACATACTTTCTTTTTCCTCTCTCTTTTACCCATCCTTCTTGTTCAGGCTCCTCTTCTCTCAGTTTCCAGAAAACTTCTGTGGCGCAACCAAGTATTAATCGAATGCTTGAGATCAGCTGCTTTCGAATTTTCTCTTTTTTAAATTCCATGTAATCCCTGGAAATGTCCGGCTGAATCAGGGCATTTCTATGAATCCAGTAATCGTCGCGGTTGAGATGAATTTTCACAATATCTGAAACTTTGAGGGACAGCTCGTTCGGATCTAATTTTGATTTATCGGGTTTCACATTATCGAATCTTAGATTCTCAGGAAAAGCTGAGCTCTCAGGAGAGCACACAGCCATTTCAATTTCTCTTTGAATCCACTCAGAGACAAACTGTTTGGTAGCTTCAATAAAAGCGAGAGCTTCTACCTCCATTCTTTCTCGGGTGGCTTCTAATCTCTCACGTATATGGTTTAATTTTTCCTCGGAATCGTCAGGAGTAACAACTTCAATTCTCATCCTGCATTCTCTCACTTTTACTTTCTTTGCTTGCAAAATACAGTTAATCTTTGCCGCTGCAGAATTATGAATTTATGGATCTCAACGAAAAAACAATAAGTCTAGAAGCATAACTTTGAACTGAATTCTACTGGATAAATTGAAAGGATGATTATATCAGGGATATTTTAATGTTGAATTTTAAAATTAGGAATATTAAACAGATTTATTAAACAAATTTCTAAAAATATATAAAGAGTTAACAAAACAAAAAAAAGAAACGTCCGGACCGGGATTCGAACCCGAGTCGGAGCCTCGACAGGGCTCCATGATAGGCCCCTACACTATCCGGACACTTCGGTCTCTTTTGTTGTCGTTTTTTACTCGCGTTGCGAGCAAATCTTAAATGCCTTTTTAATATATAAATGTTCCCGTCGAAATCTTTCGATTCTGGTAAATGTTTCAGGTCCCGCCTCCCAGACTCGAACCGGGGACATCGCGGTGCCTGCGCGGAAATGTACGGGTAAATTTACCCGCACGAGCCGAACTACAGCCGCGCACTCTACCACTGAGTTAAGGCGGGACGATGTATATTGATCCAGTGCTGCACTGCTAGAGTGCACCAAATCATATATGATGATGGTATATATGTTTTTCGCTAGGTGCGGGCTATATCCTCAATTTTGTGCAATTTCTATAAGTGAGCTAATGCCATAACCCTCAACTCTAAAAAATGGATCCCCCTCAGAATAAGTATTTTTATTGAGTACAACAGTTATAACGAGGATTTATGAAAAGAACCTGAAGGTTCTTCTCAGTAGCATATGCTTTACTTAGAAAGTGCTCAGTTCTCCTTTAATTACCATTTCGGTAATCTTCGTCACATTGGAAAGCCAGTCATCCATAACAGCTTCGGCTTCGGCTTTGATCTTATCAAAAGAAGTGCCTTCCTTCGGGATGATCTGTGCACTTGCAACAAGCGGCTGGTCAATTGGTTTTCCTATCTGGGAAAGCAGCCTGATATAAACATCCTGGATATCCGGAACCTGCTTTACAATATCTTGAGCCATCTGGTTCGAGAGGAGGTTGTAGATTTTACCTATATGGTTAATAGGGTTCTTCCCGCTTGTTGCTTCCATGCTCATAGGCCTGTTTGGCGTGATCAGCCCGTTACAGCGGTTTCCGCGCCCAACAGAACCGTCATCTCCCATTTCAGCTGAGGTACCTGTAACTGTGAGGAAGATACATTTCGTTTTCAGATTATCTCCGGTATTAATGAAAACCTTTACATTACGTTCAGTATACCGAGTCGCGAGTTCCTCGACATATGTTTTCATTTCCTGGGTCATGTTTATATAGCTATCCAGGTCGTCAATGTATCTCCCGATCATGCCGCTGCAAATTGTAAGGGTTATATCATCTCCATCCCTGAGCCCCATAACCTTTGTATCTTCTCCGATTGCAGGCATGCGTGATTTAAGGTCTGTGAGCAGTTGTCTTTCGGTGTTGTATACAATATTTTCAAGCTCAGAAAAAGGAGCATGTCCGACCCCGAACGAGGTGTCATTTGCAACTGGAACCCTGTCCCTTTGGAAGACGTCCCTGAGGTCTGATGACCCTGTCCCGAGTTTGCAGTCCATGATAACATCTCTTTCGAGATCCATGTTTACAATGGTATTCTTAAGATATTTTCTGGCAGCTTGAAGGGCGACAGACTCGGTAGCAAGCTCAACCCCTTCGAATTCCTTTGTTGCCCTGCCCACAAGCAGTATGTATATGGGCTGCAGGACCTCTCCACCCCCGAACCTTGGGCTAGACCTCCCGGCTACAATTTGGGTTTCGTCAGTGTTATGGTGAAGTACAGTTCCACATTTATTTATATATTCCCTGCATAGTGCGCGACTCACGGCTTCAGCCAGTCCGTCCGATATGCTGTCAGGATGCCCTATCCCTTTGCGTTCTACAAGCTCTATCCGCTGCTTCTCAATAGGGGTCTGGAAGAGCTCTTCCACTTTAATATTTCGGGCCATTTGAATCCTCTTTTTTCAAAATCGGTAATAGTTTTATTAGATAAAAGTTGATGTCATTGGTTTATTATTTTTCGGTTAGTTATGTCATCAGTATGCTGCTGTCAGCACTCTGTTTAAATTGATTCCTGCTCTGTTATGAAACTAATAATTTTATACATGAATATTATATATGACTCGAAAGTTAGCTTCTATTAAATTGCTAGGACTATATAATTTTTCCCAAATTCTAATTACTGAAAGTAATATATCCCCTCCTAAAACTACTTTTTTATTTTTCAAGTTAAAAATTACCAGGTTTGTTTAAAAGTTACCAGCTTTGCTCTTTGAATTAATTAATAATGAACAGGCTTTTTATCTATGAATCTGCCTTTCTCAATGGAAAACTTCTATCTGATCTTACCGTGAAGTCTATATTATACTGAAGTATTCTGGATAAACGCTTTTATTTGGAAAAGTTCACCCGGGAAAAGTTTTCATACTGATTACTTATAGAGGACATAATAGATGATTCGCATTGCAATACCCAATAAAGGACGCCTTTACGAACCCACAATCTCCATTTTCAAGGATGCAGGGCTCCCAATCAGTGGAGGAGCCGAAAGTCGAAGACTCTTTGCAAAAACTCCAGACCCAGATATCCATATCCTCTTTGCCAGGGCGGCTGACATACCTGAATACGTACAGGACGGAGCTGCAGATGTCGGTATTACAGGATTGGATCTTATTATGGAAAGGGGTGCAAAGGTTGAAACCCTTCTGGATCTGAAATTTGGAAAGGCGAGCCTTGTTCTGGCTGTCCCTGAAGATTCGGATCTCCAGAAAGCTCAGGACCTTGAAGGCAAAAAGATTGCAACCGAGTTTCCGGGAATCACAAGCCAGTATTTTGAAAGGCTTGGAGTTAACGTTGAAATCATAAAGGTCAGCGGAGCCTGTGAGATGACCCCTCATGTCGGAATTGCCGATGCTATTGTGGACATCTCAAGTTCAGGAACAACTCTGTTGATAAACCACTTAAAGGCTATTGATACAGTCTTTTCTTCCACAGTCTACATGATTGCAAATAAGGAAAGCCTCAAAGCAAAAGACAAAATCCTGGATATAAAAACTGCACTGGAAAGTGTGCTCAATGCGAAACAGCGGCGTTATCTTATGATGAATGTTCCTGAGGCTTCCCTTGAAGCAGTAAAAGAGGTCCTGCCAGGGATGTCAGGCCCAACAGTTATGAAGGTTGAGCCCGGCAAATTGTCCGAAGAATCCATTCTTGCAGTTCATGCTGTTGTGGACGCAGACCTTATTTTTACTATTGTAAATAAGTTAAAGAAAATTGGTGCACGGGACATCCTTGTCGTACCTATCGAGAGGATAATGCCCTGAAAGGGAAATAGGCGTGGAAAAATAAGAAAAGATAAGCAAAGGAGATTTCCTCAAAACTTGCCGGAGATGCTGGTTTATATGGTTTTTGAAGTGATTCCTGCCGTAGATATGCGGGGTGGAAAGTGCGTTCAGCTTGTTCAGGGAGTTCCGGGCAGTGAGATTGTATCTCTCGATGATCCTCTTGAAGTTGCCCTTGACTGGGTCCGAAAAGGAGCAAAGACCTTGCACCTTGTAGATCTGGATGGAGCAATTGAAGGGAAACGCAAAAACGCTCCTATAATTGAGAAAATAGTCCACACATGCCGGGAGAAAGGGGTGCGGATTCAGGTTGGAGGAGGTATTAGAAGCTTTGAGGATGCATCTGCTCTTCTTCAACTGGGGGTCTCAAGGGTTATTCTCGGAACTGCTGCACTTCAGAACCCGGAACTTGTAAAAAGGCTTTCCAGTGCCTTTGGAAATGAATGCATAACTGTTGCCTTGGATGCAAAAAATGGGAAAATCTCGATCAAAGGCTGGACTGAAGAATGTGCATATACTCCCATGGAAATGGGCAGAAAGTTTGAAGAACTGGGCGCAGGCAGCTTGCTTTTTACAAATATAGATACTGAAGGCCTTATGCAGGGAATAAATCCTGCCCCTACAAAAGAGCTTGTCGAATCTGTCAGTATTCCCGTAATCGCATCTGGAGGGGTAAGTTCTTTGCAAGATCTGAAGATTCTAAAGAAGATCGGGGCGGCAGGAGTCGTCATAGGCAGTGCTCTCTATACAGGCAGGTTCACGCTTGAGGCTGCAATTGAAGCAGTTCTGCATGAGTGAGACAAGGTACAAAGCTTTTATAAATTTAAAGAGAATGTGATGCTGTATGAGAACAGGCAGAATGTCCCGCAAGACAAAAGAAACCGACATCCAGCTTGAACTGAACCTTGATGGCACAGGAATTGCCGATGTCAACACAGGAATCGGGTTTTTTGACCATATGCTTATCTCTTTTGCTAAGCATGCGGAATTTGACCTTAAGGTGCATGCGGATGGCGACCTGTATGTGGATGAGCATCACCTGATAGAAGACACAGCGATAGTCCTCGGAAAAGTGCTTGCAGATGCGCTTGGAGATATGACAGGAATTGCCCGTTTTGGGGAAGCCAGAATCCCAATGGACGAAGCCCTTGCCGAGGTTGCCCTGGATATAGGCGGGCGCAGCTATCTCGTCCTGAACGCCGAGTTTTCAGCGCCTCAGGTTGGACAATTCAGTACCCAGCTAGTAAAACACTTCTTTGAAGCACTTGCCTCAAATGCGAAAATTACCATCCATGCAAGTGTCTATGGCGATAATGACCATCACAAGATCGAGGCACTCTTCAAAGCTTTTGCCTATGCCATGAAACGGGCTGTAAAGGTCGAGGGTAAAGAGGTAAAGAGCACCAAAGGACTTCTGTAACGCAAGCCTTTTGAAAAAAGGCTTGAGCGAAAACCCCGAGCAACGGCGTGGTCAAGCGGCGCAACAGTTGGTAATAAACCGGAGCAACAATTTTGGTCAAGTGGCAAAAAACCTGCGCTCAGGCTGACTGATTAATAATAAAGATGCTATGCTAAGTTTAAAAGAACCAATTTACAAATGCAAGGGCAACTCTTTCCTCCTTTTCTCATTTATATCGCTTAGTTGAGTTAGGCAAAAGGCATACTTTTGGAATTTAACTCAATATATGTTTTGGTTGATTCCACTTGTTCAGACGCATATTTTTTTCGTTGTTGCTGGCTCAAAGGAGAGGGCAAACGTACATTTTTATTCCGGGAAATTAATTTTATGGATAGAATTTGGGGGGAATGAAATGAAAGTTCTTTATGTTTATGCACACCCGGAACCGAAATCTTTTAACGGCGCTTTAAAGGATACAGCCCTTGCTGCCCTGCAGGAGAAGGGGCACGAAGTAAAGCTCTCTGACCTGTACGCAATGAAATTTCATCCTGTCCTGAAACCTTCAGACTTTCCAGAAAGGAAAAATCTTGAGGTCTTCAACCCTTTTCTGGAGGCTATAAAAGCAGTAAAGACAGGAGCCTTTTCACCCGATATTAAGGAGGAGATGGAAAAAGTAAAATGGGCTGACCTTCTGATTTTTCAGTTTCCTATTTATTTTACGGCTATGCCTGCCATTATGAAAGGCTGGATTGACCGTGTTCTGGCACCTGGGTTCGGGTTTGACCCGGTTACCAATAGTGCATACGATACCGGTCTCTTCAAGGGGAAGTCTGCAATGCTTGTTGCAACAACAGGGGCTCCGAAGGAACTGTATTCCGAAGGAGGCGCGCATGGCGACCTTAACAGACATCTCGAATCAATAACACACTGTGTTTTTGAATTTATGGGAATGAAGGTGCTCCCATCATACATAATTTATGAAGTGAGCAGCATGTCCAGAGAAAGAGGGGCTGAAGAGCTGGAAAAGTATAAACAGAGACTGCTTGAACTTTGATTCAGGTAAAGAGTCTTCAAGTTTTAATATTCAATTTTGATTAATTTTAAATGAAAAAAATTAATATTTCATGTTTTTTCCCTGTTTGCTTTCTTCTGTTTACTCTTTAATTTTTAATTTTATTCTTTATTTCCTGCTGGCGGTTCTATATTATTTTATTTGCCTGCATGCTGTACAATAATTCTTTTTTCAACAAGAATATTCCTGCTTTTGCTGTCAATAATTCTAAGAAGAATTTCAGAATCCGCTTTGAAGCCATAATTATCGGAAGTGTTACTATCTCCATCCACACTTACTTTCACACTGGAATTAACATATTTTGAGCTATCTTGCCCACACAGGATCAATTTCTCTCCAATAGTCCAGAAGCCGTCTTCAAGAGTTGCACTGTTTCGGCTAACGTATGTATTGTTTTTCTTTTCGGGACTCAAATTCTCGTAAAAAACCTCTGTATCTCCTTCAACACGAGTTCCTCCGTTTCCAACATCCCCCTGGTAAGAGTTTCCGTATCCTGAAATCTTTATGGAAGTGGTACTGAGAGGAAGAGCATCGCCTCCTTCGTGCATAAGCACAATCTTATTTTCTTCAAGTGTGACTCTCTTTGTAGTCGGACCGACTCCATATAGTCCCCCTTTGCAGGATTCAACAGTAATTCTTGCCATGGGAGTTTGAGAATTTGCGTCTTCTCCAACACTGTTAAAGATAATGCCAGAAATTGCACCTGCAAGTACAATCAGAATAAGCAGCATAAGGAGGGAACCAACAACAGGGGTTATAGCCTCTGATGCTGATCCAGATGAATAGAATTGCTTACAAGAAATTTTTCCCCACGCTTTCATTAGTAATAGATGGGATAAACTGTAATAAATACTTTATTAAGTTTACTGGAAAAAGGAATTTACTAAGAAAAGTTTGGAGGGAATTTCTCCTGAATTATTTTCTTCTCCGCTGTCTCTGGTAATACTCCTTTTCGAGCTCGAAAATCCCTCGAACCGATTCAAGTTCTTTTTTGCTTTTAGCATAATTCAAAAGCACAAGAGCAACTCCGCAGAGCAGAGCTATAATTGCAATAGAGAAATATAGGGGTGCCGATTTGGTATAGTACTTAACCTGAATAGCTTCCTCCCGCTCTCCCATCTTCGAGGAAATCCACAGGAGGGTTTGCCTTCCTTTTTCATCAAAGGTTACATTCGCAGGCTCGGGCCTGGCTATCCCGAATACCCTGTTGCCAGTGACATATCCCTCTGGAAGTACCACACGGATGAATTCGGAATCGGGTTTCAGGACCGCAAAGCCCCGGGTTCCCGGAGTTTTGAGCGTATATGCAATAAAACCTGTTACAGGCTCTTCGAACTCCAGGTTTACAACTTTCATATTCCGGCTAATTTCCTGAGTCATGTTATAATTCAGATCTGAAGTTTCATTTCTGCGTGATAGTTCTTCAAAAGTTTGCGGGGTTGCTGTGGTCTCATTAGCAGGCTCTGCAAGCAATACAAAATCCTGAATCGGATCCTCTTCGCGACCACCGCCCAGGGTTTCAGGGGGATAAATCTCAAGCTTGCTGGTATTTACTGCGATATGTACAACCTGCACCTTCGTATTATTTTCCAGCAGATAGTACGTGGTTGTGTTTGCAAGCGTTTGATTGCCCGATTCGTTCAGGAAAACCTCAAATTCGTAATTAGAAATATTGCCATCATTCGGGACAATATCCTTTTTTTGGTCTATACAACCCAATACTAAGACCACCAGCAGGGCAAGGAACATAAACACAATTTTCGTTTTCATTCTCACAGACAAGTTCTCCCTTGAGCTTGAAGCAATCTCTTTTCAGCCAGCAGCAAATTACTTTTCTTCCAGATAAATCCTGTGCAGGGTCAGGGACAGGTTAATATTTATCCTATGCTTCCTCTTCTTAATAAACAGCACGGATAGACATCTCTAATAAATATGACAGAAAGCTCACTTTCCTGAATAAAAAGACAAGCCTGGAAGGCAGCAAAAATTCAAATATTAGATTTTCCGGAAGAGTTAAGGAATCTTTCCACCATAGCCCAGTCAATTTTCTTTATATACTTTGCCTGTAGCTTGGAAACATAAAGAATATTACTACCAATCAGGATTTTAAGGTCTGAAGGCTTGGGATCGGCTGTACCCAGTGGAAGAAGTACAGGTCCCTCAGGGGATGTAGATAATCTGAAATCCTGCCCGCTCTTTCTTATATAGGCTCTCACCTTTTCATCAATTGCAAACGATGGAATCATATTAACACCATTCAAAACTTGTCCGGGGAAGATAAATAATTACAGGTTACGATATAATAAAACTAAAGATCTGGTAAGCAGGAAAACTATCCTGTCAGACAGGAAAAACTGTCCTGATCATAGGAAGTTCCGGGGCAATTTTAAATCGCATGAAAGCAATTTAGGACGAAGATAATATGATGATGAGAGATAAGGGAAAACTTGTAATCTGGCCAGTATATCTTGACCAGACAAAGTCAAGGAGCAGCGGCAGAATTATCTCCCGGAAAAATGCAATAAAGGAACCGCAACTTAATGAGATAAAAGAAGCAGCCCAGCAGCTTGGTTTGCATCCTGAAGTAGAGCCTCAAAAAGCCTATCCCAAATCCTGGTGGGAAGTAAGTGGGAGAGTGCTTGTAGACGATAAAGGTCCGAAATCCGTTATTGCAAAACAGATTGCCTTAACTATAAAAAAGATGAGAAGCCAGCAGAGTCCTGCCAAAACCTGATATTAATATTATCTTAATACAAGAAAAAGAGGGCTTTGAAAGTCCAGAGATAAATAGTCCTGGTGTTTTGGAAATTTCCTATCTGTACTTCAGGCAGCCTTTATAAGTCCAGTTAGCCTTTATAAATCCAGTTAGCCTTTATAAATCCAGTTAGCCTTTATTTTTTAGTCTTTTATAGGGATATCTCATTTCTTTTCTGCAGCGCTGGCAGGAAACAACAATATATCCTTCTTTCAACCTGTAGCGAACATTCTTTCCGGGTACGAGAAAAGTGTAGCAGTGTTTGCAGATTCTGCTTTTGATCTCCCTTGGAATACTTGTCCGGGTTCTCATAGAGATATTTCTGATAAGCTGAACATAACGCTCACTGCGTTCAGGGTGTTCTGCATGCTCCCTTTTTGCAAGCTCAAAAAGCCGCCACATGCGCTGGGTTGCGATAACCTGAATCAGGTTTTTCTGCTGTTTTCTTGCTATTCTGGACATTGGTAAACCAATCCTGTATCTTCGAGTAGGATCTCGATCTTTGAAGCGTTTTTAAAAAACCGAAATCAGGATTCAAGAATAATCACATTGATATCAGGATTCTTGCCGCGTACAAGGGTTTTAAACTTTTCGGGATCTCCGTCCGTAATTCCAGGTTTCCCATAGTGCATCGGAATTACATCTTTTGGGGAAATGGCTGCAGCCACATTTGCTGCCTCTTCCTCATCCATTGTATATGTCCCTCCTATGGGCAAAAGGGCGACATCTGCCTTGATATCTTTCATCTCAGGGAAAAAATCACAGTCTCCTGCATGATAAATCCGGATTCCTCCAAGCTCCACTATATACCCTACTCCGAATCCACGTGGATGATAGGGTTTATCGACATTATAAGCCGGAACCACCTCAATCCTGATTCCTTTTATCTCAAGTCCGTCAGCCAGCACATCTCCCTCCTCAATCCTTCTTGCATCCCCTTTGAATTGCAGGGATAGATTTTCAGGGATCAGAGTAGTTGAATCCGACCTGCGGACTTTTCGGATATCATCAGGACTGCAATGATCCGAGTGCTCATGAGTGATCAACAGGATGTCGGCTTTATCTTCAAAAGCAGGTTCTTCACCGAGATCATAAGGATCGATATAAATCTTTTTTCCATCCCCATCAAGCAGAAAACCGGCGTGACCCAGCCATCGAATATTTACTCTTCCTATCTTTACACTGTTCATCTCATACCCCTACGAACTCCCTAATTGAGCTTGTGAGAATATTCTAACGAAAGATTATATCAGGACTATTTATAGAAGAATCGTTTTGCGGTTATATTAATAGTATCCGACAATATAGACTCTATCTTTTAAGAGGAAAATGTTCATAGAAGCATCACAGGGCTTAAAAAGGTTAGAACACTTGAAAAGCAGCTGATTACCTATCCTTATTAACATAACCTGGATCAATTACCCTGTCATAGATCATCTTCTGCATATAACACACAATCGGGAGTTTGATTACCACTGCTTCTCTCTTGTCCTCCTGCACGCTGAACTCCGATTAACTCTTTCCCATCGGCAATCAGAAAAAATTCTTCATTTATACCTGACACCATCAATTATAATATTATCCAGAAAATCCATGAATTCCTCTGTGGTTTTTTTGAATTCAAAAGGCAGCAAACTGAACCTTTCCGGTTTATCAACAATAACAGTCAGTTTGCAAGTTTTCTCCAGTCTTTTTAGTTCCGGTTCAAACTCCTTTAGAAACTCAGGGCTGGACGAGAAAATAATAAGTTCTTCTTTTACTCTGTCCAGGATTTCACGTATTCTGTTCTTTATCCCCCAATCACTCTGGATGCACCATACAGGAGAAGTTTTTGGGAGTTCATAGCTCAGTTCATTGAGCTGGTCAAGCGTCTCGATTGCACAATTAATAAATTCGTCTTTTATCTTTCCGATCACCTCTCTTGGATCGACTGCCCGGAAATAGGTAGGAGATCCCTGCCTTACTTCAAGAAAGCCTTTTTTAGCAAGTACTTTGAGAATTTCATATATTTTGGCTCTTGGCACATTTGTAAGCTCATGGATCTCACGGGCTGTAGCTTCCCTCAAACTTACAAGCCCAACATAGGCTTTTGCCTCATTTTCGGTTAGCCCAAGCTTCTCAAGGTTGTGAATTAACTGAGGATTAATTTGTGGAAACATTTGTTACCCCTAATGTAACAATAAACTTAAATCTTTTCTGTCTATATACGTCATAGACCTGAGCTACTTAAAAAATTTGCCTCACATTAAAATAATTATAAGAATGTCTATTTGAATACAGGTTAATAGACCGAATGGGTAAGTAAGCATCCAACTTAAAGAGAAAAAATATATTGAAGACGTAGCTCAAAGTCCTTAAATCGACTTCATATAAAATTATGAGGGGAATCTACTATTAAAGATACTTTTGAAAAACTGGGATTTTTCATCCAGAACAATCGTTTTTCTGTACTCCTGATAGCTTTCCTGTTCGTAATAATCTCAACGCAGGGAGCACAGCTAATTGAGATGAAATCAGGAACAGATACCTTTGTCGGGAAAGACTCTCCTCTCTACCAGGATTATGATCACCTTTATCAGAGTATTTTTCAGACGCGATCTATTGTTATAATGGTAGAGGGTAATGAGGTAAAAAGTGCTGATCTGATGAAAGCCGTAGACAGGTTAGAGCATCAGTTACAGGCAACGGACGGGGTGATCGAAACTATAAGCCCTGCCTCCCTTATCAAACAGGTTAATTATCAGATGACAGGAAGGTATACGCTTCCCGAAACCGATGAAGAAATAAAAGCCATTATAGATGGAAACCCTGATATTTTCGGTCAGATCATCCCTGACAACACTCATATGCTGATTTCTGTAAATATGGCTGGTTCAGCCAGTGACAAGGCACAGGAAGATATCCTTGTTGCAACTGAAGATGCTGTATCTTTTGCGGATTTCCCGCCCTCTTACAATATTATTATCACTGGCGATCCAGCATTCAGCATTTCCATGAACTACGAGATGAATACCAGTATGGGTTTACTTTTAGGACTTTCAGCTATTTTCATGGTTACAGTATTGCTCCTTGTATTCAGGCATGTCCGCTGGTCTCTTCTCCCTCTGCCTGTAGTCCTTCTGGGCGTTGTCTATACCTTCGGAGCTATGGGCTATATAGGAATTCCAATGTCCATGGTTTCTATGTCAGCATTCCCTATCCTCATAGGCGTGGGAATTGACTATGCTATCCAGTTCCATAACAGGCTTGAAGAAGAACTTCAAGAAAAAGGAAATAAAACTGGAGCAGTTATAGAAACCGTAAAACATACCGGTCCTGCGGTCCTTATAGCTCTGGCAATGACAGCCCTTGGATTTTTCTCCCTCTTTACATCTACTGTGCCAATGATCCAGGACTTTGGAAAACTGCTAATGATAGGCATTTTAATGTGTTATTTCTCTTCCATCTTCGTAGGTGTTGTAACGATTTCCTTATTTGATAAATATTCGGAGAAAAATCCCCTGAGGAAGATAGCAAATAAGATAAAACCAGCAAACTCGGGGAAGAAGAAAAAATCTGAAGAAGAAAGCGCGAGCAGCCGTCTTATTGGAAGAACTCTTCAGAAGATTACGAATGTGACTATCAAATATAATATTTTAGTACTGGGAATTGCATGCTTGCTCTGTTTTGGTGGTCTCTATCTTGATCAATCCGTACCTATTGAGACTGACGTTCAAACCTTCGTACCCCAGGATATGCCTGCCCTTGTGAATCTCAGACATATGGGAGATATCATGGGCGGAGATGATCAATTAAATCTCATCATCAAGGTGAAGGACACGGCAAACCCGGATGTTCTGAAGTGGATAGACCGTTTTTCCGAACATGAAGTAGCATCCAATGCGCACATTTACAGCGCTACTAGCATAGTGCCGCTCGTAAAGGAAAGGAATGGAGGTGTAATTCCCGATACCAGCCAGGAAATAAAGAACATCTACTCCCAGATCCCAGAAGCGCAGAAGAATCGCTACATGTACGGAAATAACATGCTTCTCCTTAACTTCAATATAGGGAATGCGGTTGCAGACATCAAGATGACAGGGATTGAAGAGCTTACAAACATTGTAAAGCAGGACATGCAGTGGATGCCAGCTCCACCAGGAACCACAGTTACAATTACTGGAAACTCGGTCGTGTTTATGGAGGTTCTTACTGCTCTTACCAGCGGAAGAGTTGCAATGACTTTCTTTGGTCTTCTTCTCGTGTTTGCAGGGCTTCTTGTGGTTTATCGGGATTGGGTGAAAGCACTGGTTCCTGTAATCCCTATGGTAATAGTAATAGGCTGGTCAGGCGGAGTCATGAGCTATCTTAATATCGACTATACTCCCATGACAGCAACCCTGGGAGCACTGATTTTAGGGGTCGGGTCCGAGTATGCTATCCTCATGATGGAACGTTACTTTGAAGAGAAGGATAAAGGAGTTAGTCATATCGAAGCAATCCAGATGGCAAGTTCTAAAATAGGAAGTGCAATCGTTGCTTCAGGGGCTACGACAGTATTCGGGTTCATGGCCCTGACAGCTTCTCCTTTTCCAATGATTACGGACTTCGGTATGGTTACGGTTATCGATATTGTTCTGGCTCTCCTGGCAACCTTTGTAGTCTTCCCGCCGCTTATGATTACCCTTGATACCTGGCGGGATAGAAGAAAAGGTCTCAGGACGGCAGAAAAAAGGACTGAAATACAGAAACAAACTCAGGGAGCCGAAATATGAGGCTAGTGACCATAAAATTAAGGCAAAAAATGATTAAAAAATTCACTATAGTTACGTTAATACTATCAATATTATCTATTACTGCATCTCCAGCCCTCGGAAATAACAACGATGAGACTAATTTCCTTATCCCGGAGCATGGCTACACTGTAGACTACTACAGAAGTTACGGGGAGCCGGTCATTCGTGCATCAATTATAGGAAATCCCGAACTCAGTAGGGGAGAAACAGCAGACCTGCAGATAACAATAGCTAACAGTGGAGTGGTAGAAGGTTTCAAGAGGCTTAACGCAAACCAGAATAGAATTCCAGATTCAACAGAGGAAAAGCTTGCAGAGGCTGAAATGGAAGAAGAAAAAGGGTGCACGACAGCAAAAAATATTAAAGCTGTCCTTGTGTCAGAAACTGAGTATATTGAAGTCGAACCTGCAACCAGTGTGCAGCACGTGGAAGAACTTGAAACAGGTTATACGGCAACCCTCCGCTATACAATAAAAATAGATAGTGATGCACCTGCCGGAAGTTACGAGCTCCTCCTTCCTTTAAATTATCAATATCAGGCAAACGTCCGGACTACAACTGCGGATGTAATAAATCTGGGTCTGACGGATACGCAGTATGCAAGAGAGTACAAAACTAAAACCGAAACTCTCAGAATACCTATCTCTATAGAAAATAAACCCAGATTAGAAGTAACCAACGTCTCCGGAAATTTAGCTCAGGGGGAGAGTAAAGCCATTGAAATCACCTATAAGAACACCGGGGAGAGCGTAGCAAAAGACGCTTTAGCTCGAATTATCGTTATGAGCCCACTGAGTACTGAGAAATCCATAGTGAGGCTTGGAGACATAGAACCAGGGGAGGAAAAGATCGCCAGGTTCGTGATTTCGGCAGATCAGGACGCCCTTGTGAAGAATTACGGCATAAATAGTGAAATAAAATATATTGATGAAGATGGGGAAACCTCCTTTTCAGAAAACATGAAAGTCAATTTACACCTTGAAGCTACAGAAAAAAAATTTAGCATAACGGGTGTAGCAGTCATACTGATTATCCTTATCGCTCTTTATCAGATCATAAATGTGTACCGGAAAAGAAACAAGAATAATGAGAATGCATCAGGTGATTTAAATGAATAAAAATGGATTTTTTACTGCTGTCACAACTCTTCTTGTCCTCTGCTGGGCGATCCTTCCAGCACAAGCAGCTCTACCCAAAAATTTTGATATCAGTGATAATTATTACAACGTATATGGAGGGCCTGACCTTAGCGCAACACTTATCGGAGATAATGAATTTTCGAGAGGAGATACTGTAACCCTTAATATAGAGCTGATGAATAAAGGCAAAATTACCGGCTTTAAAGTTGAAAACGAAGTAGATCTCGGAGATTATGTAGGTGAAATGCTTCAGCAAGCAGAAATGCAGTATGAAGCTCAGGCTACGACAGCAGTAGGCATCCTTGCAACCCTCAAATCCGAAGACCCTAATATTAAGGTTAAATCAGGGCCACAGCAAGCAGGCACTCTCAGACAGGGTAAACAGAGTGCAAGCCCAACAAAATTTACGATTGAGATTAACAAAAATGCCTCAGCAGGCACCTATCCGTTAACCCTTGAACTTTCATACCAGTACCAGCACAATGTCCAGGTGGGGGGAGACGAATTTGACGCCACAACAGGTGTTGTAACTAACAAGGAAGTAGGCATCTGGTATGAAAACAAAACTCAGACACAGACTCTCAATATAAAGGTCAAAAAAGAGCCTTACTTTGAGGTCACAAACGTGACAGGTGACCTTTACCCTGATGAAGGCGGAATGCTCCGTGTTACTTATAAAAACATTGGCGAAGAGCCTGCAAAAGATGCTACAGTCAGGATCAGTGCAGCTGATCCCATCAGCACAACTGACGACCAGGCTTATCTTGGAACACTAAACCCTGGAGAAAGTGCTGTTGCCATTTTCGATATGGATGTAGACGAAACTGCAACCCCGAAGCCTTATTCTCTTAACAGTGAAATTCTCTATGAAGATGCTGACGGACACGATCAGGTCTCAGATAGTATCAAGATTAATACTGAAGTTCTGCCTGCCAAGGAGAGCCTCCCTGGATATCAGACGGTAACAGGCGTGGCATTTATGGCTCTTGCAGCATTTTTCGTCATGTTAAGGAAGAAGAGACAGGACTGAGATTAGTCACCAAAATATTAAAAAGGTTTGAGCTAACAACGTATTCAAAGGTGTATCTAGATAGTCTTTTTAAAAGACTATAACCCCTTAATTTTTAGAAATACGCATATTCGGCTTTATAAGTTTGAATTTTTTACTCAAACTGCAAAGCAATCACCTGAATAATTCTGAAAATCAAACCTTTTTGAGTATAACCTAATTAATTTTTTTCTGTTACGCCTGTACATTGCGCTTGAAGAGAATGGAGAATAAGATATGAATGGAAATCTGTATAAAAATATAGTAATTGCAACCGATGGGTCAATAAACACCCGTAGAGCTATTTCTTATGGTATTGAGCTTGCGAAACTTAGCGGGGCTACTGTTTACGCCCTTTATGTAATTGATACCAGATCCACGATTTCCGAGACCTGGACTATTGGCAGGGACATGATATATAACATCATGAAAAGTGATGGAGAGAAGGCGGTATCTGAAGTTAAGGCGATTGGAGAAGCTTCAGTGGTAGAAGTAAAAGAGGTTGTTTTAGACGGTTGCCCGAGTAGTGAGATTATAAAATTTGCAGAAAGTATTAATGCTGACCTGATAGTAATGGGTACGCTTGGAGCATCCGGGCTCGAAAGATTTCTGATTGGAAGCGTTGCAGAAAAAGTAGTAAGAGGCTCAAAAATTCCGGTTCTGGTCGTTCGGGGGAGGAGTAGATCTGAAACCTCCTCTTAAATTATGGTTATAAATTCAGTCGGAACGATCTGGCTCTTTGGAACTGGCTTTGATTTGCTTTTTTTCACTGACATGTTTTGCAATCATTACCTCGGTGGATTTAATAACTGCATAAACTCTGTCTCCAGGGTTTATATCCAGTTCTTTTACAGCTTCTTCGGTAACTACTGAGGTTATAATTGAAGGTTCTACTTCAATTGTAATTTTGCTAACAAGCCCGTTTTTTTCCACTTCAAGAACTTTACCTGCCAACCGATTTCTGGCTGATAACTTAAAACTAATGTTTTCCCAGGATGTTTCATCCTCTAGTGTTTCATTAATAAGCTGTTTACCTGCCTCATACTCTGCCAGCAACTTTCTACCAAGGTCGGTCAGAAAGGTACCCTGTTCTTTTCCCCCACGCACTGTGATGACAGCGGGTTCGCCAAGAGCCTCATTCATTTTTTTAAGCATGGTCCAGGCATGTTTATACGAAATTCCGAGTTTCTTGCAGGCTTTACGAAGTGAATGTTCTTCTTCTATTGTCCTCAATAACTCAGCTCTTCCAGCACCCATAACCGTTTTTCCGCCTTCCGTAAACCAGAGCTTTGTTCTTGCTTTCATAGATTTTCACCTTTTACCTGAGCACGTGGACAGAACTTGCCTTGAACTGGGCATGAGCCTGAATCCCGAGAAAAATATTCATTTCTTCCGCCGATTGCCGGATTATAGGGCGTTAAAGGGAGCGCCTTAGTCAAGTTTCACCCTGACAAGAGCTCCCAGCATCCAGACTTAAGTAACCCTGCCCTGTAGGGAGTTTCTGATGCTGGATTGTGCAGAAGTTTTACTTAATACTATGTTTTCAGGTCTCCGGGAGGGGCGTACCTGGTTCTTAACCTCAATATTCCCTGAAGCGTTAATAAATATCTTCCCGGATTTAATTCTCAGAAATCTGCGGTCCGAATTTATTCTACAAGCGGCTGTAGCTCTTCAGGTATTTTATCTCTTCCTTCAGTAATCACAGGGACGATAGGCGGCTGATCGTTTTCTATGAATATTTGCTGACCTGGCTCTTCGACGAGTAATTTTATAAACTCAGCAGCAAGCTCTGGTTTCCCAGCATTTTTAGGAATGGTTACGCCATACACGATTATGGAAAATCGTCAGAGTCTCTCCTCCCCCTGCAGCAGCATTTCCAGATGTGTTTTCCATAGAGCTCACACTCTCGTTCTTTCCCCTATCTCCAACATAACCTATGCCGGCAAATACAACCAGAATCAAGAGGGTTGATATAAATCTGAAAATTCTGGTTTTAATCTTCATGGTTATATCGTTTTGAACGTGACAGATATAAGCTTTTTGAGGAAGAATAACTGCTTTTTCACAATAAAAAAGTAATATTTAGGAAGAAAGGGTAATAAATACCATAAAAATTACTTTAAAACTGCAAAAGGTCTTCAGACATTCTTATTTTCGATAATTATGGAGTTTAGAGCGGCTAAATGAAAATATTTTTCTATCCGACTGATAGGAGTTAAGGGCAGTTGAATCCAATTAACTTGCTTAATGTGAGGGAAATAAGTACATCTTCAAGCAAAGATATTAATAATAATTTGACCAAAGTAAATAATTCATTTATTCATATATTAATAAAGAATATATAAAAGATAAAATTTAAGAAAATGAATTAATATCTCAGATATTTCGATAAAAAAAGCTATGCTTGCTTACAATACTAAAGCATTTTGAAGGTTTCTTTATGGACGGTTATAATATTTTCCTTATAATGCTTGCGGTCTACATAGCCGGGCTTGTATCGGTCGGCTGGTATTTTAATAAAAAACAGAAATCTATTACTGACTTCTGGCTTGCAGGAAGGGGAATAGGACCCTTTCCCCTTGGTTTCTCAGCTGCAGCTTCCTGGCTAACAGCAGGCGGGGTTCTTGCAGTCATCGGGTATTTCATGCTTCAGGGAATGGGATCTATATGGGCTTTTGTAGCTCCGAATATCATTGCCCTGCTCGTAATCGCAGTGCTTGTGAAAAAGATTAAGAACCTGCCAGCAATTACACAACCCGAACTTTTAGAACAGCGCTATGGCAGTATAGTCAGATGGCCTATTGCCCTGATTATCACGGTTGTAATGATTCTCTTTGCAGTTGCCGATGTTACAGGGCTTTCCCTGGTATTGCAAACATTTTACGGTCTTGATCCCTTTTATGCCGCAGCCATTGTTGCAATTGCAGTTTCGATTTACGTGACGCTTGGAGGACTATCTGCAGTTGTCTGGACGGATGTTATCCAGTTTGGCTTTCTCTCCCTTTTCGTAATAGCAATGGCTTTTGTTGCAGTAGGGACTGTGGCAGATGGAGGGCTTCAGGTGCCTGCAATAAGCAGTTCCGAACTTTTCGGAAGCTTGCCAGGAGACTGGTGGAATCCTCTTTCAATTGGCCTTCCCATGGTACTAATTTTCTGCTTTGCTATCATTCCTGGCTGGATTATTGAGCAGGATCCCTGGCAGAAAGTCTGGGCAGCAAGGGATGCAAAATCTGCCAGTCTTGGAATGATTATAGGGTCACTTATGATCACTGTAGTTTTCACGGCATGTGCCGTAATTGCAATAGCCCTCAGTTACATTTTTCCTGATATAGCCGGAATGGGTTTCCCTGCAGGTATGTCCCTTGCAGAACCCGCACTTTTAGCTTTTGTAAATGAACGTTTTGCCTCTGCACCAGCAGTGATAGCCCTCAGTGCAATAGGACTTGCAGCTGCTTCCATGTCCTGTGCGGATACATTTTCAACCTCAGGAGCCTCCTGTATCTCTAGGGACATCTACCAAAGGTATATAAAACCAGATGCTACAATGAAAGAAATGATGCTGGTAAACAGAGCCAGTGTACTGTTTATTATACTCGCTGCAACAGCAGGCTCATTCGTAATCCCCAATATTATTGATGCTATTCACATTGCAACTTTCATTGCAAGCTCTTCTTACTTCTTCCCGCTTATGGGAGGCCTGTACTGGAAGCGGGCTACCAAGGAAGGAGCCTTTGCAGGCATGGTAGTTGGGTTCACTGTTCAGGTAGCCCTTGTAGCTCTGGATCTTATAAAGACTCCACCTCTTGCTCCCAGTTATTTGGAAAGCATTCATCCCGTTCTGATGAGCCACGGAGTTATCGTGGGAATGTCTCTCAGTGCAATCGCTTTCTTCTTAGTTTCCTTCATGACAAAACCTTCAAGCAGGGTAAATCTCGCACCCTTTTTTGAAGAAGAAGCAGAAGAACTTGCCCGCTATGAAGCAAAAGGTATCAATGAAAATGATCCTGAGTACAGAGCTTTCCTCAAAAATCTGAATGAAAAAGTTACAGGAGAACGTGCTCACCTTCAGCTCAATCTCCGGGCTTCAGGAAGCCTTAGCTGGCACGAACTGGTAGATAAACTTAAAGCGAGTTCTCCAGCCTGGGTTACGCCTACAGGACTTGACTCCATATACAGGCTAACTCATGGGGATATGCTTGCCTGTGTAGCAGTTTCCAGGGGAAGCGGAGAGCAAGATATCTGGCTCAAAGCCGAGCCAAGGCTTGAAACCGTGGGAAGGCAGAAAAGAGAGCTTTTCACCGCCTATGAAGAGCTAAAAAAAGTACTTGGTCAGAAGAATATAAGTCTGGACTTTTATTAAAACAGGGTTCTAATTGAACCTTGTTTATTTTTTGTAATTTTAGCTTTTAAAGTTTAAGTGCGTTTTTAAGAGTTTCTTTCCCGAAATAGAGATCTTCTAGTGAGAATACCTCAAAATTATAGACTCCTTTGTATCCTGAAAGCAGTTTCAGGACTGTAAAGTCTGCACAGCCCTTTCCTGGAGCCATGTGTTCATCTCCATCGTATCTTTGCGTCCACTCCCCGCTGTTATCGTGCAGGTGAAGATGAATTATGTGTTTCTGCAGGATCCTGACAAATTCCCTGAGTTTTTCAGAATTACCTCCGCAGGTAAGGTTTGCATGCCCTATGTCAAAGGTAGCCTTCAAGTATCCGGAATTCACAGTTTCTATTGTCCGAGAAAGCTCCTCTGCCGTACAGCAAAAATTCGAAGGATCTGTACCTTCTTTGTTCTCAAGACCCAGGATAACTCCGTAATCTTCAGCTACTGAGGCAAGCCTGCTCAGGTTTTCTATCATAGATGAGAACGATTTTTCCCTATCAGTCCCAATTCTGCCCGGATGCAGTACCACAACTGAGGCTCCAGTCCGGTTTGCAAGTTCAATTGATTCTTCCATAAGGGCAAATTCTCTCTTGCCCATCTGTGCAGTATCTATCTGGAGAGCAGATGGATATTTTGGATCTGCAGCCCAGTAAGGAGCATGAACTGTAACTGCAAAATTATAGATTGAAATTTCATCCAGTACCCTGTCAAGCTTTTCTTTTTCAAGTGTCAAACCGTGATAGATCCCAAGTTTGGGAATATACAGCTCTATAGAATCAACATGTTCTTTTAAATCCCCAGGGGCGCCGGCAAAAGATGAAGCTCCTAAAATCACGCACTAAGCAAGGAAACTAAATATAAATATCCTTTTCTGATCCTGCGGTATTCAAACCGCGAGAAATAACTAAGAATAATAGTTTTGATTGAAGCCAGAATTAAAAGCCTGTGAAAATTCCCTCTTTAAGCTTATTCAGATAATTCCATGATCATAATGTGAGAAAATTAGTCAACATATTTATATATAATAAGATGTTATACGCACAACAATTTGAAATATTTTATAAAAATTCATTTAAAAAGTATATATCCCTTTAATAAATATACTGTCCTCCAGCAAACAAACAGTATTAAATAATTTTTTGCTTATGATACTGGCAACATATAATTTTTGTACAGCAAATAAATGAAGAAGTTTATACAACTTACTATTTATGAAAACTAATAATATAAAAACAATGTCAGATGAATTTATTAATATAAAAATAGCAAATATTTTTTAATTAATTGATAAAAAAATCTACTAATTACAATCGGAATCTTTATATTATATTGAATGAAGTAAAATTCTTTTATTTATATAAATATATGAATTTGTTTGTTTTACAGCACTCAACATGTCTTATAAAATTGATTGTATATTATATAGTCTTATAATAATATTTTAAAAGCCTACATATTTCGAAAGGTTTATGAATGATCCTCCCTAATCAAAAAATTAACGCGCGTCATAATCATATTTCTTCGTGATGATATGGCAAACGATTTGAAAAAAATGTACAGCGTTTTTTGAATCCATTTATTACATATAATAATATTAAAGGAGGAAAATGAATGGAACCACTCGTAAGCATGGGAGTGCTTGCATTAATTGGAGTGGCTGCGACCATTGCAGGTGCATCCGAAGACCTGGAATCGGATATAGGATCGCAGAGTAACCCCAACTCTCAGGTGCAGCTAGCTCCCCAGATGGGATATCCACACAGAATTTTTAATAAAGCCATTTCAGGTGAACCACCATCCAATGCTTTAATGTGTTCGATTGGTGGAGCCGTTGCAACAGTATTAATAGCTGAATTTACGCTATCTCCACTCTTTGCACTGGTATTAGGTTCTTTAGTTGCAGCATGCATACATGGTACCTTTGCGGTAACTGCTACAATGGGCAGAGCTGCCAGTCAGAGTAGGTTCAAGCAGCCGATTTATCTGGATTTAATAAGAAGCCATACCCCGGCGATTATGGGATTTGCATTTATAACGACCTTCTGTGTTCTAGTAGTATCGTATCTGATGACCGTTGTACTCGGACACCCCTTCCCGCTAACTATGCTGGCTTTTATCTGGGGTATCACAGTAGGTGCAATCGGATCTTCAACAGGTGACATCCACTACGGTGCAGAGCGTGAATTCCAGCAGTTTGAATTCGGTTCAGGATTAAACGCTTCAAACTCAGGAAATATTGTAAGATATGCCGAATCAGGGCTCAGGAACGGGTATGATAATTCTTGGTTCTGTTCTAAGTTTGGAGGTCCTGTTACCGGAATTGCTTTTGGTATGACCGTATTCCTGGGAAGCTGGATAACCACTATTTTTGATCCTTCACAGGGGCTTACTGAAGGTTGGCTCTCTGTTGTTGCAGGTGTCATTATTGTCCTTATATTAATTATCTGGAACTGGAAGATTGAAACAAAAGCCCGCAACGATTTCGGACCTTATAAACAGGAAAACTCCGAGGAGGCTTCAGCATGATTGACGCTATCTTAGGAAATATCCTCTGGATGGTTCTCATTGTTATTGGTGGCGTTTTGGTCTCCTGGGGTGTCCACTTCGTGCCTGTAGGTGGTGCACCTGCAGCTATGGCTCAGGCGACTGGAGTCGGTACCGGTACAGTGCAGCTGGCAGCAGGTGCAGGTCTTACAGGGCTTGTCAGTGCCGGGTTTATGATGAACGTAACCGACAACCTTGCCCTGATTGCTGCCTCAGGTGCAGTAGGAGCAATGATCATGATCGCTGTGACCATGATTGTAGGCACCTGGGTCTATGTTTATGGTGTAGGGGTTGTGCCTTCTTCTGCAAAAGTAAAGTATGACCCTATAACAAGATATAGACAGGACCTTTATGTGTCTCAGGGTACTGAGGGTCACGGGATTCCTACTGTCAGTTTTGTGAGTGGAGTCATCGGTGCTGCTCTTGGTGGGCTCGGAGGGTCCCTGGTTTATTATTCACTCATTGAAGTAGGTGTGAATGCTGGGCTGGAACGTGTCGGAGTCACCACTGCAGTCACAGGGAACTCACTTGTTGCACTTGCAGCAATATTTGCAATAGGCATTTTCTTAGTGAACGCTGTAATTCCTTCCTATAACATAGGAGGTACAATTGAAGGGTTCCATGATCCGAAATTCAAAAAATGGCCAAAAGCGGTTATTTCTTCCCTCGTAGCTTCAATACTGTGTGCTATTGTGGCTGTAATTGCAATCTCACAGCTTGGAGGTATTTAAAATGTCTGTAGGCGGAGCAGGAGGAGAAGCTAAAGGCGGATATCCTCCACAAACAATAATGGCTCTGGGTATAGTTGGCGGGCTTGTCGGAATTTACCTGGGTAACTTTGCACCTCCGGCGTATTCCTTCTTTGGAGGAATTGGAGCAATCTGTGCAACGGTCTGGGGTGCTGATGCAGTTCGGCGTGTTGCAAGCTATGGGCTTGGTACAGGTGTTCCATCAATCGGTATGTTAGCCCTTGGTATGGGTGTTGTAGCAGCTCTATTCGGACTTTCCATAGGAGGCATTGCAGGACCCATAGTTGCTTTCATTGTGGCAGCAATTATAGGTGCCGTTATTGGTGCCCTTGCAAACAAAGTAATCGGCATGGGTATCCCTATTATGGAACAGGCAATGGTAGAAATTGCAGGTGCTGGTACTCTTGTAATTCTCGGTCTGAGTGTAGTTATTGCCGGGTCGTTCGAGTATGCTGCAGTTATTGAAAGTGTTATTGCAAACGGATACATTGCACTGATCTTTATAATAGGTGGTATGGGAATACTTCATCCTTTCAATGCCAGCCTGGGTCCTGATGAGAAACAGGACAGAACACTCATGCTTGCTGTTGAAAAAGGGGCAATCGCATTAGTAATTACAGGTCTTGCGTCTTCTCTGCATGAAGGATTGATGTCAGCTGGCGTAAACATACTTATAGGAATTATAATCTGGTATGTTGCCTTCAGCAAACACTACGCGCTTATTAAGAGAGATGCACATGCAGTGGTTGGAACCGGTATGCTTCCAAGTGCGGAGGAATTGCAATGAGCATTGTTCGTATAGCTCCCGAGATAAATCTGGTCATGGATACGGATTCTGGAGCCGTCACACAAGAACGGAAAGACTCTATTCAGTATTCCATGGAGCCCGTCTTTGAGAGAGTGGACAAACTGGATGCAATTGCAGACGATCTGTTAAATTCACTCTCACCCAGCGCACCACTCCTTAATTCCTGGCCAGGCCGTGAGCATACCTCCTACATGGCAGGAATTTACGCAAACTCCTTCTATGGAGTTGTTATAGGTCTTGCCTTTGGCGGACTGCTGGCACTAATAATATACATTACAAGACTGATGGAAGGGGTGGTGTAAAATGGTAGAGAAGAGAGAACCAGCCCCAGGATGGCCTATCCTGAAAGGTGAATATGAAGTAGGCGATCCCAAGAACTGTGTACTGGTAATTACCTGCGGGTCACACCTTCCCGGAAAGCCAATCCTTGACGCAGGGGCAGCCATAACCGGATCGTGTAAGACCGAAAACCTCGGTATTGAAAAAGTCGTTGCTCATATTATCTCAAACCCTAACATCAGATATCTGCTTGTGACTGGCTCTGAAGTTAAAGGGCACGTTACCGGACAGTCGATGTTAGCCCTCCATGCAAACGGTGTAAAAGAAAACAGGATTGATGGAGCACTAGGGGCAATTCCATATGTGGAAAATCTGAATGCAGCCGCAATTGCTCGCTTCCAGGAACAGGTTGAAGCTGTCAATCTGATCGATACCGAAGATATGGGTGTTATCACCGCCAAGGTGAGAGAACTCGCCTCAAAAGATCCCGGTGCCTTTGATGCAGAACCAATGATTGTGGAAATCAGTGAGGAGGGCGAAGGAGAAGAAGAAGAAGGCGGCGTTGTAAGACCAGTTTCCGGTGAAATTGCACTTCTTCGTAGCAGGATGAAGGCAATTGAAGAACGGATGATAAATATAGGGAACTTGAACAAGTTCCACGCAGGAGTTCACGCAGGAAAGATTGAAGGCGTTATGATAGGGTTGACAGTGACCATATCCCTGCTTGGATTATTACTGCTAGGGAGGTAACGTAAATGGCAGAAGAATATGAAAAAGGCGTACCAATGGTGCTTGCTCCTCAGATGGGCGCAATTGATGCTACTGTTGAGAGCATTCGATATAGAGCACAATTGATTGCGAGAAACCAGAAGCTGGATTCCGGGGTTATGTCTACCGGAGTAATCGGCTTTGCAGCAGGTTTCATCTTTTCACTGCTGATGGTCATTGTACTCCCACTACTGGTCTGGTGAGAGGTGAGAAAATATGGATGGAAAAGCACCAGCAGCGTTTGTAGAGCCAAGCGAGTTTAACGAAGTAATGAAAAGGCTCGATAAGATCGACGAAAAGATCGAGTTTGTCAACAGTGAAATTGCGCAGAGAATTGGAAAGAAAGTAGGAAGAGATATCGGAATTCTGTACGGCGGAGTTTTGGGCCTGCTGCTCTTCCTGATCTATGTCCAGGTATCATCAATGTTCTTATAAATGAGGGATCAAAATGTTCAAGTTTGACAAGAAACAGGAAGTTTTTGAAATCGGTGGAGTTAAGTTTGGCGGACAGCCTGGCGAATATCCAACCGTATTAGTCAGTACCATGTTCTATGCAAGACACAAGATTGTATCTGACGAGGACAAGGGTATTTTTGACAGAGAAGCCGCAGAAAATCTCTGGAACACTCAGGTCGCACTGAGCGATGAAACGGGGCTCCCCTATGTAAACCAGATTGTAGGAGAAACCCCTGAAGCAATTAAGCGTTATATCGACTGGTTCGTTGAGATCGATGACAGGACACCTTTCCTGATTGACTCCTCAGCCGGAAACGTGCGTGCAGCAGCAGCTCAGCACTGTACCGAAATTGGTGTTGCAGACAGGGCAATCCACAACTCGATTAACGCAAGTATCGAACAGGAAGAAATCGATGCTCTCACTGACAGCGATGTAACAGCTGCAATCGTTCTGGCTTTCAACGCAACTGACCCGACCGTAAAAGGAAAGATAGATATCCTTGAAGTCGGCGGTTCCGGACAAACCAAGGGTATGCTCCAGGTCGCAAAGGAATGTGGAATAAAGTACCCAATTATCGACGTCGCAGCCATGCCTCTTGGGGCAGGTTCCGGTGCTACTATCCGCTCGATACCCACACTGAAAGCAAGATTCGGGCTGCCAATCGGCGGTGGATACCACAACATGGCTTCGGCATGGGACTGGCTCCGCAAATTCAAGAAGACTCAGCCTGATCCAAAGGCAATCTACATGCCTTCAGACATTGGTACTAACCTTGTAGCCCAGATCGCAGGTTCGGACTATCTGCTCTATGGTCCTATCGAGAACGTCAACCAGATTTTCCCAGCTGTTGCAATGGTCGACATCATGCTCGGTGAAACTGCAAAGGAACTTGGCGTCGAGATTGCAGATCTGGCAAACCACCCGGTTACCAAACTGACATAATCTAATTGAAAAAAACTAAAAGAGTCTCAGGACTCAAAGCAGAGGAAATTTTCCTTTGCTTTTTTTATTTTCTAAACCATTGTGGCTTTTTATCAAACACTGGCATTTGTTTTCCTTCCCCATCTGGCTCTTAGTTTTCATGTATTTCTGCCGAATTTTTAGTTCTAATTAAATACTTTTAGATGTAGTTTCAGGCAAATCGGGAAATTCTGATTTATGCGAGCCAGAAACCATGCTATAAGTGAACATAAAGAAAAAGACTGAAAAGAAAACGAAAAGAAAATGGTATTAAAAGATCCAGGTTATTTTTTCAGGAGAAAGCACCTGGCTGGCTAATTACTCCATCTGAGCCTGCCAGGTACATATGAATCCACTCCCAAACTCGCTCTCTGGGACTGTTATCACCTTTGAAGATTGTGAGTTATCAGAGAAACCGTTATAACCTGTGAATTTTTACTCCTGCACTCAGGCAGGAACCGCATTATTTACTCCCTAATTTACAGTTTTTTGAATGTCAACCTATGTCTTTGAGATTAAATTAGAGTAGATAATTATAGTCTGGACAAACTGTAAGAAAAGGGCGAAATCAACAATACAATCTTCCAGGTTATAGCAGTCCGATTTATATACCAACCCTTTTAATGGACATGTTGTACAGTGTCTTAACATATATATATAAAGAATTGTGAACCAGTGCCATCTGTTTGCGGTTAGTTATCAAGTTTCTTACTCGATATTAAAAGAAATCTTAATCTAAATTTGAGATTAAGACCATATCTAAAAACTTGTATCGGATCAATTCTGCGGTTTTATAATCATATCAATATCATAGATACTTCGGGATTAATAGCTTCTCAGATGGAGTATTTTGGCACCTATGTTAACTCTAATTACTAAGAAATGATACTAAATAGAAAGGTTTAATATTTGGAAGCACTTACCTGTACTAAACAGGGTTCTAAGTAAAAACTTTTAGATTCACGGAGTCTCATTGTAAAAGCGTTTTTTCGAGCTTTTAAACCGGAAGCCGTAAAAAGTCCTGAGCTTACGGTCGCCAAAACGGATCATAGCATAAAGAACCAGGAAACCGGGTATCGGGTGGAAATATGCTGATCAGAAAAAATATATCCCTGGATGATAAGTATCTTAAAAAGTTACAGCCCCTTCTGGATGCCAATAATGGGAATTTGAGCGCTGCAGTCAGGGATACTATTGAGATTGCGGATACAGCTCTTACATATCATAAAAGTATTGATGAAGCAATCCGATTTTTAAAAGAAACTCCTTCAAAAGAGGAGTTAAACAATACAATTCAAAGCGGAGAAAATATCGTTATAAATAGAACAATGCTTGAATGGCTATTCAGGTGTACGAAAGGCAGGCTCACTGATGAAGAGCTTGTTAATGAGCTCATCAATCCGTTTGAGATTCACGATATGAAGCAGCTTGAAGATCACCTTAATAGGGTTTCAAAAAGCTATCACTGGGCAATTCGGACTTCAATAAAGTGTGAAGATATTAATAATCCTGAGTCTGCACTGGTAATTCTTTCCAATTCTACTGTACACAGCAGAGACTTTTTTGGTCAACTGGTGGCTCATTTCCTTTCCAAGTGGAAACAACTCGATGTTGAGCATGTTTTCAGAAGATCAAACTCCACCCAGATTTCTTTCAGAAAGAACCCCTCTACCTCCTCGAACGAGACTATGCCTGGAATCCTGAAGCACTTTGGGTACCTTGATGTTTTATGCAGAGAGCTGGATGAAAATACCGAGTTCTGGACTCAGCTCATGTATACTTATAATGTTGAAAGGTTTAATCTCGTGACTCTTCATAGGAACCAGTTTGAGGTTTTTGCAGCCGGGGAAGTTCCAAACCCGACAAAGATCCTTGAGCGCTTATGTAAGCAGTCTGTATGTGATATGTCCCTTCCGGATTTACTGGTTAATTTCAGGAAAATGTACCTGGCAACTCAACTTGCCAAGAATATAGAGATTTCCCTTGAGCCCGGAAATGAGTCAGTAACCATCTACCATGATTTCAAAGATGAAAGGGTTATCCGCAATCTTGTTGCATACTTCTCGAACATATTCAGGGAAAAGGGCACACCTTTTGAAACATCTTCCTATTCAAGCATGATCGAATTCCGATTCTTTCAGGAACGAAAACAGGATAGTCTGGACTCCCTACCTGATGGAAGATGACGGAAGACACTGAATAACCTTGAGAGAAAATATTAAGGAATATATACTGAAGAGATCTCTGAAAGAGGATTAATGGGAGGAATATCAGATAGAGAGGTATTAAATAGAGTATTAAAGAAATATTTAAAGAGATTAAGAAATATTTAAAGAGATTAAGAAATATTTAAAGAGATCAGGGATTAAAAACTTCAGCCTGAGCCAAAGTTTTCCCTAAATTTTCGATGTCTGATTCCTGTCATTATATAGCTTACTGCTTTTCGTTATCTAATTCAGCCTTTTGTAACCCCTAATAATTCAGCCTTTTGTAACCCCTAATGGAAGAACTCTTGCGACCTTACGGGCAATGCCAAGTTCATGTACGACATTTACCACCTCACTGCTGGATTTGTATACGCCTGGAGCTTCCTCTGCAAGCACTGATGGATGCGTGGCTCTTATCGTAATGCCCTGAGCCTCAAGGTTGTCTTTTATGTTTTGTCCGCGGAATTCTTTCTTTGCATGTGCTCTGCTCATTACCCTTCCTGCTCCGTGGCAGGCGCTGCCGAAAGAGATATCCATAGCTTCCTTCGAACCGCATAATATAAAGGATGGAGTTCCCATGCTTCCTGGAATCAAAACTGGTTGTCCTATATCCCTGTACACGGTAGGGACTTCAGGATGTCCTGGGGGAAACGCCCTTGTTGCCCCTTTTCTGTGTACATACACCTCTTTTTTCTTGCCGTCCACGGTATGTTCTTCAAGTTTTGCCACATTATGAGCAACGTCATAAAGCAGGCTCATGCCCAGGTCTTCAGCGTCTATCCCGAATACATTTTCAAATGATTCCCTTGTCCAGTGCGTGATCATTTGCCGGTTTGCCCACGCATAATTTGCAGCGCACATCATAGCTTTAAAGTAGTTCTGAGCTTCCTTTGACTGTGCAGGAGCACAGGCAAGCTGTTTATCAGGAATCTCAATCTTATAGTTCTTTACAGCCTGAGAGAGTTCCTTTAGATAATCAGTACATATCTGATGCCCTGCACCCCTTGACCCGCAGTGAATCATTACAGTGACCTGACCTTCTTCAAGCCCGAAGGTTGAAGCCATTTCCTGATCATAGATTTTATCGACATACTGAACCTCAAGGAAATGGTTGCCGCTTCCTAGCGTTCCTAGCTGAGGTCTACCCCGGTTTCTGGCTTTCGTACTTACATAGGAAGGGTCAGCACCTTCCATATATCCGTTTGCTTCACAATGTTCAGTATCGGCTTCCACACCATATCCGGCTTCCACAGCCCACTTTGCACCTTCAAGAAAAGCACAGTCAAGCTCCTTATCTGAAGCCCTGAACCGACTTTTGGAACCAACACCTGCGGGAATATTTTTAAAAAGCTCATCGGTTAATGTCTTTATGTAAGGAATTACCTCCTCCTTCTGAAGTTTAGTACGAATTAGCCTTACTCCGCAGTTGATATCAAAACCAACTCCTCCAGGGCTGATGATTCCCTCTTCCGTGTCAAAAGCCGCTACTCCCCCAATGGCAAAACCATATCCAAGATGGGCATCAGGCATTGCCATGGAATACTTCTGGATGCCAGGGAGAGTTGCCACATTTGCAATCTGGTCAATAGTCCCGTGTTCAATCCCAAGGAGTAAGTTTTCAGATACAAACAGGCGCCCTGGAACCCGCATATTAGGGATATGTCCAATAGGGATTTCCCAGCTATTTTCTGAAAGCTTCCTGACCATATTTCTTATATCCCCCGTCACATGTCCTGTGCTTAATTCTTCAATAGCTATATCTTCGCCTTCTGCCATGATTTATACTCCCTGCTCCTCTATGCTTTATGAATATAATTCTGGGATTATTAATTTACCTTCTGTTTCTCAAATTTCTACAAGTTACTTCTGAAACGTAATCAGGATACGCTGTGCAAGGCTGGATTAAGGTCATACTGATTTCTGGAAACACATGAGATATTATTATTCAATATAACAAAATCGGTCTAAACACGAATGAATGAGTTCAGGACTAGATAACTAAACTTGAGACCCTGTAATGCAGAATAGGATAGTAATTCACATACATGAAGCTATGCATAAGGAGAGCTGGAAGAAAAATAGCCAGTTATCGGCAGATAAGGGAGAAGTTTCTGCTTGCTTAAATATCCACAACGACCTGAGCCTTCCAGCCATCGTCGGTTTTTGTTATTTCCAGCTGGTTATAAGTAACAGCTTTGATTTCGGTCTTAAAGGGATGGCTTTCGGGATAGTATTCTTCACCCACTGCTTGAGCAATTATCGAATATTCACCAGCTTCTTCCTTAATTTTCTCAACTTTAAATTCCCTGAAAACAATTTCATCAACTTCAAATATATATAAAAGTTCGGAAAGCCAGTCCACAAGCAGGGATTCAAGGTCAGGTGCTTTGAGAAAAATTTCTTTTCTGGTTTCTCCAGAGACCTGCTCTGTATCAATCATAACATTGAACATAGCGAGAGCCGAATTCTCAAACACTTCTTCCAGGGACTTCCCATAAGCCATGAACTTGATATCTGCAGTATGTTCCAGATATTCATACTGTTTTCCTTGGGACGACATAGTCAAGTATTGTGCTCTTGTGTACCTTAAACTATTCGCTGCAAAAATCTGCGTTCAGATCAGAAGAAATTTCTAAATCAGGAAAAGCTGGGTTTACGAAATTCTTTAAAAAGTACTTTCAGTCTAATTTCTTCCAGATATAAAGAATTCTCTGAATAGCTGTTATGTGGCTGGTTACAGCAATCAGGATGACAGCCCAGCCAAGGATCGGAAAACCTGCAATAGGGGATGAAAAGGCAAAGTTTCCGAAAGCTGCAAGAATGACAACTACAAGCCGATCTGCCCTGCCCATTATCCCTCCATAATATCTCCCCAGGTTGAGCGCCTGAGCCTGGGTTCCTAGATAACTGGTAAGCTGTACTCCCACAATTGCCGCAACTCCAACCTGCCAGGGGACATAATCTGCAAAAAAAATGCTGCAGATTATAAAGACATCCGAGTAGCGGTCAATAACGTGATCCAGAAAATCACCTCTGGGAGTAGCCCTATTTGCCTTTCGTGCAATTACCCCGTCAAGAGCGTCAAAAATCGAGTTAAAGATTACCAGAAAGCCTGCCAGCAGGACGAATTCTCTGGACCCAGGTGAGTAGTAAAAACTGAGACCTGCAAAAAATGCACAGATTAGGGAAGCTATGGACACTGTATTGGGTGAGACCTCATATCTAACGAAAAATTCTGCCAGTGGTTCGATTACTTTTGAGACAAAAGGTCTCAGGGTATTAAACGTCATGGTACTCGAGATTCTTCCTTTAGATGATATCGTAATAGAAAGCCGCCTGAGAAACAAGCATCTTATTTTGTTAAGTATCCCGGTTGGATCTGCTTATTTATATTGTTTCTGGGTTTACCTATTTTTTATATTTATACTTAAGGCTGTGTGGTTACCCGCTCATTCACTAGATAAGTATACTTATTTTTTTCTTTTTCTCTTATGCAATCATAAAAGAAACGCGGATCAAACGAGCGTTCGTTTGGTATGCTTATTTTTCTCTGCTGCCGCACGATCGTACAGGTACTTAACTTTACAGGAGTGTTCAAGCTGCGTGGTTATAACATATGCATCTCCGAGTGTTCTCCCGATTGCAAATGTACCGTGACTGTAAACTATAGCGCCTCTGTATCTTGAGAGTGCGTTTGCAAGATTCTCTGCAAGCTCGCGGCTGCCTATGCCTCCTCCTACAACCGGGATCTCCCCGAGGAAATACAGCCCTTCGCTGTCCACAGGCATAATTTTTCCCTCAGGGCCTGCGAGCAGGGATTCTACAACAGAATAAGCAGAATGGGCATGAATAATTGCAAGCGCTGAGGTCTGCCTGTAAATCTCCCTGTGTACGACAGCTTCGGAAGATGCAATTATATCAAGGGAGGAAGTGTCCTGAATATCAACCTCAACAACACCGTTTTCTGTAATTTCATCAAGTGCCGCCCCTGTCCGGGTAATAAGCATCCTGTTTCCAGCCCTGATACTTATATTTCCAAAATTTGACTCGACAAGCCCGTGCTCGACCAGCTTGCGCCCATATTTTGCGATTTCCTGCCACATTTTAAGCGGTATATAGACCAAGACCGCCATAAGGTTTATGTACTTATTCTTCTGAAGTCCAGCAAAAAGAAGAAAACAACTCAATTTAAACATGACGGAAGGCTTTCGGAAAGGGAAATCCGCCATAAAGTTTATCTGTGAGTATTGTATTTAGATAAAACGCAGTATTTACAGTTTGCCTCGTTGGCTCAGCCCGGTAGAGCGAGTGACTTGTAATCACTAGATCGCGTGTTCGAATCACGCACGAGGCTTCTTATTAATTTTTTATAATTTTTCTTTTCCTTATCATGTCTCATCTTTTGACAAATTTCCTTTATCCTTAACGATTATGCCATTCCCCATCTGACTTCTATGCGATTTATTACATTTCCTACACGGCCTTTAAATCTGAATTATCTTTGAGGTTTTCTTGCAGTTTACATTTGTGTTCTTTCTTTGAAAATGTTCATATCTTGGCGGACAGACAATTTATTAAATATAGATGATTCTATTAAATCAGGGAAGTTTACTATGAACGAAATTAAAATTGGGGAAGTTTACTATGAACGAGATTAAAATCGTGGATAAAATTCAGGACTTCACATTAAAAGACCAGAACCAAAAAGAAGTTCACCTTTACGACTTCGCTGGTAAAAAAGTACTTCTGTCATTTCATCCGCTTGCCTGGACAAGTGTGTGTTCTGAACAGATGAAATTGCTTGAAAAAAACCACGAGATGTTCGACAGGTTGAACACAGTTGCCTTTGGCATAAGTGTCGATCCCGCGCCATCGAAAAAAGCCTGGGCACGGGAACTGGGAATTACGCACATCAGACTTCTTTCGGATTTCTGGCCTCATGGGGAAGTTGCCAGAAAATATGGGATCTTCAGGGAAAAGGAAGGGGTCTCTGAGAGAGCTAACATAGTTATCGATGAAGATCAGAAAATCATATTTTTCGAAGTATATCCTGTGCGTGAACTTCCTGACATGTCAAAGATCGCAAAAGTTCTGGAACAGTAAGAAACAGGGTCCACTCTGAAGAATAAAACAGTAACAGAAAAGTAAGTAATAAGTAACAGGATTATTTCCATCTTTTTATCAAATTTTATTCAATTTAATTTAAGTCAAGCATTCCTTAATTCTGCGTCGATTCCATCAAAGAGTTGTCTCAGTGCTATGCTGAGCCTGCGTGCCTCCATCTGCCAGATCCTTTTGCTAACCTGTATATTTCCTCCAGCTTTGACAGCTGCCACCCATGCGTATTTTCTGGCAATTCTCTTGTTATCGGAAGGAGAACGGAAAGCTTTTCCAGTCTTCTCGTTGCTGTACTTCTCGTTAATAAGGAACTCATATATCTCCTGAACCCTCTCAAGTAGTTCTTTTTCACTTTCAGTGCCCTTTGCTCCAAATAAAACAAGGTTCCAGAGGCGGAACTGTACCTCATGACGTTCAGTGGAAAGTTTTCTGGAGGCTGAGACTTCCAGCATCTTCCTGAATTCAAGATATATATCCGTATTTCCGAAACCTGAAGGCAGGATATTCCCAAGCGCGATCATAACATGAATGCACTCGTGAAAAAGAATTCTGGCTATCAGAAATTCAACCCTTTCCTGCAAGTTCCAGAATTTGCTTACGAGAACCTCATCCCAGAGCTGATAAGGGTTAACAATGATTATGGATCTGTAGGTAATCCTCTTTTCTTTCTGTGAGACCAGGCGTTTGGGATAAAGAGTCATTCCCAGCATTTTTCCGAAAAATTGAATCCTGACAGCCAGGTCCCAGCAGCATTCCCATCCTTCTGAGCTTGTACACTTTACCCTGTAGTAGTTTCCATCAAAATGAACTTTCTCAAGCAACCGGTACATATCTTTACTGTGTACCCAGATCAATGATTTTACCCTGGACTCACGATAGATCCTAAGGTCAAAATAAGGCGCATTCGGGGCAGAAGGAGAGGGTAAGTTACCGGTTAGTGTACTTAGATCCTGGAATCCATAAGCCCACAGCAAATTTGAGTTGCCGTCCCACACATTGACCTCATTCTCAACTGGCCTGGCTTTCTTTTTCATTGAATCCCCTCGCACAAAATGCCCAATAGGATATTATTACTAAAGATATATAAAAATTGATCAATATGCAGCAAGAGATTGAAATAAAGGTTTATTCTGGCTCAGAAAGGTAGAACTCTCATTTATTTTCGCCTTTGTTATTAAGATATCCACACACTGGACAATTATTTAGCTTTGAGAGTGAAATTTCAGTGAAATTCCCTGAAAGCCCATTCCAGAACAGAAGACGACCATTCAGAAGCTTCCCCTGACCTGTCAGAAATTTAATTGCCTCATTTGCCTGTATGGCACCGATGATGCCTGGAGTAGCTCCTAAAACCGGAAATACTTCCTTTTTGGAGATGCGTGGAAAAATACAGTAAAAGCAGGGGGTTTCCCCAGGTATTATCGTTGTTACCTGTCCGTCATACCCCGTAACTGCCCCATGAATTAAAGGGATCCTTCTTTTTATGGCAAGCCTGTTAAGCATATGTCTAGTTTCAAGGTTATCAAGTGCATCAACTATAACGTCACACTCAGGAACCAGGACTTCGAGATTTGATTCGGTAAGCAACTCTGCTATGGTTTCAACTTTAATATCCGGATTCATGGAAAGCAATTTTTCCTTTGCTGACTCTACCTTAAGCCTTCCAATGTCCTTCTCATGATGCAGGAACTGCCTGTTTAAATTGCTTGCTTCAACGGTATCAAAATCCGCAAGGATTATTTTTCCGACTCCAGCTATTGCGAGATAGGTGGAAACCGGACTTCCCAGCCCGCCTACCCCGGCAACAAGTACTCTTGCATTCTTCAATCTTTCCTGCCCTTCTTCTCCAAAAAGAAGGATTTGTCGGCTGTATTTTTCACGTTCAAAATCATTCATGCAAGGACTTCCGGAGTATTTATTAATCTAAGTACTGATTTTAGATCTTGATCAGTTTAAGTATTGATTTTAGATATTGATTATTTTAATTATTGATTTTAAATATTGATTAGTTTAGGTATTGTAGTTTAAGAATTGATTAGTTTAGTATTGATTAGTTTAAATATTGATTAGTTTAAGTATTGATAGTTTAAATATTGATTAATCTCTGAGTGCGGAGTGACTCAAGATTTTTCTGTTTTATATATGGTTTCCTGTTTTCCGTCAGCAGGAGTACTTTTGTTTCAGACGAATTTGAGTATTCTCATTGATGAACGACCTTCTAACGCATAACTTCTTTGGGTGGTAAGAGGAAGAACAGGGACTTTAATTTGTTGGATACCAGAATGGCGCACGGAATCCAATAAGATCTGGGTTTGAGGATTAAGGCAGAAAGATATATCACTGAGAAGAAACATAACCAGCAGGCATATTGATGGTAGGGGCAATAATTTTAGAAAAATTAATTAAGGCACGACCCATAAAAATAAAAAGTTCATTTTTAACATTATTTTGACCGACTATTTCAATTCACTGTTGTAGCAGCTTTCTTGCATACTATAGACAAGATGCTGAAAAAGAAAAATCTTCAAAGGTTCTGGAGTTTATGAGAGTTCTTGATTTAAAAAATACAATTCTTAATATCAAACAGGAGTTTTCAGAATATTTTAAAGAACGAGATGCTGAAATCAATGGGTCTCTTCTTGCACTCCTTTCCGGTGAACATATCCTCTTACTGGGACCTCCCGGGACTGCAAAGACCCTGCTTGCAAACAAAATCTGTGAAACCATTGAAGGGGGGAAATTTTTCCATTATCTACTGACCCGTTTTTCGACGCCTGAAGAGGTGTTTGGACCGCTTTCCCTTAAGGCGCTTGAGAGGGACGAGTTCAGCAGGCGGATAGAGGGCTACCTTCCAACTGCCCATATAGCCCTGCTTGATGAGATCTTCAAGGCAAACAGCTCCATCTTAAACAGTCTGCTGACTGTGCTAAACGAGAGGAAGTACCATAACGGCAAGGAACTTGTGGATGTGCCTCTTTTTTCCGTTTTCGGAGCTTCAAATGAGCTGCCTGAAGAAGATGAAAGCCTCGAAGCGCTTTACGACCGTTTTCTGTTCAGGTATAAGGTGGGTTATATCCAGCATGAGGAGAACCTTGAAGATCTTATCTTTAAAAACACCGATGATTTCGTACTCCGTACAAAACTCAGTATAGAAGACATAAAGGAAGTCCAGAAACGTGCAAGAGATCTACCCGTTGACCCCGAGGTTCGGGCAATTATAAAGGCGCTCAGAAGAGAACTTAAGAACTCCAATATTTTTGTCTCAGATAGGCGCTGGAAGAAAATTGTGAATATTCTCAGGGTAGCCTCAGTGGTAAACGGGCATTCCAGTGTAAACCGGATGACAGCAGTCCTGCTACAGCACATGCTCTGGGATGTGCCTGAACAGAGGGAAGCGATCAGGAAGATCATTCTGGATAGAGTTGTGTCAGGGGGAACGGATACAGGCAAATTAAAACTTGATATTCTTGACCTGAAAAATTCCATCTACAACTGCCTGCAGCAGGAACTCCCAGATCTCGTAACCTGTAACAAATGCTATGAAGAAGACCGCAAGACAACAGGCGGCCTGAAAAGTTCAAGGTTTTCAGGAGTCAAGATCCAGAGAAACCTCACATTTGACAATGCTCTCGACCTGCTGAAGCATCATACCGAGTTTCCAACTCACACTTACAGCTTCGGGCTTGACTACAGCAACCTGAACGGTTCACTGAATTTCGAATCCCTGGCAGAGCAATTCCGCAGGAAATACGGATTTGAGTTTAAGATTAGCCTCGATTACGGTGATAAGAAACTCTATGAGAAAGAGTACGAAAATCTGGAAGAGAAGGTGAACTATTTCAGAAGGCAGATCCAAGAAGAGGAAAAAGCACTTGAGGCCACATTAAGGGAAAACATCTGGGTCTCAGAGCAGGACAGCCAGGAAATTCTTATGAAATACCGATCGAAAAACACAGATATTTACGAGATTGTAAGCGCTTTGAACGAAATTAGGATTCTGCTGGAAAAGCCCAGGATATTTGATGTTGCGGTTGAAAAAGCAGGAGAAGTAGCCTGAAATTGATAATTTTTTGAGAAACAAAGATAACTGAAATAAAATCTCTAAAAGCTCATGAAAGTCTCTTAAGTAGGGAAATTTTTCGAAAAGGAGAAGTATGCAGGAATTAAAAAATCGAAAGAAAGGTTTTGAAGGCATTTCCGGGCAAGGCTCATCTCTACCATTTAGCCATGCTTTTAATCCTTCCACAATATTAAATATTGAGCTAAGGGACGTTCTGGCAACTCCAAGAAGAATTCCGAGGCAAATTAGGGAAGAAATAGCTGAAATCCTTGTTTACGAGCTATTCTTAGAGGATGGATATAAGATAAAAGATGAAAAGCTCTTTATGAGCAAATTCGGAGCTTTTTATCCGATCCTTCTGGGTTTGAGAGATTTCAGGATCTGGAGCGAAATAAAAGCTCTTGCCGGGACTAATCCCCTGGCAGGTGTTTTTATCCTTAGAACCCTGCTTGAGGAACTTTTTACACTTCTAGATAATTATGGAGCAAAAGAATCAAAGTTTTCAAAAAAGTCTGCAAAAACGCTCGAAAGAGGTCTTAATGCTCTAAGAAACCTGATCGATGAAACCCTAACCATATGGGAAAGAAACAGAATAACAAATTCGGAGAATAATTTCCTGCTGCAAGAAAATCTGAATGTGCCCGCTCAGCAGGCAATTGAAAACGGAAAACCGGAGTACGCTTTTCAGCAGGAAAAATCTATCAAACAGGATAACTCCTTCAAACCGGAAAACTCCCTTGAAGAAGCGGAATACGAGATCAGAAAAGATCCATATCAAGAGGCTGGAAAAGCTTCAGGGTCAGAGAAACTCGCCTCAATGACTCAGAAGTTCATGTCAACAGAAAAGGCAGGAGAGGCACTGGAGTCTGTTATAGAAGAGAGTGTGATTGCAAAGCTTGAAGAGCTTATTCCTGTTCTTGAAGACCATCTCGAAGTACTCGAGATTCTTTCAATGCTCTTTCCGGGCAGAGCCTGGGATCACTCCTTGAGGGCTCTTCACAGGGAATATTTCGGAAACCTTGAGAAATATGCCTCATTTCTCAGGAAGAGTTCCGATCTTCACAAGATTCTTGAACAGGTAGGCAGGATAGAGCTTGAATACGGCTCAAAAAAGATGAATCTCTCACCGTACAGTAGAAGTGAGGTTCACTCGGTTACCTTTTCAGGTGATATCCGGACGCTGCTGCCGGCAGAAGCCGTAAAGCTGAGAAATCCTCTCCTGAGGCGTAAATTCTATGCTGATATGCTTGAAGGAAAACTCCTCACGTACCAGTTAAAAGGGGAAAACTGGAATTCAGATACTGCAGGAAAAAAGAGAAAAGGACCTGTGATCGCTCTGGTAGATACCTCGGCATCAATGCGGGGAATTTCCGAGCGTCTTGCAAAAGCCGTGCTTCTTGCAGTGACAAAAAGAATGCTGAAGGAAAATAGAGACGTTAAAGTAATCCTCTTTTCCTCGAAGTGGCAGACTGTTGAATTTGAACTTACAAATAAAAAGCGTATGGGCAAAGAGTTTTTGGAATTTCTAAAATTTACTTTCGGCGGCGGCACCGATTTCAATACTGCACTTCACGCAGGTCTCAGAACTATGAAGAAGGAAAAAGCCTTTGAGGGGGCTGATCTCCTTTTCATTACCGATGGAATTTCCGAACTTTCAGAAAGGCCACTTATCCGAGAATGGAATGAGATAAAAGCCGCAAGAAGAGCCCGGATATTTTCCCTGATAATCGGAAACTGCGATGCTGGTGGCTTGGAACAGGTTTCTGATTACACATATCTCGTAAAAAACTCCGAAAATTGGAATGTTGTAGAAAGCCCTGCAAGTTTTGTGAAAGCTATAAGTAAACCTTACAGGTTTTAATTCCTCTGAGTTTTAATTTCCTGAAAAATTAATTTCATAAGATATCGGATTCCAGAGTATTTTAGACATCCGTTCTTCATATTTTTGTTATGATTCAGCGCCCTCGCTTGAAAATTTTCTGCAGACCTTCTGCGAAATCCTCCAGGTCTTTTCTTGCTGGGGTTTGATGCCTGGATATACTCGACATGACCGCAAAAGCTGCCCGTTTACTCCGGCTTGCTCCTTTGAGCAGTCCGATTTCAATCATAGCAATTATCAGTTCGGAAATGATTTTGCGGTCTCTTGGACTCAGGTTATTCCATTTTTCATTGAACTTTTTTGAGGAATCCATTATTGATTCTTTACCGCAGGATGCTATTGAAGAAGCCATTGAGGAAGCGGTTTTTGAGGCGCTTACTATGTGCTTCCTTCCGTAGGAAGCCATTTCCAGAAAAATTTTGAGAGCATCCTTTGAGATTTCTTTTATTCTTGCTCTTTGATTTATAGGGATCTCCTCTCCCGACGCATCCCGGAAATTACTTTCAGAACCTCTGCTTTCCAGAATTTTACGGACTTCCTCAAAGATCTCTGAAATTTCCTCACGCGATATTGTTCTAAGGTACTCTATGAAATTTTTCAATGTTTCTGAATCAATTGATTCTGAACCCAGTTCCGAAGATGAATCCGGATTACGGGAAAAATCCTCATCTATCTCAACAAAATCAGCATCAATTATAGGGCTGGACCCAAAAGGAGATTCGTAGAATAAAGCCTTTCTGGATTCCGATTTCTTCCTTACTCTGAGACCTGCATCTGAAAGCCTGTCAAATACTTTCTCTTTAAGCAAGAAAAACGCACTCCTTCATGAAAACAAATGACTTCCTTCTTAAAACAAAAAATTTTGTTTGCTCGGAGTAATTCGTATTTCAAGTAACTTTAGTATCAACTCGCTGTTACATATATATTAATTTAATTATCTCGATCTTAATCCAGTTGATTATTAGTTACTTATAAAAAGCTTAACTTTGAGACATGACACATTTTCTGCTCCTCATTTTACTAAAGTTTAAACTTCCATATCTGGCAGACAAAGCTAAAATCAAGATAATAATTAACCAGATTTTAAAAAAATGTATTTTAAAGTATGGAAAATGAAAATAAAGCTTTTTAATCTCTTTATTTCTTAAGATAACTTCAAATCAATTCGTAGTTTAGGAAATTATTTTATAAGTTCCATGCCTTAGTAAATAATATGCGAGGTAAAAAATATGAGTATACTGGATACTAAGGCATTAAAAGGAATAGTATGTGGGTTTCTTATTATAGCGGGGATTTCGATTGTTTGTGCAGGAGCAGGAAATGGAGATACTGCCGTGACTGCAAAAGAAGACGTACAGCCAAAAGTCGGGGTAAGCATTGAATCATCTTCGATTTATATCGCGGATTATTTCCCCGAATTTGAAAAGATCAAGATTGATCCGGCTTACAAATACCTGGAACTTGAACCCGGAGACAGTGATAACTTTACCGTAACTGTCGAGAACCGGGACAATAAGACAATTGAGTTAAAACCGGACCTTATAATTACTCCTTATACTGAAAATTTCATGGATGAAAACTGGACGATTATAAGTCCCTCTGAGAAGACCCTGAAGCCTGGTGAAAAGCAAGAGTTTCAGGTAAAAGTTAGCATACCTGAAGACGCCTACCTTGGAAACTATGCTGCACTCATTGCTTTTACGGAAAAGGTGCCTGATAGGGATGTAGCTGGCTATTATCCTAATTTCCCGGGCACGATGCAGCTGAATATACAGGTATGGGTCAGGCCTTCAGTCCAGATTCTTACACCTTATGTAAATGACCTTGTGGAAGCCGGGAAAACTTATACTTACGAAATAAAACTCAGAAATACAGGCGATAAAGACATTGCAATTTCTCCTGAGCTTACCAGAGAGGGAGGTATAATTTACGCTGAAGACGTGGTTTCCTCTACAGGAATGCCGAAGCAGACTTTTGGAGATGATGCAATAAGTGTGGAAGCTCCTGAAAAAATAAAAGCCGGAGAGACAGCTGTCATCGAACTTACACTTGCAATTCCGGCTGATGCAAAAGGCAGCTACAGCGGCAGTCTTGACCTAAATATTGACGACCCCGGGATTCGTGATTATGAGGAGCTTGTTTCCCTGAACTTCCGCATCCTGCCGGTTCCTGAAGAGCCTTATGAGAAAATTTTTGAAGCCGAAACCGATGGACCCATCACCCTGGAAATTAAAGCTTATCAGTATGGGTACGGTCTTTATACAACCGGAGGAAACAGGGATCTCACGCCTTCCTTTAACGTGAGTCTGATTGACCCTTCAGGAAATGAGGTCACTCCTACCCTTGTTAACACAAAATACAGCGGCTCGATAAACATAGTGGATGACACATTTTCTCAGCCGCCGTATCCTATCCCATACATAGCCTCAAGAGCTGCAGGCGGTATGGAGACCTATAACCAGGGGAATTATCAGGGAGGAGCTACAACCTTTGTGAATACCTATTCTGCTCCCGGAGCTGCTGGAGAATGGACACTCTCAATCCTTCCCAGAAATACTGAGAATTTTGAGTATACAGTGACAATCGGAGCTGCTGAAGAATAAGCAGCTTCTTGCTTTTTTCTTTTAATTTCAGGCACTATTGACAGGATAAGAATTCAGATTTCTATTTAATTCCTGAAAGCATGGAAGTCTCAAATGGTTTTAGGAGCTTTAATAATTTGAGAGCTCAGATCGATTGAAGATTCTAACAGTTTAGACTTTTGAGACTTTCTCAATCCTCTTTTTTTCTTAATCGTTTAATTATTCTTACTTTTTTACCGCATTTCTGTAATATATAGAAATATAGCTCAAGAGCAAATATACCTAGAGCCAGAATTCCTAGAGCCAGAGTAACTAGGGTCAGATAACTGAAGAAGCCAGAGTAACTAGAGCCAGATAACTGAAGAAGCCAGAGTAACTGAAACCAGAGTAAAACTCAACAACTATTATACTGGTTAATATATAATTTGATTGGGGTACAATTTTCGGGATTCCGGAAAAAGTAGAATGTACAATGTCAGTGCAGGCATACTTATTCATATAATAAAGATAGTAAACCCGAAGGAATAAAATAGTCTGAGGATAAGATGAAGCTTTCATACGATATAGAGAAAATCTATACTCTCAAAGGATAAAGAGAAATTTATAATATCATAATTTTAGTCCCATATTTTTGCTGGAGGTAAGAGATATATGAGAGATGGTCCTGACCCGTATGGGGTAAGAGATACTATTGAAACAGCTGCCGGAAGCGCTAGGATCTACAGATTGGGCAAACTGGAAGAAAGGGGTTTTGAGGGAATTTCCCTGCTCCCTTACTCCATAAGGATACTGCTGGAATCCTTGCTCAGAAATGCGGACACTGAAAAGCGTTTAATAACCGCTGAGGATGTGGAGGCTCTTGCCCGCTGGAATCCTGAAAATGTAAGTGGTAAGGATATTCCGTTCATTCCGTCAAGGGTAATTATGCAGGACTTCACAGGCGTTCCGGCTGTAGTAGACCTGGCAGCACTCAGATCGGCAATGCAGCGTCTGGGAGGCGATCCTTCAAAAATAAACCCCGTTATTCCTGTTGATCTTGTCATTGACCATTCCATCCAGGTTGATTCTTATGGTACGGCTTATTCCCTTGAGGAAAATGAGAAAAAGGAGTTTGAGCGCAACACGGAACGTTATTCCTTCCTGCGCTGGGCACAGAAAGCCTTTGACAATTTCAGAGTTGTGCCTCCTGGAAGAGGAATCATCCATCAGGTCAATCTTGAATATCTGACCCCTCTTGTGCATCTTAAGGAGGAAAATGGGGAGTTATCGGCATTTCCTGATACCCTTGTAGGGACAGACTCCCATACAACAATGATCAATGGGATTGGAGTACTCGGTTGGGGAGTCGGAGGCATAGAAGCAGAAGCTGTAATGCTCGGACAGCCTTATTATATGCCTGTACCCGAAGTAGTGGGCTTCAAACTCTACGGAAAGCCTGCACAGGGCGTCACTGCTACCGATATTGTCCTGACAATCACAAAAATCTTGAGAAAAGAAGGAGTTGTCGGCAAATTCGTGGAATTTTACGGGCCAGGATTAAACTCACTGAGCCTTCCGGATAGGGCGACAATCTCCAATATGGCTCCGGAATATGGGGCAACCCTTGGATTTTTCCCGCCTGATGCCGAGACTCTCGACTACCTGAGAAGGACGGGCAGAAGTGAAGAACAGGTTGACCTTGTGAAAAAATATTTGGAAGCCCAGGACCTTCTTTACTCAGTTTACAAGCCAGAGCCTGTATACAGCCGCACCCTGGAACTTGATTTGAGCACTGTAAAGCCCTGCCTCGCAGGCCCGAAACGTCCACAGGATCAGCTCTTTTTTAACGAAGTACCTGAGAGCTTCCGTGAAATTATGCGACAGACCTTCACCCGAAAGAAGGAATCAGGACTTGAACTCTCCAGAGACCCTGCTTACCAGCGCTGGATAGGAGAGGGAGGAACACCTGTAGGAGAATCCGAGATTCCTGGCATAGAAGAGGAAATAGTAGAGTCCCCAGAGAATTCTTTCAGGGTAACACATGGTTCTGTAGTAATCGCAGCAATTACTTCCTGTACCAATACCTCAAACCCTTCAGTTCTGATAGGAGCAGGGCTGCTCGCAAAAAAGGCTGTCGAAAGGGGACTGCGCGTAAAGCCTTTTGTAAAAACAAGCCTTTCCCCTGGCTCAAGAGTGGCTACGGAATATCTAAGAGCTGCATGCCTTTTGCCCTATCTTGAAGCCCTTGGTTTCCATCTGGTCGGTTACGGCTGTACAACCTGTATAGGAAACAGCGGACCTTTACCTGAAAGCGTTGCTAGAGAAATTCAGGAAAATGATCTTACTGTTGCAGCCGTACTCAGTGGTAACCGAAACTTCGAAGGGCGGATTAATCCTCTTATAAGAGCGAACTACCTGGCATCTCCGCCTCTTGTTGTCGCTTATGCAATTGCAGGTACTGTGAATATCAACCTTGAGACTGATCCCCTTGCTTATGATCCCAATGGGCGTCCTGTTTATCTCAGGGATATCTGGCCTTCAGAGGAGGAGATCAGAGAGGTTGAAAAGAACAGTATCAAACCTTCAATGTTCGAAAAGGAGTATTCTGGTGTTCTGGAAGGTCCAAAGCTCTGGAGAGAACTGGAAGTTCCATCAGGGACCCTTTATGAATGGAATCCGATGTCCACATATATTCAGGAGCCTCCCTATTTTGTGGATTTCCCGCTTACTTCGCCTTCGCCAGAAGATATAAAGAACGCAAGGGTCCTCGCTCTTTTCGGAGACAGCATTACCACGGATCATATCTCACCTGCAGGAGACATTCCTGCAGATAGCCCAGCAGGCAGATACCTGATCTCCTGGGGTGTGAGCCCTGAAGATTTCAATTCCTATGGGTCTCGCAGAGGTAATCACGAGGTTATGATGCGCGGAACCTTTGGGAATATCCGGCTCAGGAATAAGCTCGTGGACAGGGAAGGAGGCTGGACTTTATATCATCCAAGGAAAGAGGACTTCCCGGAGGAAGCTTGCGGAGGAATCCCTATTTTTGAAGCAGCTATGCTTTATGCAGAAAATAATATTCCTCTGATAGTTATTGCAGGAAAGGAATATGGAACAGGCAGTTCCAGAGACTGGGCAGCCAAAGGTACATTCCTGCTCGGGGTAAAAGCCGTTATTGCCGAATCTTTTGAGCGTATTCACAGAAGCAACCTTGTAGGCATGGGAGTCCTTCCGCTGCAGTTTAAAGAGGGCGAGAATGCCGAGACTCTGGGACTCACAGGAAAGGAGAGCTATGATATCCTGGGCATTGAGTATCTGGAGCCTCACGGAGAGCTTACAATAAGGGCAAAAGACGAAAATGGACTAGAGACTCTGTTCCAGGTAATTGTGAGGCTGGATTCGGCTGTGGAGGTAGAATACTACAGGAACGGCGGGATTTTGCATAAGTTCCTGCGGGATTCGCTGAAGAAAAAATAATACGCTGCAATACTAAAATTACACATGGAAAACTTTTTAAAAGGTTTCACAAGCTTTATACAAAGCTTTTTATTTTTTTGAAACCTTTTTTAGTAATAGGAAACAAAATTATTTTAATCATCTTACTTGTTTTGAGAAAGACAGTGTTCTGAAAATAATAGTTTTAAACTTAATATAACTACGAAATTTAGAGCAGCAGCTTATTTATGATGGAAAATAATTATAAAGCTCTTGAGATACAATTTCAACAAATTTAATATACTTATTCGATATAATAGGAATGCAGTGTCACCCTATTTTTGGGTCTTATAAGGCCCTTCGTGTTAGACTCTTCCACGTATAAGCAGAGGATTCCCCAAACTTCAAAGTTTTTTGAAAATCCTCTAGGCATAACTGTGAGGTAGAAAATGAGTAAAAATATAAGTTTCATTGACGGGTTGGAGGGCATTCTGAAGTACAGGGAGATAGACATTAACCAGCTGGTTGAGCTTCCTTATGATGCAGTTTCCTATCTGCTTATCATGGGAGAACTCCCTGGAGATCAGGAACTTGCCGATTATTCAGCCCGCCTGCGTGGGGAACGTGAGATCAACAGGGAGGCGATTGATGTTATCCGTATGTGCAATTTCAACATTGACTCTATGGAAGCGCTGCGTACAATCGTTTCTTTCATATCACAGTTCGATCCGGATATTAACGACAACTCCCCCGAAGGAAATATGAGAAAAGCCATACGGTTAATTGCCAAGATCCCAACCATAGTCGCTGCTTATCATAGAATAGCAAATGGGAAAGAACCGGTGCCTCCTGATCCCTCTCTCTCCCATGGAGCTAACTTCCTCTACATGATAAGAGGAAGCAAACCAAGTGATTTGGAGGCTGAGGTCATGGAAAAAGACTTTATCCTCAGCGCCGAACACGAACTAAACGCATCTACTTTTTCTTCAAGAGTTACTGCCTCCACCCTTTCTGACCTATATTCTGCTGTTGTTTCTGGACTCTGTACCCTTAAAGGCCCTCTCCATGGAGGGGCAAGGGCAGAAGTTATGGCTATGATTGATGAGATCAGTTCCCCGGAAGACGCAGAAAAATACGTTCTTGAGAAACTTGCAAAGAAAGAAAAGATCATGGGTTTCGGGCACCGCGTATATAAGACCTATGATCCAAGAGGCGTAGTGTTCAAACAGCTCTCCAGGCAACTTGCAGAGGCAAAAGGGAATATGTACTGGTATGAAATTGCCGAAGCAACAGAAAGAACAGTCATTCGCGAGCTTGTAGAAAAAAAAGGCAAGCCAATCTACCCCAATGTCGATTTTTATTCGGGAGTTATTTATAAGTATCTGGATATTCCCCCCAAACTTGCAACATCTATATTCGCAATCGGCAGGGTCTCAGGCTGGATAGCTCATTGCTTTGACCAATATGAGAAGAAAAAGATCATAAGGCCCAGAGCCTTCATGCTTGATGAATGTTGAGATAATCTTTTGGTCAAGTGAAATCGTTCCCTAAACCATTGTACTGCGACCGTTGAGCCGGTAGATTCCCAAATGTTGCGTCACTTGACCACGCCGTCACGCCGTTTTCAAAAAACCTTTTTTCAAAAGGTTTTTGATCAAACTTTTTCCTAAAAAGTTTGCGCTCAAGCAGTTTTTTGAAAAGGCTTGTGGGCAAGCAATTTGTTAAATGGTTGTCAGACAAACTTTTTATTATCTGACAGCTTTTTGATATCCAGATACCCATGAGTTTTAGAGCTTTTATTGACCAGTTAAAGGAAAATGGAAAACTGGTAGAGATTTCTCAGCCCGTTTCTCCGAGGTTTGAAGCTTCAAGAATCGCAAAAACCACAAAAGCCCCGGTTCTTTTCCATGATATCTCGGGTTCGAAGGTCATTATGAACCTGCTTGGATCAAGGGAAGAACTGGCTTCAATGCTAGGAGTTCCTAAAGAAGAAATCATAAAGAGGCTTTCCGAAGTTTCTCCAGAAGGTGAGGTGAGGCTGGTTTCAGAATCTCCAACCCTTGAGGTTATAGAAGATGAGGTTGACTTGACAAAACTTCCTATCCTTACACATTTTGAAAAAGACGGAGCCCCTTATATAACCGCGGGGATTGTAGTTTCCGAGTACGAAGGTACAATTAATGCTTCCATTCACCGCCTTATGCTTGTAGGAAAAGATAAGCTCGCAGCCCGACTGGTTCCTCCGAGACATACTTATCTACTGTATAAAAAAGCTGCTGAAAAAAGAGAACCTTTACCTGTTGCAATTGTGCTTGGCTGCGACCCTATTATTATTTACGCGACCTCAACAAGAGTTCCCGTTGGAAAAGAATTCGAATACGCAGCCGCCCTGAGAGGAGCTCCTGTGGAGCTTTTTGAGTGCTCAAACGGAGTAAAAGTTCCTCATTCGGAAATCGTGCTTGAGGGTTACATTGATCCAGTGGAAAAGGTTGATGAGGGACCTTTTGTAGACATTACGGGAACCTACGACGTGGTGAGAAAAGAGCCTGTTATCCATATAACCCGAATTATCCATAGAAAAGACCCGATATACCATGGAATTCTGCCAGCAGGCCCTGAACATCTCCTGATGATGGGGGTGCCTTATGAGCCAAGAATCTACAGAGCTGTCGGAGAGGTCACTACCGTAAGAAACGTGGTGTTGACAGAAGGAGGATGCTGCTATCTTCATGCAGTCGTTCAGATCGAGAAGCAGACTGAAGGAGATGGGAAAAATGCAATTATGGCAGCCTTTGCAGCTCACACCAGCCTTAAACATGTGGTAGTTGTGGACGAAGATATAAATATTTTCGACCCAAATGATGTTGAGTTTGCAATTGCTACGAGAGTCAAAGGGGATATGGATATTCTTATTATTCCTAATGTCCGGGGTAGTTCTCTGGACCCGCGAGGAGCTCCTGACGGAACGACCACAAAAGTAGGGATTGATGCAACAAAGGTTCTTACCGAAAAAGAAAATTTTGAAAGGGCGGTAATCCCTGAAGTTAACGAGTGAATCTCAATGTATCTTACAAAAGAAGAAGAACAGATCCTGAATGGTGAAGCAGGGGAGACTCTAAGGCAGGCTATCGGGATTCTGGTGGCTCTTGGAGATATTTATGGTGCAGACCGTCTCATACCAATCAAAAGCGCACAGATTGCAGGAGTTTCTTATAAAACTATAGGCGACGCAGGTCTTGAATGGATTTCAGACCTCCAGGGTAGGGTTAAGGTTCCTGCGATCCTTAACCCTGCAGGGATGGATCTTGAAGACTGGGAAAGGCTAAGGATCTCCCCCGAGTTTGCAGAAAAACAAAAACTGATTATCCAGACATATGCAAAACTGGGTATTCGCTGCGAATGTACATGCACGCCTTATACCCTTGAGGGCTTTGACACTAGTTACGGCGATCATCTGGCATGGAGTGAGTCGTCAGCTGTTTCTTATGCAAATTCCGTGCTTGGAGCCAGGACAAACCGTGAAGGAGGACCATCAGCCCTTTCGGCGGCGCTTCTAGGGAAAACTGCAAATTATGGGCTCCATCTGGACGAAAACCGTGTGCCTGAAATCTCAATTCATGTAGAATTCCCACTTAAAGGATCGGATTATGGGGCACTCGGATATATAGTCGGTAAACTTGCAGGAAGCAAAGTACCCGTTTTTCATCTCAAAACTACCCCTGACGTAGATGAATTGAAAGCGCTTGGAGCTGCAATGGCAGCTTCAGGGGCAGTTGCTCTTTACCACGTGGAAGGGGTCACGCCCGAGATTCGCAGGCTGAATTTTGAAGATCCTGAGGAAAAGATAACTATTGAGAGAAAACAGCTTGATGAGGTTTATGAGACCCTGAATAAAGCTACCAGAGAGCCCGAATTAATAACTATAGGATGCCCTCACTGCTCGGCAACTGAACTCGAAAAGATAGCCAAACTCCTGAAAGGAAAAACTGTTTCGAAAGAACTCTGGATCTTTACTTCAAGGGAACTTGTAAAACGCTATCCTGAGTATATAAAGACTATTGAAAAAAGTGGAGCTAAAGTCGTCTGTGATACCTGTATGGTAGTCTCTCCTGCTACCAATCGATATTCCTGTGTTATGGTAAACTCAGGAAAAGCTCTTGCTTACGTGCCAGGGATGTGCGGGGCTGAAGCCGTATATGGAAATATGGAGATGTGTATTGAAGAGGCAGTGGGCGGCAACACAGCAAAGAAAGAAGGTGGTTCCCATTAAACTTAAAGGTAGGGCAATTTCCAGAGGATGTGCAAAGGGGGAAGTACTGCTTTCCAGAGACCCTATTTCCTTCCTTGGAAGTATAGATCCGAAAACCGGGGTCGTAGTTGAGGAAAATCACGCCCTTGAAGGAAAATCAATTCAGGGTAAGGTTCTCGTTTTTCCTCACGGAAAAGGCTCTACAGTCGGCTCGTATGTTATGTATCAACTGAAAAAAAACGGAACTGCGCCTGCAGCAATAATAAATCTGGAAACTGAACCTATAGTTGCAGTTGGAGCCATTATTTCCGAAATCCCGCTTGTTGATATGCTCGAAAGAAACCCTTACGAAGTTTTAAATAACGGAGACCTTGTTCTGGTTAACGGAAACGGAGGATATATTGAACTTCTCAAATCGGAAACTGGTAAAACTGAAATAAATAAGACTGAAAACATGTAAAACTGAGGGCAGGCAAATTAAAAAGTTAATTGCAAAATGAAAAGTGAGAGTTCAGTTCTAAAAGCTGAATATGAATAAACCCGAATATTAAATCTTAAGCTGGGAGTAGGAACTCCAAAATGAACCGGGAAGACCGCAAGAAAGATAGAGGAAAATTCAACGCTGAGGAAACAGTTTCGCGTTTATATCCTTTTATAGTCAGAGTATTTGACGTGTATGAGATCCAGAACTCCGGAGAAACCCTTTATTTCTACGGAACTCCTAAAGTCGATGCTGAGACTCTCACCGGGGAACTTTGGGAGCCTTTACAACGCTTTGGGTTCGGATGTGTGCTGAAGTACGAGCTTGGGGAGTATATACTGCAAGTCTCTCCTGAAAAGAAGGCAAAGGAAAAAATCTGGCTAAACCTTGTCCTTTTTATAGCGACCTTTTTTACAACTATGGTCTGTGGAGCCTGGATGTTTGGAGTGAACCTTGAAGAGGAACCTTTCCAGCTTTTCAAAGGATTATCTTTTACCCTTGCGATAATGGCGGTTCTCGGTTCCCATGAGATGGCTCACTATGCTATGGCAAGGTATCATGGAATGAAGGCATCCCTTCCGTATTTCATTCCTTTTCCCACTTTCATTGGCACTATGGGAGCGGTGATTCGCTACAAAGGACCTGTACCCAGCAGGAAAGCACTTTTCGATGTGGGAGTCGCGGGACCTCTGGCAGGTCTGTTTATGTCAGTTGCTGTTACTATTATAGGGCTTAACCTTGAGATGCCGGCAGTAGAACCCCTTCCTGGTTCTATGATGTTTGATCTTGGGATGCCCCCCCTTTTTGTATTTATCCAGACTCTTGTTGGAGCTACAGGGCAAAATCTGCATCCTGTAGCTTTTGCGGGTTGGGTAGGAATGTTTGTAACCCTACTTAACCTTCTTCCGGCAGGGCAGCTTGACGGCGGGCACATCCTCAGGGCAATGATGGGAAAAAAAGCTGAAAAAATCTCATTTCTTATGCCGCGTATCCTGTTCCTTACAGGGATTTATGTAATTTACTGGCTGAAAGAAGACGGTGTTATATGGATTTTCTGGGCTCTCCTCCTCTGGGTTTTTTCAGCAGCAGGGCATCCTTCCCCTCTGCATGACAAAGTAGAACTTGACAAAAAACGCATCCTTCTAGGGATCATTACCTTTATCCTGGGATTTCTTTGCTTTACCCTGATTCCCTTTAAACCGATTTCTTGAAAGAAGACCTGAAATTTTAAAAAACGGAGGAAAAAAATGGACATACACTTCCGGTACAACAAGAAGAATTCTTACAGCTTTGCAGTCCTTTCTCCTTTACTGCCGGAAGCCGATTTTGTAGACAAGCCTGTAAACGGAATAATGATCTACAGTTTTACAACACGCCAGGCAGCAAAAGTTTTCATGGAAGTGAAAAATGCAGGCACGAATTCAATTTTCATCGCAGGAGGTCCTCACCCATCAGGGGCTCCGGAAGAGACGCTTGAATATTTTGACTATGTTGTGATTGGGGAAGGAGAGGAAACCCTTCCAGAACTTATAAAAGTAATCCAGGAAAGAAAAAATCCGGGAGAAGTACCTGGCATTGCGTACAGAGATAGAGAAACGGGTTCAGTTGTTATAACTCCGAAAAGAGCTTATGCAAATCTTGATTCTTACCCCTGTTTCGACCCTGCGAAACTTCTGGCTCCGATTGAAATTAGCAGGGGATGCCCCTGGGGTTGCAAGTACTGCCAGACTCCCAGGCTTTTCGGAAGAGAAGTAAGGCACAGAAGCATAGATTCCATTGTAAAAAACGCAAGGCATTATAGTGACCTCCGCTTTATAGCTTCCAATGCTTTTGGCTACGGAAGTGATGGGATCCATCCAAGGTTTGATAAGGTGGAGAAATTACTCTCGACACTTTATAAACTTCCTGATAAGAAAATCTTTTTCGGGACGTTCCCTTCTGAGGTGCGTCCGGAATTTGTGACTGATGAGTCGGTTGAACTTGTGAGGACGTACTGCGCAAACAATACACTTAGCCTTGGGGCTCAGTCCGGCAGTGACCGAATTCTAAAAGAGATTCGAAGAGGACATACCGTGGATGACAGCATTTCAGCAGTTGAGTGCTGCCTGGAGCATGAAATTATCCCTGCAGTTGATTTTATCTTCGGCCTTCCCACTGAGACCGAAGAAGATCAGGAAAAAAGCCTTGACCTTGTCCGCTGGATCTGTAAGAAAGGAGGCACGGTAAGAGCCCATTACTTTACCCCTCTGCCAGGAACTCCATATGAGTCGGCTGTTCCGACAGAGGTTAGCGACCGTGTAAGGCGAGAACTCGGAAAACTTGCCCTCAGCGGCAAACTCACAGGATACTGGGAAAACCATTCAAAGCCTGAAAAAAAGGTCAAATTAAGGAGATAAGGCTGAAAGTCAGTATCTTGAATCAGGGCACCGTCTTTGAAACCAGACCTCATCTCTGATTCGTAAACTGCCTGTAAACGATTTGCACAAGTTATTTATTTTAGAGGTTTCTGCATATGTTGTCTTGCTTTTGATCTGTCAATGATCTGTCAGAATCCTAGCTATCAACTCCATTAACCTGAGTTCGGATTCAGGTTGGTATTTTTCTATTTTTTTCCAGTTTGTATTATTGTCTTAGGATATGCTTTATTTACTCCTGAATTTTTACTGAATTTATATCTCCCAAATTAATTTACTTGTCTTTCAATTTTTTGACCTTGTATTTTCGATTGATCTTATGTTTTTGATCTGTTTTTTTCGATTGATCTTGTGTTTTTGATCTGTTTTTTTTTCGATTGATCTTGTACTACCAGCTGTTCTTTTAGTCAAACAACATCTCGAGTTCGTTGTAATTTTTTCAGTATAATGTGCAACGTTTTGAGCTTAGGAGGCTCTCATACTGACATACTTATATAAAGGAAGATTCTTCGTTTTTTGCCAATTTGTAATACTGTAATCAATGTATTTATAATTTGTTGCTACGAATTTCTAATTAATACTTACATGTCGACAGTTAATCTTGCAAAATTGAGCTCTTCTGCCTGAATCACATCTTGGAAGTGTGCGTTTTTTTCCTAGGGATACAGGAGATAATTTGTTAACTTTCAATTTTGCAAGTTAAAAATATTTTTTAGGGCTGTTAAATGCCTGATAAAACTTCCGCTATTCACATTGACTATATGAGTTAACCAGATTGACTATATGGATTATTCACATTAACTTGGGTTATCCACATCAGCTGTATAGGTTGTCTATATTTCTGATGGGTGCAGAGCACACATACCAGAAAGTCTGTGAAAAATATAAAAAATAAGACGGCACAGCTTTGATGTAGCTGTTTTCCGTGGTATTAGGCAATTAATTTGAATCTTTATTCTGGGGTTTTGCAGATCAGTTACAGAGTTATTCACTGTTTATTTGGGGGCTGAAGCTTTTTCCGCTCTTATAACCATTTGCAAGCCTTCTTGCATGAGTTCCTCGGCTCTTTCCTGCTTTTTTGCTTCGGCAAAGATTCGGAAAATCGGTTCCGTACCTGAGGGGCGGATAAGAACCCAGCCGTCTTCGTACCAGATTTTGACTCCATCGATAGTGTCCATCTTATATCCAAGACCAGAAGCCTCTTTCTTAACTATCTCCATCGTAGTCTGGGTATTTACAGAGGGAATTTTGGTTTTTGCATTAAAATACTGAGGCACACTTTTAGCAAGTTCGGAAAGCTTGTTTCCTTTTGCCAGAATTTCAAGGATTTTGGCACAGGTCATTGCACCGTCCCTGCAATATTGATGTTTGGGGAAAATAAGACCTCCATTGCCTTCACCTCCGAAAACCGCGCCTACTTCCATCATTTTTCGGGCGACATTGATTGAGCCGACCGCTGTCCAGTAAAGTTCAACACTTGCTTCTTTTGCTACGTCAGCCATGCGTTGTGAAGAGCTAACAGGAGTTACTAAAGGACCTTTTTCACATTCAAGAATATATTTTGCCATCATAGCAAGCAAAACTTCCTCATTTAGAAATTCGCCGTTCTCATCTATGAAGACTATTCTATCCGCATCCCCATCATGGGCAGCTCCTAAATCGGCTCCAGTCATCTTCACAAGCTTGGAGAGTTCAGTTAAAGCATCGGGAGTAGGTTCAGGATTTCTCCAAGGGAAAGTCCCATCGGGTTGAGCTCCAAGAGTCAGCACATTGCACCCCAGTTCCCTGAGCAGGAGAGGAAGAGTTAGCGAGCCGGCTCCGCAGCCGGTATCAATAACTACCTTTAACCTGCGGCTACGGATGGTTTCGGCATCTACCGAGTTGATAATGTTTCTGATATAATAATCATTGGCTCCAGGATCAGTTCTGAAATTGCCAGTCTTTTCCCAGGATACAATGGAATATTTCCCTGAATAGTAAATCTTTTCAATTTCTTTTTCCCCATCCCTGGGAAATTCCGTGCCATCTCCGGCTATTAATTTAATTCCATTATATTCTCTTGGGTTGTGGGAGGCGGTAATAACAATCCCTGCATCGGCAAAGTCGCGCACATAAAGCTGAATAGAAGGAGTAGGTAATGTTCCCACATCAATTACGTTCAAACCTGTTGAAAGAGCCCCGGCAATTGCAGCGGATTTCAGCATCTGCCCCGAAATCCGGGTATCACAGCCTATAGCAACTGTGCCTTTCGATTCCATATACGTACCAAGACTTCTAGCTAAATTGACTGCCAGTTCTGGATTTATATATTCGTTGGCGATACCACGTACACCGTTAGTTCCAAATAATGCCATATAAGGTCTCCTTCCTTGTGATTTGAGTGGATTATGCCATTGAGGCAGATTTGCTTTTTATTTGAAGTTATTATGTAAACAAAGCTCAGCTTCTCATCAGAGCTCTTGCATAGAATTATTAAAACGATTTTAAAATGTGCTTTTCCTGAAAATTCTAGAACTATGAAATATTAAGTATTCAACACACTGATATTTTTCCAATCATGTAAGGTAGCTGACTATAGGCTTGGCAAATACATATATCTTATTAGCTAAAATCCGTTACTAATGGTTACTGAAAAGATTGAACTGATAAAGGAGGCTATAAAAGCCAGAGGAAGTGCAGTTGTTGCATTCTCAGGGGGAGTAGATAGTACAACTCTTGCAGCCCTTGCTTTTGAAGCCCTTGGGGAAAAAGCAGTCGCTGTGACCATAGATTCCCCACTCTTTCCAAGGAGACAGCTTGAAACAGCTGTCAAGACTGCCTGTGAAATCGGAATTGAGCATAAAATTCTTACTTTCTCTCAGCTGAGCCTTCCTTATTTTTCAGCAAATACATTAAACAGGTGCTATTTCTGTAAAAAAGCCCTGCTTGAAACCCTTCTGGATTTCGCGGAAAAAGCGGGATACAACGTTGTGCTTGAAGGCACAAATTCCTCCGAACTGCAGGGAGAATACCGCCCTGGCTACAGGGCAGTACAGGAAGCGGGAGATAAGGTTTTTTCTCCTTTTATGGAATTTGATGTAACAAAAGAACAAATCAGGGAGATTGCATCAAAGCTTTCTCTTTCAGCAGCCAGCCGACCTTCTGCAGCCTGCCTTGCTACACGTTTTCCTTACGGGCAGCCGATAACTGTCGAATCACTTCAGAGAATCGAAAGAGCCGAAGATTTTCTCTATTCCCTGGGTTTTTCCCAGTTCAGGGTCAGGATGCATGAATACCTTGCCCGGATTGAGGTAATTCAGGAGGAATTTGAGGATGTTCTGCGGAAAAGAGAAAAAATTGTGCGTCGTTTAAAATCCCTGGGCTTTGACTACATTACCCTTGACCTTGAGGGTTTCCGGAGCGGAAGCATGGACGAGCCTTACATCCGGGAAAAAGAGATAATAAGGCATTGAGAGTCTCATCCTGATAAGATAAAGGGATTTTGTGAGATTAATCTGGGAAAAGATAAGCAATCATGAGAAGATTAGAGAAAATCTAATTGTTAGACGTTTTATTGAAAAGATATGAAAGAAATTCTGATTAGAAAAGCTGGTAAATCAGATCTGCAAGATATTCAGAGGCTTCTCTCAACTTATTTTCTCGATATGGAGGGGCTCAAAGCTGAAGATTTCTTTGTAGCTGAAATTGATGGACAAATTAGAGGATGCGCTGCTCTTATAATGTCCGGGTCTCAAGGCAAGAGATTTCTGGAACTTCATTCCATTGCTGTCCATCCCAACTTTCGGGGAAAAGGTATCGGAACCAGGCTTGTTAAGCATCTCCTGACAACAATTGACGAACCAGCCAGTGATCTCTATGTCAGGACGACTGCGCCCCAATTTTTTGAGAAGCTTAATTTCGAGAAAATTAAAAATCCCCAAAAGTTACTGCTCTGGGAAGATTGCAAAATGTGTGAGCATTTTGAAAAATGCACGCAGTTCACAATGAAATATTCCTGCAACTAGACTTTAATCTTAAGTTTTTATTCTCCGAGTTAAGTCTAATTGGCAATCCTTAATATAAGTTTGATAACTCATGTTTTGAGAATAGAGAGAAAGCAAGTCTTACCAGAACTGGCAGGACGAAACATTATTTATGCAAAAGCACATGAGGCAGCATATGCTTACCCTTGGAATAGTAAATACCTACGATAAGATTAAAATTCTCGATGCTCATTACCGTGCAATTGCAAGAGCTGCTCCGATTTGCCATGCTTTTGGATTCCACCTTGCTCTTTATGATTTTCCATTTAAAATGACTGTAGAAGAACTGGTAGCTTACGTGATGGAAAAAACCACAATAGGGGAATCGGGAAGTTATCTAAAGATCCTTTATGAAAAGAGCCACCTGTCGGTATCCGAACTTCCAAAAAAAGGTTTCCCATCTCATTTTGGAGAAGTCGTAATTACTACCTCAAAACCTAGCCCAAAAAAGCAGATTACACCCATAAAGATCGCCGAAGAAGCTTTTAGAAACCGCTCTTTTCTATTTCTTGTAGGGCTGGGGCACAAAGGGCTTCCGAAAGAGCTTTTCGAGAGAGGAAAATATCATCTTGACATTACCGGCAAAGGTCTTTCTCTTGAGACCTGCACTGCAATTGGGGCGATTCCTGCCTATCTTTCAGGGCTCATGGCGAATCTTGAGACTAAAAAGTGAACTTCCATCATAAGTTTTTGAAGTAAAATACAGGAGAATTACTTCAATCATTTACTTAGAATATTTGGTTTCGCTAAAAATTACGGGATAATTTAAAAGAAATTCCGGACTGAATAATTTTAAAAGAAATTCCGGACTGAATAATTTTAAAAGAAATTCCGGAATGGATATATATTACGATTGACAATTAGTACTTGTTGTGGGTAAGTACAACGCTAGTCGCGCTATTATGGGGTCTTTAGCCCAGAGGAAATAGAATTTCGGCATGCTTTCAGGTTTTAATCCAGAAAAATCGAAGTCTCTGACCTTAACGCAGGATTTTGTCTTCAGGGATTTAGAGAATGAATTTTTCTGTAATTTGTTTGAAAGACTTGGAATTCTAACCTGCACTCAACGCCCCATGTGAGAAGGCTGGGAACTTTAACCCGGATTGCAGGGCTCTCGTATCCAGAAGGACTAACTCTGACCCTTATGTAAGCGCAAGATTTGAAGAGACAGGAGGGAAATTATGAGTGAATTAAAGCGCGAAAACAAGAAAAAAAACGAATATAGAAATAAGTACCAGGAAAGCAGTTATCATGCCGTGGTAAAAGGCTGTACTGACCACCTGGACTCAGACGAATTAGACCTTTACCGCTTTATGATAGGCGGGATGCAGGGGAAATAACCTTGCACAACCTTTTTTTATTCTTCGTTCTTAAGAAAAAGCATGTACGATGTATATGCGGTCCGTGAAGATTTCCCTGTTTTAAAAGAAGTCGTGTACCTTGACAGTACGGCAACTACTCAGACACCAGTACCTGCAGTTGAAGCCATGGTCGAGTACTTTTACAAGTATGCTGGCAACCATGGGAGGGGTGCACATCGTTTAGCTAGGGAAGCTACAAATCGTTATGAAGATGCAAGGGAAACTGTTGCGAGTTTCCTGGACGCAGAGCCTTCAAAGACCGTTTTTACGAAAAATACCACTGAAGGTATAAATCTCATTGCAAACAGCTATCCCTGGGAAGCTGGAGACCATATTATTACGACCCTGCTAGAACATCATTCAAATCTCCTTCCCTGGCTGCGCCTCCAGAAAAAAGGAGTAAAAGTTACGATTATAAGTCCTGACAGCGAGGGAAAGATCGATATCTCTTCTATAGAGGAGGCTTTTACTGAGAAAACAAGACTGGTTGCCATAACTCAGGTTTCAAACGTCTTCGGTTCCATTCAGGATGTAAAAAATATCACAAGACTTGCCCATCGAAACGGCATAAGAACCCTGATAGACGGGGCTCAGTCCGCAGGACATATGCCAGTTAGTCTTAAAGATCTGGACTGTGATTTCTTTGCAACTGCAGGGCATAAAGGACTACTTGGACCGCAGGGCACTGGCGTACTTTATATCAAAGAACCAGACATACTCGATAGCGCCTCAGTGGGAGGAGGTACAGTTTCGGATATTGAAGGGTGCAATTATGTACTGGAACCTTCTCCTGCCTGTTTTGAAGCTGGCACCCAAAACATTCCAGGAGTTATAGCCTTAGGAAAAGCAGTCGAATATGTAAAAAAAATAGGAGTTTCGGAAATAGAGTCACACGAAATAAAATTGGCAACTGAAACTGCAAAAAGACTTTCCGAACTAGAGCATGTAGAGGTTTACGGGCCTGATGATAGGGCAGGAATAGTACCTTTTAATGTAAAAGGGCTTCATGCCCATGATGTTGCCCTGATTCTTGACCAGACCAGGAAAATCTGTGTAAGAAGCGGACATCACTGTGCAATCCCAATTGTACGCTTCCTGAAGGTGGACAGCACTGTAAGAGCTTCTTTTGCATTATATAATACAGAAGAAGAAGTGGATATACTGGTAGATGCAGTTGCCGACCTTAAGGCTCTCGTTTCTTAAAAAACGTTTACAATTTTCTCATTTTTCTAATAACATACTCCTTAATTTTATTATTCGGTTTTTAATTCTGTTCTCAGTAAGAAAGAATACCCTCTTATCCTTTGACTGTCTTCCTGACAGGAGACTCATATAATTCTTTTAACAAAAATCTGCACTTTTTTGCATGAAAGCTTATAATTTTCCACCAGATAGTTAAGTTAATATTCATATAAAAATAATCTAAAGACAAATGAATAATTTTTTGAAAGTTTTCGCTATTTGGAAGGATTCTAAGCACAGCGCAATTAGAGAGTTCTGATGGCGGAGCTGGAATCCCGAAACATATTCCGCATGTCTACTTTCATGAAAGTATTTACGCAGTCAATGGTACTGTGCAGATTGTCCATGTCGGGGGAGAAGCTATTGATAAATCCGCAATCAATGTAATACTTTCCGGCAACTATGGGACACCAGATGAGTTTCGCAGGACTTATAGCATGTCCGACTCCCAAGTTAAAATCCTGAAACCTGATTCGATGACCCAACTGATGATCAACCTGAGTATATAAAAAATATCGACGAACTTGAAAAACTCCGGGTCAGGTTCTCAGCCTCTGGAAATGCAAACGAAAATAGTGGAAAATTGCTATGGTTGATTATGTGGAAGTTTACATAGAATAGTTCTTGAAGAACTCTAACTTATGAATTAGAGGTTGAGGCGGAGAGTATAAAAAAATTAAAATTCTCCTTCTATTGTTCAAAAAGATCTGAGGAATACTTTATGAAATAGTTTTCTAAATTAATTGCCCTCTTACGCATTATCATAAGCTTCTTTAATCCGAAACAAGACCTGTTTTTTGATACTTTTAGCTTTCCTTATAGAAAGAAGGTAACTGATTACCTCTCATTAATCCATCACCCCCTTCGGTAGAATATGTATTATGCAGGGAGCTTGATCGGATTTAACTTCAAAGCCAACTCCTTAAAATATATTTATGCAGCCATGAACAGTAGAAAGTTTTTATAAATAGTTAGTTCTATATAACTTCGTCAGAAAACAGGGGAAGAGTTTATGGTCGAAGTAAAACAAACGCCAGCGAAGAGTAAGTTTATTTCGAGGTTATTGGGGAAAAAAGATAATTACACCTCTATTTCAGAGGTCATAAAGAAGGTTAAAGTTTACTTTGACAAGCCACTGAGAACTCTGCCAGCTTATGATCCTAAAAAAGATGGACCTCTTGTAGATTTTATAGTGCCTGATGGATTCAAAGAAATCGAAAGGTACTGGCTTCAGGAGCCTTACAACTTTGTATCAATTCTGGAAGATCGCAGAACAAGGTACTATAGACTTATCGAACCTTCGCTTACAAAGTTTGAGAAAGAGCTTCTTGAACGGATTTATGAGGATTTCCAGGATATCCTGGTTCTGGGTTCTACAAATTCAATCTCCGAAAAGGATGCGTTTCTTGTGGGTAAGGCTCTCTTCCTTCTTGAAAATTACAGAGCTGAAATCTCAAACGCAGCCCTTCATAAAATAATATATTATCTTAAAAGAAATATGCTAGGTTACGAGAAAATTGATCCGCTTCTTTATGATCCTTATATAGAAGATATCTCGTGTGATGGAGCAGATATCCCACTTTTCATTTATCATACAAAGTATCTCAATATTGAGAGTAATATTTATTTTAAAGACGACGAGCTTGATGCCCTTGTAATTAAAATGTGCCAGTTAAATAACAAGCACGTATCTGTAAGCCAGCCAATTGTAGATGCAAGACTTCAGGAAGGATCGAGGCTTCAGGCTATTTTAGGAAGGGAAATTACTCCCAGAGGCAGTTCTTTCTCCATCCGTAAGTTCAGGAAAGACCCCATTACTCCGATAGACCTGCTTAGCTATAATACGTGTGATCTTGACATGCTAGTATACCTCTGGCTGGTCATTGAGAACGGTCACAACATTCTTTTTGCGGGAGGAACAGCATCGGGGAAAACTTCTATGCTCAATGCTACGTCTCTGTTTATGCCCTCAACAGCCAAGATAGTCTCTATAGAAGATACGCGGGAACTCCTGCTCTATCATAATAACTGGGTTTCTGGGATTGCGAGGCAGAGTTTTGCCGGAGACTCAACGGGAGAAATTTCCATGTTTGACCTCCTGAAAGCTGCTCTCAGACAGCGTCCCGATTTCATCATTGTGGGTGAAGTGAGAGGTAGTGAGGCTCTGACTCTTTTCCAGGCAATGTCAACAGGGCATGCAACAAGTTCAACTATGCACGCAGGAGATGTACAGACTGTTATAAACAGGCTTACGCACGAACCAATAAATGTACCAAATGTAATGCTGCAGTCTCTTGATGTGCTCTGTATTCAAAAACAAGCATACATCGGAGAGAAAAGAGTTAGAAGAACCCAGAGTCTCGTGGAAATTCTTAATGTTGACCCTGAGACAGGGGATCTTGGCATAAATGAACTTTTCAACTGGGAACCTTCTAAAGATTATTTCATCAAAGTGGGAGAGTCCCACATCCTTCCGGAGATTATGTATTCTCGAGGTTGGGATACCACTCAGCTGAGAACTGAAATGGACAATCGAAGAAAAATACTGACATACATGTCTGAAAAAAACATAAGGGATTATATCCAGGTATCTATTGTAGTCCAGGCGTATCAGAGCTATCCTAAGATGGTTATGGAATGTATCGAGAACGATACCTTGCAAACTATGATAAAGGAAATGGCTGCTCAAGAGGGGGGAGCATAATTTATACTGCTGTGGATAAACTTGCATACAGATACTTTGGAGGTTTCTTTTACAAAAATAGAGAAAGCTTTAAAGATTTAAAATTAAAGATACGCCAATCCCATATTTCCATGACAGTGGATCAATACCTGGCTTCTGCCTTAATGTATTCTATAATAGTAGGAACTGCTGGAGGTATTTTCGGCTTATCGATGGGACTTAAAATTTTTGGTGACCCGGTTTCCCGCCTCAGCCTTTTCATGAATTCTACAAGTGCAGGTTATGCAGAAAAATATGTTTACCCTCTTGCAATTCTAACCGCTACTGTAATGCTCATTATATGTTCTCTAATTGTCTTTTTTCTGATATACAGTTATCCTTACTTTCAGTCAAATAACCGGCGAGCCTGTATAGATAGATCCATACTCCCATCAATAATCTATATGTATGCTCTGATGAAAGGAGGCATGTCGGTTTATGATGTGTTCAGATCCATTAGCATGTATACTCATATATTTGGTGCGAGCGCGGAAGAAATATCCTATATTGTGAGGGATATGGATTATCTTGGAAAAGATTTTATAAGCGCTCTCAATTCTGCAAAAGAACGTACCCCTTCAGACATTTTTAAGGACTTTATTGATGGACTAATCATTATTTCAAACAGCGGAACTATTAATGAGTATATAAAAAGCAAGGCTGATCAATATCAATATATGGCGGAACTGGCGAATAGGAGTCTATTGCAGAGACTTGATGTTCTTGCTGAAGTTTATGTGACTGCGCTGGTTGCAGGTCCTCTTTTTATAATGGTGACCCTTGTTGTACTGCAGTTCTTCAAACCTGCTTCAACCCAGGCTCTTTACATGCTTATCTATGTAATATTGCCTGTTGCAACCCTGCTCTATCTGGTAATTCTCGATACTGTGGGAGAACTTTCTTTCAACCCTAAGAAGGGTAAGGTCTCCAGTTTTTCAATAAACCTTGCCGACATCCCGGAAATCGAGTCAGGACTCACCAAAGAGAAGGAAGAAGAGAGGAGTAAGAAGTACAGGATGTACAGGCAGCTTTCCATTATCAAAGACATGCTGCTAAATCCCTACAGAACTCTTCGGGACGAGCCAAGATACACGTTTTTTATTACAGTTCCGGCTGGTCTACTTTATCTCACCAATCTTCCAGAAGGTATTGCAAATCGTCTCAGTTTTAGCCCTCAGTTGAACATAAATTTTGACCATGTCAGTGAAGGTGCTATCAAGCTGGCTACCACAGTTGATGACTATATTATTATCTTTACTATCATTCTCCTGATTCCCTTCATCATTTTTTATGAGATCAAAGCCTGGAGAATACGCCAGATAGATGAGAGGATGCCTGACTTTTTAAGAAATCTCTCCAGCATGAACGATTCTGGAATTTTACTTGCGAATTCTTTAAAATTAATAGCAGAATCGAAAATGGGCATTTTAAGTAAAGAACTCATGAAGTTAAAGGAGGATCTATCCTGGGGTACTTCCACTTCAAGAGCTCTCATGAAGCTTGAGAACAGTATCAGAACAGCTTCTTCAAGCAGGATTATTCATATTCTGGTAAAAGCAAACGAATCTACAAGTGACCTTACAAGTGTACTCTCTATCACTGCTGCACAGGCTAAGATCGAAGAGGGGTTGAAGAAAGAGCGCTCATCACAAATGGTGATCTACATTGTCACTATTTATATATCCTTTTTTGTCTTCCTTTTCATAGTCTATATTCTGGCTACCGACTTCTTCCCGCAAACCGCCTCGTTCACAGCGGCTGCCCAGGCAGGGGGAACCGGAGGAATAGGAAACAGCTATTTCAATATAGATGAATATAATATGCTCATGTTCCATTCAGCCCTAGTACAGGCTGTTACTTCGGGACTTATTGCCGGAAAAATGGGACAGGGTTCTGCGTATCTGGGCTTGAAATATAGCGTCAGCATGTTGATAATTGCTTATCTGGCATTTAATTTCTTTGTTTGAGCTTGTTTAGAGTGAGGGGCTTTATTAGGAAAGCCCTGGTCTCACTTTTTTATCTGCCGGAGCAAATGGTTTTTCAAAATCATCTGCGTAGAAATAAGGCTGCATAGAAAATAAAAATCTGCGAACTGTTATAACCATATTATTCCGCCGCCTTATAAGCGATTTCACCATTTACCAAAACCATGTGAGTGGTAGAAAATGTATCAAATGGGTGACCATTCATAATGACAATGTCAGCATCCTTACCTTTTTCAATACTGCCAACTCTGTCATCTATACCCAGTATTTTTGCTGGATGTATGGTTATTGCTTTGAGAGCTTCATATTCATCCATTCCATATTTAACAGACAGCGCCGCGCAAAGAGCAAGATACTGGATTGGAATTACAGGATGGTCTGTCATAATTGCAACCATTATGCCATTTTTTGATAATAACCCCGGATTTTTAAAACTTAAGTTTTTAAGCTCTATCTTTGTCCTTCCAGCGAGATTGGGTCCAACTATACATGGATACTTTTCTTTTTTAAGTTCATCAAGCATCAAATATCCATCAGTTACATGTTCTAATATAAGTTTCAGGTTGAACTCTTTGGCGATTCTAATTGCGGTATAAATATCATCAGCCCTGTGTGCATGAGCTTTTAATGGGATTTCATCTCTCAGGACTGGAATCAGGCTTTCATACTTTATATTATATTCAGGTCCTTCTTCATTTTTTTCAGTAGATCTCTCTTTTTTAGACATGTATTCAGCTGTCTTAAAAAGGATATCTCTTAACATAGCTGCTGTAGCCATCCGAGTTACTGGGGTCTTGTTTTTTTCTTTATAATTTCTTTTTGGATTTTCTCCAAAAGCGATTTTCATTGCAACAGGTGCTTTAATTATCATATTGTCTATTCTTGTGCCATAGGTTTTTATTGCAGCAAACTGCCCACCAATAACATTGGCACTTCCCGGACCTGTTGCTGTTGCAGTTATTCCGGAGCTTAACGCTTCACTGAAACAAATATCGAGAGGATTTATTCCATCAATTGCTCTGAGATGTGGTGTCACAGGATCAGTATTTTCGTTACCGTCTGCTCCTTCAAAACCCATAGAATCTTCAAAAATTCCTACATGTGAGTGAGCATCTATAAATCCAGGGAAAACAAGTTTACCGGCTACATAAATTATCTCGTCTGCTTCTACATCTTTTTCATTTATTGTGCCTATTTCTGCTATTTTACCATCCTGTATCAGTATGTCTGCATTTTCTAATATCCCAGCTTCTGACATTGTATAGATTTTTGCGTTTTTAATTATTTTTTTCATAAATATTCCCCTCCCATGATTATAGAATTTATATTAGCTCGATTAAATAAATTAATACAATTTTCTAGTAAAATATAAAATTAAATCTTCTTTCAGCAGTAAAGAAAAAAATAAGTTTTAAGAAAGCTCAATGCAAATTTCTAATATTTCCAACGCATTAATATAATTATGAGATTTTCACAGCTGACTGCTGCGATCTTCGTCCTGACCCTGGTACTCATTGCAGCCGGGTGTGCGGACTCAGAAGAAACTCCTCTTGAAGCAGTTTCGGAGCAAGCACATCCCTCTACAGTAACTGCTCAAAATACTGTCACTGTATCAGGCCAGAACCTTACCGTACATTTCCTGGATGTTAGTCAGGGTGATTCAATCCTCCTGGAGTTTGGTGGAAAATCCATGCTAGTCGACTCAGGAGAAAGGGACCAGGGAAAAGTTGTCACAGCTTACTTGCAGAACCAGGGAATTTCCACACTGAACTACGTAGTTGCAACCCATCCGCATTCAGATCATATTGGCGGCATGGAGGATATTCTTAACAATTTCCAGGTAGAATATTTTATTGACTGCGGATATCCCCATACCTCAAAAACCTATGAGAATATGCTGATCACTATTGATAAGAAGAATATTCCTTTTGAGGTAGTTCAGGCTGGTCATAAAATTGACTTTGACCCTGCCGTTGATATAGAAGTGTTAAATCCTGCAAGCGCTTACTCCGATGAGCTGAATGAAAACTCAGTGGTTCTCAAAGTGACGTATGGCGAAACCTCGTTTTTGCTCATGGGAGATGCAGGTCTGGAATCAGAAGAAAATATAATGGAGGCTGGTTATGATGTAGATTCTGATATCCTCAAGGTCGGACATCATGCAAGCAGATCAGGCAGCGGAAAAACCTTTATTTCAGCTGTAAGTCCTGAAGTAAGTATAATCGAAGTTGGAGCAGGAAATGACTATGGGCATCCTCATGCCGAGGTTCTTGACAGGCTGCAGAAGGTCTCAACAGTATATAGAACAGATCTGGACGGCACAATAGTAATTACAACCGATGGATCAACTTATACTGTAACAACTGAAAAAATCAGGAATACCTCCAGCAGAAATGAAGCTTACGCTTCTACAGATTCAACAGCAGAGGTACAATCCGGAGAATATGTGGATTCAAGCTCTACTGAATCAACTGTGTATGTGAGCGGCCTGAATCTTCAGGACGAATGGGTTCAGATATCAAACACAGGGGTTTCTCCCGTTTCTCTGAACGGCTGGAAGATTGAAGACGAAGGCAGTAAACATACCTATACGTTTCAGTCTTACACCCTGAATGCAGGAACAACAGTAACTGTGTTTACCGGAAAGGGTACGAACTCAGCTACTGAGCTTTACTGGCAGTTAGACAACCCTGTATGGAATAACGATGGTGACACAGCATATCTCTACGATGATAGTGGAAAACTTGTTTCAAAACAGGAGAGCTGAAGATGGAGAACTTCAGAGAGAATTTCAAAGTTACCCTTGACCGCATAGAAGAAGGCAATGCAGTGCTGCTTGTAAGGGATGACGAGTCAGTAAAAATTAATATACCTCTTTTTTTGCTGCCTGCTGAAAGTAAAGAAGGTGATATTCTGGATATTACCATCACAAGAGATGTGCAGGAAACAGAGGATGCTAAGGAAAGAGTATCAGGTTTGCTTGAAAAGCTTAAGAATAAGAATCAAGGAACTAAATAAAACGGTTTATTAGATTTGTTTCTCTGATAATAGCTTTGGTTATAGTAGTTGAATTGAGACTTTAAAGTATCTATTCCAGTCTACATATAAATTCGAGATAAGACTAAATTCGAGATAAGACTCGCAAAAACAATGATTACAATTTCTTATCTTCATCAGTAATCTCACGAATAACCCTGCAAGGATTCCCGACAGCGACAACCCCTGACGGAATATCTTTTGTCACAACACTTCCAGCGCCGATAACAGCGTTATCTCCGATAGATACGCCGGGCAGTACAACAACATTGCCGCCTATCCATACGTTGCTGCCGACTTTAATCGGATAAGCATACTCCAGCCCTGCATTACGGCGCTCTGCGTCAAGCGGGTGTCCAGCTGTATAGAAACCGCAGTTTGGACCGATCATTACATTATCCCCAAAAATAACCTTTGCTGTGTCAAGAATTATACAGTTGTGATTTACATAGAAATTGCTGCCTATTTCGATGTTGTAACCATAGTCGCACATAAATGGCGGCTCAATAAAAAAGGGACCTCCTATTTTGCCAAAAAGTTTCTTGATTAAAGCGGTTTTTTCCTCAATTTTTGCTGGATGGAGCTGATTATATTCGTAGCAGATTGCTTTACAATAAGCCCGTTCCTCGATCAGTTCTTTATCATACATTGCATTATATAATAATCCCCGAGCTGCTTTCTCTTTTTCAGTCATTTCAGCCATTATTATTTCCCTCCTTAGTAAAATGGTAATTCTGTTTATTTAATTGCTTTTGAGAAAGTGCTTGGTTAATTGCTCTTGAAGAAGTGTTTAATTGTGAACTTAAAATCACACAATTCAAAGAAAAATCTGACCTTAAAATAAGAATTAAAATATAGGAAAAGAAGGTTAAGCTGAAGATCAGAAATAGTGATTTGAAATCGATGAGCTGCAATTCAATCTCCAGTATAACCTCAAGGTCATACCTTTTTACCTGGAATCATTGTTTACATTATTTTTCCAAAGATCATTGAGGATATTTTTATTAGCACGTAAGCTATTGGCAAAGATGCTAGAAACAAGTACAGAAAAAATCCAAGTGAGCGAAGACATTTCATTATACGAACTTCAATGCTGTTCCCCCCGCGAATTACAGCACCATCATAACCTATTGCGTTGTCAAACCGCCTGAAATATGGATCATTCTGTTTCATGTATTTACCCCACTGTTTTTCTCCCCACTGTAAAGTTCTCTTTAATTTACTTTAATAGTAAATACAGATACTTCCTATAAATAGTTATCTTATTGAACTAATGTTAGTTCAATAGTGTTTCAGAGATATTGATAATACTAAATTAGTCAAATGGGTACAAAAAGCAGGCAAAATAGATGATACTGTCTCATTTACGTATTGTTTTTGGTCTTCGCCACAACATCTATTGAGGAACTTTTCCAAAAATTATTCTTAAAGTTTTAATCAATAACTTTAATTAGTAGCTTCTTTATTTTCAGCCTTTAGAGAGGCTATTCCTTCAGGATAAGAGATAAGGCATGCTTAAAGTTTCACAACCAGAATCTAAATCCGACCTTGAAGTAAGACTTGAAGCACTAGAAAAAAAGCTTTATACACACTTAAAATCAGAAAATAAAAATAATAAAAATCAGAGTGGGCCCGCTGAGATTCGAACTCAGGACCTCCGCCGTGTGAAGGCGACGTCATAACCATCTAGACCACGAGCCCATGAATTGAAATTGAAAATTAAAAGGGCTAAGCAACCATAAAATAGAACTTCCTATGTATAAGCTTATCGCTTGTTAATGATGCTCAGGGCTGCCTCCATGCGGTATGAAAGATTTTTTATATTTTACTCGATCTGATTCGGTTTTTATCCACGTTTTATCCACTGCCCAGCTTTTTTTTCACGCCGGCTGAACCAGCATTAATAATCTGAGATTCTATCTGTTTTGCCGGAGAATTTTTTCTCAGTGTCAATAAAGTAAATAAGTAATAAATGTTAATAAATGTTAATAAATCTAAAGACACTAATCTCAGTAAAGGGTTATAAATGATAGAAATCCTCAAAATTCTCTTCAGCATGCCTTTTTTGCTGTATTCATGTTATTCCGATCTTGAATCCCGCATGGTTTCAAATAAGGTCTGGAAATACATGCTTACAGCAGGCTCGATATTTATATTCTATGAGCTTTTTACCGTGGGGATTTCATATCTTATACAGCTTGTTTTTTCAGGAGTCATTGTTTTTACTGTCGTTTATATTCTTTTCCAGTTCGGGGCTTTCGGAGGCGGGGACGCGAAGGGGTTGATAGTGCTTTCAATCCTTTTTCCGACCTACCCGGTTTTTAAGATCTCAGGAGAAATATATCCCCTGCTCGGGCTTCCGCCTGTGGGGCTTTTTACTTTTACGGTGCTCGGGAATGCTCTCCTGCTGACAACAGCTGTCCCGCTAGGAATGTTCTGCTACAATCTCCTTCATTTCTCGCCCGAAATGGTCAAAAAACCGCTTTATATGTTCATAGGCTACAGGACTGAGATCTCTTCCCTGAAAAATAAGAAGCACCTTGGCCTGCTTGAAAAATTTGAGCTTAACGAAACCGGAAGTCTCAAAAGAGGGTTCGCCCGCACAGGACTTAATTTCGATGCAGACCAGAAACCTGAACTCGAAGAATATCTGAAAAAAGGGTTGATCGGGAAAGATGTCTGGGTTACTCCAGGTCTGCCGTTCATGCTTTCAATTACAGCGGGCTTTATAGCCGCAGTTATTTTTGGAGATTTGATCTTTTATACGGTTATACACCTTATAACAGGTTAACAGAGCAATTATTGTTTTCACTCGATTTAGCCTGCTGCTAGCCAGATTCATTTTAAGAGAATCTCTTTTTAGAAACTTACCTCTTCTGTACAACAAGCAGTCCGTAAAGCATTGTCTCAGGGACAGGCGGATTTTCAGGCGTGCCTCTTGCAATCCTTTCTTCAGGATAGCCCAGGTTTTCGCAGGTATAGAGTTCGGCTTCAATGCCCAACTCCTTCAGGACTTCCGCGACCTCAAGCGAGCCGAAATTCTCATCCGGCAGAAGAAATATATTTCTTCCATTCTTCAATTCCCGGATTAGTTCGGCTTTTGCAGGCTCGGGGTCTCTGCCATGGGCTGTAATTGCACAGAGATTTGTCAGGTTCACCCTGGTACGCGCACAGGCTACCTGCATTGAAGAAATTCCCGGAATCACCTTATCCTTCTCCCCTGCGAATTTTCCAAGCCCTGAAAACATTGGATCGCCAGTGGACAACACAACTGCATCTGCTGGCAGGAGATGAAGCGATTTGTAGTCCTTAATCGGTTTTGCTTCACAGTTAATGTATTTCTCAGCAATTTCAAGGGCTCTTTTTGAGCCATAAACCACAGAGGCTTTCCTTATGGCTTCTATTCCTTCTTCCGTGAGCATCCCCGGTCCAACTCCGACTCCTACCACAATCATTATTTTTCCCCTTTACCTGTCTATTTTAAGCTTTTCCATTCTTTCGTTTTAATTTTTCAGTAATTCCTGCTTAACTTTCTCTTTTGCTGTCCATGAGGACCGAGCCATCCCTGTCAATTACCACGATTCTTGCACCCTTCCCTTTTTCTATAGCCATCTCGAAGGCTTCTTTCAGGCGTGGGTGTTCAGGCTCTTTCTCAAGCATCTCGACAACAGTTGCATATCCGCTGCCTTCAAGCATATCAGGGTTTCCCCATTTAAGGGCAAGACCGGGAAGTCCACAAATAATTACATCGCCAGAGGCATATTCAAGCCCTTCCGAAATCCTGCTTCCGACCATAACAACGGTGTAATCAGGGAAAAGCATATGGGAATAGCGCATTCCTACCCTGCCTGTGGTCAGGACAACTTTATCTGTACAGCGAATAAGGTCTCCTTTCATCTCTCCAAGATGGTCATTCCAGGGCTCAACAAAACCTGTGCTCCCAAGTATGGAGATTCCGCCTTCCACACCTATCCTGCTGTTCAGGGTTTCCTTTCCGATCTTTTCCCCATCCGGAATTGAGATTATAACCTCGGCTCCTTTCAAACCCAGCTCATCTACGGCTTCCTTCACTGCTGCCTTTATCTGTTCCATTGGCTTCGGGTTAATAGCTGGCTGACCTTTTGGAACCTGGAGCCCGTCCCTTCTAACAATTCCTATGCCTTTTCCTCCGAGAATGCGGATTCCTTCGGATTCCCTGGCTTCGCCCACAAATTCAAGTCCCCGGGTAATGTCTGACTCATGATCGTTCTGAATCTTTTTTACAACTGCACGCCCCTGTGAGGCTTCGCTGACCTCAAGCTTAGCTCTCAGTCCAATAGGGGTGGGGACGGACACGCTGTCAACTGTTTTCCTGAGAGAAAGAACAGCGGCTTTTGCAGCAGCACTTGCTGTGGTTCCTGTAGTGTATCCTCTTTTGAGAACAGATCCATCACTTAGAACCACAACCATCCCGGATGCTACTTTTTTTTCAAGTTCTTCCCTGGGAATGCCGGCGCGGAGAATCCATTCCTCAGGAATCTTGAAATTGTTAACAGGATCTATCATGGAAGAATACTCGGAGGTTTTTTATTATAAATGTATTGACGTGAAAATCAGAAATGATATCAACTAATTTCCGGGAGAAGCCTTGCCGTACTTCAAAAGGAAGATCACTGAGTCTCGTCAGAAGCTAAACCCTGAACCAATTAAAAGCTAAAGAATCATAGAAAAAACCTGAACCAATTAAAACTAATGAATCATAGAAAAAAGTGTATAGAAAAGAGGTGGCATCATTCCAGGATCGGGGGATTTGTTTTTCGGAAATGGGGTTTTATCCTGGATTCTGGAACGATTGGGGGCGTTCCTTTCGGGATTTTTGGGGTTGGTGTGTGAAAAATAGCCTTGTGGAATGATGCCTATTCGGATGCCAGAACTTACCTGACACCAAGTACTAAATCATAAGTTATGTTATATAAATTTTAGGGAACCCAGAACATTTTTTTATATAAGAGTACATCAGCTGATTATTGAGATTACACTTATATGTTATTATATACTTGTGTAGATCAGGTTTATGATTATGTTTCTAACTCGACGGAGCAGATATCTCTTTAGAATCCAGTTACCTTACTTAAAGTAATTTTACTGGATTCTTGCAAACATGCGGTCCAGTTCTTCTTTCGTAAATGTGATCACAGTTGGCCTGCCGTGTGGGCAAGAGTAGGGGTTTTCAGCCTTTTTAAGCTGCTCTATGAGTTCCTCCATCTGCCCTGGGCTGCAGGCTGCTCCCGCTTTGATTGCAGCCCTGCATGCAAGGGTTTTGCAGACTCTTTCCGAAATTCCTGTATCCTTTTTAACTCTCCCTGAGGCTAGAAGATCAGAGATTACATCATGAATAATTTCCGAACCTTCGAGCCGTCCGAAAACTTCAGGCACGAAGGTAATCACATATGTATTATCTCCAAACTCTGAAATCCCGAAACCGTAGTCTTCAAGATAGGGAATATATTCTTCCATAAGCACTTTTTCTTTAGGGGTAAGATCTATTGTTACAGGTGTGATTAGCTCCTGCACCCTGGATTTTTTCATTCTTAGGATCTGCTCGTAAAGAATTCGTTCATGAGCAGCATGCTGATCAATAAGCACCAGGTCTTCCCCTTTTTCGGCAAGAATATACAGCCTAGAGAATTGCCCAATAACCCGCAAGTCTTCAAGAGAACCCTTATTTGTTTCCGGTTCTTTCCTGTTTTCAGGATTTCTATCGTCCGGAATTCCCTGTATTCCATCCTTAGAGGTAAAGTTCAGCAACCGTTCAGATTTTTTCAATTTCCTTTCAGTATCTTTTACTGGATAGGAGTATCTTTCAGCTTTTTCTCTCAGAGCTCCGCCGCTTTCAGGAAAGTTGGAGATCTCATGAGTACACTTTGTCTTTCCGGTCGCGCTTTTTCCAAAAATTTCCGCAGCTTCTGAGACCTGCAATCTATCCGAAGATTCTGAAATTTCGAAGGTTTTTTGAACCCGATCTTTTCTTTTCCTGATCTCGGGTACAAGATTACTTTCAGAAAGCACCTTCTCAATTGCAAGTGTGATCGCATCTCCAATCTCTTTTTCCCGGCTGAAGCGCACTTCGGCTTTACGGGGATGAACATTCACATCCACTTCCCTGGGATCAATAACAAGCGAAAGCACTGCCACCGGATAGCGTTCTTTTGGAATTCTGGTGTAATATCCTTCACGGACAGCTTTATTGATAGCTCTTGAGATCACCGGACGGGTATTTACGAAAAAGAAAAGCTGGTCACTATCTCTTCGCGTGATTTCGGGTTTTGAGATATATCCCCTGATCTCAAAGTCTTCTGTCCTGTACTCCAGGGGAAGCATTGAACGCGCTGTATCTGGTCCAAGCAGGTTTACAATACTTTTAAAAGGGTCGCTTGAACCCGCATTTCTTATGACTGGTTTTCCATCGCTCAGCAGGGTGAAAGAAATCTCCGGGTTTGCCAGGGCAAGACGCATGACCGTATCGGTAATATGGGCAAGCTCAGTACGGTCGCTTTTGAGATATTTCTGCCTTGCAGGTGTATTGTAAAACAGATCTTTTACATGTACGGATGTACCCGGAGCCGTGCCCGCATCCGAGGTTTCCAGTACTTTTCCCCCATGGATCACTATCTTTGTGCCTGTAATTTCTTCCTGCTGCCGGGTAAGAATTTCTACTTTTGCAACGGCTGTAATAGACGAAAGCGCTTCTCCCCTGAAACCCATTGTGGAAATAGTATCAAGGTCTTCGATAAACATGATCTTGCTCGTTGCATGTTTTTTATATGAGAGCAGGGCATCTTCCCGGCTCATCCCGCAGCCGTTGTCTCTGACAAGGATCGAACGTTTTCCACCTTTTTCAATTTCGATGCGGATTTCCGTAGCTCCAGCATCGATTGAATTGTCTATTAATTCCTTTACTACTGATGCAGGACGCTCTATTACTTCTCCTGCTGCAATTTTATTTATAGTATCTTTATCAAGGATTCGGATTCTATTTCCCTGAACTTTTTCCTTCCCTTCAGGATATTCTTTCTTCATTGCTTTACTCCGTCCAAATTAGAAAGGTTTTATCGTGTATCCTTTAATCGACCCTTCAATAAGCAGCTTTTCAGTTCATTGGGTTTACTCAGAGTTTTTTCAATTGAGTAATTTTTTCAGCTCATAAAGCTTATTCAGAGCCTCTATTGGTGTTATTTCTTCCACATTCAACTTTTTTAGAGCAGCTTCTACGGGGCTGGGTCTGTTTGCTTCTAATTGATTTCCACTGCTGCTTCCGGGATCAAAAAGCAACATCTGGGTATAACGTGCGGATGATCTGCTTTTTCTCTTTTTCCCATTCTCGCCATCTTCGGCTTCTTCAAGCACGTTTTCTCTTTCGAGTTCCTTAAGAATCTCATTTGCTCTTTCGATCACCTTTTCCGGGACGCCAGCAAGCCTTGCAACATGGATTCCGTAACTCTTATCTGTTGCACCTGGCACGATCTTTCGCAGGAAGACAAGTTCGTGACCCTCTTCTTTTACTGCAATATGGTAGTTTTTTACCCTTTTTAATTTCTTTTCGAGCGATGTAAGCTGGTGGTAATGGGTTGCGAACAGTGCCCTCATTCCAACTTTTCCTCTGTTATGCAGGAATTCCACAACGGCTTTTGCGATGCTGTATCCGTCATAGGTACTTGTTCCCCTGCCGATCTCATCAAGCAGCACAAGACTTCTTGGGCTTGCATTATTCAGAATATTTGCAAGCTCTACCATTTCTACCATAAACGTGCTCTGCCCACTTGCAAGGTCATCAAAAGCCCCTATTCTTGTAAAGACCTGGTCAATAATCCCTATTGAGGCATAGGATGCAGGGACAAAGGAACCTGCCTGAGCCATAATAGCGATAAGCGCAGTCTGTCGCATGTAAGTGGATTTACCTGCCATGTTCGGGCCTGTTATCAGCAAAAACTGGTTTTCCTTACAATCCATTTCGGTGTCGTTAGGCACAAAGCCGCTAGACACCGTTTTCTCAACTACTGGATGCCTTCCGTCCCGTATAAGGATTCTGCAATCGTCAGTAAGCTGGGGTCTTACATAATTGTTATTTTCTGCAGTTTCAGCGAAAGCCGCAAGGACATCAAGCAAACCTGTTCTCTCGGCAACCTCCTGAAGTTCTCTTGAATGGGCTGACAGCATATGCACGATTTCGGTAAAGATTTCATATTCGAGAGCTATAGCTTTTTCATTGGCAGTCAGGATAAGGCTCTCTTTCTCCTTGAGTTCTGGGGTAAAAAAACGCTCGGCATTTGCCATGGTCTGCTTTCTGATATAGTCTTCAGGCACCTGGCTGCTATTGGCATTTGTTACCTCTATGTAATATCCGAAAACCTTATTGTACCCCACTTTAAGGGATTTTATCCCGCTTCGTTCCCTTTCTTTCTGCTGGAAATTTGCAATCCACTGCTTGCTGCTGCTAGCGATATCCCGCAGCTCATCAAGTTCTGCACTGTACCCCGGCTTTATCATACCTCCTTCACGGACCGAGACAGGCGGGTCGTCAACAATTGCTCGATCTATTGTTTCAGTCAGGTCTTCAAGTTCAGAAAATGATGCAAGTCCGACTGCAATCTCCTTTAAAAGATCAGACTTGGCTGTCTCCATGAGGGAATCGCGGATAAGAGGCAGGACATCAAGTGATTTCTTCAGGGATATAAGATCCCTTGCGTTTGAGTTCCCGTACACTATCCTGCCTACGAGACGTTCTATATCCCTTACCTCGGAAAGCCAGCTCCGCAGGTCGTAGCGAAGCAGAGGATTTTCTACCAGTTCTTCCACAGCATCGAGGCGAAGGTTGATCTTCTCTACGGAAAGCAGAGGCTTCAAAAGCCACTTTTTCAGAGTACGGCTTCCCATTGGCGTTTTTGTGCAGTCCAGAATGCGATAAAGAGAATTTGCGTCCCCCTCATCCCGCACGTTTTTTACAATCTCAAGATTCCGCAGGGTTACGGAATCAAGAATCATGAATTCGGAGTTTGAGTAGGTTCTCAATGTATTGATATGTGAAAGCTCCCTCATTTGCGTTGTCTGGGTATATTCAAGAGCAGCCCAGGCTGAATAAATTGCAAAATCCAGTTTCTCACAGCCCATGCCTTCAAGGGTTGCAACTTTGAAATGTGCTTTCAGTCGCTCTGCGGCTTCCTCGATTTCTGAAACTTGAGGAGCAAATTCTTGCACAATAGTCTGAGCTTTCAGTCGGTCTGTAAGGTCGGAATTTCCATAAAGGGACGGAGGGAGGATGCATTCGGAAGGCCGCATGCGGGCAAGCTCGCTTAGAAGCTTTTCAAAGTTTTCCGAGTCCTGAAACTGCGTTGTAAGGAATTCTCCTGTCGAAATGTCCAGAAAGGAGACCCCAAGTTCTATTTCTTTTTTCGCATTCCTGCTGGACTTTCCGATTTCCCGCCCTGCAACTGCCATCAGGTAATTGTTAGAGGCATCCGAAAACATGGAAGAATCAATTGCCGTGCCGGGTGTGACCACCCTGACAACTCCCCGCTTTACAACTCCCTTTGCCTGCTTCGGATCTTCAAGCTGTTCGCAAATTGCCACTTTGTACCCTTTATTTATGAGCCTCGGCAGATAGGTGTCAATTGAATGGTAGGGTATTCCTGCAAGTGGCATTCTCTTTCCAGACCTGTCTTTCCCCCGGGCTGTAAGAGTGATTTCAAGTTCTTTTGCAATAATTTTAGCATCTTCTCCGAATGATTCGTAAAAGTCCCCCATACGGAAGAAGATCAGGGTGTCAGGATATGCTTTCTTGGCTTCATAATACTGACGCATTGCAGGGGTCAACGTTTCTTTCATTTTTTACTCACTGTAAGCCTTGAATGTTTCTGCATAAAGTTGTGAATTTTACAAAAAGTTCCGGGTATTTCAGGACTCCCTGAATACAACCTTATCCTATCAGGGTTTCCTGAAAAATAGCTAGTACTCTCTGGTGCTGGATAGTCAGATGCTATATTTTTTATTAAAATCATCCTTCTTATATATATTTAACAATTCGGTGTTGCAAGCCGTCTCGAAGGAGGATTTGCTCTGGAAAGGGAAAAACTCATTGAAGTTTGCCCTGTATGCGGAAACGCAGATTTATACTATGAAGTTGGCGGGTATGCTGGTACAGTTTACCATTGCAAGGAGTGCGGGTATATAGGAGCTTTCGTTATTGAGGCTAATGAAGAGATGATCGAAAAAATTCGGGAGAAGTATAAGCGTGAAAGATTAATGAAATGAGCAAAGATAAACAAGACTAATAATATTTATTGATATATAAATCATATTAATATATAAAAACACTGATAAATAATATTGATATATAAAATATTGGCATGTAAATAATACTGATATTGATAAATAATATTTTACATACTTGGAAAAATTTAACAGTGAGCTAAAAAGCCAATAATGTCGAGAATAATATGGGACAATGAGTAGAGATGTGTCAAAAATAAGACCTAATAAAAATTTTGGTGGGGCCGCTGAGATTTGGACTCAGGTCGCAAGACCCCCAGTCTTGCAGGATGGACCAGGCTACCCTACGGCCCCGCAGAGCAGGTTATACTTCTCAATGGCAAATCTCTTTCTTTGTTTGCCATCGTCAACTATTGTAATCAAATATGTAGTATAAATGAGTATCGGTAGAAGAAAGTCAAGATATTCTCTTTAACCTTTCTTCGCTTATAATTCGGAATTTACAGATATCACTATCTCTGGCTTTTCTAACATTACCTGCGCTGTCAAGGTTTTTGAAAATCAGCTTCGGAAGGCTTGCTCAGTATACTTTTTGCCCGCAGGACTCTCTGGATAATGGTAATGTGGGAAAATACGGCTATCAAAACTAGAGCCCAGCCAAGAAAACCTGAAAGCCCTCCCAAAGCCAGGATAATCATCCTTTCCGTGCGTTCGGCAATACCGACAGACAGTTTCCGGCAACCTGCGGATTCTGCGCGGGCACGGGTATAGCTTACCAGGAAGGAGCCAATCAGGGCATAGCCTGCCCATAGCCAGACCTCTATTTGCAGAATTGGGGGGAGAACAAGCCTGCCGTTAACCGCACCTGCGATTATCCCCAGGAACACTATGCCATCAGAGTAACGGTCGCAAACCGAATCAAGTACGCCCCCAAAAGGTGTGATCCGATCTTTTGCCCTTGCAACTCCCCCGTCAAGAACATCAAAGATCCCGCTGAAAAGGATCAGAAGCCCTCCCGCAAAAGGTTTTCCCAGTGTGAATGCTGCTCCTGCAGCCAAGCTAACGGCAAAACCCAGTAAAGTAAGGGTATTTGGAGACAAGGGAATCAGGCAGGCAAGGGGTATTATCAATTTTCTTGCGCTGTTCTTGAGTTCGTCAAAGATTTATATCCCATCCTTTTGCCAACTACATATATAGCTACTTATAAACTACATATATAGCTACTTATAATGATGATATCGTTGAACATTAGCTTATCTTTTGGAAAAATCTGCCAAGTTATTTTAATTTTCCTTCTGAAGATTTCTCACAGTCTTAGAGACAATTTTCTGCACAGAACACATATTGGACAGTGAAAAAATCCCATTCAGACCGAGAATTTTAGTAATTACCCTATATTACCCTACATGTTTCTGGTAGTTTCCCGACGATTTCTTATTAGAAAGAACCTTTAAGATTTCATGTTAGAAGGAATGCTTAGTGATATTCTATCAAAAAGGTAGTTTCAATGACCGTATTTGTTTCAATGACTGTATTTAAAAGGGACCTGTTAAGATAGAATAAACTTCACTAGCTTAAAATGATACGGAGTTGAAAAATGGAAATAGTAGAAAAGCACAGATCAAATTGTACGGAATGCGGACAATGCCTTGAAGTCTGTCCTCGCTACAATGATCTCTGCTTGATTGGCCGGCTTTACAGTTACCTTGAGGGGAAAGCAGAGATTGATTCCAAGTTCCTGTTGCGTTGCCTGACCTGTGGGCTCTGTGTGGATGCCTGCCCCGAGAATCTGGGAATTAAAATGCTTATTTCTCCTGCCAGACAGAAATGGGTTAATGAAAACGGGCTTACCGATAGGCAGACAATGGTAGATCCCGAGTCTAAAAACAACCTTTTCAGGAAAATTGCCGAGCTTGATGAAACCCATATATATAAGAAAAGCCCGGGATCGGTAGTGTATTTTCCCGGTTGTGCAGGAACATATATCAACAAAATCATGGCGCAGTCTACTGTTGCCCTGCTGGAGAAAGCAGCAGTCGATTATACTGTTCTTAGCGGGGTTGAGTACTGTTGCGGAGCCGTGTCCGCAGGTGCAGGCGATCCCGGACCTATGCGCAGAAATGGACAGCTCAACATTGAAGAAATTAGAAGAAGAGGAGCGAAAATTCTTATTACTGCCTGTCCGGGCTGCTTCAAAGCGTTTAAAGATATCTATCCGAGAATGTTTGAGAATCTTGATTTTCAGGTGCTGCATGTTTCCCAGTACCTTGAGCTTCTGGTAAGGGAAGGAAAACTTATTCCTGAGACTGTTCTCAAGCATAGAGTCTTTTATCACGATCCCTGCCATCTGACCAGGGCAATGGGCGTAAATCAGGAAGCGAGAGATGTGCTTAAGAGTATACAGGGTACTGAACTTGCCAACGAAACCACAGAAAATTCAGCCTGTTGCGGTTTCGGAGGTGGGGTAAGGGTTAATTACCCATCCGAGTCGCTAGATATAGCTTCCGATCGCTACAGGGCTGCTGAAAAATTGGGCTGCGATGTAATTATCACAAACTGTGGAGGCTGCATGCAGAATCTTATTGAAGCCGGGAAGGGTGAAATAATAAAAGTTTTCGACCTTGCAGAATATCTTTCCCTCGCCTGTGGAATAAAAATCGAGAGAGACGATACAAGAATGCTTGAACTCGTCAACAAAGCTTACAGGCTCTGCGTCTCAGGGTACGGAAAATCTGATGATTGCTGAGAAATATGTATATATATTTTTTCATTTTTAGGAGATTTCAATTAAGTAGCATAAAATAATTGAATAAATTAAATATGTCCCTCTTAAAAAAATAAACTTTGAAATTCTTCTAGAATATATAAATAACGATAAAATCAAATTAGAATTAAAACTAGCAGCTATCGCCTTGTTTATTCTTCAAAATGTTTAGGAATTAACAGGATGTCAGTTATTTATTCACAATAATTCTTGATTTATTGTATTTACTTCTTATAAAGTTCATATTTTTGGATTTACTTGAGGAAGTTTATAAAAGTCCGTTTTGATTATCTATTATTTATATTTTTTGATAATTTTATTTTGATTTCTTCCTCAATATACTTATAAAATGGGTAATACCAAAAAATATATATACAACCCCTAGTTTTGGTTTAGTTTTTTTAAAAAAATATATATAGAAGAAAAGTTACCTGTTTATTGAGACATCTAAAAGATGATAATCAGACGGGACTGATGAGGCATAAAAACACTACATTGTTAAAATGCTCATTAATCTCTGTCAGCATAATCATGAGTTTCTCATGATTTTGTCTCGCTTATGGTATCATGGTTTCCCACCCATGATACTCATGAGCTTCTTCCTGTACATTTCATGGTTTCATCCTGTGGCATGAGTCCACTACTTAAATATCACATATAATCATGATATTCAGGAAGAAGTGTCTTTAAACTTTAAAAACTAAAACGGAGGATGCAGTATTAGCAAAGAAGAATTGCTTCAGGAACTTGCAGACGCTATAATCTCCTGTAAGAAAGATACAGTACTCGCTGCTGTTGAAAAAGCTAAAGGAGAACTGGAGCCTTCCGAAATAATTGAAAAAGGGCTCGCTGCAGGTATGAATGAAGTAGGTATCCTTTTTGAGAGAGGAAAACTTTTCCTTCCACACGTAATGATGGCTGCCGATGCAATGACTGCAGGAGTTGAAGTTCTTAAGGATCTTATGCCTGAAGGGACTTCCGGCTCAAAGCTCGGTGTTATTGTGAACGGTACCGTAGAAGGTGACGTTCATGATATTGGAAAATCAATCGTGTCCACAATGCTCCAGTCTGCTGGTTTTGAGGTGCATGATATCGGACGTGACGTTCCAATCAGGAATTTTATTGAGAAGGCAAAGGAAGTCAATGCTGATATGATTGGACTCTCAGCCCTTATGACCACAACCCTCCAGGGACAGAAGGACGTAATCGAGCTTCTCAAGGAAGAAGGGCTCAGGGACAAAATAAAAGTCATGGTCGGTGGTGCACCTGCAACCCAGGCATGGGCGGACAAGATTGGTGCAGACTGCTATGCTGAAAACGCAAGTGAGGCTGTCGCAAAGGCAAAAGAGCTGCTGGCTTAAATTATTCTTATTTGGAGGCTAAAAAATGGCAAAAACTAATGCAGTTGCAGGATTTAATGCACTTAATGGCGTAGAATTAAACCTTTTTACTAATGAAGAACTCAAAGCAATACACTATGCTACCATGGAAGTTCTGATGAACCCCGGTGT